>Ga0265326_10000555_pt1 | contig 13945 bp, 10 predicted proteins | sample 41424metaG_FD_192439 | JGI IMG/M metagenome (GOLD analysis project Ga0265326, IMG submission 192439) | Rhizosphere microbial communities from Carex aquatilis grown in University of Washington, Seatle, WA, United States - 4-14-24 metaG | ecosystem: Host-associated > Plants > Roots > Rhizosphere... | reverse complement strand
CCAGGGTCTGGCAATCGCCGGAACAGCCATCGCCACTTTTCGTGTTGCCGTCATCGCAGGCTTTGTTCGAGGTCAAGGTGCCGTTGCCGCAAGTTCCCAGATACTGGCACGACTGACCAGGTGTGGGGCAGGACCAGTTCGCTTCAATCTGGCAAAGCGCACTGCAACCAGTATCGGCGCCGGCATCCCCTGTCTTCATCGAGGGGGCAACGCCATCGTCGCACTGCTCGTTAGCGTCGAGCTTGCCGTCACCACAAGTCTTGCTCGAACCAACCCCACCTCCCTTGGAGGTCGAGCCTCCGGTGAGGTCATACCCTGGCCCCCCGCCTTTGGCGCCGTTCCCGGATCCACCAGAGTGACCGCTATTGCCACCAACCTGCGCGACCGGTGGCGAACTGGGGGCAACGGAACTGCAGCCTACGCTACTGAGCGTTGCGGCAACTGCAAGCGGAGTTGCGACGCCCAAGTATCTCCGGAATGACTTTGCGAACATAAAACTACCTCCACTATCCGGAACTGCGCCAGTTTCGCTCGATTTGCGCGCTCTAAATTGCCTACCCGTGCGAACATAACCGTTCGTCGAGCTTTCCAGTCGCTGCCGGATCACTAAGCCTAATTGACGAAGCACTTCATTTTCGGACCGACAACCCTTGTTTTCTGCCAAGGAAAGAGGAACCACTTACGTCGCAGGTGAATGCTTGTTGAGCAAGGTGAAGCGACAGCACTATTATGATACTCATCCATTAGGTGGAGCAACCGAAGACGACTGTAGGTGTGTTTGTACCTCGATTATGATCACTAACAATGCACTCGGGCATAGTGACGAACGGCAGTCCCTCCGAAACCGACGCTGCATCCCACGCAAGGGCAGGTCACGATGAGAGAACCAGTCGGGCGCAGTTCCAGTAAGACTGCTTCTCAGTGAGACTGCTTTTTCGGTACGAGATTCACGTTATCCGTAGTCGGTCTTATGTCTGGACAAGGCAGGCAGTTCTCGTCCCTCAACCCGGTAGATTGGGTCGGTAAAGCCGGGCGTCGCTCCTGCAAGCCAGCTCATGCCGCGAATCCGAATCGGGCGGAGCCACGTTGGTGAATTCGCTTCAGCAGACGGCTCGAATGAAACCCTTGCGCACGAGCGAGACCAGAGAATTCAGCACCAAGTCGTCGGGGACATTTGCCTTGCCCGCAACCGTAAGGATATCAGACGTTGGAACTCGGCGGTCCATCGCCGTCAGCAAGTCTAGTTCCAGAGCGTCCAACGGATGCTCCACGGACAGCGCTTGGCCGAACAAACGCGCACGGATGTTGAGTGTTAGGGGCGCGCCCAAAGTTCGGGCTTCAAAAACAGCGACAGGCCCTGTACGAGAGACCGTGCCTTGGCGCAGCCGACGCGTCAGCTCAAGCGCTCGAGACAGTCGCTCTGCGGCGAATATGCTTTCAACCTCCATGCCGGCATTCTTGGTTGGGGGTTGGGCGTCATCGACGCGGGACCAAGGGGTGTCGTGGCTCCATTGGAACGCCAAGAGCACGGACACGACGCGGCTATAACCTTGCGCGTTGAGGTTTGCAGCCCAAAGACCAACCGACTCCAAGAAGGAAGTGGAATCATCGCCTTGGGCGTGGCCGACGGCATAGGCTTCGGCCGAATGCGTGCGTAAACGCAACACATGAATGTCAAGCGGGGCGCCACCCAGCCATTGACGCAGGCGGCGCTCCAGTGGCTCATCGTCATTTTCGCCAAGTTCTGTGACCACTTGGGCCATGCCACCTTTTGACAAATAGCGAGGTAGACCTTCAATGATACGGCGCTGGACCTCCTCGCCATTCGGACCACCGTCACGGAATCCCACCTTCTGCGTCGGGGCTGGCACGAAGGGAGGATTCGCCGTGATGAGTTCGAAATGTCGTTGCCCCACTGGGGCGTAAAGGTCGCCCAACAGTACCTCCAAATTCGCAATCCCTTTGAGTTTTGCATTGAAGACGGTGCAATGGACGGCACGCGGGCTTATGTCGACGGCCGTCGCCCGTGTCGCATGGGGGGCAGCCAGCAGCGCGTGGATTCCTGAGCCGCAACAGAGGTCCAGTGTCGAGGCAACAGGCTTTCTTAGCGTGGCTCGCGCAAGCCATCGGCTGTCGGTTCCCACATACATTACTCGGTCATGAAGTTGCACGGCGTCCGCGTTCTGGTCCAGCTGATGATTCGCATGATCCGAGAAGATCAAGTCGTCGCCCACGGGATAGAGCGAAGCCTGGGCGCGAACGTGACCGCCTTCTTGCACCAAAATGCCAGTGCGAATTAGAGCCTCCTTGTCTAGGGGATCGAAAAGCCGGTCCAATTCCGCCGCCGGGAGCGTGCCCTGCAGTAAGAAAACATCGATTGCCGAGTCCAAAGGTTCACGCTCGACGAGCCGCTGCTGACGGTAGATAAAGGTAGCCCGGAGCTGCAGGTCGTTGAGCTCCCCCAGGCCGAGACGACTGCGCACGGCTTGCTCAGAATAGCCGATTGTCGAAAGCCGCAGCAGGGCGTTGGCGCACTCGGCCGGGTCACTATCGAAGTCAATGGCCATTGGCAACGCTACCCTGTCATTCACAGCTCAGCCAGTGCCCTGACAATAGAAGCCGCTTGCAATTGTTTTACTCGGACCCGGTGGAGAAAATCCCAACCGACGAGGTGAGCGATATATGGTCGCACCACCTCAGTCGCTTGCACTTCGGCCTAAATCCGAAGTACCCGACGCGTAGGGGCGCTGTCTGACCAACGAGAAGTGACCTATGGACCAACATCCCTCGCGGTCGCGATCGGGGCGGCAAAGACACGCAGTGGTCGGCATCAGGTGGCGCACAGGCCACCTTCCCAATCCGTGTATTCCCCGGTAACGTGAGGGGCATGCTGCGCTGGAACGACGAAGCCTTGTTCGCATTGGCCGGACTCGTTTTTGGCTGCTCGGGAAGTGCGCCGGGTCAGGCCTCGGTAACGCAAATCGGCGGCTCCACGGCGAGTTGCATCACGAGCGGTGGGGCCACAAGCGGAGGCGGTTCAACGTCGCTCGGAACCAATGTGGACACCAAGCCCTCGGGGGGCACCAGCGGCGCAGGCGGAGCGAACGGCATGGCAGGTACAGTTGCACTCGCGGGTGGGAGCGGGCTCGTTACTTCCTGCCCCCTCAAAGGCGATGCGGTAGGTTGATAACTTACTCCACGAAACGCGATTGCTACGCGCTTACCCTGCGTTGGAAGGGTTGTTTTCTCTCTCCCGCTCAGAGCCTAGCGGGCCACAGGTGGCGCGCAGGCCACCTTCCCCACCCTTGTGACGTCCGGTAACATGAGGAGCATGTTGCACTGGAAGAACCAAGCCTTGTTCGCACTGGCCGGGTTTGCATTTGGCTGCTCCGGGACCTCATCCGGTCAAGATTCGGCGACGCAAGGCGGGACTACAACTGCGATGTCGAGCGGCGCGACCACGTCGTATATCTCGCACAAGAATCCACAGTACATGCTTGTAGCCATCGGTTGGTAGGCGCGCTCTTGCGCCATTGCGCAGGTGGCGCGCAGGCCACCTTCCCTGCCCTGGTGACGTTCGGTAACATGAGGAGCATGCTGCACTGGAAGAACCAAGCTTTGTTCGCGTTGGCCGCGTTTGCGTTTGGTTGCTCGGGGAGCTCTTCTGGTCAAGGTTCGGCAACTCAAATCGGCGGCTCCACAGCAAGTGGCATCTCGAGCGGTGGCGACGCAAGCGGCGGCAGCTCGACTTCCTTGGAAACCAACGTCGCCGGAACGACGACTGTAATCTCGAGCAGCGCGGCCGCCGGCGGAATCTCGAGTGACATTGGCGGCGCAGCAACAACCGGCGGCTCTGCCGCAAGCGGCAGCTCCAAGTCTTTGGGGGGCAGTCCTGCAACGGGTGGATCGGCTGGTACCAAGCGCGGCATCGCGGCCAATGTCGCACCTGGGGCAGCATTTAATCCAGCTGTTCGCTGGTGGTACAATTGGGCGATTAAAGGCAGCGGCGCCAACGTTGGTATCGAATTCGTGCCGATGATCTGGAACCAAACCAGCGTAGGCTCGGCATTGCCTAGCGGCTCGAAATACGTGCTCGGTTTCAACGAACCAAACTTCTTCTCGCAAGCGAACTTGTCGGCGACGCAAGCGGCCAGCGATTGGCCCGCGCTGCAAGCCAACGCAAACTCAGCTGGTGTCGGTATCGTCGGGCCTGCAATGAACTTTTGTGGACCCGCAGCCCAGTGCCAGGGGACTGACCCGTATCAGTACCTCAAGGATTTCTTCGCCGCGTGTACCAATTGCCAGGTCGATTACATTGCGGTGCATTGGTACAACTGCGACCTGCCTTCGCTGCGCGATTACCTCGAGCCCGGAGGCAGTCTCGAAGGGTTCGAACAATTCAACAAGCCCATTTGGCTCACCGAGTTCTCCTGCGACACGAGTGCCAGTGCAGCGCAGCAGGAAGCCTACATGCGGGCAGCGATTCCGTACCTCGAAGGCAACTCGCACGTGTTTCGCTATTCGTGGTTCAGCGCAGATCCGATCCCGAACGCCAAGCTCGTGAACAGTGACGGTAGTCCGACGGCACTCGGCCAGGTCTATATCAGCCTCTGAAAGGAGTTCAAATCCGAACGCGGCCGATGCACCCCCGCGTGAGAGTGCCGCTCCGAACAGCAGTGCTAAACTGCTGACCATGCTTTGTAGACTGTGGCACCTGATGCACACAACCACCTTGGCACTGCTTGCCTCGCTGCCCGCTGTGGCCTGTGGCTTGCACTTTCCGTGGGGTGACGACGGTCCCCCTGCGACATGTGCGAGTCGTACGGGAGTGAGCTTTGATGCGGCAACGCCTGGATTCGATGCAGGTCCTGATGCGGCAGCAGACAGTGCCACCCGGGTTTGGACTGGGACGCTCAATTACTTCGACACCCAGTCTTCCCATTTGACGACGAGTTTCGAGTTGAGCATGAATTGGAGTGGCGAACCCGTTACTGTTTTGAATGGTCCGTGTATTGAGGGGAGTGAAGGGCAGTCTTCACGTCCACCGTATCGGATTCCTATTCTGGCTCAATTCGCAACCGGCGACGGTTGGTTCGCAGAAACCCTACATGGCGTCGTAACCGAAGCAACTGATGGCTCTGGAGATCTGACAGTTGATTTCGACGATCTCGATTTCTCGCAGCTCAAGGGCTCATTTCAATGGACTGACCTCAGCGGTTTCACGGCAGCTCCGGAATCCACGAGGTCGTGGTTCAATTTCATGACATTGATATTCCGTAAGCAATCGAACAAACTCGAGCTGATTTATCAGCCTGTTCTTCCGCATTGGCTGGGGCTCTACTTTCAGCCAACGGGCGCAGGGCGCGTACTTAGCTTGGAGGCTTCCCCAACATTCTAGGTCCCATTTGTGTATTGAGCGCCGGGAGGGCGCGCAAGCTTCCAGTTACGGCAAGGCTGCTCCAGCCGTGCAAACCAATCGACCGTGGTGTTGGCGTGTGGACTATTGCCAAATGGTGAGGCATCATTCACTGTCGGATGGTGGCCGCGCAGGATTGCGCAATATTGGGAGAGGCAATTCATGAAACCAGTAGGCAATCGGGGTCTGATAACGGCGCAAAGCAACTTAGCACCGTTTCGAATGCGGATGCTCCGGCAACTTGCATTGTGCGTAGCCAGCGGAGGCCAAGTGCTAGCTTGCCACAGCGACAACGCTCGAGACATTGCCCATGCCCCGCCAAAGGTCGTCACGGTAACTGATGCCGGCACGGATGCCGGCGTTGACGAAGCGCTCGCGTCGAAGGACTCGAATGTAGTGTTTGACGACAATACTCTGTGGCGCTTCGACTTGACGGCAAGCGACACTGACCTTGCATGGCTCGATTACAACATCAAACTAGAGCAGTCGATTCCGGCACAGCTGAGCGCAGGCGGCCACGACATTGGGCAGGTGGGCTTTCACTACAAAGGCAGTGCCGGCACGCTATACAATTGCCTCGATGCCAATGGGCTGCCGATTTGCCGCAAGCTCGGGGTCAAGATTGAATTCAACGCATACGACTCGAACAAGCGGTTTTACGGGCTAAAGAAGCTCAACTTCAATTCGTCGGTCTGGGACGACAGTCTCATGCGCGAGCGGCTCTCATACAGCCTGTTTCGCGAGATGAATGTACCCACCTCGCGCGCGACCCACGCCCTGCTCTACATCAATGGTGATTTTTGGGGCGTGTTCTCGATGATCGAAGAAATCGACGGGCGCTTCGCTGACTACAACTTCCCGGGCAAAGGCAACGGAAACCTATTCAAGGAATGCTGGCCCACCTCAACGAACTCGACGTATTACTCGAAATGTCTAAAGACCAACCAAGCAGCGAACGATGTCTCTGGCATGCTCGCGTTCGGCAGCGACATCGCCGCTGCCACTGATGCAACGCTTCCCACGGTGATCGCCAAGTACACCGATGTCGACTATTTGATGCGCTACTTGGCGGTTGATCGCGGCATCGCTGCCAACGACGGGATCATGGCCTTTTGGTCTGACAGTACTTGGGTCAGCAATCACAACTTTTACTGGTATCAGGATGAGTCGGCAGCCAAATTCTGGCTCATCCCGTGGGACATGTATTCGACGTTCAATCCGCTGACTCCGCTCGATTGGGTCCCGGCATGGGACCAGCCCGCGGGTGACTGTAGCGTCCACTACACTTCGTGGAACACGGGCATGTGGTATCAGGCGCCCGGCTGCGACGCGTTGATTCACGGCTTCTCGCTGCTCGACCGCAGCCGTTACCTCGCCGCGGTGCAGCAATTGCTCGACGGTCCCTTCCAACTCGACTCCATCAATCAGAAGATCGATCGCTGGTCAGCGCAAATTGCGGACGCCGTTGCACAGGACACGCACGGCCCCAGTGTTAGTGCGTTTGGGAATTCACTCTCCGTGGTCAAGTCGAGCGCTATCGTGATGCGCGAGCGCATGCAGAACATACTGGCAGGGCTGCCAACCGCCCCCAGTGGTCTGAAGTTGAACCAGGTCAACGGGTTCGAGGACGCAAATGCAGTTTCGTTGGCCTCGGGCTCCGCGCAGTATTGCAATTCGACGAGCACATTGAGCCTTGGGCTCAATCAGACCAATCCCATCTCGGGTTCAAAGGACGCCCGTATCGATTTCACCTTCAGGGACCAGAGCGAGAATGCCAGCGACGCTTGGCAACAATGGGCCATGGTGGATTTCGCGGTTGCCAATTGGAATGTAGATCTGGTCGCAGCAGGCATCAGTGAGATTCATTTCAATGCACGCGCCGATCAGGATCGTACCGTGCGCATCGATGTCTCGAGCCCGAACAACTCGCAGGAAAGCGAAGGCATTTGCCTTGGCTGGGACGTAGCGTTGAGCAACACCCAAATGGCGATTGTGGTCAAATTGGCCAATGCTACCATCCCAAGCTGGGCCAAGTCCCGCGCCAACCCACCACACGATGATCCCAGCCAAGTGTTCGCGAACATGCGGGGCCTTGTTGCGCGGCCCCAGCCAGTTGGAGTGGGTTCGACTGGCTTCTATGGTGCTAACGGAAGCGACACGGGCTTCGTCGAGCTCGACGACGTGCAGTTCGTGTCAACACCCAGCCAATAAAGCGAGCAAAAGCAGCACGCAGCAGGCAAACCGCAGTCGCTGTCGCAGTTGCAGCAGCCCGCAGCCCGACCCGCGCGGGCCCAACACGAGTCAATCCCCTTTCCGCGGGCTCAAGACAATCAGAAAATGCAAACCCATGTGTCTGCGCCGGGTCCATACGGTTCAAGATGCAACCGCGTTGGGTCTGTGCCGGGTCCATCGGGTGCAATGACGCAAACGGTCGCGGCTGCACCTGGTCCAAACCCGAGGCGACCGATTGGAATTGCGTGGCGTCCGGGTCTGAACCGCCTTATTTTGGCGTTACTGAACTCTAAAGGCAGCTCTGACGGGCAAAAGTGCCCAACCCGTTGCGTCTAGGGCGGGTCTGGCGGGCAAAAGTGCCCAACCTGCCGCGTTTTGGCGGGGTTCAACGGGCCAAAGTGCGCAACGCCTTGGGTTTTGACCGGGTCCAAACCCCAGGGCAACGCAAGGGCGGTTGTCGAGGCCTGGTTTGGACTACCCCGGGATGAGCGCATCAAGCCTTCGCTGCCCGCCGGATGTACATGAAGACGCCCATGAACCCAGAGAGTGCACCGCAGATGAAGCCTCCGATCCCGTAACCTACCACGTGATGGGTCGTATCGACGGGCATTGGAAGGACATAGGCGGCCAACAGCACGGACATCAGAGCGCTGCTCAGACCCCCGACGAGTCCGCTAATGGTTGAACTGATGACGTTTGCGATCATGATGGCGTTCTCCCTTTGTTACGTCGAGCTTGCCTTTTCGGCAGCGGCAGAGAATTCGGATCGCAGATCCGTCTTTAGTTCCAAGCATCGCGCAATCCAGGGAGCTGCCTCCGCCGCTGAGGAGAACATCTTGAATGGCACCGGACTGCGAGCGAACATCTGCCGAGCAGTCATCACAGAACGGATCACCGAACCGATGAAGCCCGTTTCATTGCTAATCATCGCAATCCCTTTTAAGTCGTCTGAAGCGCCTTGGGATGTGTCTAGCATGGCCTTTCGTGCGCCTTCGTTCGGGGGCTGCCTCAGTGCTGTCGCAGGGGGCATCAGTATTACCAGCACAACGCCGCCTGGCTTGTGTCTTGCCCAAGGTTCCATCAGGCTACGTGAGCGAGCGATGCCCGCCGCAGTCTCAGGGCCGCGCCAAGCGAGGAACATGATATGGCGCCACGTAGAGATGACATAGTCAGGAGTTCGATCGAGCACCTGCAGCCCATTGGCTAGTTCGCGAAAGCTGCTGCCACTGCGAGCCGAGGGCGTTACCCTCGTTGGATTGTCTGAGGCATTGGCCTCATCGAGCCCTGTTTTTTGAGCAGGCATGTTCTAACAAGAGCAAGAGAAGCATCCTTCTGTCAAGATGCCTCTCGCGGGTTGGTCGCATCTTGTGTCGCATCCTGGCGCACTTCGACGCAACAGCATCTGACTTTGAGCAGGCAAATCCCTAGCCGGCGCATGGTTTTTATGAATTCACTGTAAGTTACCGGACGGTCACCGGCTGGCAATCAGAGTATGTGGAAATTAGCTGCAATTGACGCAACGAGCATTGAACCGTCAAAATGACTCCGCCCGAAATTAGATGGACTGCCCGTCACAGATCCTTTTGACTTTGCAGCCCAGGCCCGGAGGGCCGCAAAAATACACGTCGACCGCGTCCGGGGCGCGGCGCGCGGCAATCTCTCTGAGTTCCCCATCGAAGTCGGGTGCGCCGATACCCGTTTGAGTACGAAGCCCGGTTGCCCAATCAGGTCGTCCGAGACGGTGCGACAGATCGCGCGCCAAATTGAGTGCGGTTGCTACAATGTGGCCGCACCCGCCGGTCATGAAGATGCGTATCTCCACTCGTTGGCTGCGGTCGACCCGTTCCAACCGCAACAACAAATCGGCAAACCATTAGGATTCGATCGCGTGAGCAACTCGATGCGATGAGGTCGTCGCTAACTAGATTGGGGGCCAGAGTCCCCGAGCGCTTGCCCTTTCGGAGGTTTTGCTTGGTGGTTACTCTGTGGAGATGACACGAGCCACATCGAGCGTTCAATTCACTCCCGTTCGCCGCCTCGACAATGCGAGGACTTTGGGGTCCGTTCATCAAAGCACGGAGTTTCATTGGGTCGGTGACGGCTTTCATGTTTCAACGTACTTCCCCAGCAACAACCTTGCTTCTGAGCGGATGAGCCCATTCGTGCTGATGGATTATGGTCCGCCGCGCGAGTTCAAGTCGCTTGCAAAGGGCAAGCGTGGTGTTGGTTGGCACCCACACCGAGGGTTCGAAACTGTAACGCTGGCGTGGGAGGGTGCAGTGGCGCACCGCGACAATGCCGGCAACCGCGGCGTCATCGGACCCGGCGACGTTCAGTGGATGACGGCCGCCTCAGGTATTTTCCACGAAGAGTATCACGAAGAATCCTTCACTCGGCGGGGAGGGCGCATGCACATGATGCAGCTATGGGTTAACCTGCCAAAGGAGAGCAAGTGGGCCTCACCGGGTTACCAACCCATTGTGGCTGGGACGATACCGGTAATCCCCATCGAGGGTGGAGGAACGGTGCGGGTAATCGCCGGGCAATACGCTGGGGCACAAGGACCAGCGCGCACATTCACGCCGATCACGCTGCTCGACGTCAACTTGAAAGCCGACGTCGGTTTGGCAGTGCCGTTGCCTGAGACTTACAACGCGTTTGCCGTGGTGGCCCAGGGGCAAGTGCAGATCAGCGAAGCGACTGCGCATACCGGCGAACTAGTCGTGTTCAAGAATGATGGTTCCCACATCGAATTGATAGCTACGGTAGACTCACACGTCATCGTGCTTTCCGGCGAACCCATCAATGAACCGATCGTGCAATACGGCCCGTTCGTGATGAACACAGTCGAGGAGATCCGTCAGGCCCTCCTCGACGTAAACCGCGGCACGTTCGGTGCGGTGCCGGAAGATTGAGAGCAAGCAGCAAGAATCCAAGCTCTAAGGTTGCGGGCAGAGTCTACGGGCTGCCTCGCTGAAGAACGCGCTTTGTCCAAAGTCGTGGCCGCTCAGCAGTGCAGCGGCAATAGCTAGCTCAGTCGCTTTGGGAATGCGAGGCTCGCGTTCACCCGCAGCCTGCGACGGAACCTACGGGCCGCAACTGCGAGCAGCGTCAAGGCGAACGGACTTGAACCTTCACATTGCCGCGCGGCTATGCGGCAGCCACAACCCGCCGACGCGTTGCTGTTGTTGATGCCCGCCGCTCCTGTGTTCCCGCCCGCGGACTGCCCTGCGGCTTGCTGCGCAAGTCCGCCGGTTTGTGCATTAGCTCCGCCAACGCTTGCGCTCGCTGTGGTTCCGCCTTTGGGTGAGCCCGCCGTGGCGACGGGTGCACTGCCACCACTCGGCGCAGTACCACCGCTCGACGCAGTGCCACCGCTCGATGCAGTGCCACCGCTCGGCGCAGTACCACCGCTCGACGCAGTACCACCGCTCGACGCAGTGCCACCGCTCGATGCAGTGCCACCGCTCGATGCAGTGCCACCACTCGATGCAGTGCCACCGCTCGGCGCATTGCCACCGCTCGGGCTGCCTCCACTGTTGGCGCCACCAGCGCCGCCGCGACCCGTGCTGACTGCATTCGAGCCACCGCCGTTGGTTGCAACGCCGCCCGTACCAGCGCCGCCTATGCCGCTATTGTCCGCCACGAACACGAAGTCACGAATCACGACCTCAACTGGATTGCCGTTGGAGGGCGGCGCGTTGAAACACCAGAGGTTAATTCCCAGTGGCAACGCTTGTTGCGGAATGTTCGTCGTCGGGTTCGGCGGCTGATACGTCCAAGTTTTCATGGCACCCGTCAGCGTCGAAACGTCGACCAATCCGGAGAAGATGAAGTCGGTAATGCTCGATTGCGTCCACACGAAACGCGATGTGGAAAGCGTGGAACCGTTGAGTGAGAAGTTATAGCTGAGCTCTCCCACGGTGCTTCCTGAGGCCGGATAGTCTGTCCAATCGCCGTTGGGCCCGGTCGAGATACCCCAGCGCGAGTATTCAATGTCGATCTCGTTGGTTCCGTCGCTGCCAATGCCCGCCTGCGGCCCATAGGGGTAGAGCCCGAGGACCACGTTGGGATCGAACGTGTCGATCGGTGCATCGACCTGCCACTGATAGGTACCAAATCCGAGCCGATCGGTCGTAAAGAGCTCAGCCGCCAACCATGTTCCCGCGTCATGAGAGATCTTGAGGTGCAGATAACCGTTCGAATCAAGGGTGACGTTCTTGGGATCACCCTGGCAGTTGCCAGCCATGCCGCCTGAAGTGAGCTGCCAAGTGTGACCCTTCCAATCGATGGTTGCCGCATGCACGATGGCCGCAGACGTGACGAGCCAACCAGCGACGAACACCGCCCAAACAATCGGCAATTGGGCGGCTCGACCCGAATGCAACGCGTTGAACCTCATTCGGCAAGCTTAGCTCAGGTGCCCGTGGATAGCGCGCAAACAGGAGACCCTGAGCCGTTGGAATGATGGCGCCACCTCCGAGGCCTTGAACCGCGCGGAAGGCAACGAGAGACGCGAGGTTCCACGACAACCCACACAGGGCGCTCGCCGCCGAGAAAAGCGCAATTGAAGCCGTAGAATACGCGCGATATCCAAAGCGCCGCTGGAACCAACCCGTCATGGGAATGATAACGATATTGGCCATCATGTAGCCGGTGGAGACCCAGCCAATCTGGTCGATGGGCGTGCCAAAACTGGCTCGGATATCAACTCTTGGCCCTGCACGTGGAAGAGTTTCGAATGAAAGCGATGCTCGCTGGCAGGACGGGTCAGTCGTGCCGCCCGTCAACGACTCCTAGAGGGCATGACATCCAGCGTTGCTTGCGAGAAACGACATTCTAATGTCGTTTCTGAGCAGCCCTGCTGCAATAAAGACATTTTTGGGTCTCCAGTCAGCGGATTACCCCTGAGAAAAGACATTCTAATGTCGTTTCTGAGCAGCCCTGCTGCAATAAAGACATTTTTGGGTCTCCAGTCAGCGGATTACCCCCGAGAAAAGACATTTTTATGTCGTTTCTGAGCAGCCCTGCTGTAATAAAGACATTTTTGGGTCTCCAGTCAGCGGATTACCCCCGAGAAAAGACATTTTTATGTCGTTTCTGAGCAGCCCTGCTGTATTAGCGACCCATTCGGGTCGCCGGTCAGAGAAATTCCCCCGAGAAAACACATTTCAGTGTCGTTTCCAGGGGTGAACCGGGTTTCGATAGCACTTGCCAGTCGTTGGAAGGGTGCAATCGCTCGTGCACCCCACTAATCGATTGCTTCACGCAACGCTTCAAGTGCCGCCAAAAAATCAATGCTTGGTGGCACCTCGAAGCGGTGCGGCTGCAAAGTGATAGGATGCACGAACCCAAGAACGCCCGCGTGCAACGCCTGTCTGCCAATCAGTGCTGCGGCGGCTTGCAGCCGAACGTCGCTCGATTTCTCCGTACGGTAAAGAGCATCAGCCAGCAGCGGGCTCTGAGCTTGTTCAGTCAAGTGAACACGGATCTGGTGCGTTCTGCCGGTCTCCAATCGACATTCAACTAGCGAGGCATGCCCGCCCGCCAAGACTTCGAGCACGCGCAGATGCGTGGCGGCGAGTTTGCCTTCGTGTACCTTCGAGGAGAACCGTAACCTCGAAGATGGATGCCTTCCGTAGAGCGTGCGAATCTCAAGCTGCTTTGGCACGCCACAGGTGATCGCTTGATAGATACGCTCCACCTGATGCGACGCCAATTGCGCCTTGAGCCCTTCGCGTGCCTGATCGCTCTTGGAGACGACGAGCAGTCCGCTTGTGTCTTTGTCAATCCGATGCACAATCCCGGGCCGCAAATGACCGTGAACATCGCGAGGATCGGCTATGGGCCCCACGAAAGTCCCCCGCGCAACGAGCCCATTCACGAGCGTGCCCGAGGCGTGCCCTCTTGCTGGGTGCACCACCAAACCAGCGGGCTTATTGACCACCATCAGGTGCTCGTCCTCAAAGATTACGTCCACCGCCACACTCGCGTCCGGCTCGGCGCGGGTGGTTGGCGCCGGACCTGGTTCGACCTCAATCAGGCTGCCGGGTGTGAGCGAGTCGCGCGCGCGGCACGGCTGCCCATTGATCAGCACGCGACCCTCGGCAATCCACGCTTGAACTTTGGCACGCGACACGTTGGGGATGGCGGTCGACAGCCATTTATCGACTCGCGCACCTGCCGCATCATTACCGGCCGTATACCGATTAGTGGTCATGAGACCTGAACCAAGGACTCAGTTGCACGTGTAACCGAGGCCCTAGAGTACACACCCGAGTCACCAGATCGTACTGC
>Ga0265326_10000552_pt1 | contig 13966 bp, 18 predicted proteins | sample 41424metaG_FD_192439 | JGI IMG/M metagenome (GOLD analysis project Ga0265326, IMG submission 192439) | Rhizosphere microbial communities from Carex aquatilis grown in University of Washington, Seatle, WA, United States - 4-14-24 metaG | ecosystem: Host-associated > Plants > Roots > Rhizosphere... | reverse complement strand
CCCCCAGATTGACTGATTTTTGCAGATCGTGAAAAATGTTATCCATGTTGCGGTCTGCTTTGACAAATTGCCAATATTCGTCAGAGCAAATAACCCCGAAGAAGTCAAAAATAACGGCTTTTATCATGAGTGCAGCAGCTCCAGCTTATTTTGCAGGATAATCTCCAAAAGCTGCGCCGCGCGGTTGCGGTAGTCCGTTCCTTTTTTAGCATCGCCATCAGCATCTTTTTGCATGCCCAGTGTCCGTTGGATTAGCACTGCCATTAACTTTTCGGGTTGATGTTCGGTTGGCGCGGCCTTCCCTATGAAAGATGACAGGAAGTATTTGGGCATGTCAACCGAAGTGGCGAAGCCGTAAAGACGCGTATATGCCCAAGCGACGTCAAAATACTGGGCCGCCCCAGAAGTAAAATTTTCAAAATCGATAAGTGCAATTTCCCCGTTAGGTCGTAAATAACTGTGTTTGTAAGCAGACATATCCCCGTGTGCAATCCGCGGCTGTAAATATTTGCCTAGCCCTTTAGAGATTGACTTTACATGTTCGGCCTGGTCTTTGGTCATAAGCTTGTCGTGGATATTCTCGTCTGCCCAACGAGAGATGCTTTGCCCCAGGTTGCGATGGTTCGACGAGCCCACGTAGCCAATTTCCCTTCCCGGTTCTATGCGGTCGATGTCTGCCAGCAACTGGGATAGTTTATCCAGCCTACCCCTGGCTTCATCAAAGGTTGTGGTTTTTTTGAGCAAGGGATCACTTTCTATGTATTCCCGAATATAAAAATTAGGGCCCGAGGCATAAACTTTTGGGATATAAATCCCAAGTTCGGGATTATTAACGGCAAGACGGGCAAAAAAACGCATTCCGTCAACGTCGTTTTTTATCCGTGCGGCCCGGCTTGGAGGGGTTGTTTCTTTGGCGCTTTTCTTGATCGCCGGCCTACCTTGCCAGTCAATTTTCTCGAGCCTAAAGTTGTCATCGTCCTGCAGGATTGTGCCTGTTGTTTTGGTGCTGTTCACACTTTAACTATAGCAAGTAAGGACTAAAGCTGGACGTTTTCTACTAGGGTTTGATACTCAGGGATTTGGGCTTCAAATAGATTCTGCAACAGAGTTGAGCTGCCGCCCAGGGTACCGACTTTGCTGCCGCAGTCGCTGGCCCACAGGCGCGAGAGGTTGTTGCCGTATTGGTCCAGTGCAAAGATATAGCGGTCGCCCGTGGCGCACTGGCCGCGTTCGTCGGCTGGTTCGTTGGAATTCTTAAGCGGCAGCAAAAAACCACTGTTATTGATAGATTTTAGAAAAACCGTGTAAGCATCTTGGGTGTTATAAAACGTCTGGCTACTAAGAACGTGGCCGCTGTAACCTTGGATAATATCCAGCTCACGCTGGTTTTGGCCGATGGTCACGCGGATGGCGCGGTGGATGTCGTCGCCGTTCACCTGGCCATCAATAGTCATACTGGTAACAGCGGTAGTACCGGCGTAATCCGGCAAGGTTTTAACTACAGCTGTATGTGTAGCCGGCTGTTTGTTATGCCCGCCAAGGGAGGAAATCAACAGCCAACCTACGAAGAATAGGAATAATATAAAGGCTAAAAAGATTACAATCGCACGGCTTCTTTGCATAACGGACCCTTAACACGCTTATAATACCATATTGCTTACGTATTTGCAATGATCGTACGGGCTGATATGATATTCCTATGACAGAGTTAGTTCTAGTGCCTTTGGGGCAAGTTGAATCAGTTGGGCTGATTGGTGGCAAGGCAAGAGCCCTAAGCCAGCTCATAAACAGCGGGTTTAATGTGCCACCTGGATTTGTGATTACTGCTGCTTCCCTGCAACAGATGAGCCCCGAGCTAGAAAAGGCCGTCCTAGAAAGCTTTGATGATCTGGCAGCCAAACTTGTAGCTGTGCGCTCAAGCGCAGCTGCTGAAGACGGTAAAAATGACGCCTGGGCCGGGCAAATGGATACATTTTTGAACATAGACCGAGCATATCTGTTAAATGCAGTCAAAAAATGCTGGGACTCGGCCAATTCCGCGCGGGCTAAGGCCTATGCCAAGCAAAAGAATTTGGCGGCTGGCGGCGTTGCCGTGGTTGTTCAGGCTATGGTCCAAGGCGATGTCAGTGGCGTTGCTTTCTCTGTCCACCCGGTCACACAAAATCCAAATCACATGATTATTGAGGCTGTGCCCGGCCTAGCTGAATCGTTGGTCTCAGGAGAAGCAACACCGGACAATTATGTCATCGACAAAAGGACTGGTAAAACCTTAGAAAATCACCTCGCCGGCGTCGAAAAACTATTATCTGATAAACAGATAAGGCAGGTCGCAAAGACCGTCGGCCAGCTGGAGCATTATTTTGGCTTCCCGATTGATGTGGAATGGACATTTGCTGGCAGTCAGCTGTTTATTTTACAAAGCCGCCCAATAACGACCCTGGGTTAGAATAGAGCTTAAATGGCTGATGAAAAACTGGCAGAATTGCTTAAAACCCAAAAGTCACTAACAGAGTGGTTAGAGGATATAAAACACAAAGATGCCGTAGCCATCCGCCGTGAGGATAACGAAAAACGCGAGCGTTTAAAGCTACTTAACGAAGTTATTGGTCTGCCGTTTGACAGACCTACCCAGTTTGAGGCAACGGATTTAAGAGATAAATCCGCGGCCCTTAGAAAATACCTGGGAAAACATGGTGAGGAACTCTGTGCGCTGCGTCTAATCCCCAAGCAGGATGGTCTGCCGAAACTACGGATGCGCGGCAAGACTATTAACAATGCGTACAAATGGTTCTTGGAGCAAGACATAAATGCCGGCAAATACCGTGCGGATTTTATCCCTCATCCGCCGGACTATTCCTGGGCGACCATTTTCGTGGTCAACAAACACGGTATTCAAGGTGAGATTATTTGGGGTGGCCACCACCAGCTTACACAGGGGTTCCATGACAAAAACCGGCCGCACATTTTTAGGTACGATTTTAAAAAATGGATGATTTCGCCAGCCGATAACAAGGCTCTGGAGCATCTGAAAAAACTAACTAAATACATCTATGTCCCCGATGCGATCAAGCAATCTAGACTCAAAAAAGAGCTTGATACGATTTTTGTTAATGGCTATTTAGAAGGATATTTTGAAACTACCGACTCGTCACTTGGAACCTGGTTTATAGATTACAGCCCGGCGTTGGGCAAGATGTATTCAAGCATGAAGATTGAGGCTCCAAAAGCAGATGCCAAAGCGCTTATTTCTGGCCTGGTCGGCAGCCCGGGCAAAGCCAAAGGGAAAGTACGAATTGTCCACCCTGACGGAGTAGACGGTGACTTTCCTAAAGGCGCCGTGCTGGTCTGCGCCGTTACCACGCCAAACTATGTCCCGCTGATGCAAAAAGCCAGCGCGATTGTCACCGACCAAGGCGGAATTTTATCACACGCGGCAATCGTGGCCCGCGAGCTTAAAAAACCCTGCATTGTGGGTACTGGCAACGCCACCAAAAAACTCAAAAACGGCCAAATCGTATCCGTTGACGCCAATCTAGGAACCGTTACTTAATTTCCGGGAAGCGTTTGGGGTCGGCGGCGTAATATTTGGCCCACTTGTTATTGGCGGGAAGTGTAACCGTATCTATAAAATGGCCCTTTTTGAAGCCGCCGTTTTGCTTTCTTTTTACCGCCTGGCGCTTAGATAAATAGCTCTTTTCTGTACCCAAATGTGCCGCTAACGCGTCCACAAGTTCTTTTAGGTCGGCGAGCTCGCCAATGGAAAGATTGCTGGTCTTTAATTCGGTAGCTTCTTCAATAAGTTTCTTGAGCAAAGCATCCGTGAGCTTTTTACCGGTTAGGGTTTTATATTTAACCTCCCCTCCCAGATCAAAGTGTAGCTGCACAATGTTGTCGCGCACCAGTTTATTGAGCTTAAAAGTCCGGGTTTTCATTTTTTATCCTCAAACAAAACTATGGTTGTTTTTACTTCCTCGGCCACGCCTTCAACACAGGGGTAATTGCCAACTTCCTCAGTATTTACCCAAGCGAAGTCGGTGAATGCCCCTTTTTCCGGTGTCACTTCGCCGCTTTGGTACTCCACGCCGAATTTTAGTAAGACTACAGGGGTTTCGTCGGGACGGATAAACACCTTGCTGCCGATAAATTTAGGCTCTGGCTTAACTTTAACGCCGGCCTCCTCTTGAATCTCACGCATCAACAGTTGGATTAGGGCGTCTTCAAATACAACTACGTCGCCATCCGTAGAAGTGGGTGAATCCATTTTTAGATCTTTATGTTCAAGTTTGCCGCCAACAGCGGCCCATTTACCGGGGTGAACAATTTCTCTGTCACTGCGCTTTAAAATTAGGCACCGGTTGTCTTCACGCCGGTAAATAGTTGCGTTGGTCACTACGTAAAAAAGTTTGTCTTGTTTCGCATTATCTACGCTGGCCTTACTCGCCCTCATAATTTATCTCCGAGCAATTTGGGGATTTGGGCAAGCGCCAGTTTGTAGCTGACTCTGTTGGGCGAGTATAGATAAGCCTTGGACGGGTCTTTAAGATCTTTAGAAAATTGTCCTAAAGAAATCCAGCGCGCATCGCTAATCTCCGCCTCTTCCAAGTTCAGGTCTGACAATTTGAGGCTGTCTTGCAGTAAAGCATACACCTCGGTGTGGACCCTATGACGCCAGTCATCCGGAGGCATTAAGTCATCAAAGATTACTTTGCCAATATAAACCAGTTCTTCGGGCTTAACCTTGAGCCCCAGCTCCTCTTGCGCCTCTTCTACTACCGTTTCCAGCGGAGTTTTGCCAGCCGGAATATGCCCCGAAACCGAAACGTCCCAGACATTAGGTTTGACAACTTTTTTCGGGCTGCGCAGCTGTAACAGGACTTCACCCTTACTGTTATAAATCCATATGTGGGCTCCGCCGTGCCACAGGCCTTGTTTGTGGGCTTGGGATTTTAGCAGCGTTTGGCCGGTCTTGCCCCCCTGCTCGTCTAGGATGTCTACCGGCTCTTCTTTCATGCGATGTTGGTGGGGTCCCAGTTGGTCCGGTGGTCTTGGTCCAAGCCCTCTAGTTTTTCCATGTCGGCGGCATCAAGCTCAAAGTCAAAAATGTCGATATTGCTCTTGATGCGGTCTTCGTGGGTAGATTTTGTTAGAGCTACTACGCCGTAATCTATGCACCAGCGGAGCATAATTTGCGGCACCGATTTATTGTGCTTTTCGGCAATTTCCATCAGTGTTGGGTCGTCAAAAAAGTGGCCTTCTGCCAGGGGTGTGTAAGCCTCTACTACGATTCCCTGCTTTTTGCAGTATTCCACCAGCTCCGGCTGCTGCAATACTACGCTTAGCTCTACCTGGTTGACCGCCGGCCGCACTTTGCATTCTGTCAATAACTCCTGCAAGTGGTTAATTGTATAGTTACTGACTCCTATAGATTTGGCTCGGCCGCTAGCGTAAATCTCTTCCATCAACGGCCAGGATACGTGCCGGCTGATGGTCATTGGGAAGTGCAGTAGTAACAAATCCACATAATCCATTTGAAGTTTTTTAAGCGATTGGTCAAAGGTGCCGATCAGCTGCTGGCCCATGTTGGCCGTGCGGATTTTAGTGGTTATAAAAATTTCCTTGCGCGGGACTTTGCTGGCTTTAATGGCCTTGCCTAAATATTCTTCATTTTCGTAAGCTTGGGCATCGTCAAAGTGCCGGTAACCGGTCTCTAGCGCCAAATTAACAGCATCTATACACTCTTTGCTGTCCTCGACCCGCCACAACCCCAGCCCAATCTGCGGGATCTGCCTCCCATCGTTCATCTTTAAGTTTGGTATCGCCATACGCACCTCCTATTACCCTTTAATTATACCTCTGTTTGATATCATTATGGCATGAAGCAGATTTATGCCGACTCAATCGAGAAAGCTAAAAGCTACTACTCAGATTTTGATGATTTAGCTCATAATCTATCGCACTCTGAACGGGTTGCAGGGAATGCCATTGAGATTGCAAGGTCGCTCGGCTATCAAGACTTAAAATTTATTGAGCTTTGCGCCTACTGGCACGACACGGCAAGAACTAAAGGACTCAATCCGCACGAAGAGCCCGGTGCCGCTATGGCTCGAGAGGATCTGCTATCACGGAGAGCTAAGGAAACGATAGGAAATAAAGCCTACGAAGCTATCCGCCTACATAGAGTTAGAGACAATCCGACGACAATTGAGGGCAAAGTGATCCGCGATGCAGATAAATTAGACCTTATTAGTATTGAGCGCTGGCAAAAATGCATAAAGGCTAAGCAATACGAGCATCTCGTCCCAATAGTTCCCTTGCTGAAAAAATTTCCCGGCGCTTTCAGCTTTGATTACACCAAAAAGCTATACGCGGAGCGTTTCCCCAAGTTCTGGGAGTATTACGAGTCTATAAAAGATCAGCTTCCTGCCGCTTAGAGCTATTTCTCTAGGGCTTCCAGGAGGTTTTTGGCGCTGTGCGATAAGTCGGCGCGGATATTTCCCATTTCTTGGACGGAAAAGTAGCGTAAATCATCAAAAGTTTGCGGCTCTGCCACCCTTGGTTTGCCATCTGTTATTTTGGCTAAAAACCAGGTGTGGTGCATGTGCTGGCCGTCTGCCATAGTGAATTCCTTTTCGCCAAATTTTCGTTCGATGGCTACCTCAACATCCAGCTCTTCTTTGATTTCGCGCACGGCCGCGGCTTCGGCCTGTTCGCCCTCATCAATCTTGCCGCCGGGGATTTCCCAGTGTTCGTGCTTGCCGTTATTACGGTGCAGCAGCAAAACCCCGCCCTTTTCATCTGTAATCACACACCCCGCCAGCTTAATCATAACGAGCTGAGTGTGACGTTCTGCAGTTTTTTGATGAACTTTCTAAATTCTTTTCTCAGTTGATCTTCTATGATTTGCTCTATTGCTTCCTTCCCCTTGACCACATAATCATTTGCCCCTGCATCGTCTCTGATGTCCACTGGTGATTCAACTTTCATGGACCCATGTTCGTATATAAGTGAGTCCGCTTCTTTTGTTATGGCTTGGAAGGACTCACTTTTTGCAAGAGATTCAATAATTTGTAGGTTTTCAATGAGTTTTCCGTAAATCCTACTTATCTCTAAAGATTGACCCGGATTGAGTAACATTGTCGCTTTAGCGAGGTCATTGAATAAATTTTTACCAACATCATTAGTGGCAAAATTAGATCTTAATTCATAATAATTACTATCCAGTTCACTCTGCATCCGGTTTGAGTATGCCTGCTGCAGAAGATATCCGTACCTACGTATAGCTGCTTTAGCTCTAAGAAATTCTCTTTTTCTTCGCGATCTATCAGTAAAGTAATAGGCAAGAGCCGTTGTCATAAGTGCAGTAAGCAAGACTAGGAATACCTGCCATAATGGCGTAGCGCTTATGCCGTGATGAATATCTCTGTATTGATGCATCTTTATAGCTCGCCCCAGTTTTTGCCGGATAGTTCTTGGTACTTTTTGAAGAGCTGTGGCACCGGATGCGGTACTTCGTAGTTGCTGACTTCTTCTGGAGTCACCCATACGTAATCGTCGTGTTCGTGGCTGAGTGTAATTTTGTCCGACTCTGCCTCGCACAGATAGAAAACGCCGATTATCTGATGCTTAATGTCGTCTATTGTCGGCATCCAACTGTCTACCATAATGGGCGTAATTGGCCGGACAGATAGCCCGGTTTCCTCTTTTACTTCGCGTAGTAGCGCATCCATGAAGGGTTCGCCTGGCTCCACCATGCCGCCAGGAATCTGATACTTGCCGATTTGGGTACCGTCGGGCGCCCCCTCTCTGAGAAGCAGAAACTTATCATTGAAGCGTATGAATGCCTTCGCCCCGACCCGCTGCACTATGTCGCTCATAATTCGCCCCAGTTTTGGCCCAGTGGCTGCTCAGCTCTAAGCACATCACAGGCTTGTTCAAAAATAACAGGGGCGCGTAGTTTATCTTGCATGTGCTCAAGCGAGCCTAGACTAAACCAGTCGTACGCCATTAATTCATCATTTTTAAGAGTAATATTCCCCTCTACTGTGCCGGTGAAAGTGTTTAGCTTCAGTTCCCCGGTGGGTGTCTTAAGCGTATAAATCTTAAAGGGCTTGGCATTGATGAGATTTGCTCCCAGCTCTTCTTCAACCTCTCGGTGAATTGCTTGTTCGGGTGTTTCCCCGGCCTCAACATGACCACCAGGAAAGCTCCATAGGGCATACGCACTCTGCTTGCGTTGTTGGACCAATAAAACTTTACCGCCGTTAACAATAACTGCGTCTGCAATAGATACTTTCATTCTATAATTCGCCCCAGTTAGCGCCATGGCTGATGTCGGCTTTAGGTGTCATACAAGTGTCCTGACGTGTTTTAGCAATGATTCGCCGATAAGGCGGTTGGCAGGATTTTTATCAACTAGACCGCGAGCTATACCCACTACCTCTTGGCAGGCTTCGGGAAGCTGGTTTGTTCTGTTGCATATCCATGATATTGAGTCGCCCTGCTCTAGCGACCACTCAAGACTTGAAACACTTTCTCTTATTCTCTTAACCACTTCGCTGTCACTGACTTGCCCGAGTCTTTCCTTGGACCTCGCAATCCATTCGTCCGGCTCGGCGACCATCGTAATCTCTTTCATATCTTTAAAAGGCAGGCGCCTCAATCCCTCTATGGCAGAGTATAAAGCGTCTAGCATAGAGTAGGGCTTCGCATAATCTCTCAGGTCAGAGCCATAGATATTACCGGTAGTAGGATGAACGGCATATTGTACCAAGTTCCGTCTTTTGATTTCCTCTGCGACCCAATCGAGTGCCGGTTCGCCTTGGGGTAGAAACCTGTATTCATCTTTTGCTTCACCATTGCGTCTACTACGCGTGGTAAAACTTTGCACCCTGCCGAAGTCGGGCTCTTGCTCTAAGATTTTTGCCATGCATACTGATTTACCGACGGCAAAAGGACCTATCAACGGAACCATTGTTACCCTCCTTAGCTCCTCTGTCACATGCAGCCCGGGGGTATATGAGATCTCTCGTTCCTTTATTAGATCAAGTTTTGTTGTCATAGCTTGCCTCTGTTTTGAGCCGTTGAGACATGCGTGATTGGTATAATTTTGGCACCATTCTCTACTGGCGGAGGAATATTTTCTGGTGGGGCGGCGGCCACTTCGAAAATGCAGTCAGCCAAATCCAGGAATGGTCCATAAATTACGCGTTCTCGGGTTTCCTCAGCCCAGATTAAATACAAGTTATCTACGCCCTCAGATTCTAGAATTTCCCTTGCCTTGTCCAATTTTCCCTGGTTGGCCAGCGATACTAATTCACTTATCGTCACTCTGGGCTGAGCCTGCTCCTGCACGTACTGCGGCAGTTCTATATCCTCCATCACAGGATTTTCTCTAGGGCGGCTTTCATAATTCGCCCCAGTTAGCGCCATGAGAGATGTCGGCTTTAAGTTTTAAGGGCAGTTTGGTGTAGGCATCTTCCATCTGTTGTTTGACCATTTTGCCGACCTTTTCGGCCTTGGCTTTGGGAACTTCTAGCAAAATGCTGTCGTGGATTTGCAGCAGTAATTTGCAATCGGGCTCCAGCTTAGCGGCCACGTTAATCATGGCGATTTTCATGATGTCGGCGGCGCTGCCCTGCAGCGGCATGTTCACGGCCGCGCGGTAAGCCGCCTCGCGCACCTGGAAGTTAGAGGATTTTACATCTGGCGTCGGCCGGCGTCGACCCAGCAGGGTTTCTACATAGCCCTGCTTCTCGGCTTGTTCGCGGATCTTTTCTATAAATTCTTTGAGCTTGGGGCGGATTTCAAAATAACGGGTTATAAAATCGCGGGCTTCGCCAAAGCTCATGCCGGTACTGTCGGAAAGGGCGTGCGGGCCCAGGCCGTACATAATGCCAAAATTAACGGCTTTAACGGATGAGCGCTGGGCTTTTGTAACTTTATCGGCCGGGATGTTATACAGCTGGGCGGCGGTCTCGGCATGGATGTCGGCATCGCGGTTAAACGAATCTATCATGCCCTTGTCGCCGGACAAGGCAGCGGCTAGTCTTAGCTCAAACTGGCTGTAATCGGCGCTGACAAACAGGTTCCCCTTGCCAGCCACAAAGGCTGTGCGGATGTTCTTGCCCAGCTCGGTTTTAACGGGGATGTTTTGCAGGTTGGGGTCGGCAGAACTGAGCCGGCCGGTTGGCGCGACGGTAAGGCTGAAGGTGGTGTGTAGGCGGCTGTTTTCGTCCACCTGCTCCGGCAGCGTATCCACATAGGTATTCTTGAGTTTAGTAGCCTCGCGGTACTGGCTGATGAGTTCAATGACGGGATGCAGGCCGCGCAGTTTTGCCAGTTCGTTGGCGGCCGTAGAAAAGCCGGTTTTACCCTTTTTAACTCCTTGGGTTGGCAGGTTGAGCTTAGTGAAGAGAATGTCTGCCAGCTGGGAGGGCGAACTGATATTGAACTCTTGGTCGGCATGGCCATAAATGTTTTGTTCAAGGTCGCTGATGTCGCCCTCTAGCTGCTTGTTGAACTTTTTTAGGTAGCCGCTGTCCAGCTGGATGCCGGTGTATTCCATGTCGGCCAGCACCGGCGTGAGCGGCCATTCTATTTCTTTGGCCAATTTGGCGACTTTAGGCATGGTTTTTAGCTCTTTAAGCTGACCTTCGTAGAGCTGCTGAATAACGGCGATAAACTCCGGTGCGCGGGCTAAAAAGTCCTCGGTTGGCATGTCTTCTAGCGGCGCGCCATCAAAGCCCAAACCGGCAGCGGCCAAATCCGTGAGGCTTTGGGCGCGAACCAGCGAATTGATCAAAAACGCACCCATAAGAATGTCGTGGCCGACAACGGGCAAGTCTTTTATTCCCAGAGCCATCAAGACTTTAAGGGTTGATTTAACATCGTAACCAACAAGTTTAGTAGTTTGTAGTTGGTAGTTGGTAGATAGGTATTTTTGAACAGCTTCAGAGGAGATTTTGGTCAGGTCTAAGGTGTAAACGGTTTTGCCATCGGGGCTCATCATCATAACCTGGGGGTCCTGGCCGTGCTTGCCAGCCGAGCGCGAATGGATAAACATTTGTTCGGCAGCCGGAATTTTTAGGTCTTTGAGCTTTTGGTCGGAATCTATGAGTACATTTTTGCCAAGCTTTAAGCTTTGAGCTTTAAGCTTTGAGCTTTCTGTTTGCATGTTAGCCGGCAGGGCGTTTAGCAGGCTGCGGAACTCCAGTTTTTGCAGCAGGGTGCGCAGGCGCGCAGTGTCAATATTGGCGCCGTCCATCTCTGTTAAGTTGAGTTTTATGGGCGCGTCTGTCCAGATGCAGGCCAGCTTTTTGCTGAGGTAGGCCATGTCTTTACCCGCCTCCAGTTTTTTGCGCAAAGTCTCTTTAATTTCCGGTAAGTGTTTATAAACTCCGTCCAGGGTTTTGTACTGCTTTAGCAGGTCCGTAGCGGTCTTTTCGCCCACGCCGGGCACGCCCGGGATGTTATCTGAGCTATCGCCTTTTAGGGCTTTTAGGTCTAAGAATTGCTCCGGCTCCAGGCCGTATTTTTCCTTAAAGCTCTCCGGATGGAACAGCTCAATGTTGGTAAAGCCCTTTTTGAGCGCGTATACGTGCGTATGGCCGTTGACCAGCTGCAAGGCATCCAGATCAGAGGTGATAAGCATGGTTTCTACGCCTTTTTTGGTGGCCTGCACGGCAAAAGTGCCCATGATATCGTCGGCTTCGTAATCATCCAGTTCGTACAGCGGCCAGCCAAAAGCCTCCAGAACCTCGTGCAAAATGGGGATTTGGGTATAGAAATCCGGCGGTGCGGGCTTGCGGCCGGCTTTGTACTGCGGGTACATTTTTAGGCGCGAGCGGATGTTGGTCTTGGGCTTGTCCCACGCCACTCAGACGTAGTCCGGCTGGAGTTTTTTGATAAGTTCCAGCGCCATGGCGGTAAAACCGTAGACGCCGCCGGTGGGAATGCCCTCTTTGGTGCTGAGGTTGGGCAAAGCGTAATAACCCCTGTAAAACACGGATTTACCATCAATAATTGCCAGTTTCTTGCGCTCACCTGCCATCGTGTCTAAATTATACGCCAACAGATGTAGAACTGACAGCCATATCTTGACTTTTTATACTCCTTATGCTAGTATAGTGCTCAATCCTCGGCATCCCGCTGAGGTCGAATGAGGGAGACAATTCATGCACGTTCCGGTTTGCGAGAGAATCTCGGAAAGAGCCGAGAGCATCTACAGGAACCGCCTTTACCGGTCTGCAAGTGCAGCCGAGCGCAACGAGTTCATGGTCGAACTCGCTGTCGACGACGCAATCGGGGAGATGTTCGGCAGCGAGGAGTTTGGGCCCGAAGAAAGGGCCCGGCTCATCCACTGCCTGCACCTCGAGCTCTGGCCCGGCGAGCACGTCCGGGCGATCACAGGAACGAAGTCCGAGATCCGGGCGGAAGCCCTCAGAAGCATCGTCATCGAGGAGCTCGCCAGTCGGGTCATCAACAACATGGGCGAGGAGTTCTTCGCGACCGAGGCAGCTGACCGCAAGGAGTTGGCTCGCGCAATCGGCGCCGAAGAGATCTATCGCCGCCTTCACGCCGCCGGCGCAGCCTGAACTACTTCCCTCTACCTCCGCCCAGGCGGAGCGCACAACCCCCGTATCGTCATTACGACGGTACGGGGCACCTTTTTATTAAGACTCCAGTGAATCAACGGCCTCTTGTGCAGTGATAAGATGTAGGTATGGAACCGGTGATTATAAAGACAATTGGAGATAGCCTAACGGTTGGCTACAGCGGCAAGGCTTTGGGCAACACCCAGGCCAGCTTTGGCGCTGCTGCAAACACCAATTTTGTCAGATTCACGGCCAAGTTCCCCGGCAAAACCGTTTATGATATGCCGGCGGTTGGCAAAGACAACATCGTCAATGTTGATAACCTTACCCCTGAGAAATTGTATGAGATGGAAGCCGACGCGTTAATTACCAAAAACTCCTCTGCCCTACTGACACTAAGGGCTGCCGACTGCATCCCGCTGGTTTTTTACATGCCGGAGCAAAAGGTTTTGGCGCTTGCTCATGTTGGCACCAGCGGCGCAGCATTACACCTGCCTCGTAAATTGATACGAAAGCTAGATACTCAGCCGGGCTTGATTCGTGTTTATGCAGGTCCGTCTATCAGCCAAAAGTCCTACCGCTTCCCGCCAGATTACGATTTTGATGACAAGAAACTTGATGCAAGCTGGGGTAGCTATGTAACCAAAGAGACGGACGGTGTCCACATAAATTTGCTGGGCTATGTGTTGGACGAACTGAAAAACTGCGGCATAACGGATGAAAATATTGAGATTGAACAAGTTGATACCGGCGGCGACCCGGCCTATTTTTCGCACCGCCGACATAAGCTGACCGGCGAACTCGACGGCCGCAATAGCTTTGGCGTCTGTTTACTTTAAATTCAGGGCTGTTTGGACGGTGGTTTTAAAGTCTTCTATATTGTTAGTATTGTTGGTGAGGAAAATATCGGCTTTGGCTTTGACAGCAGCTCCGTTCAGCGCTGTTTCATCGTCTCCGGCGTGATGCATTTCATCCTGCTCCTCGCTTAAAAATTGCTCAAAGGTTTTATGGTCTTCCGGACTGCGCTGGCGGGATTCCACCCTTTTGTACCTGACTTCCGGGTCGGCGTCCACCCAAGCTATTTGCCCACCGAGCTGGTGAACTCTGTCGGCTTCACCAACATTCCGTAAATTTGAGATTGCAAGACCGTCATATTTTAAGTCCTGCTGCTCATATTCTTCTACGGCCTTATTTATCAAGATTCCGGCACCGAAGTTTTTGCGCCATTCGGCACTAATTTTGCGCAAATTCTTACGCTCTATAGCCAAGCCTTTTCTTTGGGCCTCATGGCGCAGTAAGTCCGATACCGAAACGAAAAACCAGCCAAAATCTTTAGCCAAAATTTCGCCCAGAGTATCCTTGCCCGAACCGTT
>Ga0265326_10000550_pt1 | contig 14014 bp, 13 predicted proteins | sample 41424metaG_FD_192439 | JGI IMG/M metagenome (GOLD analysis project Ga0265326, IMG submission 192439) | Rhizosphere microbial communities from Carex aquatilis grown in University of Washington, Seatle, WA, United States - 4-14-24 metaG | ecosystem: Host-associated > Plants > Roots > Rhizosphere... | reverse complement strand
ATCATTTCCCGCCCACCGCCGCGGCCGCGTGGCTGCCGCCATTTCGATTGGCCAGCGGCAGCCGAACGACGACCGTCGTGCCCGCACCGAAGGCAGAGGTGGCCTCGATCGTTCCACCGTGAGCGGTCACGATTTCACGCGCGAGGTAGAGCCCCAGGCCCAGCCCGGCCGACGGCTTGTGTCCCAGTCTCGTGTACGGCTGGAATAGCTGGGGCATGACTTCGGCGGCGATCCCCGGCCCGTGATCGCAGACCTCGACGACAGCGAATGTGCCGGAGCGACTCATCGTCACGTCGATCTGCGGCGATGCCGCCGCGTGCTCGACGGCGTTGGCGAGCAGATTGACGAAGACCTGCCCCAGACGGCCGCGGTCCCCGAGCACCAGGATCGGAGCCCGAACCGGTGCGACTCTGATCGGCTGGGCCTTCGGCAGAGTCTCGGCGACTTCGACCGCGTTGCGCACAACGGCCACGAGATCGATCGGCGCGGTCACCAGCTCGAGGCGGCCGGCCTGGACGCGGCTCACGTCGAAGAGGCGCTCGATGAGCTCACCGACCTGCCTCGTTTGCGCGAGCGCCCGGTCGGCGTAGGTGCGCGCCTGCGGCGACGCCTCCGGGCCGAGATGCCGCTCGACAAGCTGCAGGTACCCGTGGAGGGCGGCAACCGGGGTCTTGAGCTCGTGACCGGCCGCGGCCATCAACCGCTCCAGGCTGACCCGCATAGTCCGCTCGGACAGGTCGCGGATGGCGAGGACTCCACCCCACGTTCGGTCGCCGGCGGTGAGAGGCTCCGCCACGGCCTCGAACCAGCGCCGGGTTCCATCGGGCTGGGTAACGGCGAATTCCATGCGGAATCGCTCTCCTCGAGCGGCTCGCTGCTGCGGTCGGTCGGCGGCAGGCATCGGCAGCCCGGCGGCATCTTCCGGTTCCATCTCGGTTTCGGCGCTGCCGAAGAGCCGATCGTACGCGTCGTTCGTGGCCACGATGTGGCCCTCGTGGTCGACGGCGACGACCGCGTCTCCGAGGCTGGCCAGGATCGAACGAAGACGATCGTGCTCCTCCTTTATCCCGAGCCGCTGCTGCTCGAGCACGATCGTCTGGGCGCTGAGCTGGTCGGTCCTAGTGGCAAGGTCCTCGTTGGCGACCCGAAGCTCCTCGACGCTGGCGGTCAGTTCCTCGTTGAGGGTCTCGAGCTCTTCGTTGGTTGCCTGGAACTCCTCGTTGACCGTCTCCGCTTCCTCGCTGGTCGCCTGGGCATCCTCGCTGGCCAGGAGCATGGCTTCGTTTCCGGCTCGCAGCTCCGCGACCAGGGCAGTCAGCTCCTCGTTCGCGCGGAGGAGCCGCCCGTTTGTGGCGACCGCCTTGTCTAGCCGCTGCCGAGTCCGGAGGTCGCCGCGCCTCTCGCGCTCGGACCTGGTGACGTCCGTCAGTTCGACGACGACACCTTCGACGGCGCCCGCCTCGACCCGATACGGGCGGACGGCGGCCTCGACGAAGTGGGTCGTCTCGCCCGCGGCGTCCGCCGGCTCCACCTCGAAGATGGCCGTACTGGTCTTGCCCGTGAGCGCTGAATCGATGGCGGCCCTCATGGCGCTTGGCGGCAGCGCCTCGGCGAGATGGACGAAGTCCTGGTCGTAGGCCGTGCCGTGGATGCCCAGCATCTGCCGCGCTGCGGTGTTGATCCGCAGGATGTAGTAACGCGGGTCCACGACGACGATGCCGACCGTCAGGCCCAGGAGCAGGCTGTCCGCCGAGGCCGACGATTCCGCCACCCGTTGAGCGTCGCGGTGCGTGACCCGGATAGCCCGATCGAGGCGGGTCTCCGGTGTCCTGCGGGCGCGGAGCGCCGTTCGCAGCGGCGGGATCGCGTACTGCCCGGCCAGCCGGCGGAAGACTCGCAGCCTCGGGTCCTCGTCCTCGAACGGGTCCGGCAGGGCGGTGATCGATTCGGACGTGCCGAGCACCAGCCGGCCACCCGCCCGCAACGAGAATGCGAACGTTTCGAGGGCGACTCTCTGCATCGGCGCGGCAAAGTAGATCAGGACGTTGCGGCACAGGATAAGATCGATCCGCGGGAAGGGCGCTCTCTCGCCGAGATCGTGCTGGCCGAAGACCATCATGTCGCGCAGGCGTTTGGAGACTTCGAAGCCGCCGTCGGACTTGACGAGGTAGCGTTCTCGCGCCCCGGCCGGCAGGCCCTTGAGCGCCGCCATCGGGTAGATCCCGCGGCGCGCGAAGGCGATGGCGTCGCCATCGATGTCGGTCGCGAAGATCCGGATGTCGGGCCAGGGAAGCTCGTCCCCGAGTGCTTCGGCGACGATGATTGCCAGAGAATAGGCCTCTTCTCCGGTCGAACAACCCGCCGACCAGATGCGCAGCTCCCGCAGTTCGCGCCTGGCGTCCGCGATCAGCTCGGGCAGGACGCGCGTGCGCAGGTACTCGAAGAGCTTCGGATCCCGGAAGAACTCCGTGACTTTGATGAGGAGGCTGTTGACCAGGCGCGCGTACTCCTCCGGATCGGACTCCACGCAGGCTACGTAGTCGGCCAGCGTCGGACGCCCCGTGGCGTTCATACGGCCGTGCAGGCGCCTCAGGATGGTGGCCGGTTTGTAGCTTCGGAAGTCGACGCCGCTGCGTTCATGGATGAGCTCCAGGAGACCGCGAAGGTCGGCCTCGTCGTGCGCCGCAGCCGCGGGTCTGCCGGCGGCAAGGAGTTCGCACAAGACGGCGCCGATCTCATCGAGGTCCGCGGTCGCGTCGACCAGCGAAGGCGGGATCGAGTTCGGCATCGAGGGGAACATCGCGGTCGCCGGGTTCTCGATCACCACCGCTCCACCGGCCTGCTTGACGTGCCAGGCTCCTGAGGAGCCGTCGGACCCGCTGCCGGTCAGGATCACGGCGATGAGCCCTGGACCGAACACGCGGGCTGCGCTCTCGAAGAGGACGTCGATCGAAGGCGCGACCGCTCCCGGTTTGGCGGCCCGGAGCCGCAGGTCGCCGTGGCTGATCTCCACGATCCGGTTCGAAGGGACGACGAAGATGACGCCGTCCTCCAGCGCCTCTCGCTCCTCGACGACGCGGACGGGCAGCGTCGCGCGGCGGCCCAGGATCTCGTGCAGATGGCTCGGGCGGCGCGGATCGAGGTGCTGGGCGATCACGATCGGCGCGGGGAAATCCGCCGGCAGGCTTGCCACCACGCGGGAGAGCGCCTCGATCCCGCCCGCCGATGAGCCGATCACGACAAGCTGGGCTTCTGCAGAGATCGCTGATGACGCCATTGTCTTCACAGTATGGGTGCCGGACGGGCCCAGGCAACTCGGCGAGCCGATCGGCCCGCAGGCTACTCTGCGCCGGCAGTGCCGGGTTTCCATCCTCGCGATCGGCGCGGCGGGCGCGCATCGTAGAGGCCCGGGCGAATAGCGCGAGTCGCCGAGACGAAACCGAGGCCCCGGGCCTGCTCATGGGACTCATGAGCGCTCTGGCGACTCTCGCGTTGGGAGCCGGCCCGGCGCGGAGGATCTGACATGACGACGATGGAAGCCACGATCGAAACCCAGGACGACGATCAGGAATCGTTCGAAAGCGCGCGAGCCGCGATCGATCACGCCCGCACGGGCGTAGCCAATGCCGTTGGGCATGTGCCCGAGATCGCCGGCATGGCTCGCGATCGCGCCGAGGAGGTCGCCGATCGGCTCCCGGGAGCGTTCGACCGCGTGCAGGCCGGCGCCGGCAGCACCGTGACCCGCCTCCAGACGATGCCGGATTCGGCGTTGCGGCTTCTGGCCGCCGTCTCGATCGGCCTTGGCGCAGGGCTCCGAATCGCCGGCGCACCGCGGCTGGTCACCCTGGCAGGCTTCGCACCCGCATCGATCTTCGGCTTCGCGATCATGTCTCGCCCTCGCCGGGTCCACCTGACTTCGCACCCGACCCAGCCGTAGGCCGGAGTCACGGCTCCGCGTGGCACGGTTGGTCTTCAGCGGGTTTTCATCCTCGCGCGACGCCTTCGGCGGGGTGCAACATCGATTCTGCCTCGGTGGGTGAAGGGCAGAAATATCCGAACTCGGCGAATAGTCGGCTGATGCACCACCGGCAGCTCCCGATCGGATTCTCCGGGAGGCTGTTTCCATGGGCAGGTTCAGGTTCCTATTCCGAGGCCTTATAGCATTTGCCTTGCTGGCCCCGATTTCCATGATCGCCACAGCGCCTGTGTCCGCTGCTACGGCAGCCGCGACCACGACGTGCAGCAACGGCGTCGACAACACGCCCGGCCTCGGTCTGATCTGCGAGGTCACGATCGTCAACACCGTCACGGGCAGTGGCGGATCCGCAAAAGTGACGATCCACGAGTGTCACGGCGCGGCGGGCGCACCGACGGCCGCCTGCTCGACGAAGACGACCACCCTGACCACGCCGGTGACCTCAGTCAATCAATGCAATAACTCGATCGGTGGCGGCGGCGGCACGCTTCGCTGCAGCGTCACGGTCACGACCAACTTCTACGGTGGCATTGGTCCTGGTGCGACGGCTGCCACGGTGAACCAGTGCGTCGGTTCCGGCGGCGGGATCACCACCGGCTGCGATCCGATCCCGGCCAACACCACCGGAGCTGCGATCACGCAGTGCAACGGCTCTGCCAACGGCGGAACCCTCGTCCAGCTGACCTGCACCGCGACCGGGGCGATGTCCTCGGCCCTCGTGGTCACGGTCACTCAGTGCAACGGCTCGGCCAACGGCGGCGGAGCGCTGGTCATCTGCTCGACCAGCCTCGCGAACCGCGCGGTCACCGGCACGCCACCGCCCACCGGCACCGTCGGCCAGAGCTCGCCGAGCAACAACTCGACGCCGTTGCTGCCGCTGCTGGTCCTGCTGGCCTCGTGCGGGTTCGGTATTGCGCTCGTCACCGCGCGGCGCCGGAGCGCCTTCATCTAATAGCCAACCCTCAGTCGCCTCCTCGACTGCAATGGGTCTGACCTGATCGACGGGCCGCTCTCCCGGCCCGTCGATCCATGTCCGGCCGGTGCCGCCGTCGACTCTTGCCCCGCAGGCCGGCGCCTCTCGAGCAGGGGGTTTTCATCCTCGCGGAGCGACAGTTGCCGGGTCCACTATCGGATCACGGCAACGGATCGAAGGCTCCGCCGGCTTGATAGCCGGCTGCAGGTCCATCGTCCATCGTCGGGAAGAAGACCACCGTGACAATTCAGGAACAGCGGAGCGTCACCACTGACGCCCCGACCCCCACCGAGTCCGGTGGCTTGAGCAACCGGACCACGACCAGTAGCAAGACCGACTTTCGGCCCAACAACAACGAAACAACCCGCCGCATTGTCGTCCTCGTCTTCGGCCTGATCCAGATCGTCCTCGGCCTGCGCATCGTCCTGCTGCTGGTCGACGCTCGAACGGGCAATCTGCTCGTCTCGATCATCAACAACGTCGGCGGGCTCCTGGCCGCGCCGTTCCAGGGGATCCTGCGCATCAGCGCCGTTTCCTCCGGCGGCTCGGTTCTCGACGTCGCCGCAGTCGTCGCCCTCGTCGGCTGGACGATCATCGAGCTGGTCGTTCTCTGGAGCCTGGCCATCTTCCGGCACGAGCCCGCGCTCGCCTGATCCAAACGTCACCTGCGCGGCCCTCGCCCGGGGCGTCCGGCCCGCGCTCCTCATGAAAGAAGAAGAACCCAAATGCTAGACATCCCCAACATGACACTTCTTACCTGGGTCGTCGTCGGCGCGATCGCCGGCTTCCTCGCCAGCGTCATCACCGGGTCCCGCGAGGGCCTGATCATGATGGTCGTGCTCGGAATCGTAGGCGCGGTCGTCGGCGGCTGGCTCGCCATCGACGTCTTCCACATCTCCGGCGTGACCGGAGTCAACGCCGAGAGCATCGTCATCGCGGTCATCGGTGCGCTCATCGTCGTCTTCGTCGTCGGGAGCCTCGGCACCCGGCGCGGCGGGTACGGCTGGCGCTGACGCGAGCACGCTCTTAGGGCGTGCCCCTGGTTCTGATAGCACCAAGCAGGATCGGTCCCCGGACGAGGGGCCGATCCTGCTCTTCCCTACCAGCCTGATGGAGCCGGCCATGGCACCCCGCTTCGCGTTCCTGTCGACTTACCCGCCGCGCCGCTGCGGCATCGCGACGTTCACCCGGGATCTGGCCGGTGCCGTGGGCAACTGCGAGATCGTGGCCATCCACTCCCCGGAAGACCGGATCCTCTACCCGCTCGAAGTGACCGATCTCGTCCAGAGGGATGGCCGGGCGGACTACTCACGCGCGGCAGACCAGATGTCCGAATCGGGCGTCGCGGCCGTCTCCATTCAGCACGAGTACGGCATCTTCGGCGGCCGGGACGGCGACTTCGTCCTCGACTTCCTGGATCGCGTTCGAGTGCCGGCCGTGGCGACCCTGCACACGGTGCTTCGGCAGCCGAGCGCCGCGCAGCGCGCCGTGATGGCGCGGCTCCTCGATCGGACGGCCGCAGTCGTTGTCATGTCGCAGGCCGCGGCAAGGCTCCTGCGGCGCGAGTACGGCGCCGACGGCTCGCGGATACGGGTGATCCCGCACGGCGTCCCCGACTTGCCGCTGGTCGAGTCCGATCAGCGCAAGCCCGACTTTGGCCTCGAAGGCCGCTCAGTGATCCTGAGCTTCGGGCTCCTTGGGCCGGGCAAGGGATACGAGCACGTGATCGAGGCCATGTCCCGCGTTCGGAAGGACTGTCCGGATGCGCTCTACGTCGTGCTGGGGGCGACGCATCCGAACCTCATCCGCAGCGAGGGCGAAGCCTATCGAGATCGGCTGCGCAGGGCGGTCGACGACCTTGGCCTGCGTGACCACGTCCGCTTCGTCGACAGGTTCGTCGGCCAGGAAGAGCTCGGCCGCTGGCTGCAGGCCGCCGATGCCTTCGTCACGCCGTATCCCAACCTCGATCAGATCGTCTCGGGCACGCTTTCCTATGCGTTGGCCGCGGGCAGGCCGGTCGTCTCGACGCCCTTCGCGTATGCGTCCGAGGTGCTGTCGGATGGTCGCGGCGTCATCGTCGCGCCGGACTCTCCGGAGGCCCTGGCAGATGGACTGAGCGGTCTTCTCGAAGACGCGGACGGCCGAGCGGCGATGGGTCGAAGGGCCTATGCCTTCAGCCGCGAGAGGATCTGGCCGCGCGTGGGCGCCGCATATCGTGAGCTGTTGGGCCAGGTCTCGGGCGGCGTCCAGGTCGAGCTCAGCCCCGAGGTCCCGTACGGAGCCCCGGCGCTCGTTGCCCATGGCTGATCTCGCGGACTGAGCCGCCACGCTCCAGTTCAGCGGACGGCGGTACCGAGCAGCGCGCCGACGCCGTATGTCACCGCGGCCGCGAGAAGGCCGAGCGCCGCCTGTCTCAGACCGGACCGAATCGGTTGGCGATGGGTCAGGCGGCTGACGCCGAGCCCCACCAGGAACAACGCGGCCAGTGTGGCGGCGACACTCAGCGCGATGGCTGTCGTCCCGGCGAAGAAGGCGAACGGCAGCAGCGGCACCGAGGCGCCGGCCGCGAATGACAGCAGCGAGCCCGCCGCGGCCGCGACCGGGCGGCCCATCGTCTTCGCCGAAAGACCGATCTCTTCACGCACGAAGGTATCGAGAGCGCGTTTGGGGTTGGCGAGCAGGCGATCGACGACGAATCCAGCGTCGGCTGCCGAAAGGCCCCGCGACCTGTAGATCTCGACCAGGATGGCCCGCTCCTGGGCAGGCGTGTGCCGGAGCTGCTGCCGCTCGAGCAGGACCTGGTAATCGAGCAGCTCGTGCTGGGAACGGACCGAGACGTATTCGCCCACGGCCATGCTGAAGCTGCCGGCCACGAGACCGGCGATGCCGGCCAGGACCACCGCGTGAGGATCCACGAACGAGGCGCCGGCGACGCCCATGATCAGGCAGGCATTGGCCACCAGGCCGTCCGTGGCGCCGAAGACGGTCGGGCGCAGGACGCTCGACCCGCGCGTTTCGTGGGGGTTTGCCGGGGCCGCCAGGAACGCTCGCAGGCCGGACCCTATTGCACTCACCATCGCGCGCCCGGCGCCGGCTGTCCCGCCATCCGACCGGCTAGACGATGAACGACAGGAAGCCGAAGAACAGGCCCAGATTCGTCCAATCGATCTTGCCGAACGAGAACAGTCCTGCGGTCTCGAGCACGGCGATGGCGAAGCAGATGCACGCCACGAGGACAAGCAGCGACCTGTTGCTCTTGAACATTCCGGACCGGGCCATGGTGAGTCTCCTCGGTGGAGCCAGGCCCGCTCGGACGAAGATGGGCGGAGTCGGACTGGGCTCGCCTCCAGTCTGGCCCCGACAAGCGGCCGGGCGTGAGGAGGGAAACCCTCGGGCCCGCCCGATTCCGGGCAATAACCAAGCGGCGATCGCGCCGACGATCAGCCCCTCGGCGGCCGCTCCCATGACGACCGTGGTCGGTCATCGGACGAGACTCGGCGCACGCCGTCATGTCCCATGTTCGGCCTGCAGCTGCTCCCGCCACGCCGTCAACTGGCGATACACGGCGGGCGCGCCCACGAGCGGATCCTCGAACAGCTTCAAGGTCGAGGGGCAAATGATGAACGGCTCGCCCTGCCAGCCGCCCAGGCCGCCGTGCGAGCCGATCAGCTCCTCGAAGGCGGTGACCTCGCCGGACCGGCCGTCGACCGCGCCGAGAAGTATCAGGTCGCCGACGTTCTCGAGCCCTTGCAGTCGCAGCAGGTCCGCCGCTGCCCCGGGGCCGAAGTCGGCGAGCGGGCCGGTCTCGCCGGACGGATGCTCGGTCAGATCCAGCCGGCCTCGCGGCCCCATGACAATCACATGGCCGTCGGACGACCTCACCAGGAGCGCCCCAATGCCGGAGTGACGGGCCAGCGTCTCGATCAAGCCCGGACATAGCGCTTCGATCGCCTCGGCCGTCATGCGGCCGGGCTGACTGGTGAAGTAGACGTGGGCCAGGCTGCCCGACGAGCACACGACGACGTCCGCGCTCGCCGACTCGGCCCCAACTCCGGGCCGGCCGAGGGCCCTGCGCAGTCGACCTGCGAGAAGTGGCCCGATCCTCGAGCCCCGGCCGAATTCGGCCGCGATGCGCCGGCCGATGCCGGCCGACTCGACCGCGTCGGTCGTGCCGACGATGGTCATGCCGCCGGGCAGCAGGCGGCCGATGACGTCTTCGATCGATTCCCCGTGCCGCTGCCGGAAGGTCGAGCCCAGCGACTGGCCGTGGTCGGATAGAACCACCAGCCGGTAGGGCCGCCTGGCGTAGCGAGAGGCCTTGATCAGCGATCCGATGCCCCGATCGATGCCCTGCAGCGCGTCGATCGACTCGGCGCGCTCGGCCCCGCAGTGGTGGGCAATGGCGTCGTAGCCCGTGAAGTCGACGTAGATCGTCGGCGACGAGCAGTGCATCTCCTCTATCACGAGCGCGGTAGAGACGGTCCTCAGCGCCGTGTTGGTCACGGCTCGCTCGACGGCGAATTGCAGGTCGCGGTGCATGCGAGGCTCGACCGACCGGGCTCTCTGGCGCTCCGCCTGATACAGCTCCTTGGCCATCTCGCCGACCATCAGCACGGCCAGGCGGATGTAGTCGACCGTGGTGACGAAGATGCCGCGCAGGCGCCGTTCGTCGTCGGTCGATGCGTTCTGGGCGATGGTCGCCATGGTCAAGTAGCTGCGCGGCGCGTCGCCGGTCACGAGGTTGCCGATGCTGGCGCCGTCGTTTGCCAGAAGGCCCCTTCCGTCGCTGATGCGGCGCACGATCTCGGCGGCGTCGTCGGGGTGGTTGGCCACCATCAGCCGATTGCCGGCCTTCTCGTACCAGCGAAAGCCGGGTATGCCGTCGTTGTTCCCATGCAGGATTCCGGCCTGGCTGGCGGGCGTCGTGGGCGGGAGCAAGGCCACCCACGGATGGAGCGTCGCTTCGCCGTCTCGCAACAGCCGGTGGAGCGCCGGCACACGCCCGGCCCGGACGGCCTGCTCGAGGGCCGGCAGGCTCAGCCCGTCGATCTGGACGACGAGCAGCCCCGGCGTCGCCTCGGTCGCGCGTCCGAAGTCGCGAGCGACCAGCCGCCGAACCAGCACGCTGTAGTAGGAGTCGTCGTCGCTGACGGAAACGATCTCCGCGAACAGGCTGTTGAGCGTGGTCAGCAGCACGGCCGCCCAGACGGCGGTCGTCATGCCGTCGACCCGTACGCCCGGCAGCACGTGCCCGATGAGGATGATCGCCGCGAACTGGACGGCCAGGCCCACGATCTGGGCGACGAATATCGGCCAGGCCACGAGCAGCCAGTGGAGGAAGACGTCCGAGATGCTGTCGAGGACTGCCAGCAGCAGCCCGGCCAGCAACAAGGGGCCGGGGCCGTCGATGCTAAGCCCCGGAAGCACGGCATCCGTTGTCGCCAGCACGAGACACGCGCCCAGGAACGAGAGGATCGCCCGGCGCGCGATCGCCAGCCGGGTTGGCCGCCACTCCCACATCAGGCGCGCCTGGAGCCGGTAGAAGGCGAGCGCGCGCCGGGCCAGGGTCGTGGGCTCAGCGGCGCCTTTCATCGTTCCGACCGGCTCATGGCCATCGATTGCCCCGGCTGCAGAACGCGCACCTCGATCTCGGCCGTGCGAGCCGCGACGGCTTCGCGGAAAGCCTCGCCCGGCCCTTCGAACTGGCGGCCGGCGAAGCGCCGCAGGCCGATCGGATAGAGCGTGCCCCAGTGGATCGGCGTGGCGATGGCGGGGCGGATTCGCACGGCCGCCTCGGCCGCCCGCCGCGGGTCGAGATGGCCCTGCCCCAGCGTGGGCCCCCAGCCGCCGACCGGCAGCAGCGCGACGTCGACGCGCCCGGCCAGATCCCGCATCCCCGGAAAGAGCCCCGTGTCGCCGGCGAAGTAGACGCGCGTCGAGCCCCGGATCAGGAGGCCCAGGGCGCTCTCGGCCACGGTGAACGGCGAGCGGCGGCGGTCGTGTTCCGCGTGGACCGCCTCCAGCACGAGTTCGCCGATCCTCACCGTGCCACCAGCGCGCATCTCGTGGACTTCGCCGCGAGCCGCCTTCGCGACCACGCGCCCGAGGCCGGCCGGCACGATCATCTCCGGCTCGCCCGGCAAAGCCCGCAGGGAGTCCAGGTCGAGGTGGTCCAGGTGGCCGTGGCTGATGAATACCGCGGCAAGATCGCCCAGCGTCTCTGGGGGCACTGCCGGAACCTGCCGCCTTATGGCAAGCGCGAGGTGGCCGAGCAGCGGATCGGTCAGCACCCGCACGCCGTCGATGTCGACGAGGACGGTCGAATGGCCGAGAAACGTCAGCCGATCGCCCACCACGTAACCTCCGACACCGTGCGGCCGCGCGCCGTGTCGACCATTGTGACCGGCCACGTGCCGCAGCCCGCGGCGATCGTCATCGCCGCTCGCATCGCGGGCCGAACCCCTTGCCGGTTCCCCTACGGCGCCGGCGTGACCACGACGAAGAGGAGCTTCGCGGCCGCGGCCTGGAGATCCTCCGGGGTGGGCAGCTCACCCTTCGGCGCCCTCGGAAGTCCGGCCCGCTTCGCCGCGCCGCGGTGGGTGGCGAAGTACTCCGCGGCGATGCGCTGGCCGCGGCCGGTCGTGCCCGGCACGGCGACGGCCGAGCCGTGGATCGGCCGGCCTTTGCGCACCAGCTCCATCGGCCAGGGCTGCGTGAAGTTGCGCCACCAGCTCTTGGTTTCGGGCCGGCCGACGCGGATCAGGTATCCGCCCTCGAACGGCTCGCAGTTGACGGGCAGCTGGCGCGGCAGCCCCGAAACGCGGCCCTTGTAGCGGACCAGGACGACGCGGCCGGAAAGGGCGCCGAACGGCGAGGCCAGCCAGCGCGCCATGAACCGGTTGAACCGCGACTGGGTCGGGAGAGTGCCCCCGCCCGAAGTGTTCGTCTCCATCGGGCAATCTTAGGCGCGGCGAGGCCGCTCGAATCGGAGGCGCGGGCACCCCTCCCTGCCCTAAAGTGTTGGGGCCGCGACGTCTCGTGAGCGGCCAGCAGGAGGACGCGATGCATACGGACTACATCCCGAAACTGCTCCCGACCTCGGTAGACGAAGGCCAGGGCCCGGGCGTCCAGTTCCGCACGGACGGCGAGCTGGTGCCGATGCTCACGATGGAGCTCGACGGCTCGATGCCGGTGTTCTTCGAGCACCACATCCTGCTCTGGAAGACGCCGAGCCTCGAGATCGGGATGCATGCCATGAAGGGCGCCTTCAAGCGCGTGATCGCGGGCATGCCGATATTCATGACGGAGGCGAAAGGCGCCGGCCAGATCGCGTTCAGCCGCGACGGAGTCGGCCACGTCTTCCATCTGAACCTGGCGCCGGGGCAGGGGATCGAAGTCCGGGAGCACCAGTTCCTGGCCGCGACCGCGAACGTCGACTATAGCTTCCGCCGCCTGCGCGGCGTGGGGAACATGCTGTTCGGCGGCACCGGAATCTTCATCGACACGTTCACCGGCGGACAGGGCGGGGGAACGGTCTGGCTCCACGGCTACGGCAACGTGTTCGAGCGCGTTCTCGGTCCCGGCGAGGCTTTCGACGTCGAGCCCGGCGGCTGGGTCTACAAGGACCCGACCGTGAGCATGGAAATCAAGATGGTCGGCCTGCGGATGGGCATGCTGAGCGGATCGGGGAACCTGATCTTCAACCGCTTCACCGGCCCGGGCCGGATCGGTATCCAGAGCATGTACCTCCACATGCCCACCGAGGACTAGGCGGCGCCACTCCCACGCGGAACCGAAGCGGCCGCCGGGTTCTCCCGGCGGCCGCTCTCTTTGGCGAGGGTATGGGCAGCCTCAAGGTGGGCAATCCACGCAGGACTCGGATCGCCTTGACCCGTATCACGTGACGCGTTACATTTCGGGCCGTGATCAGATCGTTGGCGGACAGGCATACAGAACGGTTCTGGATCACCGGCAGCTCGGAACGGCTGCCACCGGAAATCGAACGCCGAGCACTTCGGAAGCTCTCGGCGCTTGACGCGGCTGACCAGATCGAGAGCCTGCGGGTTCCTCCGGGCAATCGCCTCCATGCACTCGAGGGCGATCGTGCCGGACAGCACTCCATATCTATAAACGACCAGTGGCGCATTTGCTTTGTGTTCCGCGACGGCGACGCGTACGACGTGGAAGTCTGCGATTACCACTAGAGATCAGGTGAATCGACCATGAGCATTGCCAACGACAATCAGCTCGCGCGGCGACCGGTTCATCCCGGCGAGATTCTGCGCGAGGACTTCATGCCCGACTACAAGCTCACTGTGAGCGGACTTGCAGATGCCCTCGGCGTTTCGCGCCAGTCCGTGAACGAACTCGTCCGCGAGCGCCGGGCGGTGAGCCCCGAAATGGCGCTGCGCCTCGGTCGTCTCTTTGGCAACTCGCCGGAGTTCTGGCTGAACCTGCAGCGTGCCGTCGATCTCTACGACACGGCGGCAGCGACCCAGGCCGACGTGCAGCACATCACGCCCTTGCGCGTAGCCTGAGGGAGGCCACCTGCACCTGAGGCAGCAGTTGTGAGTGGTAAGCACCGACCAATCCAAGGCCCGGTGATCGATCGTGGTGCGGCGTACTTCGGTCGCCAGACGGCGGCGGCTATCGGCGTGGTCTGCGCCATATTCTTACTTGGCCGCGGTTCGTCGGGCGGATCGGATAGCAGGTCATGACGGCGCGCGCGATGAATAGGGTTCGAGCGTTGACGTCATTGGGTGGTTGGCTGGCGCACATGCTGAATCAGTTCCCGTTCGAAAACCCCGACAACTCAGACTCAACCTACCCAATCCTCGTGGGGTTCGTAGTTCTCAGTTTCGGCTTCGGTCCGGTCGTGGTCGCCTGGCAATTGCTGCTGTTCTGCGCCGGGATCCAGCCTCAAGCACCTCTCAGGGACCCAGCCGCATATCTGGGGGTAGCCCTCCTTGGGCTGATCGTTCTGTGGTTGGCCGTGGGGTGGCTCGTGGGTCTGGTGCCATTCGTGCCAGATAGAGAACAGAAGCCGAAATCGCCTCGCCTCCAAC
>Ga0265326_10000541_pt1 | contig 14316 bp, 14 predicted proteins | sample 41424metaG_FD_192439 | JGI IMG/M metagenome (GOLD analysis project Ga0265326, IMG submission 192439) | Rhizosphere microbial communities from Carex aquatilis grown in University of Washington, Seatle, WA, United States - 4-14-24 metaG | ecosystem: Host-associated > Plants > Roots > Rhizosphere... | reverse complement strand
TTTCTTTTCCTGTAATCAATTTTATCTTTACATCAATCATGTTCAATTCTTGATTAAACGTAAAATGCTTAATAAAATTTGTAAATTGCACCTTGTCTGTCCTTTTAACAAATGATTTTCTACATTTGATAATAAATAAACGAACAACCAGATAATATGATTTCCACGACAAATCTTTGCGTGGCAACTTCTTAAGTGTTTCAAAAGCCATAATTTCTGGAAAATCGTAAAAAAATTTGTCTTGCCAGAAATCTTCCAACGAAAGAAAATAAGCAAACACTACAGTTTTACAAGCATTTGTCATTAATTGACGAATGTCCATTCTAAGAGCTATAAGTTTTAAAACATCTAAAGGAATCACTTCCCAATCCTTTTTCGATAGTTTTCCTTGTTGAAATTGTTTCAGATTAACCTCTCTTCGATCCATTCCATCCAAAACCAGGTTCTTAGGTATCATATCACACATTCTCTTGTCCAACTCTTCATACAAGTCATTTTCAACGTACCAAGCAAGCTCTTCCTTTGATGGGTAATGTGTACTGTATTTGGAAGGTTTCTTGATTTCTCGTTGTCTCTTCATCGGTGAACCCTCTGTCAAAATAAAGTCTGAAATTTTATTGGTTCTTTCCGTTTTTCCTTCCATTTCTTCTTGGTCCATGTATACATGAACGTCGGTGCCCATAGAAATACATCCCAACTAGTTGCATAAATGAGCTTTCCAATCTTTACCACACAATCCTTGTGTAGTCCCATTTTTTTCAATATCCATATTGCAAACAGTGTTGCCTTTTGGCAGCGTCTTTTCGTTTCTGCAATAAATTGAAAGACAATTAACGGTTCAGGGTAGAGTATTTCATAACATTTGTGATGACTGCGATCATATGATGCCATTGCACGCCAACACTTGGAACACACATAATTCTTTGACTCGGTACGTTTGCGGTGGTATGTTGAAAATTCAAGATATTCTTCTTCTTCTTCTCCAGTCAGTTGTCTTACTAGCTTATTATGCACCGCCCAATTGATATCCATGTTTACATTTGCCATTGACCATTTCCTTAGCTCCACCCATGCACTACTTTTCATTTTCGTTCCGAAAATGGACGACGATATAGTAATACGAGACATAGATTGGAAGAGCGGAAATGGTTTCATTCAGCATATGATTCGTGGCGGTGCAGTGGAAAATATGTATCCAAATCAGACCATGAAATGATTCGTTACGTTGAATTCGATCACTATACTGATGATAAAATTACCCGACTGGTAAGGCATTATGAAAATGGAGACATTTATGATGGCGAAGGACTACGACTTCCATCCAAAGAACTTGTACCGCATGGCAGCGGCAAATGGACATTTGCAGACGATGGAAGCATACTAGAAGGAGAAATGGTTGCATGGCGAGGTGAACCAAGATTTAAAAGAATAAAACGAGAATGAGAGTGTCTTCTCATCCACCCATTACCGAGGTGGCAGTGTTCTCAGTGCGCCCAATGGACACTATTGCTATCGGTATCCGTCCCATAGGTTCTTCATATGTTACTTGGCATGAGCTTTCACTGATACACGTTGGTATGTTGAGAGAGTGGAATGAGTACCGTATTGCTGGTTGGATGCAATGTTTTCCTTCCTGTCTCTTAGAGAACCTGTGTTGTGACTCAAAGAGAGGCCGCACAGTTGAAGAATATGCATCCACTACTTTTTTTGACAACCAAGACTGCTATGGTTACTATCGTGACCTTAATCGTATTGGCTATTCCGTGAAAGAGGGATCAAGTTTCTTTGTAAACTACTTGGGACCACCTTCCCAATGGAAACCTAGCAACCATTGTTCCCAATGGCCACCACAGTTCCAAAGGGAGGTATGGAACCTACTGCTGTGTTGTAAACGATTGGGTGGAGCATGGAAAGACTTGAAACTTTTACTGATTCGGCAGTTGGCTCAATTGTGGCTCGGCTTCTAGTGACAGTACACTTCAAGCCTGTACCCAAACAAATCGTCGGTAATCTCCTCTAATTGGTAATCTACCTTCCAAATGCGAGTTTTCCCGGTAAAATCTTCCACTATTCGTTCTGTTACACCTGGCAACAATTGATGGGGTCTGATAAATACAGGCACCTTTTGATGAGGAGACCCTTGTTGCCTATTTAACTTTGCAATCGATTTGCAAATGAAATCCAATTTTGAATTATGTCGTCGTCTTGATGTAGATGGCAATGGTGATAGGATCAGTGGATCGCGAGGAATTCTTCGTAACGTCAACTCTTCAATCTGAGCCATAATTGGTGGTGTAACTGGTGGATGTACCTTAATGGCAATTCCACGATTTTCAGATCCACACATCATATCCTCATACTTTACACCTCTCGAAATTTTGCCATCTGGATGTACTTTACCATACCAAAAGCTCATTGGTGTTTTGCCTCCCCGACGATAAAAGTAATCTGTCATTCCTACGAGTGATCCATACATGAACCCTCCCGATTTGCCCGGTTGGCGTGTAATTGGTTTTTTAAACCCTTCCAATGAGGCACATGTATATACATACTGCATCAAATCCATTTGTGGATGCTCAAGTCCATAGCATTCATACATGCCAGTTCCTTCTCCGACAAGAAACGGTAATTCATCTGCTTCTGGATGAGGTTCCGGCCAATTAAGCTCCTTGGCGAGAAGTCGTCCCTCGCGGGTAGTACTTAACCATTCCTTGAATTTTGGCACTGGAATATAGTTATCATTCATGTGCGCACCAAAGTTCTCAACCTGATCTGCCACTTGCGCACCGCGAACAACATCCAAACTGAGCGGATCAACGTATTGCTCTGCAATCTTTTGCATTTCCAACATGATTGCGCGATGAGGGCAATTGGATTCAAATTTGTGATCAAGCAGTGAATTGGTACCAGACAAGTTTACAAAGGCCAAATCCTCACAGTCGCCCGCATTGAGCTCACCTCCAAAATTCTCGCACGGTGTAACGAGCTGTGGATTATAGGGAACATAGCGAGCATTGCTCCCAGTGGGAACACTCTTTCTTACCGTATTTCTATCAATAGTATCACCAATATAATCCAGATATTGAGCCTCATAGCAGAGGGTATGAATCGTAGCTCGCGCTTTTCCCTTGATATTGAGGCGATTCCAATCTTCCATCTTGAGGCCGTCGCGCAACATGACGGTTCCCAATGCATTGACCCAATAGTGATCGTTTGATACGGGTACTTCACCCATGAGAAATGCTACCGCAGGAAGTGGCATACCTCCTGTACTTTGCATACCAGATTCACTATAGTCGTAAGGGATACGCATATTTGCAGTCTGCGGACCAAATGTTTCATCCATTGCTTGCTCTTGTTGCATCACGTTATTAATGTATGAGTTGACGTGCGCATAATCGCTTCCATTGGCTCCGATCAATGACGGTTCCAAGGGGGTCGACAGCTCATGAATTACTACATGCAGTTCTGCCTTTTGATATTGATCGACTGTGTACATTTTCAACGGGATAACGCGGTCAAATTTACCGTGCTGCTTAATTTCCCGCTCAATCTCTCCAAATTCAATATGGTTAACGCCAGTATCCATTGGACACGGTGATCCCGTCTCATTGGCACGCCAAGCAATGGAAGCAAAGCAAAGAGCGGTTGTAGTGGTAATTTTGAACCCATTTCTTAGCGTACCAGACAGCTTGACCGATTTGGTCGATCCATCAATTAGGGATACATTGGTGGGCGTCCTATGAAATCTCCCATCTAGATAGCATTTGATAAATGGATTGTACTCGGCCGGTGAATAATTGGTTGATGCATACTTTAGTTGCACGTCAAGATTAAACATTTTTTTTTCAATGATCCGTGCCCGCAAGTAGATTAATATTTGCATTTCTCAGAATATAAATTCTTTCTTCTTTCGGTCACACATGAACCCTTTCTTGCAGCACCGCAAAGAAAAATGTACAGACGCATTGACAATAGCAAGCGCACGTCATTGCTGTTGTTGCAATTATGCATTCTGTTTGCAATTGCTGCATTTGCGCTTGCCGTATACAGCATTGCAAAACCCGTCCCATCTTCGCCTGGTGGCAGCGGAATCAATACCATTAATGGAATTACGCCAAATCTGGGAGATTTTGTGATTGGGGGAGATTTTGGAATTTCCATTATTCCGCAGATTGGTGGCATAGTTGTACGCAATACCGCCACCATTGCGTTGGTAGAACCGGCGGAATTTATCGTATCTGGCAGTCCGCTCAATGGGAACGGTGGAACCATTACCGTCAGCAAGGCAACGCAGGCGGCGCGCTCATTCTGGGGAGGCCCAACGAGCGGATCGCCTGCAGTGCCAACATTCCGATCATTGATATCTACAGATATCCCTAGCGCCCTATCGCTCTCGACGCTGACCATTAGTGGAGATACCCTATTGGGTCAAAATACCTCCTGCATCATGCCGCTGTTGCCATCGTGCTATGACATTTCAAATCAACAGTGTGTCGGTGGTCCCCTGGCGGGAAATTGTCTACCACCAAATGCTGCATTTAATTCTCTCGTAGTGGGCACATTGACGGTCCTAAATGGAACATCCAATGGAACGTCCCTCAACAATACCTTTTTGGGAGATACATTTCTCAATGGATCTCTTACGTGCGTAGGAAACGGATCCATCAGTAATGGATGTCTTAATTTGGGTGGATATACGTGTCCAATGGGTCAACCGCTTGCTGAATCCTGCATTCCAGCATCACTTGTTCAGTATGACATGACAGTAACCAATAATTTGACTGTTGTGGGACCTTTGGTCACATGTGCTGGTGGTTTTCTTTCAGCCAGTTGTATTCCACCAGATCCAGTGGTACTAGATGCAAATGCGACTTTGCTCAAGTACCCTGATGCAAGTAATACCAAAGGTGTCTGGTATGGATTGAATACCAAGGCAAATGCGTTTGATTCTTCCACTGTTACCATTGGAAATAATGCAGATACTGGAGCTGTAAACGCAATTGCAGCTGGAACACTTGCAAGTTCCCTTGGTAGTGCAACCATTGCAATTGGACTACTTGCAAGTGCGTCTGGAGGACGATGCATTTCAGTTGGACCACAAGCGAGTTGTATACTTGGCACCGGTGTTGCGATTGGTGATCAGGCAAATACAACAACACGTGGTATCTCAATTGGTGGAAATAGTATAAGCACGGTTGATGCTTTGGCGGTCGGGTATTTTGCTCTTGGTAGTGGCATTACATCAACGGCAGTTGGAAATACAGCAACGGCAAGTGGTATTAGCTCTATTGCAATTGGGCAATTGTCTTTGGCTTCTGCAACTCAATCTGTTGCAGTTGGTGTCTTTAGTTTTGCATCTGGCAATAATGCAGCAGCGTTTGGTTTGGGGGCCGTCGCAAATGCTGCAGGTGCTGTAGCTGTTGGTGATACAAGTACTGCAAGTGGGATTAATTCTGTCGCAGTTGGAAGTGCTTCTGGTGTTGATGTTACTGGTGGAGTTGCAATTGGATCACTGTCAAGTACGGCGGGTATTGCAAATTCCATCATATTGAATGCACGAAATTTACCAACATCCCCACTTGATCCGGCTCACGCATTTGGACTTGGAATTAATGCGGCATCCGTGAATCCAGGAACCCTAGGGATTACTGTTAATAATTTAGCCTATCAGCTCCAGCTTTACAGTGCAGATTATATTACCACTGCTACCACTGGGAGCACTACTACGCTGACTGTCACTAGCGCACAAAAGCAACGATTTTCAGGAACGTTGACACAGACTGTAGTGTTACCAGTGGTTACTACGCTTGCAAATGGGTTCCAATTTCAAATATTGAACGATGCCACCGCAATCGTGACTGTGCAGACAAGCGGTGGAAACGTATTGGCTACGTTGACTACGGGATTAAGTGGATGGGCCACAGTGGTCAATATTGCAAGTGGAACAGGGACTGCCAGTTGGCACTTTTCCTATGGTCTATCGAGTCCACCGCCCGGCGTAGCAATTGTCTTGGACAATTTGGCCACTCCGACCTATCCGACTTCTCCTCAGACTGAAGGCGTATGGTATGGACCGGGAGCACGGGCGGGGAGTGGGACAGCAACAAGTATTGCCATTGGTGTAAACCCGATAGCTGCGTCTGCGTATAGTATTTCCATTGGTTGGAACGCGTATTCTACGTTAGCTTCGTTAGCTATTGGTACATACACAAATGCGACGTCAAATAGTGCTTGTTTTGGTCATGGTGCTCACTGCGAAGAACTTGGTGTATCTATTGGGTTTTTTGCAACCCAATATGGATCAACTGGTGCAGCCGGAATTGCTATTGGATTAATGTCCCTTTCGCAGCCAGAATGTATTGCAATTGGCGGATTAACAACTACAGATCAATTTGGAATGGCGATTGGATCCGCCAGTAACGCAACAGGTCTTGCATCCACTGTACTTGGAAGATGTGCATCAGCAAACGCGATTGATTATAGTGTAACTATCGGCGCAACTGTAGGAACTCTTGTTGACTCTGGATGTAATATACCTCCTAGTGGACCACTTGACGCCGCTCATGCATTTGCATTGAATATTAATAATGCAACTGTAAACCCCGGCACATTGGGAATTACCGTCAACAAATTACCCTATCAGTTACCTCTCTACTCTGCAGACTATGCGACCACTATTACCACTGGAGGAACTACGACTCTATCCGTTACTAGTGCTCAAAAGCAACGATTTTCTGGAACGTTGACACAGATTGTAGTGTTACCAGTGGTTACTACGCTTGCCAATGGATTTCAGTTTCAGATTCTCAATGATGCAACCGCGCCAGTAACGGTCCAAACGAGTGGCTTAATTACATTGGCAACACTATTACCCAATAGCAATGGATGGGCAACTGTTGTGGATGTTACTGGAGGCACTGGTACCGCTAGTTGGCATTTTGGATATAGTTCTCCAAGCTCCGTCATTATGGACAATTTGGCTACGGGAGCAAAGTATCCTACGGCTCCGCAGACTGAAGGTGTTTGGTACGGTCCTGGTGCAAAATCTGGATGTGCCACAGGCACAAGCATTGCTATTGGAGTGACGCCAACTACGACAATATCAAATGACATTGCAATTGGAACAAATGCAACCGCATTAGGTAATTCAGGTGTTGGCGAAACTATTGCAATTGGACACAACACAAATGCGACGTCATTTAGTATATCTATTGGAACATCTGGTCTGGCAGTATCTGCTTCCGTTGCAGAAGGATATCTGACAACGGCAACAAGCGTGAGTGTATCTCTGGGAATTCTTGCATTTGCCGATAGTTTTAGTTTTGCCGTTGGTATATCTTCGTATGCTCAAACTAGCTCTGCCGCCATTGGAGCGGGAAGCAAAGCAACCAATTCTTCAATTGCGATTGGAGCGGATGCTATAGCATCCATCAGCAGTGTTGTGGTTGGAGCAAATGCAACGTCAAACAATGTTCCAAATAGTGTAACATTGGGTGTGTCGCCAGTTCAGTTTTATGGTCCGCAGAATGCGGCACACGCTTTCGCCCTCAATATTAACACTGCATCAGTGAACCCAGGGACCCTAGGGATCACTGTTAACAATGCTCCCTATCAGCTACCTCTTTATAGTGCAGACTTTGCAACCACTGGTACCACTGGTGGCATTACTGCCTTATCCGTAACAAGTGCCAAGAAGCAATTCTTTACCGGAACATCTGCACAGACGGTCATTCTCCCAGATGTAGCTACGCTCGCTCCTGGATTTGAATTCAAGATTTCCAATCTGTCAACGGGCGCCATCACGGTGAACGCATTTAACGGCGCACTTGTTGGTACTTTGGCAGGAACAACTGCTCCCACGACAAAATGGGGATACTTTACTTGCATTAACGTGGCTGGTGTTGGCACAGCGGGGTGGGCGTACGACGCAGGAGCATAATTAAAGTATTTAACCAGAGGCGCGCGCATTTCCATTAAAATGCTGTTTCTTGCGGTGTTGTTGCTCCTTTTCGTGTCGACAGAGGCACAAATGACATTCGAGGCATTGACGGAACGATGCAACTTGATTTGTAGCACGCGACCGGCATATGCTGACTGTCAATCAGTTTGCCTCAATGCAGCACAAATGATACTCAATCAAGGATTAGCCGGAAAACGATGACTATCCCTAATAATTTGAAGTAAATCAGCCACAGTGCCTTTGAGTTCTTCCAGTTCTTCCTCCAGTTTTGATACTCGCAAATGAAAAAAACTGGCCAAAACATATTCATCACCATTCTTGTTAAATCTGCCAAGTACATAAAATGGCGCCCCTTTCCAATGTAGGATACCATTAACCTTAGTAATATCTTTGCTAGGAATAGGAATAGGAATATCGTTACATTGCTTGCATTGGGTGCTACCATGCTCTGGAAAAACGTTTCCAGTTCTATCCATGCATCTACTACATATTTTGGGGAGTACTTGATCACTACAGTGACACCATTGTACGCGACATACTTCTATACATGTCGGACAATAATAGGTTTCTTGCGCTTCTTCTGGTGCATCGTACCAATGCGTTGCAGACTTAATAATTCTACAAGTCATAAAACCCTCCCTCATAATTTAGAAAATTACTCCTATAAAGATTTGTTAAATGCAAAATCTAGGAAAAAAATGGCGACCACTCACATTGCCATTCAGGCCATTCAAAAAAACTATGGCAAGAGTGATATCAAGGAGGTGAAAATCTTTCACACTGCCGACTTTACCGATGAGGAAGATGTGCCTGGAGGCCTATTAATGGTGCATCCAATGTCGGCAAAAGTGCACGTGGATTCTATTCCACTCAATGCCTTTTCCTATTTGGCAATTGTACCAGTGCTGCCGCGCAAGGATGGAAGCAATGATTGGAGTGGTCACTTGGCTGAAATGGGCGCCACCGCTACAGTGAGCTAATAATTTATCATTGTTTTCGTTGCTAACTATTTTTTAGGACCTCCTCAATGCGCACGTACCGCAATTTGCTGCCAGTGCACCGTCGCTCAAGACACGTGATATCAATTCTCCTCTCGATGGAAAGACGTGGAATGTCGAATTTGGAGAGGATGAGAATGCATTTGCCGGTGTATTCAAGCAGGTCAAGGGACGTGAATCCAACTATTACATTGCCGTTCAGGCGGGAGCGCCCGTAGCGTGCAAGCAGCTGCGAGAGAAGATCTCCAGAAGCGGTGGTGGCATTACCTTTGAGCAGCTTCTCGAGGATCGCGATTACAATTATTGCCACTACTTGGCACAGCGCAATGTGGAACGTATTGCTTACAATGTCGCCAGAGCGCTCAAGCTTCCCATTAAGCATCAACCCGACAATGGAGTCAAGAAGGAAACCGAGTATTCCGGTGTTCCGATGAAGGCATGTCCCACCTATTTGCAGCCCGTGTCTACCATTATGCCCATTATTCACAATTCAGAGCGTGTTATTGGTGTATTTAGCAAGCTGACGCCTGTTGCCAATGCTGCATCTGTCAACTTTGTCTACGAGGGACCCTACAATGGCATTGCTGTCTTTCACATGAATAAGCAAGGTCTTGGCCACGCAATCCCCGCTCACTCGGGAAAAGTGGAATCTCCGGCAAAATTGGCTCCAGCCGAAGTTGCCAAGCGAAGCAAGGGTGAGCAATCCTAAAAATGTTTCGTCGCTTCGCTTCTCACATTTTTAGGCATCATTTGCGAAGGAGTCGGCGGAGCGGTCAAGCATCCCGATGTGGCCACTGATGCCTTTCGCCCTACAGATACCGACGAATTCCGCGATTCCATGAAGGAACTCGGCTGGAAGGTGCAGAACCTCAACAATCTGATTCCCGTGCTCGTGAAAATCTTTGATCCATCAGTCAAGAGAAAGTAGGAATAAATGCACATTCACACACGAGACAAATTCGAGTTCCAGCAGGCTTTGCCATCAATAGCGCACATTTGCAACAATGGCCGCATTTGCCGCCACCAATGGCGTCGCCTCGTTTACATGCTACACATGGCGGCAAACGCGGCGTATCGTTGCCAATTTGAGCCAAGTGGCAAAAGCTAGCAAAGGAAGCATCGTCAGTAGCGCCGTCGTTGATCAGTTGCTTCACTTTTTGTTGTGTAGTAAAGCGCACGTAATCCAAAATGGAAGGTTCTGGGTACCAACAATGCTTTAAAACGTGTATACGCCACAGTGGATCGTGAAAGGAACCAAAGGAAGAGTCGTCGCAATATGAGCACCTCATTTAATCAAATTAATGTACAAATGTGGGTGGATTTTCGGAACGAAAATCCAAATGTCCTGTGTCATCTGTCACTTACCAGATGCACGATTCACATGTGGACGATGCGAACATCGTTCCTATTGTAGCAAAACGTGCCAACTTAAAGACTGGGAGACACATGTTCGCTATTGTAAGATAACCAAACACATGTTGCAAGTGGCAAACGAGGCTCAATCTGCATATTTTTACGCGCACGGTTTGGGTGAAAAGGATGTTGTTGGCCTAAATAGGCGCAATACGGTACTACGAAAAGACGATCGCGTGTACAAGTTGGCAAAAAGCGAAAAGGAATACTTGGAAACGTATTCCTTTTACAAGAAGCATCAAAGTGTTGCAATTGTACCATTTCTTATAGAGGCAGATTCAGCCGCATGGGTAATTGTAACAAAGTATGAAGAGGACTTTATCACGTTGCACCGCATTGTTACTGATAATCAAGAGATTGACCGGGATGCACTGCAGTTGGCACTTATTGAAGGGTTGGCGCAATTTAAGGAGCCATCATTTGGAAAGGATATGCTATCTAATCTAAGCAACATTGGCTACAATGGGCAATGCGTCATCTTTTTTGAGGATAATGGAGAGCGATTTGAATTTGACAGTCACCCGGAAATGATTTTCCAGTTTTTGCAATTAATGTGTGCTGCGCGAAGCGGGAACCTGCTGTTGGATAAGCGGAATATTCGAAGAGTCAATGAGATTCGTGTAATTTATGAACGAGTCATCGAAGTACATAGTGAAAATGAAACATGGACAGAGGATTAAGAGATTTTCACTTTTTTGAGTGGTTTTCGTGGCTCTCCTTTCCACGCTACACCCTGTCCTTCAAGGATTGATCCATTGGCAAATGTCCATTTCCCATCACCATGTGGTTCAACTTTTTCCATCCTGTACTCACCACTGACCAAACGCCCTTCACCTTCATACATGTCACCATTTTGATATCTTCTGCATACTTCTCGCTTGGAAAATTTGCCGTCACTACCAATATATCGTTTTATCCATACATGGTCACCATATGAATACCAGAACGTATGGCACACTCTAGATTGTTGATGCGCTTTAAAATAAATGTTACCATTTTCATCAAATACAACATACATCAAATTTGGTCCAGAATCTCTAACAATAGTATACATTTCACACGTAATATCCTGATAAATTGATTGCCCCTTGTAAAATAACCACCGTACCTGATCTACAAACGGTTCCACCGATATACAAAACGTATCGAATTTGTCAATAAATCTAATTTTGGCATACTTGGTTCTTTTTTGTTCCTCGATTCGGCGTTTCCAAAATGTTTGCTCGCGTGTTGCTCTATACCACATGGAACATGTGCGCATAATGGCATTGGTATCTTTGAGCGCAGAGAAACCAAGCAAGTGTGCTAAAATGGCCAAGTGCATTCCCTTCATACTTAGGTGACAAAAGGACCTAATGTACGCGACATAGTTTGGATCTAGGTATTTTAACAACACGTCTATTCCACCAAACAGACACACTTCCATCTCTTAAAATTAAGAGTATCTGTATTATTGGTTGTCGACTTTTCTAAACAAGACATAGTACACAACGACGAGCATTGCTCCCATTGCAATCATTTGAAAGACAAAGATCCCAACGGCAGGGCCACCATTGTCGTTCCACAGCGTCCAAATAGTAAAGAGGATGCCAATAATCATTGCTCCAATCGATATACCGAGCCCAATGCGAATAGCCGCCGTAGGGAGCGAAGCTTGCGGTGGAGGCGATGGAGCAGAGGGTGCAGTGGCAAAATCTTCAAGATCAGATGACATGGAGAGGGCTTGGGTGACCCTTGACGTGTATGTAAAAATTATCCTTTTGCTGGATGATCAACAAGTTTACGAAGTGTGGTCAACGGGAAGAGAACTGCACTCGAAACCATGGATTTGGAATACACGCGTGCTTCCATACTTGTGTCTTATACAATATATACAATGGAGAAAGTGGAAAAAAGAACAATCCAATAAAAAGTTTAGATTATGGTTACATGGTTGCAGTACTTTTTTAGATGCACAGGGACCATTTACTGGTACCATACAACCAGAATCCATTTATGATGGTGAATTATTTAAAGTTGGTTGGTTATTTGCAACTAATATTGCAAAATATTGGTTTGACTTTATGCCTCTCAATGGATACTCTAAGTTATTTCTACGTGTCGAGTATACTAATGATGATTGTTATAGAGAAGACATTATTCACATTAAACGGCTTGAACTAACAGCGAGACATATATTTCTAAATTCAATTGTGGTGCATGGATCTGTTGTAATGACACAATATTTTGATAGAAAAAATGATTTGCATCAAGATTATTTCTAGAAGAGAGGGGGTTTATGGATCTAAAACGCAAGATTGAGCTTCTTGAAGGAATCATTGAAGACTTTATACAGTTGGCGCACGACAAAAAGATTTGTCATCACCTGTGTCAGTTTTGCGACCATCCGTTTGACGGTGAAGGATACATTAACGAGTGTATGGAGCGCACGTATCCCATTTGCCACGTGTGTAGCGAAGCTATCCCATGCCTACAGTGGTGTGTATCTGAATGCGGAAAACCAAACTATCCGTGTCAAGGCGACTTTGACGAATGCCAACAGCGCTTTTGTGAACAACACAAGGATCACAATCTGTGCGACGACTGTAAAATACAAGTGTCTGATTGAAAATGTCAAGAAGAGGGGCTGCCGTAGATTCCGATTATGATGATGATGATGAAGAAGAAGAAGAACAACAAGAGGATCCCATTAGCTTTGATGATCGATGCAAGCTTGTCCATGTCAAATCGCTAGCATTGCAATCATTGGCTGCTGTGTATCCACTGCTCAACACCAAGACCAAAAAGGAGCATCTCTCCATCATTACCGACTGTGCCAATGACATTGCTGACCACCTTGAACAGCTACAGCCGCCGCCTCCGCCGTCGAAGCGAGGACGCGATGAAGTAGATGACGACAACGACGACGAAGAACGATTCTTTTCATTATCCGAGCGCGCCGAGCATCTGGGTATCAACTTGAGCGATGCGCAAAAGAAGGAAGCAGGCTTGAAGGTGCATATCGCTTACATAGATCGCTATGGAAGAAATCCTGCAAAGGGAGGCATGGCTGGCGGAATCAAAGTCAACCAGTACAGCGAAAACGCATGTGAGCGCGTCATGGATCCCATTCTAAAGACGTACAGATAAAGTTCCATATTTACTTTGATTTCAAGATTTCCTCAATTGTCTGCCGAATCTCGGTAGCAATGGCTGGATCGTCACGATAGTTTACGCTAGAGTCAATAGTAATTGATGGAACCAATGTTCCGTCTGGCATTTTGACCACACTTCCCGATAGGTGCATATCATGTTGATCGCGCAGCTTTTCCATGTACGCTCGACTGATACCTTGCTCAGAAGATCGACCGCGTTCCTTGATTCTCCCCATGCAATTATCCGTCGACGTGACCAAATAAATAAAGAGATCGGGATTTCGCTTTGGTAACAGATTTTGCCATTCTTTCCACATTCCATGGTAGGTGGCATGAAGGAGCGTATCAACGCTCTGAATATTCCAAAAAAAGGTATCTGAGAATGGTGAACGCTCAGATACGTTAATCTTGTTTGGATCATAAAGACGTCTAAATGTGCGAATTCTACTGCAAAAGAACTCGCACTGCGCCGGAAAGGTATACATGGGATCAGTATATGACTTTTTCAATAGACCACTCGTTTCCCACTCTTCTACCGGCTCTGGGATAATTTGAACATTTTCAATTTGGGAAATCACCTTTTCGACCAAGGTTGACTTGCCAGATGAAATGAGGCCTTCAAGTGACACCCACATGAGACCCTTTGCCCAAAATTTTTTCCCCCCCGGATCGTCTCGGACTTGTGCAAAACTTGTATATTTTTTGGCACACATAATCGTACTTGTGCAAAACTTGTATATTTTTTGACACATTTTGAAAAACGTAAAATTTTCAAAAACGCAAATCGGTTTCAAAAAAATAAAAAATT
>Ga0265326_10000539_pt1 | contig 14353 bp, 23 predicted proteins | sample 41424metaG_FD_192439 | JGI IMG/M metagenome (GOLD analysis project Ga0265326, IMG submission 192439) | Rhizosphere microbial communities from Carex aquatilis grown in University of Washington, Seatle, WA, United States - 4-14-24 metaG | ecosystem: Host-associated > Plants > Roots > Rhizosphere... | reverse complement strand
ACTGGGGACGAGGTTCTAGAATAAGTGCGCAGATCATCGGAGGAGACCCCGATGTAACAATAAAGATTCACAGGAGCGACATCATTCAGTTCGTCTAAAACTTCATCAGGGGGCCTTAGCTCAGTTGGGAGAGCGCCAGCTTTGCAAGCTGGATGTCGACAGTTCGATCCTGTCAGGCTCCACGAGTCGTACCGGCGCGTTTCACCGGGAGTACGTCGAGCGATGGACGTAGAAAGCATTGCCGGCCCGGCACAGCGCTCCTTAATACCTACCGAGGTCTAGCGGGGCTGTGCCGGGCTTTCTTTTTACTGCTGCAGAGAGGCGACCTGCTTGGCCTGCATCTTCTCCAGCTGCTTGGCTTGCTTCTTCCGCTCAGCGGCATCGGCGCGGTACTTCTTCAGATCGCTCTTCTTGATGTCCTTGTGGTCCTTACAGACCATCCCGAACACCGGAGCCGCCACGTTCTTGCAGCCCGGCACCGGGCACATCGTAGGCTCGCGCTTCTTGCGGAGCTGGCCGTCGCCGTTCACTGATGTGGCGTAGTTCAGCGCAGGAGCAGGCTGGAAGCCTTCTTGCGGGCGACCTGGCCTTCCGGCCGTGACCGACAAATTACCCAGCACCGCGTGTCTGAGGTTCTCGCGGACGGTTTCGGACACGATGGCGATGAAGTTGTCTAGAGCGGCCTGTACGGGAGACTGACGGATGGGCATGGGGTAACTCCTTCGGAAGTGTGTAGGACGGTATACAGCTAGCACCAGGACCGGTCAAGTCGGCTTTAAATAGTTTCGCTACTAGGTCTCTTGTCGCTACCAAAACACAAGGAGACCTTCACATGTCCGACAAGAAGCTACCCGACCTGGAAACCGTTCGTAAGGACCTCGACATCCGTAGAGCCCGTCTGATCCGCAAGATCGATTCGGCGCGCCCCGGTCTTCGTGGTGCACGTGCGCTGCAGCACGTCACAGAGGCGTTCGGCCAAGAGACCATCAACTACATCCAGCGCCAGAACACGGCTGACACGGCCAACGCGCTCAAGATGGATGTTCCGAAGTAGTTCAACGGCCCGAGTGGCGGAATTGGTTAGACGCAGCGGACACTAAGTCCGCCGCCAATCACGGCGTACAGGTTCGAGTCCTGGATCGGGCACAAGAAACACCATGCTCCAACTTCTATGCATCGCCATCGCCGTTCTAGGTGACTTCATCGTCGCCTACGGTGACTGGCACGCAAAGAAGTGGGTCCTAGGACTGGGGCTGGGCCACCTGGCGATCGCAGCTGCCTGCTACCTCGGTGTCACCTCGTTCTGGTTCGTGGTCCTGAAGCTGAATGGGGACCTGGGAAAGACCACCGTCTTGTGGGCCTCGGGCGGTCTCGTCATGGCGCTGATGATTGGCCGTTTTGGGTTCGGCGAGGTCATGACCGTAAGGCAGTGGGTCGGGGCAACGCTGAGCGTAGCAGGTGTAATTCTGGTTTCGTTCTGAAAGGCAGTCTTGACCCATCTCCAGCAGCTCATCACAGATTTTCACCAGCAGCTAGGACTCACAGTCGGCGAGTTCGCCAAGATCCGCGAGCTGGAGCTGCGCCGTACCCTCTGCCGAGAGGAGAGCAGGGAGCTTGATGAGGCGTTCGCCGAAGGAGACCTCGCCCACATCATCAAGGAGGCCTGCGACGTCCTAGTGGTAGTCATCGGCACCTTCGTGGCATTCGGGATCGACCTTCTGCCCTTCTTCGAAGCAGTGAACGCCTCCAACGTCGCCAAGAAGGGTGGGGAGAAGAGGCCAGACGGAAAGGCGCTGAAGCCGGCTGGGTGGCAGCCTCCTCCTATCGAAGCGATGCTTAAGCAGTTGTTGGAAATCGAGAAGGAACTAAGACGTGCGGCTGTCTTTGCCGCGATCTGTGCTTTGCACGACACAATGCCTGGAGCGTTCGCTGTCGTTGTGTCCAAAGAAGACTACGAACTTATCCACCTCGGTTGCACTACCCTTTCATCTCGCATACTCACCAAACGAGGAGACCTTCATCTCTACCAAGATGGAGTCACGGAACCCACGCTCCTATCGGAAGACGAGCTGGGACGCTACGTGACTCTGAAGCAAGACCTGCTACGCCTCTTATCTAGAAAATAGTTTCGCTACTAGATCTTTTAAGGAGTAGCCCACATGAAGTTTCCCCGCCTTTCGATTCTCGCCCTCGTTCTCTTCGCAGGCTGCGCCACAGCCACCACGCAGAACACACCTCCGGCTTGCATGACTGCCGAGCAGTACTTCGGCCAAGGTGCACAGGGTGTCGACTGCACCCGCACGCTGACCAAGGACTTCCCTCAAGAGGTCATCGTGACGTGCTTCGTCGGACACAAGGACGGTACCATTTCCCGCGTCCGTCGCCTCGATCGCCGCTGCTGGTAAACACCTTTCACATAGCTTGAACTTAACAAGGGCTGGTCTTCGGACCGGCCCTTGTCTATTCGAGACCAACAATAGTTTCGCTACTAGCTCTGTATGCGAAACGTAACTCTGACCCGCATTTCTTCGACCCATTCCAGGCTGCGAACAAACGACGTCGTAGGCTTCACTATGGCGATGCCGGAGGTCGGCAACGACTTCGTCATGTACGCCCCGGCGCTGGTGGAAGGAGACTTTCGCCTCGTCTCGACCACCACGGTTGAATCAGCCGCATCAGTCGGGAAGACGACCTACTTCAAGACCGCCAACAGCAAGTACATGCTGGTCGACGGCGGAGAGGTGGTGGGCTGATGCTGCCTCCGCACATCGAGAACGGCGCCGACTCTCTACATTGGTGCACTCCAGAGGTTCTACTGAACCCGATCCGGAGCTTCTTCGGCGGCGCAATTGGCCTGGACCCATGCAGCAACGCCGGCTCGATCGTCAACGCCAGGGTCGAATATTGTCTGCCGACAAACGACGGCCTAAAGGACCCGTGGGACGTAGATGGACCAGGCACGACAGCGTTCTGCAATCCACCCTTCGGCCGCTGTTGGATGAACGACGCCCGAGACATCATCGGCGCCAAAGAGCGCAAAGAGATGACCAAGGAGCAACAGGCGCTCTACCCGCACGCATCCACAGTTTCGGACTGGGCCAAGAAGGCTGCCTGGGAATGGAAACGGAACGGATGCGAAACGATCATGCTGATTCCAGCATGCGTTGACACCGCGATGTTCCACGAAACTATCTTCCCGACGGCTGATTCAATCTGCTTCATCAAAGGTCGAGTTCGCTTTCTGGGCAAGGTCTCCGGCCCCGCCCCCATGCCGACATGTTTGGTCTATTGGGGTACTGCTCCGATAGCATTCGCCGACACCTTCTCGACGGTAGGAGCCGTACTCGCTCTCCGATGACTTTTACCTTCACTATCCACTCTCCCAAGTACGGAGAGTTCACGGTCACGGCACCGGCCTCACTAAAGGACTTAATCGAGGCCCGATCCTGGTACGTTCTCCGCGATCCAACCAGGGCTGAAGGTCGTCAGTTCTATGTACGATCCGACGTACCTAGGCCAGGACAGCGCAGAACGAGTCTTTTTCTTCATCAATTTGTCTGGGACCTTCTCGGCAGACCACCAGCAGAACAAATTGATCACAAAGACGGTGACCCGCTAAACAACGGCGACGACAATCTGCGAGACGGCACTCTTCAGAACTCTCACAATCGCCAGAAACAAACCAGCAACACCAGCGGCTTCATTGGCGTCACCCGCTACTAAAACCGTCTGGAGAGCGCGAATCGCAACTAACGGTACAAGACGTCACCTGGCTACTTCACCCATAAAGACGAAGCGGCCCGAGCTTACGACGCTGCCGCCATTCTGGAGCACGGCGCTTTTGCCGTACTGAACTTTCCACTATGAAGCGCCCCCTCTTCCTCTTTGCCGCTACCTACCCATTCGTTCTCGCGGCTCGCATTGCAGCCGCTGCAGGAAAGATCCTTCGGGATGCGCCCAAGGACTTCGTTGACGCCTGGAATTTCATCAAGGAGCACTCGTCGTGATTTTCAATCTACTATTCTTAACGACCGTTGCCGTCTTGCTCGTGGCTCTTGTGATTGCCGGGGTAAAGGGGTGTTCAGGAGTCGATGCTCTCATCATCGTCCTGCGCTGGCTCCTGTCGCCAGTCCTCTTCGTGGTCTTCTTCATCTCGAAGAATGCTTTCACTCGCATGATGATCGAGCTGGAGTGGCCCCGCCGCGACATCGTCCTCGAAGGCAAACTGTACTTGCGTCGCTTCTATCTGACGCCGCCGGGATGGAAATACAAGGTCTTCCTCCATCACATCGCCGAGAGCGATTCAGGACGTGATTTCCACGATCACCCGTTTGGGTTCCTTTCGATTATTTTGTCGGGAGGCTACTACGAGCACGTCGTCTTTCCGCGCACCCCGAAGGGCTACACACGAACGCGTCGTTTCGGAGCAGTGAACATCGTATCAGCCACCCACACCCATCGCGTGGCCCTGATTCCTGGCGCAGCTCAGACCTGGACGTTCCTCATCGCCGGGCCTACCCGTCGCAAGTGGGGCTTCTGGATCCTTGGCGAAGACCTTGGCTGCCGCAATGACCGCTGGGTTGAAGCCGTCAAACACACCGGCAACAAGAAGGATTCCGGACACTACCCCGAAGACAAGATTCGTCCATGAAGTTTTTGTTTCTTGATTTCGATGGTGTTCTCAATTCCACGACCTGGAAGGCCAACGTCAAGCTGGTCGATCCTTCGATTCGTCTCTGGAACATGCTCGACGTGCGAGCGGTCGAACGCCTGAACCGCGTCGTCTCAGCGACCGGAGCCGAGGTCGTTGTCAGCTCCAGCTGGAGGACCTCCAAGAACACCAACACGCCAGAGAAGCTCACGGTCCTCCTGCAAACCTTCGGCTTCGACTACCACGTCTACAGTCTGACTCCGAGAGACTACATATGCGAATGGCATCACGGGACCTGCAGCCAGGGTCACCGCGGGGGCGAGATAGGAAAATGGCTGGAGGCTCATTCCTACGCCAACACCGGCATCCCCATCGAGAGTTTTGCTATCGTAGACGACGACGGTGACATGGAGCCGTTTCTGGACCACTTCGTTGGAACGGACCACGACTGGGGACTTCAAGACGAGCACGTTGACCGCTTGATCTCCCTTCTCGGACGTCGATAAAGTTTCGCTACGAAGCTAGTATGCACTCTCTTTCGACCCTGATTCTCTACCACCCCTACATCAGCGCCGTACTAGCGGGAGGGGTTGGAGCCCCGGCTATCGCCTTCATTCTCTCCATGGCTCGCAAGGTAGGGTCGTTTGGAGCCACCACCCTCATCCACTATCTGGCCCCTTGCAAGGCCTTGAATGACGACTCTACGGTCGCCGCCGTTCTTGGCTACCTAACGAAGCACGGACGTGAATTTGGACTCGCCAAAGAGACGTTTGACGCTCGTAAAGCGAATGTGCAGGCGCTTGACGAATCCAGAATCGTCTTCTACCGACAACTATCGAAGGGCGCTCGCGTCTTCCTTTATAGACGGGCAGTATTGTTCTTCTCACCATACGAGCAGATCAGCGATGCCCGAGGGGCCAAGGCTACGATTCGTTTTCTAAAGGGTACCGTCAACTGGAACCAGCTCCTTTGCGACGCGGCCAAGATGGGCGATGACGTACTGGGCAAGGATACTCCCAAGACACGATTCAGAGTAATTCGTCACACCGGCAGTGCCGGTACCTCAGCTCTTCATAACGACAACAGCCCAGGGGACGTCCCCAAAGACACAACCATCAGCGGGAACCTTAATCCCGACATCCCTGTCAACTACAGAGAAGACGAACTAGGCTACCCTCCAACCGACGAGCCCCTGAAGAACCTCTCTCTGACTCAAGAAATGGAACTAGTCCTCAAGACGGCTCGGTTTTGGCTATCTCACAAGAACTGGTATCGAGAGCGAGGACTGACCTGGAAGCGCGGCGTGCTGCTGTATGGAGAGCCGGGCACGGGAAAAACTAGTATCGCAAGAGCCGTCGCCGAGGAGCTGGATCTACCTGTCCATACCTTCGATCTAGCCTCGATGGACAACAGCGACTTCATCCAGGCATGGCGAAACACGCGTGAGGACGGACCGCGAATTGTCCTCCTGGAGGATTTTGACGCGGTGTTCAAGAAACGCACCCCCACCAAGGCGAACTCGGGTTTGACCTTCGAAACCATCCTGAACGTCATGGACGGCATCGAGCGAGAGGACGGTCTTCTTCTTTACATCACGACGAACCACATCGAGCACATCGACCCTGCTCTCGGAACCCTCGCCAAGGGTGGCGGCAGCACGCGACCAGGACGAATCGACGACGTGATCGAGCTGAAGGGCCTCGATCGAGCTGGTCGCGTAAAGGTGGCTTTGAGGATCGTCCAGGACCCCCAGGAAGCCGAGCGTCTGGCAGACGAAGGCGCACTGGACACACCCGCCAAGTTCACAGAGAGAGCTATGAAATGTGCCATTGAGCATCTCTGGGGAACGACGACACTGACGCACCTCAGCACTTCGAAATAGTTTCGCTACTAGCTCCTTAACAGGGCAGCTCAGTGCCTTACGAACTGAGAAGGAGCTACCAAATGGCCAAGAAGAACGGTTTCACGAAACAGGGAGTTCGCAACCTCAACGCACTCGGCGGCAGACATGTCAACGGACGCAAAATCGCCGACTGCAAGCACCATCACTGGGACATCTTCGTATCCGACGTCGAGTACGCAGGAGACGACGAGATGGAGGAACCAATCCTCTGCAACATCCTTTCCTGCGAGCGGTGCGGAGAGGTGCTCGGACCCGAGGCACAGTTCGACGTCACCTCGCCCGAGTACTACCCCAACGACGCTGCCTAAAAGCCGATGGCGCTCTACGCAGTCATCTATCCAAACGCTTGGCTCTTTCAAGAGGTCCAGGAGAACCTGTTCCGGGTCATGGACGTAGGTGACTGCGTAGTTTGCGGTATGCCGACAGAGTACTTGGACTACTCCGTCAAGGAACGGCCCAAGTACTTCTGCGGCTCCGGATGCTTCGTCCACGAAGCCAAGAAGGTTTACCCCGATCTCTTCAAGAAGGACTTATGAACTTCAACTGCCTCACCAATGATCCCATCTGCGGCACAAACTACTTCTGCACACCGTGCGTGGAAGCAATCAGAAGCCGGAGTGCAGCCTGGAAGGCAGCGGCAAAACGCTACAGAGCCCTCTCCGACCCCAAGTTGACGGAGTTGGCGCTGGAAGACGAGGAGACGCCCTCAGGGCCAAGAAGCACTGCAACATGCACCAAGGCTCAGACGATTGCGACGCCGCCGACGCTCGCTTCCCTAGTGGTATCCCACTGCCACGATGACGACTGCCCAGCCTGCATCAGTTTCTTGCACAAATGAAACTGGCCATAGTCGGTAGCCGTTCCTTCAAGAACAAGGCCTTAGTCCAGGCTTTCGTCCGTTCACTTCCTCGCGACACCGAAATTATCTCGGGAGGAGCCGAGGGGCCCGACACGTGGGCGATCGAGGAGGCTCGCGCCCTTCATATGGATACCTGGGTCTTCTATCCCGACAAGGTCCGATATAAGGGCAAGTCTGCTCTGTTCGCGCGCAACCGCGAAGTCGCCTACGAATCAGACGCTGGGGTCGGATTCTGGGTAGGAGCTAGTGGAGGAACTCTCGACACAGCTCGTTGCTTCAATTCCTTGGGAAAGAAGTTCGTTCTTGTAGGAGAGGAAGACGAACTGCCGTCGCTGGACGATCTGAGCACCCTTAAGCTCTAGCCGATTCGCTTGTAATCGCAGATCAGCCCGCTGCCCGGAACGCCGAACCAGATTGGAGCCTCGACGATATAGCCGGCATCGCTCTGGTGCGGAACGGAGTTGGGGCTGAAGTTGGGGTTGAGGCCATCCGAGACACCCAATGGATTATAGAGATCGATCATTTTGACGTTCATGCCCAACGCAACGCACGCAGCAACAACGCCCGGAATCAAAGCGTTGTAGTCGATGGTCGTCTGATGCATCGCCGCGACATTGGTCCCGGTATAGGTGTCGGGGATCTTAGCCACGATAATCAAATTGGTTTTGTTGGTCCCGGGCCTCTGGCCGATGAGCCACGACGTCTGGATGCATGTGAAGAGCAACGCGGCCATTTGCGCAGGCGTCAAAATCTGCTGCATGGCGTCGTTCGTGCCAATCTTTAAGCAGCGGATCTCCGGGAAGAGGTCCGGCTGCGCCAGGATGCGACCTGTGACGCCAGCAATCGAGTCTCCCGAGAGGCCGTTCGAGTACGGCTGGCGGGTGTTGGCGTCTGCGGGCGGCAGCGCTCGGTCACCGACGGACATCAGGTTGATGCCGTTGACCTGCGCGAGCTGACAGAGCAGGTGGCGGTAGCCGATGTTTCGGGTGGGTCCGCCTGACGTGCTGCCAAAGCCGGCGGTCTCTGAGTCACCGTCGAACGCTATGGTGACTCTGGCGTTTTTTCCGAGTCCTGATCCGAGTCCCATGATCTACGCCACCGCCCACAGCGTCGCGCGCCGGAGGTCGACATTATCGGCCTGAGTCCCCCCACTCGGGAATGAGTCGAAGAAATACTCACTCGTCCCTGTGACGACCATCTTCGATGAATCGGCCACCTGCACGTACGGCTCGCCGTTGAACGACCCCCAAACGAATTCGCCGTCGTACGCGACGATTGCAGTATTCATCTGGCCTACGACCGGCGCCCGAGTCGACAACACATCGAGCTTCGGGGCGTTTCCTGCGTCGCGGCTATTGCAGCTGAAGCCCCACTTCGCCGTGCCCGAGTTCGGGGCGTTGATGCCCGCGCCTATCTCGCACGAGCCCGGCGTACCTATCATAAAATAAATGCGACTGTTGGAGTTAGGTAAATTGGTTGCGAGTCGAAATTTGAAGACCGCGAGGAATCGCGTCGCTGCCTGGTTGGGAAACAACGCGCCGACGGTCGAGATCCGGACAAGTCCACCCTGCTGGGACGAGCCTCCAACAATGCGCCAACACCCACTCGGCTGTACCGCTATCGTCCCGCCGCTGCGCGACTGGAACGTAGAGGCTGTGATATTGGGCGTTCCGTACGGCAGCACCGGTTTGCGGAAGTTCTCATCAAGCACCAGCTCCAGTGACTCGTCGGTGACGCCGGTCAGCTGCTGGGCCTGAGCCGAATACTTCGCGAGCCATGGGTCGGGACTACCCAAGCCGACAATCGGAGTAAACGTAACGCCCTCGTCATTACTTACTTGAAGTGCCCCATCGATCCACTCAAATAAAGGAGAGGTCTCATTATTGGTGAGAGCGGCTCTTAATTTCGGACCGAATAAGCCCGGATCGAGCACTGCTTACCCCTCAACGATCCAATTGGTTCCGTTGTACGTAAGCGGAATCATCCTCGTAAATGAGGTGACGATAGACGAGCCGGTGTTGGTGAGAATGGTTGCGCCGGTACCAGAGACATTGTGGGTGATGGTGATGCCACTCGCGCATTCGAGAACGATCCGAGAACCCGCCTGCCAGTTTGTAGCTACGATTGAGTTGATGGTGCCGGTTCCAGCGCTCACCGGGAACGTATTGCCGCCGGTGCCGAGGGTAATAGTGGTCGCTGCCGCGATGCCTGCACCGCGGTTTTGCGCAATCCGGAACGGAAGAACTAGCCCGATCGATTGATCGATCTGTAAATAATTCGTGGCATTGACCTGAAACAGAATGCCAGTCGCATACCTGGCCATACCATTTCCCGATGCTGGATCTCCTACATAGACGCCCGGGGTCGTGGGAAGTCCAGACAGGGACGCCCACCCGCCCATGGCAGTGAGAGACCCGTTGATCATGAGAGACACGGCCCGCGACGCCGTCTCGATAGTGTCGGTGGCTACCGTCAGCTTGGTAACGTCGGTCATCACGCGGCGCAGATTGCCGGCCGCTGATACCAACTCGGTCGCATTCGTGATGCCGTATCCAGCTGCAGATGTGCCGCTCGTGGTGTGGCGCTGAACCAGACCGTCAGGAGCCGTCGTTGTAGCAGCATCCGCGAGGTCAAGACGAACCGTTCCAGCCTGCACCCACAACGAATAGGCGTTTGTTAAAGTCGCGTTGGTGCCGGCGATGGGAGCACCCTCGATGGCGACCGTCGCCGCGTTGGTGATTGTCGATGCCCCCACGAATGCGTAGGTGGGTGGCTTGATTCTTACTGCCCGCTGGGTCGTCAGAGCACCCGTAGCCCATGTCCGGGTACGGGAGAGATCGTAGTTGACGTCGAAGGCTTCCGTCGATGCGGTGGTGCCGGTGTCGGCTGCCGGAGTAAGCGAGAGCTTGGTGAGGACGCCTGATGCCGTCGCCAGCGGCGAGACGGTCAGTCGATCGGTCATAGACGTCGGGACGCTGTGGGTGATGACCGTGTTGCTCGCCTGCCAGCACGTTGTGGACGAGAACACCCCCAGCGTCGCGCTGTTAGAAAACAAATACGCCGTTCCGGTGCCGATCCGGACCGCTGGAATTCCGACGACGTTGCCCAGGGTCAGGGTCGTTTGCAGAGCGCCTGCCGTCATGTTCGAAAACGCGCGCTCCGTGGTTTCCGCTCCATCTGTAGCGGTGATCAGAGTGGTAATGTCGGTCTCGACCCGGCGGACGTTGCCCGCGGCGCTCTGCAGATCGACCGCTAGACCAAACCCAAATCCAGCCGCAGTCGTCCCCGAGCTGGTGTGCTTGTAAACGACTGTGACAGGCGCGGTATTGGTGACGTTATCCAGCAACGCCAGAGTGCTATTTTGAGCCAGCGTCAGGGCCTGGAGAGCGTTCAAGCCCGCATTGGCGGTCGTCATGCCGGTGCCGCCGTGGGCGATTGTTACGGGGTCGGGAAGGGAACTGCCTCCACCACCCCCGCCGTTTGCTTCGCCGCTTACGTCATAAGATGCCATCGTTCCTTAGACCTTCTTCCCGAACATATAGACGCTCGCCGTGCCCGTTCCAGAGACCGCGGTATAGGTCACCCGAATCCACTTGTAGGGCAGCTGGCGGAAGTTGATGGCAAAATTGACCGTAGAAGACGTGCCCGCCGGCTGCTCAGCGATCGTAGGCAGAGTCAACGCAGTCCACGTGCCGTCTATCCCGTCAGTCGAGGTATTCGACACATCAAATCCCCAAGTCCCAACCGCAGCAGTGGCAGTCCAGATGAACTGTGCCCCCACATTGTCGATACTTTGAATCGACCATCCATTCGACTGAAACGTAGCCGACATGGAGTGGGCATTAACGATCGTGATCTCGGAAGCAGTGGCAACTAGCGACATGCCTCCAAGATTGGGTTTCTTAGGCGGCTACCGAAATCGCGTAGCGGTGTCCCAGATACTGCTCCACGGCCTTCCTCTCATTGACCGATAGCGCCCTGTCGTAGAGCATGAACCGATGAAACGTCACGAATGTTGGCTGCCCACCCGTAACATAATTTCCTATGGCAGACCCCCCGCGAGCCGGGAAGCTAGTGCCATTAGTTTTATGAACGAGAACTCCGTCTGTTACTAAGTCTTGGTCGTTAAACGCCCTAGACACGTTGGACAGTACGTGACCCGCGGCATTTAACACGACGCCCGACGTGACATTCGTGTTAACGAACGCACCCCATCCGTCGGCTGTATTCGGATCGTTCATGACCACCACCAACTTATCAAGTGTGACAAGGCAGGCGTTGACACCATTGTTATTCGGCGTGGCCCCCGATACGACCAAGAATATCGTCGCGGTAGTGTCAGAGACGAGCGACGCAAAATCCATACGGTCGTCGACGCCGTCAAATTGCACCCCGGGAAGGCCATTAAGAAGATTCGCCGTATAGAGGGGGCGCAGTCCGGCCGTCCCCATACTCAAGTTGTTGCTAGCGTACCCCTGATTGGCCCAGGCGCTTACCGCACCACTCACAGTCGTGATGCCCAACGATGAGTCGAAATCTAGCTTCAGGCCAGATAATAGGTTCGGACGAAACCCCTTGGCGAGGCCCATGCTTAAGCTACCTGCAAATATTCGAACCCGACATACACCCAGTCCACGCCATTGTACTGAACCGTCACGGCCTCAATGTTGCCACCAGAGGCCGCGAACGTGAAAATGGTCCCGCCGTTCGTCCCGCCGTTCACGAGAGCGTATGTGTTGCTGGTGAAATCGCGACGCACAATTCTGACCAGCAACCCAGTCTTAGGGGTTCCCGTCGTAGCAATAGTCAGAGTGCGATTCGTGGTCAACGTAGCCGGTGGCAACACGTACTCAGAGCACTGATCGTTACCGGGGCTAATCGACGTGTTTGCGTCGGTTAGGTTGGACCCCGCCTGCGGCTTGAAGATATTGATCGACGCGCCAGGTTGCTGCCAATTCGCTCCGTCGTAGACGAGATTCAGAACGTAGACGGCAGTCGTTGTCAGGCTGACGCCGTTACGAAGGAGGATCGCCACAGCCCCGCCACCGGGGGCGCCGCTGTTATGAGTTACCGTAATACTCGCGGGCAGAATCAACGTTACACAAGACCCTGCCTGCCAGCCCGACGTAGCGATGCCGTTGATCGTAGTGGTTCCGCTGATCGGGAAGACATTACCGTCTGTTCCAAGTGTTATCGTGTTGGCGCTGGCAACAGATACACCTTGGCCCTGCAGCAGTCGTGACGAAAATATGTGTGGAGTCTGCGAAAGCATTCCAGACGGTTGAAACTGAAATGCGTTCGTAGCGCCGTTGAAAAAGACGATTGTGTTACCGCTTCGATAGAATCCGATGTTACTCGCAGGAGCCCCGAATTTGAGTGATGGGAATCCAGCGATAAACCCTGCAGAGAACGTGCTCGCGAGGGTGCCAGATCCCATGACCTTGAACTCGCGAACAGCCTCTTCCGCGCCATCGGTGGCTGTGACAAGTGAGGTAGCGTCGGTACTGACACGCCGAACGTTTCCGGCTGCAGACTGGAGATCGACAGCATTTAGAGTTCCGAACCCAGCAGCCGCTGTTCCAGACGTCGTGTGACGCTGAACAATCCCGACAGAAGTGGTGTTCGTGACTGCATCCGCTATCGCCAGCGTGGGCGAGCCCGCTATATCAATCGACGACCCATTGATAACCAAATTGTTCGTGATCGGGATCCACCCGGCAGCAATGGTAGGCCCCACACCCGCGATGGGTATCTTCGCCGCAGTAGGGGTTGCGCTGGCGTTCGAAGGAGTTGCTAGCCGAGTATCGTTACCAGCAGCCGCAGAGGTGGCGGACGTCCCTAGACGCCTAAGAGATGGGACGCCGGCTGCGGCGTCAGCTGGAGGAGGTGCTGGAATCGGGTTTGGCACGCAATCAAGATTGCGGCGCCAGCTTACTTTCCTGCTGTCGCGATCTTGGTAGCCTGGACATCAGCCAGGGCATGGCCGGTGATAAACAAGGACAAGGCTCCCAGTAGGCCACCGACAATGGTCATCAGATTGGCACCCAAAGCCGGAATCACCCCTGACAAGCACGACACGCCGACGATCAAAATCATTGTAATCAGAGTCATGACGATTTTTCGGCTCGACAGGTGCTCCAGCAAAGTCGGACCTAATGTCGCAGCTGCCGTCTCGACCTCTTTCTCGACCTCAGGGGCGTCCATTTTATTTGATCCCAAACATCAGAAGAAGAAACCCAGCGACCACGGTGGCAGCAATCCCGGCGATCCACTTCACCACCTTGTCGTTTCGTTCCTTCTTGGACCTATGGTCGTTTTCAAGGATAGTCACCTTGCCAGCGGCCAGATTCAGCCCTTCCATGATACGATCCATGGTCCTATTCTGCTCCTGGAGGACAGTATCTTGGCGAGCGAAACGGCCTTCCATTCTCTCTTCCATCCGCTCCATTGCATCGGTTACGCGCGAGGGTGCTGAGTCTGTCACAGTAACTAGACGCTCGATCTGCTTCCCCAGAAACTCCACCGACGTCGTCGCAGCGGCCAGTTCACGAGACACTCGAACGTGCGATTGTTCCAAGCGCAAAAGGCGGTCAGCGGCGTCGATCTCGGACTCTGAAGGCGGCATACGTCTCTCCTTTGTGGGCGGGTTGAGGTGCCCTACAAAGATTACGTATTACTACGGGACAATTCGTCGCGCAGATCCCACTTGCACCCAAGGCATACAGGGATCTCGCTAGAGCACAACCCGGTCATGTTATCGCATAAGTAACATGGACGAAAGACGTCCGTATCCGTCTCGACCGTCATTGTCCCAGGACTTGTGGAGGTGGCCGTATATGTTAAATCAACAAACGGCTTTAGAAACATGCCGTTGACAGACTTTAGGACCACCATTTGTACTTCGGGGTGCCGTGCTGAAATCTAGCCACGGCCTTGTCGA
>Ga0265326_10000522_pt1 | contig 14744 bp, 19 predicted proteins | sample 41424metaG_FD_192439 | JGI IMG/M metagenome (GOLD analysis project Ga0265326, IMG submission 192439) | Rhizosphere microbial communities from Carex aquatilis grown in University of Washington, Seatle, WA, United States - 4-14-24 metaG | ecosystem: Host-associated > Plants > Roots > Rhizosphere... | reverse complement strand
GCTCGGCCGGAAAGATAGGCCCTATTGTGAATTTTTGTTTGAATTTTGGGCCCGTTGTTGACTTTTGCACTAAGTACGAGGATTGGGGTCCGGCCCGAAAAGTCGAAAATCGAGGTTGATATGGTCGGTAAAAACTTAGAGTACTACCCTAAAATATTTAGACACCCTCCTCTAGATTCATGACTGAGTACAGTGCACGTGATTAATGAAACTATGTAACCTTTTAACACCAGGGGCCTAAGATATTTAACTTACTTGAATTATAGTAACTCCTGTATCCTGTAATTTGAGCCCCTGATGTAAGAAAAAAATAAAAAAAAAATTTAACTAAAAATTTTTTTTCCCCCTAAAATATATTTATAGTATAATTTACTAGAATTATAGTAAATTATTATCCCTATAGAACTTTACATCAGGGGCTCAAAGTATAGGAATATATATATGGTTTCATCTAGTCACGTGCACTCAGTCCAGTCACTAATCTAGAGACTATCCTCTAAATAATTTAGTGTAGTACCCTAACTTTTTACCGACCATATCAACTTCGATTTTCGACTTTTCGGGCCGGACCCCAATCCTCGTACTTAGTGCAAAAGTCAACAACGGGCCCAAAATTCAAACAAAAATTCACAATAGGGCCTATCTTTCCGGCCAGCCTTACATAAAAAAACACGAATTCACAATGCCCTAAATCAATGAACTAAGAAGACGGCAGCCATGATTTCCCGCCTTTTTTGACTTCACTGTGAGCGAGTGTAATTGATACACATTAGTGTAATCTCGACACTTTTCAAATGACTCATGACTGAATCATCGATCCTGCAGAACGGGCCAGAATTTAAGAGTCGTAGATACAGGAGTATTGGCGGGTCTGACGCCCCAGTTGTTGTTGGTCTCTCTGATTATGTAACACCCTATCATCTACTTGAATATAAACGTAAAAAAGAGAAAGCAGAACCAATCGAAGAGACAGACGATATGCGACTCGGCCATGAACACGAAGAGAGAATCGCTCAATTATTTAGTCTTCATACCGGAAATATTTTAAGAACACCATGTATGTTCACGCATCCTCTCTATGTTTGGTACACCTCTAATCCTGATCGACTTCGAATCCAAGATAATACTGTAGTAGAAATTAAATTAAAAACAAAACAAGATGAATTACCTGAATATCCACGTATTGATCATATAGTTCAATTACATCATCAAATGACATCGATAGGCTCTGCCTATAATAAGAAATTTGGATTTATTATCTATGGGTTGCTAAAGAATCTTTCCGCTTGTGTGGTGTTCTGGATTAAAAGAAATGAGAAACTCTCTGCTGAATGGGATAAAAAGAAGGAAGAATTTTGGAGTAAAGTGGAGTTACCAGAAGACGCAACTCCTGAAGAACTAAAGTTAAGCTACGAAGCAGAAGGAACGAAGAACTGGAAGCTAAGTCGGATTCAAGAAGAATTTCAATTCAAGACTATAATTCGTATCTCTTAATTAAGAAACAAGCAATATTATCTAATAAAATAAGATATGCGATAAAAGAGAGGTCATTAAAATCATATCTATAATTAATGAAAAATGCCACAACATTAAAAATAACACTTATATGTCTAATTGATCTTACTATATAAAGTATTTGAATGAAACAAGTTTGATGAGCTGGAATATAACCAATCGAAAAGCCGATACAGATCAAGATTGCGAATAAGAGAGCCATTTCATTCTTCGAAAAATGGCCTACTTGTTAGTGATTGATTTATATCAACCTGAGCGGGCTATTTTCTCTCGAATTAAATTATCTGAATTAAAATATTCACTGAAGGACTATTTTCATCATGCAGCGCTCTCTTTTGATCAAAGATCTCTTACAACTACATGCGAACTAGTGAAAGATCTTGAATATCTAGGTATGAATAGATGGAGCCTTTTATGGAATACATCAGTATATCAAGAAATAGTCACGTTCACAGAAAATGGGTTAAAAGGAGAGATTAAAGATTTAGATCTACTCGACATAAAGGACAGTTAAATTTTTGTTCAAACCATGTGAGTACACACGTAGAGCAAAATTTATGTTGACATGTTTTAATTCTAGTCATCATTTTACCTGATCCAACAAATGATTCAAAACAAATAGGACATTCTTCCTCCTCTGAAATGGGGATTCTTAATAGGGTCGGAGTAATTTCAATAATTGTATATGCATTTTTCTTGATTTTGATTTCTTTCATTTCTTGTTCTTGAACTTCTTGAGTTAATCGTTCCATTAATGGAAACATAGATACAAAAGGAAAAAATAAAATAATCCATCTCTTTGGATAATAATAATTCATATAACAAATAATAGGTATTCTATAAAAGATTCGTATACAAGAAGGAATAATACCAACAGCTATAATCATATCCAATGAAAATAAACCAATATGAGTATGTATTTCAAAAGGTAAATAATATAAACAACATAAAATAAATATAATGAGGATGAGATCCATTGCCAGACTTGCAATTCTCCATAAATACCATTTCTGACATTCTCGATTCATTAAATGATATCTTGAATTCCATAAAGTATAGTCAATAAAACCATTTGAATAATAAGATTGTGTATCATTTTTATTACGAATGAAATGAAACATTGTATTGATTAATCGTGAACAAGCAAAGAGTAACCAATAAATAAAAAGATAAAAAGGAAGAGATTCATAGACTGAATAAATAGATAAAAGAATTGCTGTTATACAAGAGATTCCATCAATTATACAGACTACTCCATCAAAAGTAGATAAAACTAGTAAATAGAACCAAGACATCTCTTAATTCATTCAAAATGAATGTACTATGGGAGGCATTAGGTGAAGGTTCTAAATGGTGGTGGTACGGTACAAAACCTATTTTTCTTATAAACCTAAATCACCTCGAGAAAACATGTGATGATCATCTATTCAATACGACTAAACACAGAAGAATTGAGAAATGTCCATATTGTAATATTAATATGGAAGTTGTAGATTATCAATGGAAGACTAAATCATGGACGACGCGTTCATCTCACTGGGTGAAGGATCACGATTGGTTCCCACCTCAACATTGGTATAATTTCGTGATGAACTTTGATGGATGCAAAGATGAATTATGTGAAATCTGTCATCCCATTTTTCAAAATGACAACGTTTGACCTTGTAGTGAATATAAATGGATGTGAATTCAAGACATCTTTTTACGACGACGAATTTCTATTAAAATGTATTGATGAGTCTAATGCAGCTCGTGATTTTTTAATCATATTGTACAACTTTGAACTAAATGAAACTTATGATTGGTATTATCTATATAAATTTAATGCAAAAACGCTATTATATCCTCCATTGTCACATCTACATCCTATCTCTTTTTATATATTAGAATTAAGTTGTATTTGGATGCATTCGCAGATTTATTGTCATTGCAATTTTTCTACTTGGCAATTTGAATATGATCATTTAATTAGTTTAGAAAATAGTTCAAATGCTTCTATTTGGCAAATCCAATCAACATGGATGGCTATCTGTGATTACAAATTATATAAAAGAAAAATATTCAACTCCAAAGAAAAGAAAAAGATCTATTATTCCCGAACAAATTGAATGCACCATTTGAATTTCGATGCATTTAGAATTTTCATACATATTTTATCAACTAGATCAATTTTATGCTGTTGTTCGCTCTTTTCTATTTCATTTCCTTCTGCTGTTCTATAATCAAGATTAACATCAATATAAATAGTTTCATCGTCAGTACACCCTTTCCAACCTAAAATATGTTCATCTATTTTCGTTTTGAAATCGTAGTATTTCAAGTGTAAACAAAAGGAACGAAATTCAGATACATGATCCATTCTGTTATTAAATCACCTACAATGAATACAAGAATCAATGTTCCTATTATTATTGATCCGAATATAAAAAATAGAGAGATCACCGAGAGAATCTGAATAATGAATTCGATGATCATCGGAATTTTGAATTGTGAGACTACAATATATAAAACAATATATATGCATAGATAGAGATTGATGCCCAGTTATTTATTATCGTCGTCGTCATCATCGCTCATAAAAATGATGACTGATAAATCCTCGTTCAATTTTAATGGATGTTTTGGTACCAAATAGATGTAAATGGTGGTGGCTTGGAACAAAATCAACATTTCTTATCAAATTACAAAATGTAGAACAAACATCTAGAGAACATTCTTCCAACAATTCCTATAGACAATTAGAACGCTGTTCTTCATGCGAGATTCAATTTGAATCAGAATGGTATTATTGGAGTGAACATTATTGGAGTGATTTATTATATCATTGGGTGACTAGACATGATTGGTTTCCTCAAACAGAATTCTACGATTTTGTGATGAATTTTAATGGGTGTACAAATCAATCATGTGAGATTTGTACGGTTTTATTAAAGGGGGATTAATGTATTGGGGATAGTATTAAGAATAAATGAGGTAGATTCATTATATTCTGTTGCTAATCTTTCTTGATGTATTCTATTCCAGGTTTGGTTTAAATCTTGTAGCATTTGTTGAGTAACGTTTATTTGACCATAAGTGACATTCAATATGGGATCAATAATCGTGTGAAAAGTACCTGTAAACGTAGCTTTTAGTTTAGAATCAACTGCAGACAATTGATCATAGATACTGATCTTTTGGTTTCCAGTTCCTAAAATATCAACATACAAAACACTCGACACTCCAAGTATTAAGATACAAGACTATGATGTTCCTTTTGTTCTCGAGTTGGCCTTGTAACTGACCGAGATAAGGGCCCCAAATTCCCCACATATCATTCAATTGTTGAATGGTGGTATTTGTAATGACAAGTACTTGAGTGTCTGAATAAGCATAAGAATATTGCTGTTGATAGGGTGTCAAATCGCTAATATTAATAATATCAAAAGCCGCATTCGCATAAGTAGTTCTACCAGTATTACCCGTGTGAAGAAGATCAGTATCTGATGTACCATACTGAAATCCTGTAGGCACAGGACAATATGGGTACATGCCCTCTGGATTATTGAGGCTTTGTCTTAAATTAATAAAATAAAACCTTTGGTTATCCCATAAACTTGTTTCAGGAAAAAAAGTACCGGGTTGGAAGTAGGCAGGTGTAGAATCAATCATAAGATTATTCGTTAAATTGTAATCTCCGAAACCTGAAACCCTTAACAGAACAGAACAATCATGAGAAATGGGAGATAGATGTACGCATGTCTAAATGTCTATATCTGTATATTTTTGCTACCCGCATAAATGCCCGCATCTGTACAATTAACTATTATATTACCCATTACAGTTTCATTTGAATTGATATACACGCAAGAAGCAGTGTTGCCTGGCATACGATAACAATAAAATACACAAACAATAAAATTTTCAAATTAAACCTGTCATATATGTATCTGTACGTATATGCGGTTTGTTTTACCGACCGTACGTAGGACTGAACCCACCAACACCCGAATCGCATGGTAAACTATAAGTAGGGCCACCAGGTAATGGATTAAAAGCATAGTTATTAATAAATTGAACACCGCCAATCATTTGCATCGTTCCATATTCCACGTCGCCATAACCTATACAAAACATCCACGCAAATACAAAGAAAATGAATGATGCAATGAAGATATTCGTGGATGTGTTGTATAGGATTTGTCTAGTACCTGCAAAGGAATAATTATTATATTCAAATCGAAGGACATAAGGACCAGGACTATTAACATTTATTACTCCTAAATGAGTAATAAATGGACAATATTGAAGATTAGTACCTAAACAATTCGCTTCATATATAGTACAATCTGATACTTTCATATAAGTTTGAGCGTCGGTACAGAATCCACATATTCCAGCTGTATTACTATTAGCATTTTCACAATCAGTATTCGTTGCATAAGTTTGTAGTGGTTGCCAATAAGGATTCTGTAAACTAATAATAGTCGCACCACCACCGGTTAACGTATTTCCTCTAACAATACTTCTCCAATGATTATAAATAGAGATAGAACCATAAGAAAATGTATTATTGATAATATATTGATAGTCTGCACCTGGTAATACTTCAACACCAGTAAATTGATTTTCCCATATCATAGAAACATGATTAAGAGGACCACTGTGTAAAATTCCAGAACCGTTTACAATACAATGATGAATAGAAGCAATCGTTTGTGATACATCAATCGTTCCTATAATAATCAATTCTTGTTTTTCAATGGGGAATAAACTACCAGAAGATTGAGTAGTAATAATTGTAAATGTATCACTAACTGTAGTAATTTGATTTAATGCTGTTCCATTTATAATAGTTGCTTCATCAATTGCATTACATGGATAAACAATTATTAATCCATTAATATCATCAAGAATAAATTCACACGGCGAATCAAGAAAATGACGGACTAATTGAGAATTCGCTGGATATAAATTCATATTAACCCACATTGGACATCCATGACCTAATAACAACAACAGACAAACGACAGAAATTATATTAGATTTAATTCTGTTTTATATCTTATTTAGTGGTTAATCTGAGTCTGTCTGAGTCACCGTAGTAAGTGGTCTTGAATGCACTCATATTAGGTGTAATTCCCGTTTCTGAAGTTCCAGGTATAGGTCGAAAATCAGCAAAATATCCTGGTGGTTCTGGAAAAACTTCACTAAATTGTAATACATTTGCATAATCATAGACGTCAGAACCTGGTCCCCAAACAAAATTACAAAAATCACCATAAACAGTAGAAGAAGTGATAGAGGGTAGAATAGTATCACTCCAATCCGAATAAGTTAAAGCAAAATTATCAATTAAAGGCGAGGCCATTGAAAGCCCAGCATAGACCGGGTGGACATACTTGCTCATGAACCAACTACAATTGAGAGTTCCAATATCAAAATGACTAGTAGGATCACTAGAACAACCGGCTTGCTCAAAACCAAGGGTCCCACACGTTGTTAACGAATAAAATGCTGTCGGTAATATTTCATTTGCTAATGTTTGATTTCCATTAAATAGTGCTTGAATAATTAAACGACAATAACTTCCTGGACTCCATCTTCCGCTAAAAGTAATAGGAGAATTTGTATTTGCAGCAGGACAAGCAAGTAAACCACATGTATTATCAGCATAAAACGTTTCATTAATTGTTGCACCTGTAATAACTGTTATTCCATCTCCTAATGTAGTTTTGATCACGTTAGGATGTGTAGCAATGTTATAAACATTACCATTAATTTTAAGAGTGGAGATTATTTGTGAAGGAAGAGCGGGATTCGTCGAAGAACCAACTTCACCGACATATGTATTACCAGTATCTAATTGTAATTTAGTGAGATTATAAGCGTAGGTAGGATAATAAGTAGTTTGATTTAATGAGAGCCAAGGATATGTGACCCAATAAGGTGCATAAGAAGGTAATAAATAACTAAATTTAGGACCAATCCATTGAGGGAGGTCGCTGATATTTGCTACGCATCGATAAGAGCTAAATCTTAAAGAACAGTTAAATGGATTTACGGATGCATAAGAAGCGGTATTAGGTGTGATTGTTATTTGAACTTTATAATGGGCATCTCCACGACAGAAGAGAATTTGATCGCCTTTACACAGCATACAGACGGACAGATACAATTGAGTATTCATCATACGAGGTCGATTGTCTAATCTGTCTACGTGATTGATATTTTTACCGGGTAGAAACCAGTTAATCGCTCCTAAAGCATTATTAACATGTGATATTGTTTGCCATGGAGTATCCACAGATTGTCCGTCATTTAAATCACTACCGGTTTTTAGACTCACATAAAAAGTACGATTGCTGGGACATGGTGCTGGATTTGTAATCGGTTGATAATAAGAAGCATTCCAAGGAAGAGGATATAGTGGGATATAGGTCGTATTGATTGGAGGGATAGGTGTGATGAAATTATTAAATATGGGGTTATTATTTTGATTTAAATTCCAATAAATAGTTGAGTTGAATAATTTAGAACACGATACAGTAATAGAATCGCTATTCACCACTGTATAAGACGAATAGCTCCAACCAGTTGCATTTGTAATATTTCGCGTATAGAGAAATAGATAAGAAAGAGGAAATCCATTATTACTAGTCATCGAATAAGCCACTTCATTTACAGAAGACATCACACTATCAAAAGTAGAAGCAGAAGTTAAAGAATCAGATGATGGTGCTGTTATATAGAGTAAAGTACCATTTGCTGATAAACAGACTTGTTTACCAAACATTGAATAAGAGGGGAGAGGAAATGGTGGTCCAAATGGAACTAGCGTATTATAAAAAGGTACATAAGTCTGTGTTTCACTGTTATACCCCGTATAATCATATTCGACTACACTTCCTATAAAATTATTCACTCCTGGCATACCTATTACAAAATAACTTCCATTCAAACTTGTACTAATAGATGTAGCTGGATATAAACCATTAAAAGGATATTGGAGGCCAGCTTTACCTTCTTGAGCAAAAGTATCACCCGAACCGCCTATCAAACACAGATACAGATATACAGAATTATTAGTAGCTATTTTCTTCGAGTTGTATGTCAGTGTCTATTTCGTACGTAAAGTGACCACATCCAGTCACGCCGAAAGGGAGATAAACATTCCAAGAGAGTGTTGATTGATCCCAATTAAACCACAGTACTCCATATTCTGAATAAGTGAGTTGACTAGCGCAATTTTGTGCAGTATCACCTGTGGTCACAAATAACGTTTGAGAATGATTTGTTAATGCAGCGCTTAATGGTAAGGGTGGAAAATTATTAGAACCTTGATAATTGGATGGAAATTGAGAAATAGTAATTGTAGAGGGATCCCATGTACCGTTAGCCAGCCTAACTATTGTAAATATTTGTGTAGGTTTACAATTTCCTGCTTTGCAATTTAAATAGACTAATTTATTTCCACTAGGAGAAAGAAGAAATATTAAGGGGTAGACTGCTGCTTGATATAGAGAAATGAAATTATCTATCATATAAGATCCACCTGAATTTGCAGCAACTACAGGAGACCATATGGTCATCCCGTAACGGGACGACCTTTCAAATATGTAGATACCATTCATACTGTTGGTTAAACAACCATAGGAACCAATAGCAATAGTTGAACCGTTTGAACTGATTGATAATAAACCATAACTACCTAAATTATATGAAAGACCTGGATTTAATGCAGAAGTGATAGAGTAGACAAATTGATTTCCTATATAAATATTACAATATGAAAAACTACAATTAGAATTACAACCGATGGAAGTCGAAGCATCTTCGCTGATCACGAAAGATGCCCATTGGGGTGATTGATTGATAGAGAGAGATAAATTATATGAAATAGGATCTAATAATCGTGAGAATTGTGGTGTTGTCATTGAACCCATAGAACCAGCCGCTGAACCCGTAGAAGATGAAGAAGTAGTTGGACAGCTGACAAGAGTGAAACTCCATGGTGACCACGGAGTAGAAATACCTGTATTTGTAGGAGAAACAGAAATAAACTGAACTGTAATAGAAGGAGTATTTGGACTTATAGCAGTAATCTGTCCTATATAATAATCATTTGAATCTGATATCCAAGTGATCTGAACACAATTTCCTATACTAAAACAACTAACTGAATTTACAAACCATGTGAAAGGTGAACCCATGACCTGACTGAAATCAACATTGTTACTTCCAGTTACAGCTACTTGTACACAAAAAGACGAAGAACGCGAAGATGAAGACGAAGAAGGTGATATAAAAGGAGAAGGGAGAGAGGAAGAAGAAGAAGGAGAAGGTTGCTGCCCAATTATTATATTACCTGTACTACTGAGATGTTGAAACCGCTGTGCAGTTTCAACTTCCCGTATAGGAAAATAATAAATAGCACCAAATAGAAGTGTCATTAGGAGTACAACAATACCAATTACTATTGGATAATTATTTCTTGTATCCTGTAATTCATCGTCATCGTCACCATCGTCTCGTAATAAACCCGCAGATAGTGTATGAGGTCTAAGACGCCTATAATCATAATGTCGACGTGATGTTGTTCCATTACGTTTTGGAGTCATTTTTTGAAAGTACGAGTCGTCATTCTCTGTTTTCTATTCGATGAGTTTTAATAATCCTTCTTGGTATACAAGATTTGAGCTAGAGATTCTACAACATCATTATTGGTTTCAGTTGACTATACGTAATATAAGACCACTATACAATAGATTTGCGACAAATAAATCATATTCTATTGAGAATTACATCTCTGCGGGTAGGTGGGAAGAATGTATTGATGTTTGGCATACTGAAATAGGTCAAAGATATAGAAAGCGAAAACTAGAAGAATATCTTAAGATTCATTTTCCTTTTTCTCTTCCTTCTTCTCATCTGATTCAATATTTACTTCAATTTCTTTAATCTCCTTTAGGAAATCTTGTCGATATTGTTTCATCATTCTTCCTATTCCTAACCAAATAAAGTCTTCTTCATCGATATCAGTTTCTCCATCCCAAAATAATTTACATTGTTCGTACAGGGCATTGATGTCAAATTTCTTAATCTCATCTAGGTTGCGTACTACTATTTCTTCATATTCAAAGGCGAGTTGAGCAATTTCATTCTGTTTTTGTTGTTCAAGTCTTCTTTCTTTCTCTTCTTTTGATTCAACTGGAGCACGAGTACGCTTAGTTCGAGGAGGCATTTGAATAATGAGCTTCCTGTTTCTCGACCATCATCGATGCTTTCCATGCAGACATTAAAATGTGGACATAGATCATTTTATATGTTTTGATACATAAAGGTGTTCGAATAATATAAGAAGGAGGATTAATTAGATGACTTTCGATACATTCAGGAGTCTGGAAATTGATAATGTGACTGATTTCTCTTTCACATAATGAACAATCGATTAATTCTTCACTTAAAATATATTGAGGAGTTTCAGTTTCTTCAGACGCTACCCCAATCCAAATACCACTTCCATATAATTCATAAACTTCTCTACACTTCATTATGACTGGTTGGTTCTCTCGATTTGAAGAAGAATTACTAGAACATTATTTTGGGTTTCAAATATGGTTAAGTTTATATGAACACCCGGGTCAAAAACCCTTTTGGTATATAGCAGTTGAATTTGATAATATACACCGAGAAAAACAGCCAAGATCTATTAGATATTTAAATGGATGGGTGAAAGAACGAATCGCAGAAAGAAAGATTAATTGGACAAGAACGGAATTAGGGCGGAGATACAGAAAGAAAAAACTTAAAGAATATCTAGAACTACATATTTCTTCTAGCCATCTTCGAGATTATCTTGTTGAATTTATTTGATCATATATTCTAAATCATTCTCACTTCTGTATTCACCTTTTATCATATTTTCTTTGATCTTGTAAAAAGCTTCAGTTCGTTTATTCGCATTCGTGAAAGTTAATTCTGAATTTTGACTATTTGGTCCAATAATTCTAATACAATACGTTAGTTTAAAAGAACAACAACATTCATAACGATCATAAGTAGAAACTACATATTGACCACTGGTAAAGAAAATGTCATCATAGGAGAAGTTCATCTGAATAAGGTAAATGATATAAAAAGAATAAAGATTCACAATTACAATCAACACAATAACATTCAGCATATACTCTAATTGTTCTTAATCCGCGAAGAATATACGTTACTATTTGCGAAGGTTGAAGTCTAGAATCACATAAATAACAATAAACTAAATAATCTTTACTCATTAAAGAATGGAGATTGAGGTATGAGGATCCATTTTCAAGAAGGGGGATTCTCGTTGATTCATAATCTCATCTCTCAACTGGTTGTGCAGAATGCTAGCATTCTGCACAACCTCATAATATTCAATTTGCCATCCTCCATAACTCCAAGCACGAGTATGATTACCAACTAAACGAAATAAAAATAATATTGAACTCTCTCCCTTTTTCTTAATAATTATTGTCTTGCGAATATCTTGAAAAGTGATTAATAGAGGAAAAATTGTATTTAAATAGTTGAAGAGTTCTTTATAGGATTGTGTTAAGAATTCAGATATAATCCGATTACAATAAGCTTCTGATTCATCATCAGCGAGAATTTCATTAATATAGGACCAATTCTTCTTTGGGGTAATCTGTTTTACTATCACAACTTCTCTAGGAAATAAAGTAGTAGGATTTGGATTAGCAGTTGAGTACCACTTTTGACGAACCTGCTCAAATAACATGGATTATTACAGTTTTCGAGGTGCGCCACTGAATAATATTATTCTTCTAGAAGAAGCAGCTTATATTGATCCTGCTTTCTTTACTCCAGTACCGCAAGAAGGTATATCGTTTATGGAATTGTTAGTACAACAAACTCACGAAGAAATATTCAAATTAATAATTATTTCTAATATTAATAAATGGCTAAGAAATATCAATTTAGATATTTCTTTTTATTGCGAATCCTCTATTTGGTCGTTCCTAGATTACTTCGAAATAGAATTAGATTGGGTATATACAGCTTGGAAAATTAATTCGGGTGGAAATCTTTATTATCGACGCGGAAGTCCAGAATCTTACCATGGTCATAAACTAGAAAGCATTATGGATCAATCTATTAACGACTTTGCCAAAGCAATATATGCGTATGAAATGGGTGTAAATGCTCCTTCTTTTTCAAAATGGCAATATGAATATGATCATTTAATTAGTTTAAATCACGAAACAAATAAAGTTGAATGGGAAAGGAATGTAAATATGATGATTGATTATGATTCAAGGAAAATCTCAGAAGCAATTAAACAACGATATCAAGCTCACGATTGGTTTGAACCAATAGACGAAGAATACATACAATTTATTTCTGGATTTCGCGGAAGTAGTACTTGTTGTGTTGGCTATCATGAATTTTACAACTCCTAACCCATTTGCTCTTTTAATATAAAAAATGAAAAATGAATAGATAGAAAAGATCACTATATATAGATTTTACATGCTTGGTCTACAATGAAACGCAATTCTGTACGTCGTTATCAATATAAACGTTTAATTCCTCATACATTAGCATCTGCACTTTTGAACGATGAATCGGATAACGAGGAGACAGTGCCTAGCACGAATCAATATCTCATTGTACTCTCTATTGTGATTGTTTTAATCTTTTTATTATTTGGTGCTATTTATTTCTTCCCTATACGAGAGGTGGAAACGGCGTTTCCACCTCTCAGCAGTACCGGTCGAATAGGAATTGGCGAACAGTCTCCTGTTTCTTCCTCGTCATTATCATCTCCATCAGCCTCCTTTTCTTCTTCTTCTTCTTCTTCTGTTCCAGTCTATCACACATCCCTTTCGCCCTCATCGCCAACTCATTCATCTTCCCCTCCTCCCTCATATCAATCCTCTTCTATTTCACCCTCTTCGTCAATTCCATATTCTCAACCACCTTCATTTTCTCATCCAAATGTATCACAGAGTGTATTTAATCCACTTTATTATACATTGTCCTCATCTTTTAACGCAGTTCCTCAATGGGCTTCATTTAAGATTAGTCCTGATGGTAGCACAGCAATTGGTTGCAATTCAAATTGTTCGTATTCTCTATGTGCTATTTTTAGAAATAATACTCAAGTCTTTTCTATTACTACAAGTCTTACACCAGGAGTGTATGGAAATTTAGGAATGCTTGGATTATCTTCTATTAGTAATTATGGTCAATTAATTGCACTTGGTTCATGGGGATGTATATTAAATAGTGATCCTGAAGGTTTCATCTATTTATTTACAGAGACTTATTTCGGATCAAATGTATGGACTTCTGTTATTTTACCAGGTAATAGTGGTTCACCAATCATAGCTACTTATGGTCATGGATTAAGTAATACAGGACATATTCCATCTGGTATTTTTCATGTATCTAGTGATGGAACTAAATTGGTATTTTTAAATTATATAAATACACTCTCTATACAAACATTTTACTTAACACTGACGGCGACAACATATACTAGTATTACGCTTGCGATTAGTACATCTTCTTTCAGTACTAGTTCAGTCCTCTCTTATGATGGGAATACATTATTTGTTACCAATGGTTTTATTATTGAGTGTTGTTCTTCTGCATGTTTTGGTCAGATCTTTTGGTTTCAATGGTCTGGTTCAAATTGGAATCAAATAATTGATCCTAATAAAGGTTCCATTTTTCAATGTAATCCACCAATGCCGATCGGTATAGAGTATTTATATAATGGATTATCTAATTTAGCTGGAACCTATGGTGGTTATTATCCATTGACAACTGATTTACAAGCTACTTATAATTATAATCCAGCAACTTCTATTGATTACAATAATAATGGTTTAGTTGTAACTGGAACACCTAGTTTAAATGGTTATATTGGAGGTGTGATTACCTATAATGAATATGTTCCGTTAAATGTCTTATATCCACCAGCATCTCTATCTCTATATAGTATGTTTGGAAAACAAGTCTGCTTATCAAATAATGGTACCCTTCTTTATGTATCTGCGCCATCTAGTGATAATCCACCTTTACCTTTACAAACATGGAATCCAGCAAATAATCCAGCATGTTTTAGTTTCACATCCTTCACCTTTGATGCTATGATCGGTGTTGCAGGTTATGGCGGTACTAATGGTCAATTTTATTCATCTTCATGTCAAGAAACCTTCACCTTTGTATCAGAACAAATGACATCT
>Ga0265326_10000518_pt1 | contig 14800 bp, 13 predicted proteins | sample 41424metaG_FD_192439 | JGI IMG/M metagenome (GOLD analysis project Ga0265326, IMG submission 192439) | Rhizosphere microbial communities from Carex aquatilis grown in University of Washington, Seatle, WA, United States - 4-14-24 metaG | ecosystem: Host-associated > Plants > Roots > Rhizosphere... | reverse complement strand
CGTACCAGGCCGCAATCAAGGAGCACATTGCGGCGTATGGCGCGTCAACGCAGTCCGCAGAGGAGTCAGGCATCGTGGACCTCGGCGACCTCGCCCGCTACTCCTTCGTGGACGAGCGTGGCCCGTACGCCGCGAACCGCACGACCGAGAACCCGCACCCTGGCGGCTACGTCTACGACGTTGTGAACCCGGAGACCGGACTCGTGCACAAGAAGCCGGGGCGGGGTTACCGCTTCCCTGAGGAGACGATGCGGCGCCTGGAGTCGGAAGGGCGCATCATCTATCCGAGGGATGCGCGCCGGCTCGTCCAGCTCAAGAAGTACCTACGGGAGCTTCGGCCACCGCTGCGTGGCGTGATTGAGCTGGGCTCGCGTGGCGGCGCAGCCGACTTGAAGAGGCTACTTCCGAAAGACGCCGGCCGTTTCCCCAACGCGAAGCCCACAACCCTAATTGAGACTTTGATCGGCTTCGCAGGCGACTCCGACGCGCTCGTGTTGGACCCGTTCGCTGGCTCCGGAACGACAGGGCAAGCCGTGATGCGGCTCAACGCCGCCGACGGTGGCTCGCGCCGATTTATCCTCATTGAGGAGGGCACGCGCGAGGACCGCTACTGCCGCACCTTCATCGCGCCACGTTTGAAGACGGCGATCCAGAAGGAGAAGCTGCCCGGTGGCTTCACGTTTGAAAGCACGGGTCGTCGCCTTAACAGGGGCGCGATCCTGGAGCTGGAGCGCGAGGCAATTGCGAACCTCATCATGCACACGGATGCCACGGGCAAGGGCCGCGGCATCACGCGTGTCGCCGGCCAGTACGTCATAGGCTACAACTCGCGACAGGAGGCGATCTGTCTGTGCTGGAACGGAAGGAAGGAGTCGGCGATCACACGCGACGTGCTCGTCGCGATGTTCGACGAGACGAAGGCGAAGGGCCTACGTCGGCCGCTGCGGGCATACGCCGCGACGTGCGAGATCGGTGAGACCGAATCCTTCCGTTTCTGCCAGATCCCCGATGAGATCCTGGCGGCGCTTCAGATTACGGACGACGACGATGCTGCCCTCCACGGTGACGCCGACGCCGTTGAGGCGCTGGAGACCGCGTTGCTAACCGCCCCGGATGACGGTGGATAGCTTCCGACTCTTCCCGTTCCAGGAAGAAGCCGCCCAGTCGCTCAGGGAAGCCGCGCTGTCCTGGGTGGCGTATGCCGTCCGGCGCGGCCACCCGCCGGAATACGGCGAATCCCCGATCCCATTCCTGGGGCAGCTGAAGGCCGTCACGGGCTCCGGGAAGACGCCGGTGCTCGCTGGTACGGTCGCAGGACTCGGCGATGCGGTGATCTTCTGGACGACGCGATCCAGCGCTGTCGTGGAGCAGACCTACGAGAACCTGAACGGCAAGTACCGCTCGCTGCTGCCGCCGGGCGCGAAGGTGATCCGTGACATCCCGAGCCAGCTTGCATGGCGCGAGCTGATTGACAGTAGGAAAGGGGTCACGATTTGGGTATTGACCGTGGCCTCGTGGAACGAGGCCGAGGCCGGTGTAGGAGACGGTGATGCCCGCCTGCGCCTCCGCCGAGAACAGGCGGACTGGGCCGGCGAGGGCGCCCCGTTTTACCAGCTACGTGAGAACCTGAGGCGACCGCTCTGGATCGTGTCTGACGAGAGCCACAACCAAAGCGAAGTGCAGCTGGACCAGCTCGCTGCTCTCAAACCGCGCGGCTTCTTCATGGCATCGGCGACGCCGCTCATGAACGACCTGTTCGTGAAATGGGAGGAGGCGCTGAACCAGGGAGAGGAGACGAAAGCACTGCTGGCCGCTGGAAAAGTCCCGATCAGGACGCGTGACGTGGTGGACGCGAACCTTCTGAAGACGACGATTGAGGTCGTGGACTACCGGAGCGGCTCCGAGGAGAGCCTAGACGGCGCACTCGCTGCGCTGGAACGCGTGCAGGCCGCCACCGACGCGGAGGAAGCGGGCATAACGCCGCGCGCGATCTACGTCGTGGAGAAGAGCAATCCTCGGCGCGGCTCCAACGAGGAGGCTCGGCCCGTGGCGATCTGGCGTCATCTGCTCTCGCGCGGCGTGCCCGCGGACGAGATCGCGGTGTATACGGACACGAAGGAGCTGCCGGAGGGCGCGGAGCGCGTCGCTAGCCTGAGCCAACTTGAGCCTCGTTACCGACACATCATCTTCAACCAAGCGCTGCAGGAGGGCTGGGACGACCCCGAGGCATACGTCTGCTATTTCGACGGCGTCACGAAATCGTTTGTGCGCATACGCCAGATCGTTGGCCGAGTGCTGCGGCAGCCCCGCGCCCGACGCTTCGCCGCTGAAGAGCTGAATACCGCCACCCTGATTCTCGAGACACCAACGTCGGCTTACGAAACCGTCGTCTCAGACTTGAAGGCCGAGCTGCGGCTGTACGCGCCCGAAGACGAACCCGCGTTCGCCACGGTGCGCGTGAAGACGCGCAAGGAGCCGCTGACACCCGTGCCGGTGAAGCGCGGAGCGAAACAACTCAAGCTCACGCGCTGGGCACTGAAGGCACCAGACATGACAACACCGAGGAAAGAACTCCGCAGCCAATCGTCACGCAAATGGGACGACGAGGATCTGGAAGCGCCGGGAACGGGTCGCAAGGCCGTTGTGTCGCTGACGGAGGGCAGCGAGGAGTACGAGGACATAGCCGTGCTGCGCAGCGCCCGCACTAGGAACGGCAGGTTCGTCCACCAGCGAATCCTTCAGCGCAACCGTAATTGCTTGATCGCGATTCATCCGGACCGATTCAACGGTCCGGCGTTTGAGCAGTACAGCTGCCATGGCTCGCAGGCGCAGGACGACCTAGTGGCACTCGCGGCGCGCATCGTGGACTACTACGAGCAACGCGTGGACTACGAGGAGGACCCGGACCCCGACCGGCTGACATGGACCGTAAGCGAGTACAGGCCCCGCAGCGAGGACATGATCTCGTTTGTGCATGCCGCGCATGCCGGGTACTCACGGAACGACTTCAACAAAGACGAGGCGCCGTTCGCGCACGCCATTGACCGCGTGAAAGGCGTGATCTGGGTCCGCAACCCCACGACGGGAAGCCAGGGCTACGGCGTGCCGCTGCCGAAGAAGGTCGGCGACTCCCTCACGTTCTACCCCGACTTCCTCATTTGGAAGAAAGGCGTGTGCTGGGCTGTGGACACGACGGGCCACCACCTCTTGGACGCGAAGGTCAGAGGCAAGCTCTTCGCGCTGAAGTCGCCGAAAATGGCGCTCGTCGTACGCGGGACCGTTGACCTCAGCCGAGGCTTGGCGGACGGCAAGGAGGGCTGGAGCCTTGTACTACCTCGCACCGCGATGGAACCACGCGTAGAGCACTCCGACGACCTACACGCCCTCGTCGCCATGATGTTCGAGTCGTAGCGGCCCGCGACTCAGGCCGCCCCCGATGACGCGGCTATCAGGATGAACCGACCTCGACCGACTCTCTGGAACTCATGGCTTCGGCGGTAGAGCATGGCGCTGACCGTGGCTTCCGGCGTCTTCCCCTGGCTCGTGTGAAGTTTTCGGCGGCTGACCTCCTCCCAAATTTCCTTCGGAGAGAGCGGCTCCTTCACATCCTCAAGCACCTCGATGACCGCCGCACGGAGTCCTCTTGGCCTCCGCCTGTGAACCTGCATCGCGCCTTCTTCCACCCGCCGCCTCCTATGCATTGATGAACGCCGCAGCACAGTATTTTGAAGGCTGGCGAGGCTGAATGCGAGTCGCCCTCAATGCTCGAGCGGCTCCTCATCCGCAGCGGCCTCATCCAATGTGACCAGCAGACCGTATTACGCCATACCACGCGCGTCGCGAGTCAGGATGCATACGGGACGACGGCCCTCGGCTTCGAGATCGAGCCAGAAGATAGCGCCGCGATTCACCAAGGCTCTTCGCGGACCGCCTCGCGGGCGTTTGCCTCTGCCCATCGATCCTCGCGCTTATCCAGCGCATTGGCCGAGAGCTTTGCCTCCTCGTCGAAATATGCGGCCAGCCCATCCTGGGTCTCAACAGCGCGCAGCGCGACTATGGCCTGTGCATCGGTCCATCCGGGCGCTTCCTCAAGCAGCTTTTCCTTCGCCGTCATACCAAAAGAGTAGCGACGGGTGGCGATGCCGACGAACGACAGGAGCTTGCGCCGGTACCCTTGTGCAGCCATGGCAAAGCGCTACCACCTGACGACGTTCGGCTGTCAGATGAACGAGCACGACTCCGAGCGGATGAAGGGGATGCTCGAGTCGCTCGGCTACAGCGAGGCGCCCGCGCGCAGTGAGGCGGACCTGATCCTGTTCAACACGTGCTCGATCCGCGAGACGGCCGACGCGCGCTTCATCTCGCACCTCGGCGAGGCGAAGAGGCTCAAGCGGGAAACACCGGGGACGGTCGTGGGCGTGGGCGGCTGCTGGGCGCAGTCGCTCAAGGACGAGGTGTTCGAGCGCTTCCCGTTCGTGGACGTCGCGTTCGGGCCCGGGCAGGTGCACAAGCTGGCGGAGTTCCTCACGAGCGACTCGCTGACCGCACAGGGCTTCTTCGAGTTCGAGGGCTTCACCGGCCACCTGCCGGCACGCCGCGCGCGCGCCTTCCAGGGGTGGCTGCAGATCAGCGTGGGCTGCAACTGCGCGTGCTCCTACTGCATCGTTCCCTCCACTCGCGGACGCGAGGTCAGCAGGCCCTTAGGTGAGCTGGTGGCGGAGGTCGAGGGGATGGTCGCCGACGGCGTGAGGGAGGTCACGCTGCTCGGGCAGAACGTCAACTCCTACGGGCGCGACCTGGCGCCGCGGGCGAGCTTCTCCGAGCTGCTGAGGCTGCTCGACGGGATCGACGGGATCGAGCGCATCCGCTACACGAGCCCGCACCCGAAGGACATGCGCGAGGACGTGGTGCGCGCGCACGCGGAGCTCGAGAGCGTGTGCGAGCACATCCACCTGCCGCTGCAGTCGGGCTCCAGCCGCATCCTCAAGGCGATGCGCCGCACCTACGACCGCGCGCGCTACATGGATCGCGTGGCGATGATCCGCGAGCACGTGCCCGACGTGGCGCTCACCACCGACATCATCGTGGGCTTCCCCGGCGAGACCGAGGAGGACTTCCAGGAGACCCTCGAAGTGGCCGAGGAGGTCGGCTACGACAGCGCCTTCACGTTCATCTTCTCCCCGCGTCGCGGCACCGACGCGGCCGAGCTGACCGAGGGCCTCGTGCCGCACCCCGTGAAGGTGGAGCGAATGGAACGGCTGCTCGAGATCGTCCAGCGCCGAGCGAAGGAGCGCGCGGAGCGCTTCGTCGGGCGCACGGTGGAGGTGCTCGTGGAAGGCGCCTCGCGCAACGACCCCGAGCGCCTGCGCGGGCGCACCCGCCACAACAAGGTCGTCAACTTCGGCGGACTCGCCCAGTCGGGAGAGCTGACCGAGGTGGAGATCCTCGCCGCGACCAGCCAGACGCTCTCCGGCGAGGAACGCCTGCTCGCGAGGGTCGGTGGCTCCAGCCCGACCGCCAGCCGATGAAGATCCGCGCGGCGGTGCTCGAGGAGTTCGCCGCTCCGCTCGTAGTCCAAGAGGTCGAGCTCGCGGAGCCAGGGCCGAAGGAGGTGCTCGTGCGTCTCGTGGCGTGCGGCGTGTGCCACACCGACCTCTACACCGCCTCCGGCGTCGACCCCTCCGGCTACGCGCCGACGGTGCTCGGCCACGAGGGCGCGGGCGTGGTGGAGCGGGTCGGCAGCGATGTGACGCTGCTGAGCGAGGGCGACCACGTGGTGACGCTGTTCTCGCCCCAGTGCGGCGAGTGCGTGCACTGCGTCAGCCCGCTCACCAACCTGTGCCTCGCGATCCGCGAGCAGCAGAACCTCGGCTACCTCCCCGACGGCACCACGCGCCTGTCGCGCGCGGGGGAGCCGCTGCGCCACTTCATGGGCACCTCGACGTTCGCGGAGTACACCGTGATGCCGGAGATTGCGCTCGCGCGCATCGACCCCGAGGCGCCGCTCGACCGCGCGTGCCTGTTCGCGTGCGGGCTCTCCACCGGGCTCGGGGCCGCGATGAAGACCGCCGCGGTGCGCGCCGGCTCCACGTGCGTGGTGTTCGGCGCGGGGATGGTCGGCCTCGGGGCGGTCGCCGGCTGCCGGCTGCAGGGCGCCGAGCGGATCGTGTGCGTCGACATGGCGCCCGCGCGACTGGAGCTGGCGCGCGGACAGGGCGCCACCGACACGCTGATCGGCGGGCCCGACACGGTCGAGACGATCCTCGAGATGACCGGCGGCTTCGGCGCGGACTACACCTTCGAGGCGACCGGCAGCGTCGCGGTGATGCGTCAGGCGGTCGAGGCCGCGCGGATGGGGTGGGGGCTGTGCACGGTGTGCGGCGTCGCGGGGCGCGGCGAGACCCTCGACGTGGTGCCGCGCCTGCTGATCACCGGCCGGCGGATCTGCGGATCCTCCTTCGGCGGCCTGAAGGGCCGCGAAGATGTGCCCGCGCTCGTGCGCCGCTATCTCGCCGGCGACATCGACGTCGACCCGTTCATCTCGCACCGCCTCACGCTCGACGAAGTCAACCGTGGCTTCGAGCTGATGGAGGCCCAGGCGGGCATCCGCAGCGTGATCGAGCTCTGACGCTGCAGCGCTTTCGCACCCAAGCCACTAAAGCCATCAAGAGGCCGTCAAACGGGTGCCACTCCACTCCACACCCAGGTCATAGGCCACCTTCTGACCTTGCGTTAGTTCGCTAGCTCGATTGCAGGCTCGCCGCGATCGTCGAGCGTTGCGCGCCACGTGATCTGTTGCGCGAACCGTCGCTTCTTTGTGATCTCCCAGGTTCCGTCCTTCAACTTCGTCGGCCAGGCATCTTCTCGTTGAGCGAAGTCTAGAGCTGCCCGTTCAAGCTTTATGACGAGGCGTGCAGACTCAAACAGCTCACTCTCACGAGCGTTGGCGTGTTCCAGAGTCTCCTCCATGTCGTTGATGGCAGCACTCAACTGCTGCACCTGTAGGGCACGCTCGGCGTGGGCTACCAGATCTGATCTCTCGCTCGAACAACGCGTTGCTACATCCACGAGCTTGCCCAGAACCTGCTGGCGCTCGTTTCTGCCCGCAACTCGAAGCGTCTTGTTCTCGCCTTCAAGTCGCGCCGTGAGCTCGCCTAGCTGTTGAATGAGTTCGTCATACCGGGCGATGTCTCTGACGACCGCCCGTTGGCGCGCGGCGAGCTCTTCAGATGCAGCCTCGATGATGACGAGGTGCGACGCAAGTAGCGGATCCGCGAGCGCCGCGAACAGGAAGCTCGGCTCGGCGCGACCAGCGTCAAGCAGGTTCACCAGAGCGGCAGCGGTGTCGCCAAGGTCCGCCAGGTAGACGGCGCGGTCGTAGGTCACCGCCGCACGCTCAGTAACGCTGTTTGCACCGGAGACCTCGCCGAGTCGAGTAAGGGCTGCTTCTGGTCCGTCGAGCGCCAGAGTCAGACGGGCAGCCTGGCGGAACGCCGCGCTACGCGCGTCAACGTCGCTTGCCTCAGCAGCCTCCGTGAAGAGAGCGCGGGCCGCATCGAGATGCTCAAGACCAATCTGTGCCCAGCCCGCAGCTATGAATCCTGCCGGGTTGTTGGGGTCGTCTTCGATCGCCTCTTCGGCAGCGGCAAGCGCACGCTCATAGCGTTTACGGCGCAGCAGCTCCCCGACGCTAGATAGCCGCTCGGCTGCACGAACTCGCGCCGGCGTGCGAAGCGACTGGGCAATATCCGCAAGAAGATCGACCTGTCGGTCCAGGAGCAGCGACTGGTGGTCGAGCCTGAGGCCAAGTTCCCCCTCCAATCCGTCAATCGCCCGGGCCACAGATCGGACGTCCATACCGAGATCCTCGAACGTGCTCCCAATCCGAAGGAGCGCGTGGTGCTCGCTCCAGCTAAGCGTCGGCATCGATGAGAGATCGATGCTGCCCACAACCTCCGCTCCGAAGAACCGCTTGCGCAACTCGATATTCGCCATCCCGCCAACCCTAACGGACCCACGCAGGTCGCCACGCGTGTCTTCCCCACGTGCGACCACTAACCCAGTTCGAACATACGGGCGGTGCGGGCCGGGGTAGCACGCCACTTTCTCCAGCATAAGCGAGCGTCTGCAGAGTGGACGCCAGGACGACTGCAACTCGTCCAAAGCAGCGACGCCGTCGGTGCCGACGCTGGCTTCCGCTTCGCCGGGGCGAAGCAGGCGCCGCAGTCCTGCAATTGGCGAGGAGGAGGAGGGAAGGCACCGGCGATCGATTACCGCCCTGCTCTCGTGTCTCGCAGGCATACAGCGAGTTGACCTCAGCGACGATCCTGCAATGCATGGCGCGCCCACACCGTTGAGGGCGCTCCCCGCCGCCAGTTGCGTGGAACGTGGCTGAAGAGGACGCCCGCACCCACGCCAACAACCGGGCCGAGCGGACGTTCGACTGCGGGACGAGTGCGGGCGGCGCTGGCCGCCCGCACTCGCTCAACCTCGGTGGCTAGGCGCTGACGCGGACCCGAACCGTCCAATCGAGCTTGCCGGGCCGCGGCCCGTCCTCGATGACGGCGTCCCAATCCGCGAGCCTGGCGTTGGGCAGATACTCGCCGGAGCCCAGCCCGCGCTCGAACAGGCTGCGCAGCTCATCCACGTTCTTGGCGGCCGGCGTGTCGCTCGCAAGCGCGATGATCATGTCCTTCCGGGGCTTCCAGATCACTGGCATCCGCACCACCGCCGTGTCGTCCTTGACCGACTCGACCGTGAAGTCGTGGGGCACCATCACGCGGCCGCGCCCGGCCAGAAACTCCTGGATGTCGGCGATCAGCCGCTTCAATTCCTGCTGAGACACGGCCACTTCCGCGTTCTGGATAGCTCGCCGAGCCACCGAGTACGGCTCGCCAGTGATCGCCATCCGCGCCCTGACCTGGCGCTTAAGACCGGAGTACTCAGTCATACAGCCCACCTTTCCGATCGCGTCCCACGCTCACGATCACGGAATGGGTGAACCTTCCCCGAGCCTTGGGCCCTTGCTCCTCAGCGTCCAAGCGTGGGCCAGACGTTGATGGGGAGACACGCCTGAGGACGGCGCGGTCGGAAAGCTACGGGAGGGATCGGTCAGACAGTTACGCAGAGCGCCGCAGCCGGACACACCGTTTACTGAAGCAATGTGTCCAACGCGGAATCAAGCTCAGCCGCGACAAGCACCCGGACGCCGAGCTGCCCCGCCAGATCCACCCATGGCATCGGCGGGACGCTCTCGATCAGGATCACCGGAATCACCGAAGCGTCCGCGCTGCTGAGCAGGTGGGCATACTCCAAGACCTGACCGACGCCATAGCGGACCTGCTGCTGGCTTGCCGGGTTGCCGCTCTTGACCTCGACCACGTAGCGGAGGCCGTCGTGCTCGAAGGCGAGGTCAAAGAACGGCTGGGAGCCGGATGGCGACCGAGGGTCGATCCCCCGTGCCTCCAATGCCTCAGCCAGGTCGTCCTGCAGCTTCATGTGTCGTTCGGTCGCCGCCTCAAGTGCCGCGAGGTCAATCTTGAGCACTGCGTCGTCCGGCTGTGTCGCTTCGTGTCCGCTGGCTGGCCGATACGTGGAGCCGAACCCGCTGCCGACCAGCGCATAGTCACCGACGATCCGGTACGGGCCGCTGCTGTAGTCGCGGTGGATCCGCCGAGTCAAGCTCTCCTCAAAGCCGATCGCCTGCCGCACGACTGTGCGGATGTGAGAAGGCTCGGCATTGGCGCTGGTGTACCAGGCCAGCACGCCGAGCTCCTCCGGGGTCCATCGGCCGATCGCGATCGCCCGTTCCAGCACCTCGCCAAATCGCGCCTCGCTGCCGAGCTCGTAGACAGCCTGAAGGACGTCGTCACCCAAGTCGCGCCACTGCACCTCCTGGATTCGAGCCTCGACAGTGGTGGGAGATGGGGCAGGGGGGCTGTTGCTCACGGCCGCGTAGAGCGCCGTCTGATGGTCCGGGTTGTTGACGTGCTCCGGTATTGGGTTCTGCGGCCCATAAAGCCCGGGGACCCGTTCGGCATCCGGAGGCAGGATCGCCGCTAGCGGCCGCACGCCCAACGCGAACGGCCAGCGCTTCGGATCGGGAGAACCAGGGAGAGCCTGAGCACCAGGTGACACGGCTTCGTACAGACCTACCACGGCGCTGCGCCAACGGTCGACCGCCATCGCAAACAGATGATCACCGGAGCCGACCTGGTGGGGCTGCCGGCCAAGCCACTGATAGCGCTGATCAAACGCCCACCACGTCGGGTCAACGGGAAAGCCGCTGACTCCGACCGAGACCTTGAACACCCGCGTCGACGTCTGCCGAACGATCCGCGCGCGCCCGGTTCCATCGACGCGGATCTCTCCGCAGGCGACAAACGCCTGATAGTCGGTTACGGTCGGCGCGGCGGAGAGCGGATACCCGATACTCCGCAGCCGGGCGCGAGCCATATGCTGATCCGCCCGCCGGGGCGCGTCAACGGCTGGCAGCAGCGTCTTAATCTCTGCGGCCTGAGCTTGAGAGATGATCAACACGGAGGGCTCAGACGCGATGGTCAGCGAAGCCTAACCGCACAACGACGCCCGGCACAGACGTTGCCGTTGTGATCGCCTCAACCGAGGCTCCGCACTCCGCGCGGCTAGGACACGGTGGCTATGGGCATCACCCGTCCTTGCTGCAGCGAGTGTTCTGACTCGGGACTGGACACACGCCTAGCTCGATTCGAGAGGAAGATCAAGTCCGTCGAAGTAGGCCAACAGCCAGATTGCGGTTGCCGCTATGCTCCGATGCCTCGACAGGGAGGGGTGGGAGTGGGCAGACGATGTTCGATAGGCCGTGGTTTGCTGGGCGCCGCTGCGTCCGCGCTCGCCCTTTCGGGCTGTGGGTCGGGTGGCTCGTCGTCTTCGAGTGGCGAGCCTCATGTGACCAGCTCTACGAGGAGCACGGCGTCGGTCAGATCGATCGCTGAACCCATGCCGTCGTCGACGCAGTCGAGCCCCAGTCCGCCGGCTGCCGGCACTATGTTGCTTGCCAGGGAAGGCGACGAGACAGATAAGGCGATCACCAGCACTTCGGGATCGCCGTACCCTTCTGCGGGATTCGCGATCGTGGGCTACTTTGGCGCCTCCTCTCCCCAATCATCGACCGGCGTGATCACATTCGGACCAGCCGGGCAGCAGCTCGCGGAAATCCAGTCTGACGCTATGACGACGACGTGCGGGGCCCTTGACTTGGCGGTCCCCAGTGTCGGACGCATCATCCTCACCGAGCACATAGCGTCAAAGCCCGCCGAAGGAATTCACCCGGAACTCCACTCAGCCACCCTGGATGCGTGGAACGCTTCCAGCGGAGCGCACGTCTGGAGCGCCAACGTCGTGTCGCCCGGCACCGAGGGGATTGGATGTAACCCGTACGCCAATCTTTCCCCGACGTCATTTGGGGCGACCACGGACGCGCGCTGGGGAGTTTGGAGTCTGGAAGTGCCCTACGGCGCGTGCAATAGCTGTCAGGCGACCGGCGGGGAGGTCATCAACCTCACCGACGGAGCTATTCGCCATGACAAGCAGCTGCTCGGCACTATTGGTAGCTACGTGGTCGATTCGCCCCCTGACCAGCCGGTCTCGGCTGTACATGTAACTAGTCCGGCGACCGGGGCGTCACTGGGAAGCTTCTCGGTCACACGTAGCCGTCATTTCGTTGACGATGTCTCACATCAGATGGTGCCCCTCGCGTCACCGGGCTATTTCCCGGGCGATCCGGCAGCTATATCTAGTGACGGCAGTCGCGTGATCTTGGCCGAAACGCCCGAAGAGAGTCAGGCGAGTGTCGCCGCATATGCGCTTCCGAGCATGCACCTCGTGTGGAAATGGCGCGCTCCTTACCAAGCTGCCCGCGGTACTCCGCCGGAGCTCGTCGCTGACGGAGGCGGGGTACTCCTCCTATATGCAGAAGAACCGAGCGGCGGCAAAGCCCTCATAGCACTCGATGACCGGTCGGCCCAGCATCTGTGGTCACTCAAGGAACTACCGAACGAAGAAAAAGAGGCTGGACCGGTCTGCGGAGTCTCAAGCAGCGAGACCCTTATGTTCATCAACGGACAATACGCGACGCTTAACCTGCACACTGGAAAGCAGATCTCCTACACGAGTTCCGGGCCGCAGTGCCAGTCCGTTCTGCCTAACGGCATTGAAGAACTGAATGAAGAACACGCCTTCAAGCTAGTCCAGCGGCTTACGCCCTGATCTCTTGGATATGCGTTCTACGTCCCTCGGACTTCGCGAATCCATGCTGGCACCGACTGGCGCGGCTCATGACAACAATGCGGGCACCAACGTGACGCGGCGTGCACGGCTGACAAGGCGATCCGTCGCGGCGGCCGGGCTGGTCACGGTGCTGGGCGCAGCGCTGATGTGCGGCTGCGCCAGCAACAAGATCACAGCGAGCACGTCCTGCGAGGTGTACCTCGAACAATCTGAAGAAGCGCGCCACGACGCAGCGGTACGCATCTCCAGCGAAATACCTGGCGTCAGCGACCCCGGCAATCCCATGTATGGCTTGAGCGTGGACGCGGCCTGCGGCTCTGACCGGAATCTGACCGTCGGCCAGTACTTCGGGCACGGGTCGTCAGCGTCAGCTCAATCCGCACCGTCTTCCCAGGTGTCAAAGCCGCAGTCGGCGCGGCTCACTTCGGACTCCACGTGTGCAGACTGGAACGCGGCCGGTATCGAAGTGCGAGGAGACTACGCCGCCCGCGCCGTTGGCGAAACTCCGGAAGGTCACGGCCACTACGAAGTGACCGTCGGGAACGCACAGAGCTTTCTCCATAGCTGGCTGGATACGGGCTGCAAGGAAGCGGCGCAGTCCGACGTAGCCGCAACCAAGACGCTTGCGGACGTCGCTACGCCCGAACAGGCCCACAAGGTCGCGGACGGCGAACAGCCATGACGATCGCCTCAAGGATTCCCGTGGCGCGGTTGCTGGTGACGACAAGCAAGGTGGCGACGCGCTGGCTGCGCCTGGCGCTCGTGGCGTTGGCGGCGATCCTCACTGTGGGTGGCTGTGGTGGCTCGCGGGGTGCTGCTTCTCGATCCGCCGCGGCAGTGCGGACAACCGGGGAGCCGGGTGCGGCGGCAGGTTGGACTACGGTGGATATCGAAAAGGCCTTGGGAGCTACGGGCGACGCGACTGCCCGGGAAATCACGGCGATCTCGTGTACCCAGGGGCCGTTCTGCATGGTGATCGCAGGCCACCGCTCGGCGACATTCGACGGTCGCCAGTTTGCGACAGCCGGGCTGCTTGGAGCTCCGCAGGCCGAGGTCGACTCGTATGAGCTGTCTTGCTCGTCGGCTCGCTTCTGCATGGCCATGACACGAGCCGAAACGTACTTCACATGGAACGGTGCAGGTTGGAGTCGAGAACAGAGGCTGCCCATGCCCACGGGAATCAGTAGCGGCCCTGACTACCTCGCGTGTCCAGCCGACGGCGACTGCCTTGCGATCGGTCAAGACGGAGCGCAGGGAGAAGCATCCGTGCTCCGATACACAGCCGGTGCTTGGATGAGCACCGCGTTCGAAAGCAAAGGCCAATTGTTGATTGAGGTTGCGTGCGCTTCCCAAGCCTACTGTCACATCGTGGGGAACGAAGGGGAGATCTTTACCTTCAATGGTGTCTCATGGACGGCGCCAGCGCACGTTTCAGTGTCCGACTACCAAGGCAGCGATGACACGATGAACAGCATCGCTTGCGCGACGGGTCCTCTGTGTATCGGAGCAGGCCAGCTGGCGGGCGTTGTGCTGATAGATCGCGGGAGCGGCTTTGCGCGCGCGAACGGAGTCCCCCCAATAATAGACGTGAGCCCTGGGGCGTGCGGCTCATCGACGTTCTGTACCGTCTCGACCTTGGGCCCGGCGTCCAGCTTCAAGTACTTCGATGGCGTCCGCCTCCAAGCCATCGCCCAGCCCCCGGCGGGCGTGGCCATGAACTTCTTCTCCTGCACACAAGAGGCGGTTTGCCTCTCGAGTGTGAGCCAGTCCGATCAGGCGCTGATCTACAGGCGCGGATGAGCGGGATCCTTGTCATGTCGCGGCGACCTCACCGGCTCCTTCTGGTGATCGCCGTGGTGTCGCTCGCGTGTCTGGCGGCGGTCGGCGCAGTGAGCGGGCAAGCCGGCTGGGCAGTCGGTAAAGCCGCTGTGGTTCCGAAACAGGTCTGTGGTCGGGTGCGGGGGCTCGGGACGTCTTTCAGCGTCGCGGTGCTCCAGGGACACGTTCGATGCACCACCGCTCGGCGGGTGATCGAGTACGTCCTCACGCACGGGAAGCCCACGCAGGGTTCGCCGGGCAGGTCGCCCTCTGGATGGCAGTGTGGATACGGGTACGGCTTCTACCACGGCCACCATGAGCAATCCGGACGGGCGGGCCCAAACTGCAGCAGCGGGTCGACGGATGTGCAGGGCACTCAGGCCGGCTACAACCCTGAGCTGAGTGCTCCGATATCACGGACCATGACTCTCCTCTTGAGATCTCAACACCCGGCCTAGGTAGTACGGCGTCGTCACAGCGACGGCACCGGAGTGAACAACTCTGTCTAAGTGATGTCCTCAGGGGGCGGCAAGCTGTCGCGGAGGCTCGCGATCGCGATGTCCTCAACACCCGCGCGGAAGTGCGCCAGCTCATCCGCCGCGATGCGGTCGCTGCGCGTCAACGTCGACAGAATGCGCGTTGCCTCAGCTTCAAGCGAATCGACCTGGCTGAGTGCCTCTTGTCGTACGGGGTCGTTTGGTTCGTCCCGCGGAAC
>Ga0265326_10000510_pt1 | contig 14921 bp, 25 predicted proteins | sample 41424metaG_FD_192439 | JGI IMG/M metagenome (GOLD analysis project Ga0265326, IMG submission 192439) | Rhizosphere microbial communities from Carex aquatilis grown in University of Washington, Seatle, WA, United States - 4-14-24 metaG | ecosystem: Host-associated > Plants > Roots > Rhizosphere... | reverse complement strand
CAGGATCTCGTCCCACACATCTGCGACGAACAGCATGTCGGCGTCAGACATGAACACGTAGTCAGACTCTGGGAAGCCGAGAAACAGATGATGCCAACGCAGCATTGTTGCCTCCGGCCAGCCAGGTGTTCCGGGCAGCATCAGGAACTCGACTTCGTCGGTCGGGTGGAAGAACTGCTCGGCCGAGTCGAACAGATCCTCCGTGAACTTCTCGTATATCTCGCCGGTCACGACGGTGACCAATGTTGTTTTCATCGCAGCTCCTCGAAGGCACGGTCGATGTTTTCAAGGTTCTGCCGGTACGTGTAACGGGCCGCGATCTTCTGCTGCTCACGCACCAGCTCAAGGTAGTCCTTTTGACGCAGCTTCAACACGTTCTCCAACAGGTCTTTGCTGTTGCCGCCGACGACGGTGGCGCCGCTGAACAGCCGGTTCACGGCAGGCACGTTCGTGAACATCAGCACCCCGTAGGACGGATTCTTGAAGCAGCGGCAGGGCAGGTAACCATGCCCGACCTGCCAACCACCGGCGATCGCGGGGGCAAGTCGGGCCAACCGGACAGCCTCAATGTTGGCCCGGTCTGAGATGTGGGTGTGGTGGACGAACTTGAAGCCCATGCCGGTCAGCCGGTTGCGCAGCTCGTTGATCACCATTTCGTTGCCGAGTTCGCCTTGCGCGGACCGCTCCGACCAGATCGCCCCGACGAAAACGGCGTCGTTCGAGGCGGGCCGGAACACCGGCTCCATGAACTCCTCGGCGAGCAGGTTGGTGCCCCAGGGGAAGAAGACGATGCCGCCGTCTTTGTCGAAGGAGCGGCATTCGTCCCATTTCTCCCCGGTCGCCGCGTCCGTCCAGACCTGCATGCGGAGAATGTCCTCCGGTGGGGCGTGCTGACAGACAACGTGGGAGGCGTCGAAGTTGTGCAGCACGTAGCGGGTGCCTTCGACGTATTCGAGGAAGTCGCTGTCTATGTCGATCGCGATGCAGGTAACACCGGGGCCCAGTAAATCGTTGCGGGCTTCCATGTCGTTCACCCACACGGACTGGATGCCCATTTTGCGGGCTGCTTCATGGTAGGCCCGGTGGATGTGCCGGTGCGACGACAGGTCTTTGTGGCCGCCCCAGACGACGAGCTTTTCGATCACAGCCGTCCCGCCCGACGGAGTGCTTCTGCCTCATGGGGGGCGACGTTCGAGACGGACGGCCAGTCGACCATCGTTGGCGCTTCCTCCTCCTCCTTCACTTCCGGGACTGGCTCCTCGCTGACAGCGTCGAGGATGCGGTTGCCGACCCGTCCCAGGTCGACGACGGTTGCGCCTTTGACGTAGATGTGGAGCAGCACTTCGTTGTGCAGCGTTTCCCAGAACCACACCTCAACTTTGTCGTTCAGCTCCAACACCCGTTCGATCTCCGACTTCGACCACCAGTTCTGCCAGAGCCCGTCGATTTCTCGGGTCAGGTAGGTCTCTTTGCCGGGACGCATAAAGAACACGACGACAGCCTCGTAGCGGGCCACCCTGATCATTTCGTTTAGAGCAGGCTGGATTTTCGGCAAGTGCTCTAGAATGTGGCGGGCGTAGACCAGGTCGCGGCTTGAGTTCTCGAACGGCAGCTTCTCGATCGTTCCTTCAACCAGCGGCATTTTGCCTTTGCCGTAGCGGTGGGCGATCTTGTCGGACGCGTCCCGGAGCGCCTTCGACGGCTCAACACCGATGTAGTCGACCGGGTAGCTGATGTTCTGCATGCCGATCCAGTCGATGCCCAACCCGGCCCCGCAGTCGGTCACGGTCTTGTATTCGCACTCGGCGATCCGCTGCCGGATGCGGAGCCGGGAGGGTGCGTCCGGTCCACCAAGCCAGGTTTCTAGCTGATCCAACCCACCGGCCTGGGCGAACGCGTCCCACCACGTCTTGATCTCTGATTCGTCCATGTGTGCCTTTCAGTCGCTGAAGATCAATTCTCGCTCACAGTGGGGCGAGTTTATTTTGTTCAGGTCGATCATGTTGAGGGCGAGCTGTTTGCCTTCCAGGTAGCGGCGGTTCAGGTCGCCGGTGTCGTGCCTGTCGGAGTGCCGGTTGCGGTGCGTGACGTTGACGAGGTTGGCGGGGATGTTGACGATCGTGGAGAGCCGGTAGCAGCCCATCAGCTGCTGGTGTGAGCCTTGGCAGGCTTTGACGAGGACGTCTTCCATCCCGTTCGGGTTGATGAACTCGGTTCCGGCCAGGAAGCGTTTGATGGTGGCGGCATGCCACACGTTGCCGTCGAGGGAGCCGGGGTAGCCGAAGTCCCACTGTCCGGCCCGCCAAAGGAACTTGTACATGTCGCGGTGCCGTTCGCACGCTTGTGGCAGCTCTTGTTCCTGGTTCATCGGGTAGCAGTAGGTGGTGTTGTTTCCCAACCTGAGTGAGACGGTGAGCAGGTCGGGGTCGAGGTCCATTTCATGCCACGGCAACGGTTCGTAGGCGAACGGCCGGTAGAAGACGTCGTCGTCGGTGAGGAACGTGACGTGCTGTTTTTGCGGTTCGAGGATCTGGTCGACGTCGTTGCGGAAGTCGGCTTCGGGGATCCAGACCGCGTTCGGGTGCCGGTTGCGGGCCAGTTCGTAGCCTTCGGCGTATTGCGGCTGGGTGTAGCGGTAGAGGACGACGACGCCTTTCGGGAACAGTTGGGGCGCGTTTTTCCAGATCGAGTTGAGCAGCAGCGACAGCTGTGCGGGCCGGTCGCGGCTGAAAACGATGGCGAGGTTCAATGGGTGTGTCCATTCTCCGTCGCATGGCGCTTGCACGCTTTGTGGACGGTGCCGGGGATCGGCACTTGGCCTTGCCGGTACCAGCAGTAGACGCAGCGGTTGTGCCAGAGATGCCAGGCGACGGTTGACCAGCCGCCGATCGCGACAAACGACGTGATCCACTGCCAGTAGTTGGAGCCTTGGTTGAACCAGTATTGGTGGTTCAGCCAGTGCATTCAGACGGTTTCCTGTTCGACCCGCTGGATGTCTTCCGGCCAGAGTTTGCGCCAGATTTTGCCGTCGAGCACTTCGTAGACGAGGACGGGTGTGTGCTGGCCGGGGCGTTTGTCCAGTGTTTTCTTGACGAAGCGGTGGTCTTGGCTGATGGTGCCGCCCCCGGCGCGGTCGGTGAGGGTGAACACCCATTTAAAGTGCAGCATCTGTGGCCTCCGGTCGGATGATCGCGATGGTTTCTGGTGCCCAGACGGGTTCGCCGTATTGGGCTTGTAGTTCGTGTGCGTAGTCGTAGTCTCCGCTGTAGTGGAGCCCGTAGCGGGCGGCGCATTTGCGGGCGACGACCATTGGGGTTCCGATGTCTCCGTGCATGACTTGTTGGTAGCGCCAGCAGGTGACGCCGTCGGCGGGGTGGCCGGGCCCGAAGTGCATGCGGAAGATGACGAAGTCGTGCATCAGGTAGCCGCGGATGGTGTTGATTGCGCCGGGGGCGGCTATGTCGTCGTCGTCGATCGTCCAGACGTGGGTGGTGTCGACGAACTTGTCCAGGGCCATGTTGCGCAGGGGGTGGCCCCAGTTGCCTTGCGGGTGTTCCCAGGCGAACGTCCAGACGGGTGCCGGGTATTCTTTGGCAAGCTGGCTGACAAGGAACTCGATGTGGGGGTGGTCGCCGTCGGACATGACGACGATTTCGTCGTCGCCGCCTAGGTCTCCGGCGAAGGAACGCAGGGTGCGTTCCAACGTTGGCCGTCCGGTGGTGGGGACGATGACGGTGAGGGCTGTTATCTGTTCAACCACTCGATTTTCCCCGGCTTGGCGGAGCGTCCCCACGACCTTTTCCCGGCGATGGTTTTGACACGGCCTTTGTTGTTGAACTCAACCGCGTTTTCCTTGTACCAGGCGGCGTATGTTTCGCTTACGCATTGTTTGCACCTAAGGCTTCTCCGGTAGAAGTCTTCAGGGTCTTTTTTCTTGCCGCACTGAGTGCAGGTTTTAGAAGTAGTTTCCGATTCCGGTGGGAACTTCCATGAGGGGCTGAGGGTTGGCACCTGGTATGAGTTGCTTTTCGGGGTTGAGGTGTTCGACTTGCGGGAGGTGGACATGTGGTTGCTCCTTGTGTTGTCGTGCGAGAACATTTCGCATCAGGTAGACGTCGAATTGTTTCCATGTGATTCGGGCTTGTAGGGCCTCCTCGATCGCTTTTGGGTATTTGCGGGTGAAGGTGCCGCGGAACCAGGTGCAGCCCAGGGCCGGGCCGACGTCGGTCAGCCACGGGTACGGGTAGCAGCCGTATTCGCAGTGGCAGTAGAGGACGGCGTCGACGACGTCGGCCCGGATGACGATGTCTGGTTCGACGACGAACAGGCCTTCCCCGGACTTCCAGTACAGGTTCAGGGTTTTGGCGTAGGCCTGCGGGTCGTCTGCACTGAGTACGTGGTAGTTGGCGTCGCCCCAGTGTTGTTCGATCGCCAGGATCGTCTCGTTGTGGATGCGGTCTTCGACGTAGCAGCAGACGAGCCGCATTTAGATGATCTTTTCGATGGTGATGGGCCCGACGGGGGCGCACCAGCCTCTCGCCAAAAGCTGGGTTTTGGTGCCCCAGGTTGGGAGCGGGGTGTATTTGGTGAGCTGCCAGCGGCTGCGTTTCCGGAACAGGTGGCGTTGCGGGTTGCCGATGACCAATTGGTGGGATTCTTCGAGTTTGGGGGGCGGCACTACCTCTTTGATGATCTGGGCGACTTCGGCTTGGATGCTGCCGCTCAGTTCGAGGATGTGCATGGTGGCCTGCGGCGGCCCGTCGGTGCCGAAGTGGACGTCGACGGCCTGGATGCAGTCGAGTTCGACGCCCAGCTCGTTGTAGACGTGTGTGGTCGCGACGGTGCCGTCCGACTCTATGCGGATCATTGGTTTACTCATGCCCCGATTCAACAACATCGGGGGGGCCGGGTCAACCGGCTTGTGACCAGCGTGTGTCTTGTGTGCGGGTCAGGGTGGGCATCGCCAGCGGTTTGTCTTGTTCACGTTCGCTGACGGTGGGCTTTCTGCCTTCCTGGTATTTCCGCCACGCTTCGCTGTCGCCGGTTCCGTCCCAGCGTGATGTTTGCTGCAGGATGTTCATGGGTTTGGTGACGGTTAACCGTTTCCAGGGCATGCGTTTGACGGCGAGGGCGAGGGCCATTGCTAGGTCGTCGGATTGTCCTTCGGGGACGTTGTAGCGGACGCCGCGGGGGGTGTAGTTGTATTCGAACGATTCGAGTTCGTCGCGGAGGCTGCCTTTGCCGTCTGTGGTGGTGAAGTCGGGCCAGTGGACCATTTGTGATTGGAGGGCGAGGGCGAGCCCTTCGAGCAGGTCTTGGCGGGAGCGGTCGGTGAAGGTGTAGCCGAGCACGCGCATGTCGCCGCGGCGTTGCAGGTCTTCGACGATGGCGTCGCCGGTGCCGGTCGAGTCGACGTAGGCTTGGCAGCGGCCGACGCGGCGGACGATCTCGTTTTGGGTTTCGCGGTGGGGTTTCCGGAACCGGTCCAAATAGGTGACGTTGCCGTTTCTGTCCATCAGGCAGAGGGCGGTCCAGTCGCGGGATTCGGCGTCGCCGGTGCGGACGACGTTGACGGCGCCTCTCCCGGCGAGGTCGACCCCGGCGGCGATCGGGTTGTCGGGGCTGTAGCTGTCGACCAAACAGGCTTCGATCGCTTTCAGCCCGAACGGGTTGGATGCGTCGTCGAGCGCCTCCGCCATGTACAGCTGGCGGAAAACGTCTTCCTGGCCTAGCCGGACGAAGTCTCGTTTGGCGTTCTCGATTTCTTCGCGGGCCAGGACGCCAGCTTCAACGGCATCCCAAGCCGTAATGCGGTGGAAGGCCATCCCGTCGACGCCTGACTCGGCCAAACGACTGAGCCGGTAAAACCAGTTCTTTCGGCCACGGACGTTACCGATGATCCTGACAGGGCCTCTCGTCGCCGTAAGGGTTGATCTGATTGCATGCCATGACTCCTCTCGCATCCGTGACGCCTCGTCCATCACGCAGGCGAAGACGTCTTCGCCGTAGAGGTCGTCTGGGCGTTCGCCGGATTTGAACATGATCCGGGTTTGGTTGGGCAAAAGGATGAAGAACGCGGACTGGTTGCGTTTACACATCGCTTTCAACGGTTCGAGCATGTTCCAGCAGCGGCGGAAGGCGATCTCGGACTGGGTGTAGACGGGGGCGATCCACCAGTAGTTCTGCCCGGCCTTGCCCCTTAGTCCTTGTTCGATGATCCAGGCGAGCGCACCAACCGTTTTCCCGGCTTTCGTCGACGACTCGATGCAGCAGATGCGTGCGTCGTCGTAGATCGCCGCCCTTTGTTTCGGGTACAGCGTTGCCCCTTCGAAACGGATGGTGCGCTGCGTCGCCAACTTACAAGCCGCGGCCACGCCCGAAGATCAGGAACAGCAGCACCACCACAACGATCACGACGATCAGTCCGCCACCAATAAAAACCCCAGATGCAAGCATGTTTACCCCTTCGTGCAGCGTTTGCAAAGACAGGTGTCCTTGGGCAAACCACTGTAGCCGCAGTGTGTCTTAACCGGAGGCGGCGGCTTCTTCGGCTTGTTCGGCGTCGGATGCAACGGCAACCCAACCCGCGGGTTAATGATCGAACGGATCCATTCGGAAACGGACAAAGGAAAAGCCGCCCTACTGTAGGCGGCCTTCTCCTCAGCAGTACAACGAACCTGAACCTTAATGTCAGGCAACGATCGTGAGCTTGTCCGCCGGAACCCCCTGCACCATCTGGGCGGTAACAGGCGCACCGTTGAACGTGCATTTCGAAATCGTCACCGAACCAGCAAACGTAGCCGGGTTAACCGCACAGAACTTCAAAGACGGAGAAGCACCAACAACATCCACCTGATCCACCACCACGTCATAAACCATTTTCGCCGACTCATCACAATCCAAATACACCGGCGTGTTCCGCGGATTCGTGATCTTCCCCTGCGTCCACCTGACCGTGCCCGGAACCTCGTCGTCAGCGAAAATACACAGCGGAAGCTGGAAACCATCCAAAGTAAACCGCTGCCCCAAAAACCCGGCGTAACGGACAGACAAACCACCATCACCCGTATGCGGAGAAGTCGCAGCCGACGCCGACGCATCCAACACCGTCACGTTCGCCGCCTTCACGTAGAAGAAGTGTTTGTTGTTGCCTGAGGTTGAGTAGCCGCCAACCGCGTTGCCCTGAATCCGCTGGAACACCGACCCGGCCCCACCCGACTGGCCGCCCTGCGTCAAAAACGCCTGATCCTGACCACCATTAACCACCGTGTCCGTCACGGTCTGTCTGCCCTGATAAACATTCACACCCGCACCAACCGGATTATTAATCGTCGTCACCGGATTCTCAGGCGGAGCAACCACCCACGACGACGACCCACCAACCTGAGCAAGCAAATCCAAACCCGCCTTCCAATGCGTCCCCGCAGGAGGCGTCGTCCACTTGCTGTTCTTGTAGCCAACGGTCGTCAACTCCAACTCCTTAACCGCGGCGTCCCTCAATTCAGCATCAGTCATAAACAAATCCTAGCGCGGAAACAACCACTGCAACGCCAAAGCCAACGCACGCAACTCCAAACACACCGCAACAGCCGACTGAGCCACCTGACCCGTGCTCCAACCCTGATCCACAGCATCCCGCTGATCGTCAGCCTCCAAACGGGCACGAATTAGCTCATCAAAGAATGTCACAAAGTCCCCCTAACGTCGAAACGTTTCCCCGGGAATCCGGAGGCTCGAACGTTTAAACAAGCCAAAACACAACATGTCACAAAGTCGGTCATGCGGCAAGCATAGTTCAACATAGAAACGATTGGGCGCGACGCGAAAAAAGTATCTCGTGGGTAGTGCGCAACACCTGTTCGTGCGCGGTCGTAATGATTGAGTCGGCCAACGATCGGCTCCGCCGATCATTGACCGGTCGGAGGAGGGCTCGCCGGTCGGCCGTCACAATGTGACGCCGACGGCTCGCCGACGGGACGGCAGGGCTCGCCGCTCGCCGCTCGTCCTGGGGGCTCTGGGGGGCTCGGGGACGGCTCGGGGGACGGCTCGCCGCGATGCCGCTTGCAAGTCCTCCCCTCGGCATGTCATACTCTCTCTTGCAAGACCGAAATACGGAACACGCGGGTCCTGGGCCGTGGCCGCCGGAGACGGTAGGACGGTACAGACAAGGGAGCGCTCCGTCATAGAACCAGACTCTCTAGGTGTATCCCTGGAACGGTCCCGTCCCGTCACATTGTGACGGGGCACACACTGATTCAAGGAGACACAATCACCATGAGTGACAAGATCTCGTGGGACACGTCGGACGGCGCTGCCGTCGACGGGTCCAAGCTGGACGCTGCCGTGGCGGTGCTGCGCACGGCAGTAGTCGGAACGCTGACAGCGATCCGCAAGACCGGGACGCAAACCAATTTGGTTTGCTTCGCGTACTGGCAGGTCGCACTGGCCTGTATCCGGAACGGTTTTCCGGACTGGGCAGGCCAGTCGGCCGCGTTCAAGCAAGCGTATGACGGCACGGTGGAGTCGGCGCTGGGCAAGGACGTCACCAAGGAGGAGCTGACCGCGTTCAAGTCGGCGATCTCCACCCGCATGAGCGGGTCGGGAGAGTCGGCCGGATACCGGGAGGCCATGATCGTAACGTGGGTGCTGGACAATCCGATCGAAGCGGGAATCCCTGCCGACAAGCAGGTCGATCCGAAGCGTGTCAGGTGGTCAGGTCCCCAGGACAAGGGTACGGACCCGAGCAAGGGTGAACGGCCTCAGGTCCCGATCAACGTCGACGACTTCCCCGCATTCAAGGCGGCAGTCAAGCGGCAGTACGAGAAGGCAGGGCTTGAAGCCCCGGTGAAGTACGGGGGAAAGCGTGCCGCCTCGAAGAACGCGAAAGGCACCCAGGACAAGGCCGCCGCATCGCCGGACAAGCTGACCGATACGTTGGTCGGCATGATTCACGGAGACGCGGCGACACCTGCCCTAAGCGGCCTGTTCGCATCGAAGACCATCCGTCGGACCCTGGCGGCTCTGGTCCTGCACCTGATCGAAACGGCGGAGATCAGCGAGCGTGAAGAGATCAGCGCGGAGATGCGCGAGATCGAGAAGCTTGCCGACTTCGGTGCCCGGCAGGTCCTGCCGACACATGCAGGCTCGCCGACGGCCGAGGAGATCGACGCCGTGCGCAAATCGTTCCCGGTCGGCACCACGCTCGCCGGGGATGCGACCGGCAAGACCGCGGAGAAGCCGAAGCCGAAGCCGAAGCCCCGCGCAGCGAAGCCGAAGCCCGAAGCGGCGGCGGCGGCCTAGCACCCAGCAAGGCACGGCAGGGAACCACCTAGAGCCAAGCCCCCCGTCACAATGTGACGGGGGGCTTTTTTGTGGTCCCACCCAGACCCGCACCCAGGACGCCGGTCACAATGTGACAACCCGGTTCACCATGCGAACGTCACATTGTGACGCACGCGCCCCCACCGCCCCCACCACCCGACCACGGCAGCCACCCGGCGGCGGGAGTTGGTGGGGGTGACGTTGTTGGCGTGTTTGGGTGAGTTGGGAGCGAGTTGCGGCTGTGTTGGGTGGAGTTGGTGTGTGTTGGCTGTGTTGGTGTGTTGCTTCGTTGGTCTTGTTGTTGTGGTGGTTAAGTTGGTGGGGGTGGCGTTGTTTTGGGGGTGCGTTTCCCCGTGTTTTTGGAGGCTTTTGGCTTTGTTGTGCGGTCTTGTTTTGGGTGGTGTGGCGTTGTGTTGGGTGTTTTGGCTATTTTCTGTTGCTATGAAGATCACTGATCGTGGGTTGAAGGTGTTGTTGCCGGTGTTGTTGGCTGAGTCGCGTGTGAACCCTTCGGCTGAGTTGGACAAGATGCTGACGGAGGTTGCCCGTGTGTGTGCGTACCGTGGGTTGCATTCGTTGCTGGCCCAACATGGGTTGCGTGCGTTACCTTCCCGGTCTACTCCTGTGGTGCGTGAGCAGTCCGATGACGGCGTTCCTGTTGTGAGGCACAAGCTTCTGGGGGGTTAAGCCCTCAGCCAGGGTCGGTGCCCTTGTGGTGCCGTTCAAGCCCCCGTTGCGATGTTGGCCTGGAACTGGCGTTTCCGGTCACATTGTGACGGGGGCTTTTTCTTTGCCCGCATGCTGGTTCGCTAGTTCCACCAGCACATCGCCGTGACACAGTTGCGGACTACACCAACATCCCAATGTCATCCCTGCCAGCTCATGCAGGCTTTCCATCAACTGCGGCTGTGTAGGCAACCAGTTCCTGTACGCATCAACAGCCTCCTGCCTGCTACCCACCCTGTACCGGGCCTGCGTGTTGACCTTGTGCGAGAACGGGTTGCCCCACTTGCTGGGCCTGCCGACATACACATCGAACCTTTCCCGCTTACAGTGAACAACCGTTCCCGGCGAACCCAACCTCACAACCAACCCAGCCGGTTAAGGATTTCCAGAGTTGAAATGCGGAAAGCATGCTTCCCTGCTGGCAAAACAGTATGGAAAGCATTCCTTATTAACCGAGTGGGAAGTATGGAAAGCATGCTTACTGTTAGGGAGTCTCCTCAGCCATGCGAAACGGTATGGATTGTACCTTAGAAACGGCTTGTTTGCACGGTTTCCTGGTTGCATTACCCCCCCTAACAGTGTTATACTACGCTTGTAAGTTGAGTTAAGGAGTAAGGAAAGGAGACACATGGACATTCGTTGGGATGGCAGCAACATCACGTCACGTCGTGCTGCCAGCCGCAAGCCTCGCCCGTGGGTATTTCGGGTTGGAGGCGTCCTGCACTTCCGGCCGATCAGGGCCTGGGGAACACCGGCGAGCCTCTCACACGGGGCAATCATCGTCGAGTCCCGCGGCCACACCTTCACCCGCACCTAGCGTGGCTTTGGGTGGCGTCACAATGTGACGTCGCCCTGAACCACGAAAGGAGACACGCAATGCCGCACGACGAGTACCGCCGTCGATGCCTCAAGCTGTACGAGGCCTTCCACAACGGAATCATCGACGAGAAGGAACTCTCCGTCGCCCAGGAAGTGCTCGATCTCAGCTGGAATCTCGACAACGAGATCGCGTTCCTGCTCAAGAGGGGGTACTGAAATGCACGTGTTCCTCTGCACCCACTGTGACTACACCGTCACTGGATCGCAGAACCTGAAAGGCATGAAGTGCGTGAAGAAGGACTGCCCCGGCAGCTTCGTGCTTGCCAGCGTCCACCACGTATACGCACACAAGTCGTAGCTGAAGCCCCGCGATCACAATGTGACGTAGGGGCTTGAACTACGACACAAAGGAGACACCGAAATGACCCGCTTGTGAGCAGAGGCCCCGTCGTATTTGGAGCGGCTGGGGCCTGTACTCGCGAGCAAGGAGACACGATGGGCAAGGAGACGCCGCAGCAGGAGATGGAAAGAATTACCAACCTGCTGACCAAACTGTACGACCAGGAACGGGAAGAATCCGGCAAGCTTTACCTGCTTGAGGAAAACCCCGATCACGGTCGGGCGACGAAAGAGGAGATCGACAGGCTCGAAGACCAGCTTTGTGAGCTGGAAATGCGTCACATCTTCGCCTGAACCCTGCAGTTGGTAAGACCATGACACCCTCGGGTTAACCGGGGGTGTCGTGGTGTACCAACGAAAGGAGACACATGCCCCACTACGTGACTCTGCTCGACGATCAGTCGGAAGACACATTCGCTGTCTACTCCACGATCGTCGACAACCTGATCACGGAGACGATGGGCGCGGCGAGCATGAAGGCGTGGCTCGTCTAGAACGACTACGGCGCGTGGCTCACTCAAGACCCCGAATACGGGCTTGAATGCTACAACGAGTCAACCCGAGCGTCCATCGTCAAGTACCGCATCGAGTCGGCGGAACGCATGTACTGGCACGACGAAGGATTCCAGTACGTGCGCTATTCCGACTACTGGTTCACGCTGCCACGTAGCGACTGGCGTTCGTAAACCCATCCAGTAGGAGTTGGAAGTCGTCGTCACATTGTGACGGCGGCCTCGAACCCCTGTTCGGGTGGTTCGGAAAGGAGACACAGCATGACCAAGGAAGTGATCATGGTGATCGTGTTCTGCACGATCATGCTGATCTGGGTCGGGGGTATGGCCCACATTCTGCTCGGGATCAGCTGGCGCCACGACGGCGACGAGCAGCTCAAGCTCGACCTGTAGTTGTTAACTCCCGTCACATTGTGACGGTACTCTGGGGGTGATTGAAATGACTGGGGCTGGCTAAAACCAGCCACAGATGCCTGAACGGTTAAGTAAAGGTGGGTTCGATTCCCACGCAGGCATTCTCCTTGACTCTAGACAGACCAGGCTGGCCTGATGGTGTGCCTACACGAAAGGAGACACAGCATGACCAAGGCACTCGTCGCCGCCATCATGGTGGCGATCATCGTCTGTGCGACAGCGCAGGCGTTCGCAGGAAACTCGATCGGCCTGCCGGGAATCACATCCCCGATCTGCGTCGGTCTGAACAACGTTGTTACCTGCCATCGGCAAGACATGCATGGCTACAACGTTTCCGTCAGCACCAAAACCGTCACGGTGGGCCGTGTCGCGATCAACATGACCACCCACAAGTACGTGACGAAGCCGATCTTGTTCTCGGCGAACCAACCAACCACGGGCACAACCGTGACCCCGAAGCAGCCAGGCGGCAACCTGCTGTACGCAGGTGTGTACTGCGAGATCGACTGGCACACCAACGGGATCATGTGCGTACCGAACAACCTGGTCGGTTACGGCATCGAGATCGACACACACCACGTCGTTGTGCTGAACGTCGCCACAGGCCAGATGGTGTTCAGCAAAACGGTTCCTCAGTAGTTGACGGCGCTGTCCCTGTCACATTGTGACGGGGACTTCGCCTTGAACTACCAGCAAGGAAAGGAGACACGTATGGCCCGTAGAACGGTCAGCCTTCGACGTCACGTCGACGGGGTACTGACCTTGAAGTCCGGGCGAGCCATCGAGCACATCGGTACCGATGGCAAAACCCGTGGGCAAATCTTCGAAGCCGTCAAGTATGCGGCGATCTCGAAGGATTTCCATTTGCCTGACGTGGAAATCGTCGAACTGCTCGACAAGGCGATGAGGGCATGAACCTCGGACCGATGGACGAGAAGAAGGTCAGGAAGCATTTGTTCCTGGTCGAAGTGGAAGCTGATTCCACCGACTCCGCCAAAGCCATCATGCGTGAAGTGCAAGGCGAGTTCGACGACTGGATCAGCGAGATCACCCTGATCGACGGAGTCGATCAGATCAAGCTGTAAGACCGTCACATTGTGACAAGGAGACACACATGATGAACCCGTTGCGCTGGCTGCTCAAGCCGTCCACGCCCGTCGTGGAGCACCACACGGATGAGCTGCCCGAGCACAAGCGCTGCCAGTTCCAGTTCGGCGGCACCCGCTGCCACATGCAGCGCACCACGCACGGCAAGTTCTGCACGTTCCACAGGTAAGCAGGGGGACAACACAGCTTGGGAAGGGCTCCGAAAGGGGCCCTTTTCAAGCTCCCAAATTAAGGAGACTGAATTGAAATCTCTTGGACTGTTCGCGTTCTTCATGGCGATCTGCGCCGTCGCCTTCGACGATCTGAAAGCAGGCGGTCTGCTGCTTCTGATCGGCGCAGCCCTGATGTTCGCCTCGCGCTTTTTCCCCGGCGAGGGGTTCATCGCGAGGGGCCAGAAATTCATCAACCGGATGGAGGACCACGAATGAAAGTAGTTGGTGTGGTGCTCTTTTTTTTGTTCCTGAAATGGTGGCTGAAGGACACGTTTGACTACGAGTCCTTCGAGGGACAGAGGATGTCATGAGGCACATCCTCATGCACATCCGTTACCGGCATTGGCGTGCGCTGTTTGAGCACGCCCGAAACCTGAGGGGGTGAGTTATGAAAGACGTCGTTGCGTTCCTGATCGTGGTGCTCTTTGCGATCGCCGCGTACTACCTGCTGAAGGCGCTGCTCTGGAAGCACATGGTTGAGCCGAAGACCACTGATGAGTCTCCGAAATGAGACGAAACGCCGTTAGGCGTTTGGTCACAATGTGAAAGGAGGTTAATAGGTGGCTGATAAACCCGTTACTGGGGAGTACCGCATCCTCGTCAACGGCTGGGCCTGGCACAACGGGCAACCAGGACACGAATACCAAGGGTTCCAATGGCACACGTTCTTCGGTTACAACTGGGTCTCGGCATCACCCGCTACCCAGGCGGCCAAGAACCTGCGCTGTGACTACCCGGACGCAGAGGGCGTACTCACCGTAGTTAAGTGGGACGGCCGAGCAACGTACCAGCGCTGGGTTAGTTACAGAGACCCCGTCGCATGGAGTGAGGAGTCGGAAAACCACGAGCAAGGAGACGAAGCAATGGGAACGGCACCAACGATGAGTACAGGAACTCCTGAAGGGGCGGGATTCCTCGAACAGCCCCTGACCATCCCACGGACGAAGTTGATCGAAGTTCTGCAGGAGAAGCTCGACAAGGAGCAGGCCGACCGTGAAGCGATCGTCGCGGCGCGTGCGGCGAAACGTCTCGAACTGCTCGACGCGATCAAGGGCATCTCCGACGACGAGCTGACGAACATCGTCATGAAGGCGTTCGGGCAGCAGAGCGACTACACGGCCGGTCTGAAGAAGCTGAACGACGCCGTCGAGGAGAAGACGTTCGTTTCGCCGGAAGTCAAGCCGAACACGACGGAGAGCAAGCTCGACCAGCTCGTCCGGGTGTTCGCGATGGCGGACAACGACGCGATCGAGGTCAAGCCGACCGACAACCTGTACCAGCTGCTGTAGGTCGTATTACCCCTGCAAAATGGGGTAAAATAGCAGTTGGTTCGCAGCCAAGCAGGGGCGCCCGGAACGATTCGGGCGCCCCATCTTTTCAGAGTTAAGGAGGTTGTCACATTGTGACGGCG
>Ga0265326_10000500_pt1 | contig 15131 bp, 19 predicted proteins | sample 41424metaG_FD_192439 | JGI IMG/M metagenome (GOLD analysis project Ga0265326, IMG submission 192439) | Rhizosphere microbial communities from Carex aquatilis grown in University of Washington, Seatle, WA, United States - 4-14-24 metaG | ecosystem: Host-associated > Plants > Roots > Rhizosphere... | reverse complement strand
TGGCCGATTGAACGGCTATATGCCGACTATGCTGGCGCCAACGATGAAAACCTGATCCAGATTATTCTTGGGTGGGACGGGCGCGACCACAGGATGCCGTGCTCACAGGCGTGCTATTTCAATACGCTTAGCAAGGAATTTAGTGGTTTGCCGTCGAGCATCGGCAAAAACCCAGACGCTTACAAAACCCCTTCGCACTATCAGATGCTGCCGGAGCCGCCGCAATGAAGGTCGCATTCGTAACCGGCTCCCGCGCCGACTGGAACGGCCTCGGCATGGTCGCCAAGGCCTTTAAGGCCGACGGCCGATTCGACGTTGCCGTGGTGGTGACCGGGCAGCATCTTGAGGCCGGGACCTCCGATCTGATCTGGAATGACGGCTTTGCGCGCCATGACGTCCGCCTAGGCCGCAAAGGTGACGCTCCGCTGGACATAGCCAAGGCCGTAGGGACTGGCGTGGCAGGGCTGGCGGGGCGGCTGGCTACGTTAAATCCAGATTTGGTGGTTCTGGCCGGGGATCGCTACGAGACACTCTCAGCGGCTACCGCTGCGGCGGTGCTAGGCATTCCGATAGCCCATATCGGCGGCGGGGACGTGACCGAGGGCAGCATGGACGACAAGTTCCTCAATGCCGTCACGATGATGGCCGATATCCACTTCCCGACGAACGACTATTCCGGCGACAGAATTATCACCATGCGCGGCCTTGGCCGCACACTGGTCTATGCCGAGGGGTCGCCTGCGCTCGACCGCATCCGGGAGACGCCGGTCACCGTCAGCAAATCCGAATTTTGTCGTCTTGTTGAGATCGACCCATCGCGAAAAAATATCCTTGTTGCATTCCATCCGGTAACGACCGACGCCGATCCGGCTGCGCAGTGCCGGGAGATGATTGAGGCATTGCGCGCCGTCGATGCCGGAATTGTGGTGCTAGGTACAAACGCCGACGCTGGTGGCGAAGCAGTGGCGCGCTTATTGAGTGGCCTCGGCGTTAAGCCATTTCAAAACCTCTCGGCCCCGATGTTCTACGCCGCCCTCACCCACATGGACCTGATGATCGGCAATTCATCGGCGGGAATTTACGAGACGGCGTCGTTCGGCATTCCGGTCGTGAACGTTGGCAATAGGCAGACCGGACGGATAACGCCGGACAACGTGTTCAACTGCCCGGCCGACGCGGCGCAGATCGCTGCGGCTATCCCGTTTCAAATGGCCGGAGGTCATCGGCCATGCCGCAATCCTTACGGCGACGGGCACTCATCGCCGCGCATCGTCAAAATCATCGCAGAACATTTCGGGGTAATGCATGGCGCAACTGACCGAGGATGAGGTGCTGGCGTCCTGCACCGGCAAGGAGATATTTGCATCGCAAGGCCTTGCTGACCGCGTTGCAAAACGCCGTCGTCGATCAAATAAGGACAAATTCGAGAGGCAGGTGGCCTACAAATGCCGTGCATGCCGAGCCTGGCACATCGGCGCAAAGACCAGAGGAAGCCGTAAATGACCGTCGATCCAGCATGGGAAGCCGCGCACGCGGCGAGGGCGTGGGGAAAATACCCGCATCCTGCCGCCGTCGAATTCATTGGGCGGTATTACGGCATGGACGAAAAGCCAAAAGGTATAGCCCTTGACATAGGCGCCGGCGCCGGCGCGTGCACGTGGATGCTGGCAAAGTCCGGCTTTATCGTTTCGGCCGTCGATGCTTCTCAGTCCGCAGTTAATCGTGTGCGTGAAATGTCGCGCCGAGAGAAGATATCGCCGCAAGTTTCTGCGATCAGATACGAGGCTGCCGCGATGCAGTGGCCAGTAGAATTCTACGATGTTGTGCTCGACGTTTGCTGCCTGTAGTGCATCGATATACCGCCAGCATGGGCTATCATCCAGCGCGCATACGGCTGGATCAAGCCCGGCGGCCGAATGCTGTCCGTTATGGCGGCCGACGATTGCGATCCCGCCATACACGGCGAGTTCAAGGTGAGGCAGGCTACCCGCGCCGAAGTCGAGGGGATGTTTGCCGTGTTCCGCGATGTCTTTATCGGCAAGCACACGCGTTTGACCCGGCGCGGCTTTATCAGCGAGTGGGTGGTGGAGGCGCAGAAGTAAATGGATAGGCCGTCAATCGAAGTTGCCGTTCTCCCCGAGGGTGAGCGCACTAAACAGGTTGCAATCCACCATCTGGTCGTTGCCGGTCATGTGGCCGCATTTGCTATGGACCTAGCAAAGGTCGGAAGCTTTTCGCCGAGCATCGCGGATGGCGACGACACAAACGGCGGCGTCAAATATCGGCTGATGACGCCCGATGAACTGGTGACGCGGTCAATGGAGATTGCGTCTCTCATTTTTGAACGGTGCGATAATCTGGGCTGGACGCAACCGGTGCCATCTCTCGAAACTTTGCGCGATAGCGGTGGCCGCGCCGGGTTCTTGGAGCCGAAATGACCGATGAAGTCGTCAAGATGGTTCCGACCAAGCCAGAGGCCGAAATAGCGGCCGACCTCAAGGCGCGGACCGGCGCTGCGCTGGAGCCTATTGCCGCCCTGATGGCGGAGGTGGCTCGCGCCGGATTGTTGGTGCAGCGGGATAATATCTCGCCCGATGCTTTCGGGCGGTTTCACGTCAATGGCCTGCGGGTCGTCAAACACTACTGGGAAGGAAAGTCCATGCGCGACCTCTCGACTTACCGTGCCGCTCGCCGCAATGCCGCCCTGAGAAGCGGAACGCCGGAAGTGTGGTGCCAACCCCACCACTACCACGAGAGCTTCGATCCGGGTGCCGGTAGTTGGCACGGGCGGCGCCGGAAGGCCGGCCGCAAGATCGTCAAGGTCGCCGGCAAGCCCGCGAGCCCCGTGGCGAAGCGCGTAGCCGTCCGCAAACCGACCATCAACAAAGCCGCGCCGAGGGGGACGTGACAGACACCAGGCCACTCCACCTGATCGGCAGCAATATTCGCTGTACTGTGCCAGCGCATCTCACCGCTGCCTTAGTGAGCCTCTTTGCGCAAGTAGGGCCGATGCACACCGAACTGGTCAACCGGCCAGCGTGCCGCCTCTGTGAGGGTTTCGGCTATATGCGGAATGCCACTCGAAGGATGGGGAGAGCAGTTTGCGCGGCCTGCCACGGTGACGGGTGGGCGCGTTAGGTTTGTTTGGTTTTGTGTTATAGAAACCAATCATGGCACGCGGCGGCATTAGATTTGGGCCAGACGGCAAGCCTTTAGGCGGCCGTCCCCGAGGACAAAAGAACCTGAAAACACTGGAGCGGGAAAACGCCGCTCTGGCCGAAAAGCTGCGCACCAGAGCAGTCGCCAAGACTGACCTTGAGGTTATGCGCGAAATTCGCGACTTTTGGCTCGGCGCCGCGGCTCGCGAAATCAAGAAAGCCGCCAAAGAGAAGCGCGACCCGGACCTCGGCATAGTCGAGCGAGCCCATGACTTGGCCGGCGCGATGGCGTCGAAGCGGGCGCCGTTCCTACACCCCAAATTGAGCAGCGTCACGGTGCGCGATGACCCGCTAGACCTGTCGAGGTGCACCGATGATGAACTCGCTCTCCTTGCAAGAATTAGAGCGCGTACTGCCGTCGGCAGAAGCGATCAGCCAGGAGATGGCCAGACGGCGCACTAGCCTCGCGCTGGCGCAGGACGCCGAATCTGTCAAGGGCCGGTGCAAGAGCTTGGCCAGCTTCATCCGGGAGGCGTGGCACGTCCTGCTACCGGATACGCCGTACGTTCATAATTGGCATCTTGACCTGATATGTCGGCATCTCGAGGCGGTGACCCGCGGCGAATTCCTTGCCCGCGGCCTTCAAAATCGACTGCTGCTCAACGTGCCGCCGGGCACGATGAAGTCCCTAGTCATGGTGTTCTGGACGGCATGGGAGTGGGGGCCGGAAGGCCTTCCAGGTATTCAGGCCACGGCCACTTCGTTCAAAGAGGACAATTGCACACGCGATCAAAACCGGTTCCGCAAGCTGGTGAAGTCGGACTGGTTTCAGAAACTCTGGCCGGTCGATATCGTCAAGGACAGCGAGGAGTGGATTGAGAACAGCCGCGGCGGCTGGCGCAAGACCTCAGCCTATCAATCGCTGACCGGCGGCCGGTCTGACCGGCTGATCATCGATGATCCTCATTCGGTCGATACGGCTGAGAGTGACGCCGATCGGGAAAAGGCTGAGCGGACATTCCGCGAATCAGCCACGTCACGCCTTAACGACCCGGGCAAGTCCGCAATCATCGTCATCATGCAGCGGCTTCACGAGAAGGATATTTCGGGGGTCATTCTTTCGGCCAAAATGCCCTATGTCCACGTCATGTTGCCGATGCGATTTGAGCCGGAGCGCAGAAGCATCTCGCCATTTGGCGAGGACCCGCGAACCTACGAAGGGGAGCTGCTGTTTACCGAACGGTTCCCCGAAAGCGTCGTTGATCGCGACGAAGCCGCTATGGGGTCGCACGCCACGGCCGGACAGCACCAGCAGCGGCCAGCCCCCCGCGGTGGACTGCGGTTTAAGCGGCATTGGTTCACCATCGTCAAGGTTTCGACGGCACAGCGCAGGGTTCGGGCGTGGGATTTGGCGGCCAGCGAGAAAAAGACATCCGCCTATACCGCCGCGGTGCGGCTTGGCCACGATCCGAAGCGCCGAAAGTTCATCGTCGAGCACGTCATGCGGACCCGCGTGCCTAATCCCGAACCGGTCATCGTCAACATTGCCAGTCAAGACGGCAAAGGCGTTGAGATCGACCTGCCGCAGGACCCAGGCCAAGCCGGGAAGATCCAGGCGAAAGCGTTGGTTGGTGCCTTGGCCGGCTATATCGTCAAGGCCAGCCCGGAAAGCGGCGACAAGCTCGCTCGAGCGGAGCCTGTCATTGCCCAGGCCGAGGCCATGAATATCGAGATCGTCGAAGGCGACTGGAATGAGGCGTTTCTGGACGAGTTAGAAAAGTTTCCTTCTGGTGCGTATAAGGATCAGGTGGACGCCTTATCCCGCGCGTTCGGCCGGTTCATCATGTCCAAGGGGGCGATAGTCGCCATGCCGATCATCACCACCGCGCCATCGGGAAACTACGGCGACAATAATGGCTAGGCGTCCAGCAGCACCAACAGGCGCGGCCGAGGCAAAGGCCGTCGCCGCTACGTCAGGCCAAGTCCTATCGCCGCCGGCCGTGGGGCCTGGCGGTTCGACGCAATTGCCGACCGCCGGCGCACTCGCCAATAGCGCGATGTCGTTCGGTTCACTGCCGCAAATCACCTACGGCATGGAATTCGGCGACATCGGCTCGCAGGGCCTTCGCGCCTACAGCGGCTATATTCGCGAGGAGTTTTTACCCCAGCTCCAAGGCCGGCAGGGCGCGCAGAAATACCGCGAGATGATGGATAACTCGCCGGTCATCGGCGCCATCATGTTCGCAATCCGATCGACAATGCGGAAGGTCGAATGGCGCGTGAACCCGGCCGATGACAGCCCAGAAGCCGAGGAGGCTGCGGAATTCGTCGAATCGTGCATGGACGACATGTCGCACCCGTGGACCGACCTGGTCGATGAGAACCTGTCGATGTTGGGCTACGGCTATGCCCCACACGAGATCGTCTACAAGAAACGCCTCGGCCGTAGGCCGGGCATCGGGCCGAACGGCAAGGAATTGCCGAAAAGCAAGTACGACGACGGCTTGATTTCGTGGCGGCGCATCCCGATCCGTGGTCAGGACACTGTGCTCAAGTGGTTCTTTGATGAGAACGGCAACGTCGCCGGGATGACGCAGCAGCCTTGGACCGGGCCGTTGATCGATATCCCGATTGAGAAAATGCTGCTGTTCCGAAACAATATCTACAAAGGCAATCCGGAATCCCGTTCGATCCTGCGAAATTGCTGGCGGCCGTATTGGTTCGTCAAGCGGCTCGAGGAGCAAGAGGCCATCCGGTTCGAGCGGTTGAACGGCTTTCCGATCGTGCGGGTGCCGAATGTGTTGCTGCAAGCGGCGCAGGCCGGCGATGGACAGGCTGTGGCGTCTCTTAATGCCTTCAAAAAGATGGCGACGAACGTCCGCGTCGATGAGCAGATGGGTGCCGTTCTGCCGTCGGATACGTGGGAAGGGGCCAACGGCCCCAGCACTGCGTTGATGTACGATTTGACGTTCGCCGCGCCGCAGTCGTCCGGCAAAGGGTCTGTGAGTGCTCACGAGACCATCAACCGGTATTCCGACCAAATGCTGATGTCGGTCCTCGCCGATTTCATATCGATGGGGCATACCCAACGGGGGGCGCAGAACCTCGGCGAGACCAAAACCGACATGTTTTATCAGGCCATCGAAGGCTTTTTGAACGGCAATGCGTCTGTCTACAACCGATACGCAATCCCGCGGCTATGGGATTTGAACGGGCTTGACCCTGACCTTGCGCCTGAGATCGTGCCCGACCTGGCGCAGCGCACCGATCTGGACCTTCTGGGCAATTTCGTGCTGCGGATGAGCCAAGCCGGAATGCCGTTGTTCCCGGACGACGACTTGCAGGCAGTTTTGCGGGACGCGGCCGGCCTGCCAGACGTGACCGATCCGCGCGCGACCGACGCGCTGGTGACCAACCTCGACGCGCAAGCTGCGGCAGCTCAGTCCGCGCAGAACGAAGCCGACGCGCCGCCGACCGACCTGCAGAAGATCATCAAGGCCAGCCTCGTGCGGCGGATGGTCAAGGGATCTTGCGGCCACACGCATGTCGTGACGAAGCGTGCCCGGCGTGGTAGGAAAGTCGCCAAATAGGAGGCGACATGGACGACCCCATTACCATCCTGGTGGTCTGCTATCTTCTGTTCGGAGCAATCGGCGTTCCGACGTTTGTCTTTTGGGCAACGTTCTGATGGCCCGCATCCGCCCAGCCCGGCACTACCAGCGCAAAGACGAACCCGTGCGGCTCGTGGCCGAGAACGCGAAGCCGGGCATCCGGCGTGACATAAAGGCATCGCTCAAACACCTGTCGTCGATGGTGCCGGACAGTGCCGTTGAACTCGCCCGCGCCGGGCTGTGGTATCGGCTCAAAGACGAAGTCGCGTGGGGCCATTTTCAGGAAATTCTCAGAGCGCCGTTCAACCGCATCGGCAAGACATTCGAGGCTGGGGCTGGGCTTGGCGTCCGCAAGATCAACGGCGCGTTCGCCGCCAAGCGGCGCACCGTGCAATTCCGCAAGATGCTGGGGCATTCATCGGCCACGCTTGAGGCAATGGTCGAAGTCGTCCAGTTCCACAAGGCCCTCGGCGACCGCTTCAACTTCGACGTCTACACGCCGCCGACGCAAGAAATCATCCGCAAGGAACAGGACCGGCTCATAGGCGACCTGACCGCGCAGGCCCGCGACAGCATCGACGCCGCGATCATGTTCGGCGCCCGGAACGGTTTTAGCCCCGAGGAAATCGTCAGCGATATCCGCAACGTCATCGGGCTGTCGGAACAGCTCGCCAACGCCGCCATGAACTACGAGGCCGCGCTGCGCAACCTCGATAGTGCGGCGCTGGCGCGGCAACTCCGCAATACCGAAATGGACACCGCCGTTCGTGACGCGATGGACGCCGGCGTTCCGTTGAGCGAAGACCAAATCCAGGCATTGACTGGCAACTATATCGACAACGCGCTGGATTACCGGGCGGCGATGATTGCCCAGACCGAATCGGTGCGCGCGGCGAGCCTTGGGCTACAGGACGCCTATCAGCAGGCGGTCGACCGCGGCGCGGTGCCAGAAGATGCGGTGACACTGAATTGGCAGGTCGCGCTTGATGAGCGCACCTGTCCGGTGTGCCTTTCAATCCCGGACATGAACCCGGACGGCATCGCGATGGGCGAGCAATTCGACAGCATCGACGGGCCGGTTGATCTGCCGCCAGTGCACCCGAATTGCCGATGTTCCGTGGAATACGTAACCGATCTGGACAAGGTTCCTAGCGACGCATTCGCGTGACTATGCTAGGCCGTAGCCTGCGGCTGGAGGCGGCATGAACCCATTAGCTATCGATCTTTACTGCGGCCTTGGCGGATGGTCAGAGGGCCTGATCGCCGAAGGCTACGACGTGATCGGCTTCGACATTGAGCAGCACGTTTACGGTGATCACCGGTATCCGGCGCAGCTCGTGGTGCAGGATGTTCTGACCCTGCATGGCTCGCAATTCAAGAATGCCGCACTAATCGTCGCATCGCCGCCGTGTCAGGAATACAGCTACATGGCGATGCCTTGGTCGCTCGCTAAAGCAAAGGCGAAGGCAATCCGCGCCGACACGACAGGCCAAAAGCTCGAAGACCTTAATCGGCTGTTCAACGCCTGTTTCCGCATCCAGAAAGAGGCGTCAATCGCAGCCGGTCGGCATATCCCGATGGTGGTCGAGAATGTGCGCGGGGCAATTCCGTGGGTCGGGCGCAGTCGGTGGAATTTCGGATCGTTTCACCTTTGGGGTGATGTACCGGCATTGATGCCTGCGACCTTGAAGGCGGCTAAGGTGCCGGGCTTCCGCTTCGACGGCTCTGGAAAGACTTTCCAGAGCGCGGCGGTTGCCGAACATACCGGCGTCAAGGCACCCGGCATGAACTGGTCTGATCCGACAAAGCGCGGGCAGGATTTTACCCGTGTTGCTGGCAAGCATGCGTTGGCTGGCAAGAAAACTATGGCAATTCCGCATATTCGTGACGGTCACGCTCACGCCGCGCATCTTACAAATCCAGGCGAGCATGGCCGCAAACAGCCCGGCATCGGCGGAAAGCGCACCAACGGCAAAGGCGATGGTTGGTCTCAGGACGGCGCAGCACGGCATGGGTCGAAGTCGTCGGCGCGCAAGATGGCCAGCGCCGTAATCGCCAAGATACCGTTGCCGTTAAGTCGGCACATCGCGCGGACCTATCTGCCCGGTTAACGATTGGCGGGCATTCTCGCCCGCGCATGACCTGGATTTACGAACAAGGCCGTGAGCGATATTGGGTGCCCGACCAGCCGCGCGCCAAGCGTGCGCCGCCGCGCATCATCAAATTCGCCGAGGTCAAGGTCGATGACCAGTTGAAGGCCACGCGCGGCGGCAATCCCGGATATTATCTCGTGACCGACGTATGGTTTGATCCCGTCAAGGGGCAGCGTGATCCTGCGGCCGGCGAGATGGTGGCGGTCCAGCGCATCGCGCCGACCGGGAAACCTCACGGCTCAAAGTGGCCGCACAGCAAGCGCGGGTTAGCATCTCAGGGTTATGACTATCTCGGCTTCGATTACATGGCACAGCGCAAAGCCATTACTACTGGCGAGAAGGCCGGCGTGGTGGTGAGCATCCGGCGCGGCAACACGAGGACAATCCTATGACCAAAGCTGCCACCACCCTTGATGTCGACAAGGCCGTGCAGGCCGCATTGGCGAAGGCATTGGGCAAGCCGCTCGCCGACTTCCTGAAAGACGCGACGGCGGCTGATGTGCACCAGACCACCGCACTCGGCAACGACAAAAAGAAAAAGAAAACATTCCTGTCAACGCTGTCGGACGCGAAGGAAGATGCTGACCCAGAAGATCAGACCAGCGTCGGCAAAGCCGACATGAACCTGCCGTTTCAGATCGTGACCAAGTCCGAAGGCGACAATGCCGATGACCAGCGCCTGGTGTTCGGGTGGGCTTCAATTTCAACGAACAGCGGCACCGAGGTCATTGACAAGCAGGGCGATATCATTGCGCCGGATGAGCTTGAAAAAGCCGCATATGACTTCGTGCTCTACAGCCGCACGCAGGGCGATATGCACGTCCGCAAGGGCGTCGGCCGGCTTGTCGAGAGCATGGTTTTCACCAAGCAAAAGCAGGAATTGCTCGGCATCGACCTCGGCCTTGAGGGTTGGTTCGTCGGGTTCAAGGTCGACGACGACGCGGTGTGGAAAAGCATCAAGGCCGGCAATCTCCCGGAGTTTTCCGTCGGCGGCCGCGGCAAGCGCGTGCCGGTCGAATAAAGCCGTTAAACTTTCCGCTGTACTAGATTGATCGCGGCGACAAGAGACGAAGTACGCAAGCCATATGGCCAAGACGCACCGCCTAACCAATCTCGTTTTTGACGAAGTTTCATCCGTCGATAAGGGCGCTGGCGAAGGCGTGCGCGTGGTGCTGGCCAAACGCGACACGGCCGCCCCCATCAATTCAACCACGGAGAACGATCCCATGCCGATGACCGCCGACGAAAAGACCGCGCTGGAAAAGCAGATTGCCGAAACGGTCGCCAAGTCGTTGGCACCCGTGGTCGAAGCGCACAAGGCCGAGCTGGCCAAGCGCGACGAGGAAATCATGATCCTCAAGCTGTCGCCGGAACTTCAGGAATTCCGCAAGGCCATGTCGCCCGAGGAAAAGAAAAAGTTCGACGCGATGACCGCCGAGGAAAAGGCCGAGGCCGCGAAGGAAACCAAGAAGCGCGCCATCGACAAGCTCGATCCCGAGATCAAGAAGCGCCTCGATCAGGCCGATGAAGATCGCAAGATCGTCAAAGCCCTCGTCGAGAAGGACGAGATCGCCACATTCGAGAAGCGCGCGGTCGGCCTTGGCCTGGCGGCGACCGACGGCGAAGTGCTCCGCAAGGCCTACAGCGGCGACGCGGCGGCGCAGACCGAACTCGACAAGCGCCTCAAGGCCCTGACCGAGCAGGTCAAGGTCGGCAAGGTGTTCGACGAATTCGGTGCCTCCGGTTCCGGCAAGGGCGACAAGACGGCCTACGACGAGATCGTCGAAAAGGGTGCCGAGTTGCGCAAGACCAAGCCGCAGCTCACCCCCGAGCAAGCCCGCGTCGAGGTGATGAACGACCCGGCCAACGCCGACCTGATGAAGCGGCACAACGCCGAGAAGGTGATGAAGCTTTCGCGCGCGGCTTAGGCCGCTCGCCGCCTACCAGTAACCACTATCCCGCCGGGCCCTGTGCGTCAGTCAGAAAACGGCAACACGGAGAGAGAAAATGGCAGTCCAAGACCCCGGTATGGATATCGGCTACCTGCAGTCGAGCTTCGACGCGCGCAATGCGACCATCACCGGCACCACGCTGCCGGGCCCGAACGGTTCGGCGCAGTTCCTCGCCGTACAGATGAGCACGGTGACCGATCTGACCTTCAATCTGTCCACGGCTGTCGGTGCGGCTTCGCTCGGCATCCTGCAGAACAAGCCCTCCACCGGTATCGCCGGCGATGTCAGGTTCATGGGCATTTCCAAGGCTGTGTGCGGGTCGACGGCGATTACCGTAGGCGACCTGCTGATGACCAGCACCAACGGCGTGCTGATTACGCAGACCACCGGCAAGAACATCGTCGGCAAGGCCCTGACCGGTGCAACCGCCGTCGGCCAGATTTTCTCGGCCATGATCTACGGTGCCGGCGCACCTGTCGCGCTGCCGTAACGCAATAGCTTAAGCGGGCGCGCCGCCTACGCGCCCGTTGCACTACAAACGCCCTTCGGCAAGGTGCTCGCGCCGTCGATGATGACGCCGCTGTCCCGATTGATGGAGCCGGTCGAACTATCGGAATGACTAAGCGCCGTAGGTCTTAGTGACCCAAGCGATTAACTCAGCTCGATTTTTTGCCCGCAAGATCGCATGAACGCCTGTGTGGCACGCGAAGCAAAGACAGATCAGGTTGTCGAGCGCGTTATTCGCTTGATCTTGGTCGATATGGTGGACGTGAATAAGCGCCTCGCCGTCTTGTGCCGAGCATATCTGGCACGTCGCGCCGTCGCGCTGCCACGCGGTCCACGCTCGTTCGTCGTACCGGTAGGTCAGGTCTGCACGTTTCTGCCTTGGGCTTTTCCCGCCGACGCGCTTCAATCTCTCCTCATATCGCGCGTTGCGGCCAATCGCTGCCTGTCTATGGGCGGCGCAGAACTGCGACCCATCCATGCGCGGCTTCCCGCAGTCGAGGCAAACTCCGTCACGGCGGCGCTGCTTACGCCTTTCTTTCATTCTGGATCGATCCCCGGAAAGACAGGCGGCACACATTGTTCGCCCAATAAGTACGGGCGCTGTGCAGCGGGCGCATTTGTTGTCGGCGTTGCGACTGATTTGCCGAATGCTGTTCTCGTGGGCATCCAACAGGAGCGCAACCGCTTTGATGGTAGCCCCTTCCTTCAAAAGTTCAATAACTCGCTCTTTATCAATCGGCTTTGCTCTCACCTTGCTCTCCTTTGCCGATTGATCCTAACCGGCCATGCCAGCGAAAGCAACATGGACATCATGCCAACAGGCTACAGCATAACGCGGTAAGCCATTGATATAAGGAGGCTATTTTGCCCCAGCCTACAGTCGCCGATGTCCACGTCTCCGCAGCTCTAACCGACGTCGCCACCGCCTACTTTCAGTCGAACGACGCCTATGTCGCCGACAAGGTGTTCCCGATGGTGCCGGTCCAGCACCAGACCGACGTTTACTTCCGTTGGTCCAAGGCCGACTTCTTCCGCGATGAAGCGCAGCAGCGCGCCGACGCGACGGAATCGGCCGGCACCGGATCGAACCTCGACACCGCCGGCTATTCGGCGAAGGTCTGGGCGCTCCACCAGGATATCGGCCCGCAGGTCCGCGCCAACGCCGACCCGTCGGTCGACCTCGACATGGCGGTGACCCGGACGCTGATGCAGAAGCTTCTGATCCGCCGTGACCGGTTCTTCATGACCGCCTACATGACTACGGGCGTGTGGGGCACCGACGCGGTCGGCACCGCGAACGGCACCCCGGGCACCACGAGCCCGGCGTTTTGGGACGACGATGCGAACTCCGATCCGTTCACCGATATCTCGGTTGCCCAGACCACCATCCTGCAGAACACCGGCATGATGCCGAACGTGCTGCTGTTGGCGTGGCCCGTGTACCAGGCGCTCCGCAAGCACCCGCTGGTCATCGACCGCATCAAGTACACCAACCCGGCCTATGCCGGCACGATCACGCCGCAACTGTTGGCGCAGGCCTTCGCGGTTGATCGCATCGTGGTGTCGATGGCCGTTTACAACTCGGCGGCGGAAGGCGTTGCGGCATCGATGTCGTTCGTCGCGGGCAAGAACGCGCTGCTGTGCTACGCGGCGCCGCAGCCCGGCCTGATGGTTGCTTCGGCCGGCTATACGTTCGGTTGGCAGGGCTTCACCGGCTTGAACAACCTCGGTATCCGCATGTCGCAGATCCCGATGAACTGGCTCGGCATCGGCACGGTGCGTAACGAGGGCGAAATGGCCTTCGACATGCAGGTGGTCGGTAAGGATCTCGGTTATTATTTCAGCGGCATCGTTTCCTGACCTGACCGATGGTTGCGAACATTAAGAGCCCGGCCCTATAAAGGGGCCGGGCTTTTTCATGTCAAATTCGGAGGCGATGCAATGCGATCCCACCTCAATCTCAACGACTGCTCCGGCGCCAAGGTGACGGGCGGCTTTAACAGCCCGTCCGTTGCGGCTGCAATCGGCCAGGTAAGCCCGCACATCAAGCGGGGCACCGAATTGCCTGTGGACGTGCTCAAGACCATCCCGCGATCCACCCTTGACGCTATGGTGACGAATGGGCGGCACCTGGTGCTGCGCCCGAAACCGGCCGGCGGCCGTGCCGCAGATATTTTTGCCGAAGGTGGTCAAGGTCAGCCGGCGCGTTTGCCGGAAAGCGGCGCTCTTGAGCGCGTCGTCATCCCGGCAGACGGCGGCAAGTTCGACGTGATCGAAGGCGTCAAGATCAACGCCAAGCCGCTCACCAACAAGGCCGCGCAGAAGCTGGCCGATGCTCCGGCCGCTGCTGCGAAGCATTAACGCGGCGGCGGTATAGCTTTCGTCATCGACCTTTCCCGGCAACGTCCGGGCATAACGAACCAATAATCAAAGGAGATGGCTATGGCTTCGGGTTTCCTTCAACGGTATCAGGGCAAGATCAAGGCTGCAGTCGTTTACCTCGGCTCCGGCGGCCTCGTGAACTCGCTCACCGGCACGGTGACGTCGCGCAACGACCTCGGCAATATCTCAGGATCGACCACCATCGCCACGGCGAGCACCGCCGCGCTGACCATCGCAGGATCCGGTGTGACGAAGGTGCCGCTTGCTTCCGGCCTCACGTACGCGCTCGGCGCGCCGAGTAACGGTTGCCGCGCTATCCTTTTCAGCACCGACGTCGGCCTCGGCGCGCGCAAGATTTCATCGACGGCATCCGGCGCCATCGTCCAGAGCACTCTAGCGAGTGCCCAGTTCATCAATCTGTCGACCACGTTGACCGACACCCTTGAACTCCGCGGCATCAGCACCGCATACTGGATTATCGGTGCGAACCGCGGCGCGGCGACGGTGAGCACCTCTTAAACGAGGGCGACGACCTATGACCAAGGTAGCGATTATCGGCACCGTTCCGGCGTCCCGGGGCTTGGCTCCTTACGATGACCGGGAATGGAAAATCTGGGCTTGCTCGCCCGGAAACGGCAACGGCATTCTGCCCCGCGTTGACGTGTGGTTCGAGCTGCACGCGATCTGCGAGCTGGTCGGCGAGGAGCACAAGGGATGGTCGATGCCGTTTCTTGGCTGGCTTCGGGCACAGCAGTTCCCGGTCTATATGCAGGAAAAGAACGACCTCGTTCCGCAGGCGCTCGTATTCCCGCACAAGGATCTTATTGCCAAGTTCGGCGACGGGTGGTTTACCTCAAGCATCGCGTGGATGATGGCTTACGCCATCACGCAGATGCGCGAAGGCGATACGATCGCCTTGTTCGGCATCGACATGGCGGCCGGCATCGAGCACTACACGGCGCAGAAGGCCGGATGCCATTATTTCATCGAGAAGGCCAAGGAACGCGGGATCAACGTCCAAATCCCGATGGAGTCGTGCCTGGCGCAGAAGCCGCCGCTGTACGGCTATTCCGAAGCGACCGCGATGGGAAGGCGGTTGAATGTCCGGCTGCACGAGATGAAGCAAATGCAGGCTCGTCTCGAGGCCGGCATTCAGGGCCAGGTCAACGAGTTGAACTATATCAAGGGCGCGATTGAGCAGTGCGAGTACACGATCCGCACCTTCACGAGCGGATTGGAATTCGAGCCCGGCAACGTGCACGAGGTCGAACGCGAGACGGTCGACCTGGATCCGAAGCGCTTCGCCCCGCGCGCCAGCGGCGTGTTGATCCCTGTCGAGACGATGAAAACCTTGCACGCAGTCGGCGG
>Ga0265326_10000498_pt1 | contig 15148 bp, 28 predicted proteins | sample 41424metaG_FD_192439 | JGI IMG/M metagenome (GOLD analysis project Ga0265326, IMG submission 192439) | Rhizosphere microbial communities from Carex aquatilis grown in University of Washington, Seatle, WA, United States - 4-14-24 metaG | ecosystem: Host-associated > Plants > Roots > Rhizosphere... | reverse complement strand
TGAAAGTCTAGATGGTATCAAGTCGTTATCTTTATCCAACAGATAGAACAATATATCCTCAGCCTCTCGTTGTGTCAAGTCTTTTATTGCGTTTTTGCACCAAAGCTCCTTGCTCCTGATGTCTATATTTTTGATATCAAACAAATGCACCATAGCTGACCAAACCTCATCCAGATCTACAGGACGAACTTCCGCTGCTTTCGTATCTATATTAAAATCCCTCCTGAGGCATGTGACAATACCTTTAAATGCTGATGGAATATATGGCTCTGAACCAATGAGGATAAATTCCTTCCTCATCCGAGCATTCTCATTATCATTATTAACGATGATTTTTGCCATCTCCTCACAAGCGGACTTGTCCTTGAAAATATCAGCGGCCCTGTAAACAATTACAAAAGAATCAGCATCGCAGTCTTTACGCCAAGGAAAATTGCTGCTTAAAAAATTCAAACTATTTTCCAGTGTCATGTCCTGAGATGTTGGCTTGAATAGCGTGTAGGTGATGTCTGGCCAATGAGAAAGCTTATTATCTTCTCGGGACCATTCAAAATAAGAGGTTGTCCTTTGATCGCGGGCAAGGCGGTTGGTCTGCTTTAAGCCGCCCAAAACAGTAGATCTTATCTCCTGAACCATTTTTTCCACATCGTTAGTCATGATGTATAAAAGTGGTACTCCTGTCCATAACAGAATTTTAATATCTTCTGGATAAGCCTGCATCAAAAATCCATCATATGACTTTTTTTCGTATGCAACAACTTCGTTTTTAAAACCAGACGCAAAAGCATTGCGATTCATGAGACTCCCCTAAAAGAAAGCCACTGTTTGTATCATTTGTTATGAATCATGTCAATAAAAAAGTGAGGGAGCCTTTTCAGGCTCCCCCTTGCTTTTTAGTAACTTTTGAACGCTTACTTTTCCTTGGCAGATGCAGACAGTACCTTACTGACATCAACACGCTCAATATCAATTGGCTTCAAAAATCCAAGGTCATGTAAATCTTCTGCAAAGATACCCTCTCCATATTGCGAGTTTAGCTTTGCCATACCCTGCCTAACAGCAATATCGATATATCTCTTCTTCTTCAAAATAGTCTGCAAATCCGCTTTAACAGCTTCGGCCGCCTTATCGATATCACTAACAATTTGCTGTTTCTGTTCGCCAACAACTTCTGGTGTCTCAACAAGCTCATGAGGGAATTTGTCTCCCTGATCTCTGAAAGAAATAAGACCTGCATTAGGTGCTGACTTACCAGCAGCGGGAACATTGGGCTGGATCTTCTCTTCTTTGCTCGAAAGAATTTCCTGCTTTTTATTCTCAAGCCCCTTCAACTTGTTATACCAAGCAGAAAGATCACTTGTTTTGCGGATATATTCTTTATCCATAATAAGCTGAGAGAAATCTGTCAGTCTATTTTTAACAAATCCATTAGCTTGAATGAGAATGTTTCCCCATTTTCTAGGGGCGGCGTATTTCCTTTGATCTGGCTGCTTTCCCCTTTCAACATCATCAGTTTTTTCTACCAATATTCTAACAATCTCTTCCTTGTCTTCGTCAGAGTACTTTAATGGCAGAGACTTTGCTTTGATAACGGCCGCAAGACTTCCTCTGTTCAATGCTAGATACTGCTCATCATCCGTATAGTCAGGCACTGACTTAAAGAGAAATCTACTTTCCATCTGTGGATTGTAAAACAACTCGCCAGCATTGTCATCATCTGGTCCACCCTGATTTTTTAACTCTTTAAACTTCTCTACGTTCTCAGAAGCCATAGTTCCAATTACCTTAACAAGGGAATCTGGATCTGTCCAAGCCTTCAGAGATGTCCAACCCTGTGAAGCATTTTGTCCACCAGTCTTCAATGCATCATAAAGCTCATCAAGACATAGAACAAATCTTCCAGGCATTGCCGTAACAGCTTCGGTTGCCTCCTGCAGGGCCTGTTCACCCGTTCCTTCATACTTTCTTGTTTGAGCAAGAGCAATTTTAGCTGCTGCAAACATAAAGTGAAACTCTTTAATGTTGGAATTTTTCAATTGTCTAGGGTCAATCAATGCAGAAGCACCAAACCACAAACTAGTATGGGACAACGATCTTTCAGCAGCCATTCTACCAAGATATTCAAAAGAAAATGACTTACCAAAACCAGCAGGAGCACCAATAATGCCACCGCTCATGCTTAATGATTCCTGAATAGCATCCTGCATCTCGCTAGTGGGAGCTGCAGTGTTAGACAACTCATCCATGCTCAAATATCGGCCACGTTTCTGAATATCCTCAATCGCCTTATTGGTCCAATCAACAAACCCATAAGTCTTAGGAAATGGATTGGGCAAAAGCGTAGGTAAAGGCAAATTCATTCTCGCCTTCTCGATTGCCAAGTTAACAGAATTAGTTTTTAGCTGCGACCAATCTCTATACTGAGCTGTCGAGATAATTGCTCCCTGTTTCATTAACCTCTCCTGTTATTTCTACATGAAATTGAACGTAAGCTACGCTTGCGACTGGCCATGTGAGGTATGGCTACGCCCTGTCCAGACTGAGCGCGCTTCCAATTTATGAAGCCCTGAACAAAAGCATTATGTTGCTGATTGCGGGTCTTGTAGTCTGTGTCAACCACGGTATTAACCACGGCTTTTGGATAGCCAGTGTTGATGAAATTGTTGATAGCATTCTCATCGCCACTCTGCACAATCTTCAAGTTGTTCTCAATGGCCTTATACTCTTTTTCTGAAGTCTTACGATCAATGTCGAGAACATTGTCGGTCAGATACCAGTAAGCATTTTCAGGACTCCATGCCGACCTTGGAGCCGCCCCACTCTTCAAAAACTTGATGAAGTCAGCAGGGATAGCCAAAACGCCAAACTGAACGTTCTCGTTCATGGACTGGACATGCCAGTACATGTTAAAAGACCGACCATCCCCTCTTGGCTCAAACACAATGTTGTGTATGTTGGGGATGATCTGGGCTTTGCGGCGGAACTGAGCTAAAATTTCCCTGTAAGGGCTATTTTTGGACATTGAATGTGGACCATCCTATAGGTATTTACATATTACTTATTTATAAAAAATGCAGGGTTTTGATGATCGCCGCTACCATAACCACATCAGCGAAAACCCGAAAGGCATTGTCTTGCAGCCCAAAGACGAAGAACTTGGGGCTGAAACCATTGACAGGGTAAAAGCGATGCTCCTTCAAGCGAATCACATCATCCAGCATGCCATCCCACGGATTGGTGATGGTGTAGGAAAATCCATCCTTAATAGCCCAAATCAGAGCCATGAGGTCCACTAGGAAGGGAATCACACAGAGGGCGATGCAAGCCATCTGGCTTTGGCTCAATGACACCGCCAAAACAGCCAGTTCCACCAGAAGAAACGCCTTGTAAATCTCTTGAAATGGCAACCAAGTGGACTCCTTATCCATGCTGGCCCCAGAACGACATTTCGCCGTCAAAACGACCATAAGCAGGCTTAGGGCTTGGATTACCAAAAATGCAATCAGGATGATATTCATGACAGGCTCCGAAGTGTTTCTTGACCTGTCTTCATAGTATCACTTTTGCTTAATCTTGTCAAGATAGGGCTTAAGCTTGTCTCTAAAGTCTGGATGAGTAAAGACCCTCAAACCCCCCATGGCTCTTCGAAAGGTTCTTTCAGAAGGGATCTCATACGGATTCTCTAAATGAGCTTTGTGGATAGTATCAAAAGAAAGATAACCTTTTTCAACTTCAATTTTAGCTAGAAGTATCATCAGCTCTTCATTCGTGAATATCTTCGGCCTTGCCATCAACCCACTCCTCAACCTTTCCCTGATAATGCCCCTTGGTTTCACTAACAATAAGCCAGCCAATCAATACAAGGATCATTATAGCAAAAGTCAAAACAAATGGCAGTCCCACAATGACCGCCAAAATAAATAGAACCGCCTTTAATATCACATGGACTACTGAGATCAATCCCAGCAATAGCCTAGATGCAGCTACCTTGTGATGAAGCGGTTCCATTTACTACTCCACTATTTGGCTCCCCAGCGATCTTGGGAAACTTTCCATCCAGTCAAAACAAACGTGCCGTTTCTTTGTATGCCCAAAGGTTCAACAACATAACCCTGCACAACATAGGGATGAATGTTGATGATGTAATCTTGCTTTTCTGTCAGCGAGTAATCTCTATCTAAGCGGTCTCGGCCTGGTATGGAGAGATTACGGCCAGGATTTCTAGGACGCATTCAAAGCCTCAAAAAGCCCGTCCATCTTTACGGCAAAAGCCAAAGCATGGTTCTCTTCAAAGTGTTTGATAATTCTGTTTCTACCCTTGAAGTCATCACCCTGCACTGTGTTGATAACAAACATAGGATTGTGAACGTTAGTCTTCTTGAAACTATATATCAATGTGAAAGTTCTATCGGCTGTGGCTACATCTTTATCTTTAGGATCCATGAAAATGTAGCCATCACTATTCCTATAGGATTTCTGAATCAAGACCTTATAGACTTTTGGATGGGAAGGCTTGCGTCTCATCTTACACGCCTCCGACATAATTGTTTTTTGTACCATCTTTCACCCCCGCCCTGTAAGCAAACCATATCATGTCACCCATATGTTCCATGATCAAACAACGGATGTCATCTTTGGTGGCTAATCCTAAGCCAACCTGGTATGCTGCCATGACTTCATCGGAAACTTGTGAATTAGGTATAGCATTGGATCTTGTTAAAGCGCCAATCTTTATTAACAACCTATCCCCTGCTGCGCTACATTTCCTATCCACAGACTCATGATGGATGATGTCTGCTAAGCTGATGATTTCATTTTGAACCTGAAAGTGGTCGTAAATATAAACGGAAGAAACAAATGTTAGGACCATTATATTTAGGGCTATCAGGATCGTATGAGTCTTGATGTAATTTACGATCTCCTTTAGCATGGATTTCCTCCTTGCGCCCTACTGTTGCTCTATCATCCTTTGACTGTCAGCCATATCGGCCTGTAACTCTAACTTCTCATTATATTGTCTATATTTGTCCATCACAAAATGGAAGGCTTCATATATAGAACCGAAAGTAGCTATTTTCTCGTAATGTTTATCGTCACTGCTTTCAGTTATTGTTCGATATACTTCATAAGATTCTTGGTCTGTATTTTTATCCACAAACTGTCTGACTGCCATATCCATGACCCTAGCAGCTTGCTGCATGGTGGCATACATGTTTTCGTTCTCCAACATGTTGGACTCTTCTTTCATCTCCTCATTGATGTTAGAAAGAAGATCACTTACAACCTTGCGTTGTGATAAGGACAAAAGAGATTTTTCGGCATGGGTTCTCATACTATAGTACTTATGTATAAAAAAAGAACACCCGCCCATGGGTTCTGAGCGGGTGTTAGTATGACTTGTTTTTGTAACGCAGATTACACTAGTGTCTTGGCACCCTTTGGATTGCCAAAACCATCAGCATCCTCTTCCTTTAACTCACTTCCAGCATAGAAATTGGCCGAAGCATAAACACCCCTGGACAACTCCATAGAGTAGTCATGGAGGGCCGAAGCATTCATAGAAAATGCCCTCATCACACCACCCTTGGTACGGCTGTTGAATGAGGCAGTGTTGCCATAACTTATGTTGGTATGTTCGCTAACCTTGCTAAGATCCTGATTGGCTCCCAAATAGGTGAAAGTCCACCTCTTGGTTTTGTTAAGTTCACCAACCATGTCCGCAATAGACTTGGGGTTGAACTCCTTCGAAGCATTTTCCTCCCCATCACTCACAACGATTATCAACGAGGAAGTATCTTCACCCTCAATATCGGGGCGAGACTTCAACTGGTTAATTGCATAACCAACAGCATCATACATGGCTGTATTGCCGCTAGGGTTATAGTCCTTTGGAGCGATCTCCTGCAGAGAATCAATATCGCTGTACATGAAGACAGATGTCGGTGTTGCATTGAATCTGATCAAAGAAACAAACGTATTGAACTCATCCCTCTTGTCCCCACCAAAATCCTTTTTAAGCTGCTGTATCTGCTCATTGATGCCGCTTACGGTGGCGTCTTTAACGCTACCCATTGAACCACTCTCATCAATGATCAGAGTGATATAAGCATTCTTCTTTACCTTCTCTTTCTCCTGTGCAAACTCCTGCCTTTTCATTTTAACTCCTTTGACGTGCGATTATTCATACCAATTAATTTGGCATGTAGGTATAACTAATTGTATGGGGTTTTTGGTTTTGTGATGAAAGTATTTTAACTAAAAATGATTACTTACCTAAATGTTTTACCATCTAAATGCAATAGTCCTCATACATATAGAGAGTTTTATAAAAGATCTACGCTTTAAAACTATCGCTCAACTTCTCCCTCTCCCATGGCAACCGACCTGAGATTGTGCCAGCTAGAAGAGATGAAGTTCTTGCCCTTGACGTGTTTGACGCTGATCTCTTCTGGAAAGGTGAGTTCGATGTATTTGTCCGTCACCTCAATGCTCCCATTGCGGGTAGCAGCGAAGGCTCGGACCGCCTGTTCATCTTCAAGCGTTTGAGGACTACTTATCTTTTTCATGACGACCTCCTGAGTTGACTTCATAATAACCTAACCATCCTCAGTTGTCAATAGTGGTCTTTCCAAATACACAACCACCAGCCAAGGGTTCGACTGGTGGTTTCGGATTGTGATACTTACTGAATGGGATGGCTTTCGATCTGACCGCTCTCCAACTTCTCCCACACTTCCCTGACGGTCAGATGGGCATACTTCTCAGTAGCCATCAGGTCGAACTCCCGCAGTTCCGTTTCTTTGGTCTGCTTGTCGTTGCTGTCCATGACATCCTCCTGAGGTGGCTGATGGACTTACTCTAACGCACCACGTCTTGCTTGTCAATACCCCTTATCGCCTACCGCTACTCATGGCGAAATCACTTGAAATATCAATCAATCCCTTTTTTCCCGTAAACAAAAAGTGGGTCGTTTGTGGGTTGAGTTCCTTTCTAACGAACTTCCTCTTGAAAAAGTCAATGGCTTTGCCCCATGCATCCTCACCCTTAAATGTGATGATCTCCTGACCATTTTGAGTTACATGCATTGTGTCTGTCTGTTTATCAAAGCTAAAAATTATGAAGGTCTTCTGATTTGGGTTTGGCTTGGCTGGAGCAACTGGTTTGGCGGGAACCTGTGGCTTTGCCTTGTCACCAGAAAATGGCCAAAACGCTTCTCTCTGTAGGGAAGCTGTAACAATATTACTATTGTTAGACATGCGATAAGCGAAAGCTCTCATGCTTTCATTCTTACGGGCCTCAAAGGCAATAATTTTTCGATAATCCATTTGATCTAGCTCCCTTTTTCGAGTATGATATAGTAATAGAAAAATATAAAAAATCACCTATTCGGAGAAAGTATGATTAAACAGATGAAGGCCCAAGATTGGTTGGCCACTATTCCTAGCAATTCGGTCCAGTTGTTTGTGTTGGATCCACCCTACAATCTTGGTTACAAATACAACACTTTCAAAGACAAGATGCCTCACAAGCAATATATTGATGAGCAAACACAACTTCTAAGAATATCCCTTTCTTGTCTCAAAGATGGTGGGTCGCTCTTCTATCTGAACTATCCAGAAACAGCAGCAGAGATATGGATGAACATTGCTCCCGAATATAGGTTCGAATGGATCACTTGGGTCTACAATGTCCACAGCGCTGGTTCACCAGTTCGTAAGGCATCAAGGGTTTGGCTATGGTTTTCAAAGGGAGAGCCTACCATCAACAAGGAGGCTTTCCATACCGAATATCAGAACCCTACCGACAAACGTGTTGCTGGTCGTATTGCGGCGGGCTTCAAACCATCTGCCTATGATTGGTGGGAGTTCCAGCAGGTCAAGAATGTCAGCAAGGAAAAAAGAGACCATCCTTGCCAGTTACCAGAGAAGATGGTTGAAAGAATCATCCTTGGGGCATCTAACCCTGGTGACTTAGTTTGCGACTTCTATAGTGGCAGCGGAACTACTGCCATCACTGCCATCAAGAATGGAAGAAAGTTTGACGGCTGTGACCTTGATAAGAAGTATGTGAAGGAAGCCAACGCTTTCCTGGCAACCCTTCAATCCTCTGACTCGTCAACTTCTCCAATCACATCTAACAAAGCACTGACCATCGGGTAAATCTCTGAGGTCTTAACTGGGTTCTCTGGATGCTGGTTGTCTGGGTCAGTCATGATCTCTACATTGTTGAGAACTTTCAAGGCCTCATTCATACGCTCAACAATGCCTGGCCTCTCTGCAAAAGCAACATCTGTGATGATGCGTGAAACCATGTGCTCAGAATCAGCACCTTCATCCAAAGCATCATTGATATACTCATCAACCTGAGCAACCATGATGTCTGCTGGGGCTTTGATGACATATTCTACCGTTACCTTAATCTCTGCCTGTTCCATCTTACCCCCTTAGCCTACTGCTTCTGTGGCTTTCTCAACACACTCTTTCAAAATAGCCTCTAACTGTGAGAGGGTTGAAAATGAATATTGCTGACCAACAGCTAATAAATCAAAACCCTCACAGACACCTGCTTGAACCCTTATCTCTGGCAATCCGTCACCCTTATTTTCTTTTTCATCATTAGTTGGATTGTAGTAAAAAACCTCAAAATAAAACTCATAAGTATATCCTTGCAACTCTGTCATTTCTGCTTCTGAAAGCGACTCTGCTAAAGTGCCCTGACCAGCATCATAAAGATCTCCATAATTTATCTTCTTTAGGTTTTTCTTTATCTTAGGGTCCAACCCTGCAGCAACCAACTCCTCATTGTGGTCCATAATAAAGTTGTTTAAACCTTCTTTATATGCATTGGACTCTTTTTCATGAGCATCTTTAGAAAATTCCTTGTTACTAGGCCAGCCACCTGATGAACTCATATAACTGACATCAATAAAAGCTTTACCTCTCCAGCCACCATTAGTATGATTGAAAAAGCCTGGAGTATGAGGGCGATGCTCTAATGGCTCTGCCTCTCTTCCCCAAGCTTCCCATGAACTACTCATATTTTGAACAAATTCATCACAGGCTGCTCGGATAATTTTACTTATCTGAGGATGCTGTGGAAGCGTGTCCAGAGGAAAGTGGGTTATTTTATCCCTATTGATTTCATCCTGACGTTGCTGTTCAACAACTCTTTGCTGTTCAACATCATCTAAAAGATCTGCTTTGCGAAATGAAATCATCATTGGTCTGCCCTTAGGAGGTCATTTTCTTTTATATCACACTCTTCGCCTGGGCAACTGATCGTATATCTACCATCAGAACCATCAATCCCAATAACCAATCCTTGTTTAGTTTCTCCATCAACTATAAACTTTACATGGTCACTAAGTGCAAATTTTGGTTTGTAAACCTCAATGATCCCAAAAAATGTTCCAAACTCATTGGCATGATATTCTGATTCACCCACAAAATAAGCATCAGCCCTCTTCATACATTTGAACAAATCATCCAAAGTGCGGCTCAACATACTTTGCTTTGTCGGAGTAATATTTTTCTGCTGAGTAAATTCAGCTCTTCTCGGGTTAAATGGATAAGTTGGATTGACAATAGTAAAAGATCTCTCCAACTCCCTAAAACAATTCCTGCGGATATTTTCCATGACAAAGTTTTCAAACTCTATCTGGTTGTTTTCAGAATCATAAGCCCACAAATAAATTGTTTCGTCATTGATAACAATGATTAGTCTAACAACTTCACGCTCTTCCCTTATTTCCTCAAGAAGGTCTGCCTGTCTATACGAAATCACGCTGAACCCTCCTTGTGATGTAGATAGCGCTGCGGTCATCTCTGCCAAACTCATTTTCAGTTATGACATTTATCTCTGGACCAACCATCTGCTTGAGAGAGTTTGATATCTTTTCAACAAGCCTCTTGTAGTCTCCATTTGGATCATTTGGATTCAACTGCTTGTCATATATCTCATCATCCTTATGAAGCCCTGACTCTATAAGAGCCAACCTAAACTTCATCAGCAAATCTTCCTCACTCACAAGATCATAGGCATCGGCAACGATCCAATATTGGAACTCGCCGTTAACCTTTCGCATAACCTCTCTTAACATAACAACATTCTCTTGCATGTTCAGTAATGCTTCCTTGGTAATACCATGCTTTGAATGCAGCCAACTGTATAGTTGCGGGCGAGTCATGTTTTCGGTAATACCACTTTCATTAAATTCTTCTTGATCAATTCTGACCATGATATCTGTATCCACCTGAAATAGTTCAATTGGAAAATCATTGGGTCTGATTCTTACCTTGCGAGAATGAATGGCATCCTCAATTTGTTTGGCTTGTCCTTGAATATCTCTAACATGCCATCTGGCAGGACTTTGAATAGCCAACCATCCCTGCTTTACCAAAATGTTTCTTATGTTGGCCGATTGATGCTTGGATAATTCCTCCATGATCTTAACACTTGACGGAACCTGATAGCCCTTAGCCTCAAGCCAATCTACATGCTCCAACATCCATTGGGCATGTGTGGTGTCCCTTACTGGATATGAGTTTCCATGCGGGTCAATGAAACCAGCAAAATCAATCGGACCTTTAAATGGAGGTTGTAAATTTCTCTGTGATATCATAGTTCGAAGTAAAATATCCCGCCTTCTGCTGAAGTTGGTTTAGGTTTTTCGGATTCTGTATTGTAGCTAATTCTTAAAAATCTATTCAAAGTTAGGTCAAGATATCGTAAAGGATTATTATATGGGGCAAGCAGATTCTTGTAGGGTGAAGATGCCTCTATGTGTGTAGCAACTCCCCAACCCAAAGCTTTTAGAAACTCCTTGAACTTTAATGAAACTTCTAAGTTTAAAGTTTTATCATCATTCACGGCTCTGATATCTGGTATGCCCTTGAAATAAATTTGACAACCATGTGGTCCACACCTAAACCCATACTCTACAAAGTGATTACCCTTGTTCTTAAAGTTTTCTAGGAGGTCAGACTGACGGTAGGATATCATAATATTTTGAATCTAACCTCTCCCTCAAAAGTGGTTGTCTGTGTTACTTCAGTGCCGCCACACTCTCTGCCAAGATCATCTACAATGAAATTTATTATCATAGTCTTGACGTATTTATAGAATTCTTGTGTGTCAGCTGGAAATACAGCAGATAAATAATCTGGATCTGCATTACGCGGAGTGAATCCTTGCTTACTCTGGATATACTCTCTGAATTTGCTACTCAAAACTTCATTTACTTTGAAGGATTTTCCATCTGACCAAATAGTTGGCTTCCCATGAAACCAAGCTTCACAACTATCTCTACTGGTTGCCGTAATGGCAAAGGTTAAAAAATACCACCCTGAAGGTATTTCTTGAACAAAGCTATCTAAGAGGTCAGCTCTACGGAAAGATATCATACCATAGTACTATTATATAAAAGAAGAAGCCCTAGCGGATTGCGCCAGGGCCTCTGTTTTAAGTATAACTTTTGGTATTATCGCTTCGGCCGCAGCACAATGTAAAAGACCAAAGCTAGGATAATGGCTGCAGGAACAGCATAAAGCAGTCCAAAAGCCATCTTTGAAGCCACTACCATCATGGACCAGTAAAGCCAATGCATCAAAGAGCCTACGGTCCAACCAAAAAAGACCATAAAAAGAACCACAGCCAAAGCTACAAATACAAACTTTTTCATGTTATTCTCCCGCTGGAAGAACCATATTCCTTGGATGGATCATCTACCCATTCAGAGGAATCGAAGTCCTTTGTATCCATGTATTTAAATTCATGTGTGCCGTCAACCCTGACACATGGTTTATTGATATGTTGACTCTGAATAACTACTCCGCTCAATCGCTTCCCGCCATCTCTCCACCAAACCCTTAGATGCTTTCCCTTTCTCTCATCCCAAGACTCTTTGGCCATGTTTAGTATTTCAACAAACTCTTCATGAGATATCTCGCTACCACCATGAGAGTCAATGGCTCCAACCAGGTAAAACTGGCTGACCGTCACGGCATGGAATATCTCATTGAAGCGATTGGGATCCATTACTTCCCCAGCTTCTTCTTAAGACGCTCAAACTCGGCCTCTTCACGCTTCGTGACCTGCTCCTGCCATTGATCCAACTGCTTGAGACGTTCAGCAAAATCCTGGTCGGTTTCTGGAGCCCAACCCCTCAATTGAATCCTCCCACGCTCACTGTCATCATAGGATATTTCAAAAAAGAGATCGGCATAACCCTTCTCTTCATAGTATTTCTTCAGCTCCAAGATCCTGGCAACAACACTATCCAGGCTCATCTCGATATCAAAAGTCTCAAGTACATGCCTAACTCTGGACTTTTTCCTGATGGAGTTGTTCTCGGTTCTATCGAACATAGAACTCAAACTATAATCTAAGCTATTCATGATGCTCCCCTGAGCCGTGACATTGTTTACAGATCGTTAGGTAGTCATGTCCCCAACGACCCTTACCACCCCAGACAGTCAGACTGTTATCGTAAACAGCATACTTGAAACCTTGACCATCACAGTGTTTGCAGCCTTGCTTTGTTTCTGGAAGATCTTTTATGAGTTTAGCCATTCTTATGCAATCAGAACAAGACTCCATCACACCATCAAAGTCATTAACCTCTAGATGATGATGAAGAGCTGTAGTGGACTCATGCAACTTTTCCAGCAGCATTTCTTTGAGTTCACTAAGAGTCAGGTTTCTATATTTGTGATTCATTGACTCTGAGTTCCTTTTTGATTCTTCTAAGATCAAAAACCCCCACCCTGATAAGACCATTGTAGTAAAGCTCCCAAATCTCCGCATAGAGATTGAGAACGGACTCTTGTTTGTTGTCACCAATGGCTGAAATCTCTGCGCCATCAAAGGAAGCTTTCGCTAAAAACCTTCCTTGCTCCTCGGTGATTCTGATGTCCATTACTTCCCCTGTTGCCTTTTGATAAAATCCACGGCTTTAGAAGGTGAAAGAAAAGGTATCGGAGCCCTACGCCTGATGCTCCAAACACAATAAGCCCACGCAACCTTGTTCCCGCAGTAGGGACAATAAATCGCCTTTATCCCATAAAAGGGTCGATGAAGTACATAGAAGTCTCTCAGGCTTATATCCCCAAAAAGATAGGGACGACTATAACCATTGATCTTTATAGGGTTGGACATCTTTTCCCTATAAAAAGCCTCATAAGCTGCCTGACCACCCTGTTCATCTTTGCTATAGGCATAGCAAGTTTGATGAAGCAGAAATTCAACAGGATAGCTTTCATAAGTTACAGGTGGGACAGCGATAAAGTCTTCAGGGGCAACCTGGACAACCTTCTCAATTGGTGTCGGGACTGGAGTTGGAGCCTTCTTCAAATTCTCATATTTGATGATGTCGGTATCATAGGCTGTGCGGACTCTCTGGATAAATCCACCCACAGAGAGACCTACAATTGCCGCAACACCAGCAACGATGAAGATCTCCATCTTAGTCATTTCACCCTCTTGGGCTTCTTGCCCTCGCATATCTCAAAAAATCTCTGCATGGCATAGTTGTATAGATCGGCATCACCCTTGTCCACAATGCGGGCAAGTTCCTTTTGAGCCTTGAGCCACATCTCACTCTCTGGCATTTTACCTTCAGCCTTCCACATCTCTGCAATGGCTTTGAGTGTCGGCGGTATGCGGCGGGTAGGCTTAGTAGTTGTAGTCATAACCATCGCTGCTGCTTTCATGAATATAGATTAAGCCAGCATCAACCAATTTGACGCTGCTTTGCGCGGAGCGTATAAGGATGTGATTTCCCTCATAGACTTTGGGCACTATCTCGAATGATGCATTGTAACTCTTTTTATCATCCTCTGTCCACTCTAATTTTACCGCATAATAACCGTTGAATTGCATAACGTATTTGACTTCTGAATCGTAAATCTTGCTCCCGTCAAGATTGGTGACATCTGCTTGATGCAAAAGAAAGTCTCCTGTCAACTGCCCCTCAAAGAGACCCCTCTTAAACCTAACCTCTACAGGATAATGATAAGCATTGTATCTGTCAGATTCAAATCCGATAGAAGTCGCAAACCAAAGCGAACCCTGAGCATCTAAAACGGGAACCTGAAACTCTGTTTCGTAGTGGTCGGATTTCCCATCCCATGTGCTGAGAAGGATCTTTCCATCTACTTTCTGCCACGGAGGTCCATTACTCTTGGTGGAACAGCCAACCACACAAAGAAAGCAGAGCAAAAACCATTTCATGAAAACCTCAATCTATCGAATAGAAAAACTCTTGAAATCCCTCATCATCCCACTTAACCTTTTCTCCAAATTTAGATCTAGCAGCAACCCAGCGGCGATTCACCCTCTCTGCCCAAGCCTTGATGCCTATGCCATCCCAATATTTATCCATCTCTTCTTTGGTTGGGGCATGAGATATTTGCTTGATAACTTCTTCTTGTTCGAAACTATCTTGGTCAACATAGATGATATTTGAGGGATGTCTAAAACTTCCATTGATAGAGACTGTAGCTATCCATTGCTGTCCCTTAGAAACTCCCCAAATGGCAACTCTTTCACCCTCAGGGATAATACCAGCCTTTAGTTTCATATCTGATCTGTCCACTTGCGACCACGGACACCCTTAGATCGCTTCCAAAACTTAACGGCTTCTTCGGCTTGCTCCTGAGTATCCCATTTCTGTTTGCCTTCCCATTCAATATCCACATCACCTATCTTGGCATAGAAATGTGAACCATTGGGCCACTTGATGTAGCGAACCTCTTCCTGTGGAAAGTGAAGTTCATCCAAAGTCTTCTCTTCAAGGATGTCATACATCTCTTGGGCTGGGGTGTCACAGGAATAGCCACCAGAAGACTTGATGTAAATGACCATGCCACGCTCAAGCAACTTTATACGATTCTCATAAACCTCATCGAGAATGCTGGCCATGGCGTGAGCAAAAGAAGTCTCCCTACACTTGGCTCTGGTTTCCGAGATAAAAGCTAATGCATTGGTGTGGTGGGCTCTCCCAGCCAACACTTCGCCACCACTGGTCATAGCTGCATGCACACGAGTCTCAGTGGTCTTTTCCATGTAGTCCATGAGTTGCCAGCCATTGGCAATGACCAACACCCACTCATGCATCATGTGTGGAAACTTCTTCAATCGAATCTTGCGA
>Ga0265326_10000494_pt1 | contig 15219 bp, 37 predicted proteins | sample 41424metaG_FD_192439 | JGI IMG/M metagenome (GOLD analysis project Ga0265326, IMG submission 192439) | Rhizosphere microbial communities from Carex aquatilis grown in University of Washington, Seatle, WA, United States - 4-14-24 metaG | ecosystem: Host-associated > Plants > Roots > Rhizosphere... | reverse complement strand
TGTTGCATATCCAAAAAAGGAGTGCAACAATAGCAAATCCAATGACCACTACTCCAACAGTTCCTATGAAAATCTGCCATGCCGTAACAGGTTCTCCATATCGACTTGCTGCCAATATCATCATCCTAAAGCCTTTCTTGGCGGAGCCACACCCCGCCCATAAATTTTTACCCCTCTTCGTCAACCCCTATAAACTTGTCCAATGGTTCACAGTTCGGATCTGTTTGGTTGTGACCGAAAAATCGATCATCGTAAATAGGACGATATTGCTTGCTGCCTCCTATCATTCCAACCACTTTCGCATTGCATATTCATCATACATCTCTTTATACTTTCGCAACCTTGTATATAACAAAATGAAAGGCCAGAACAAGGTGACCAGTAATACCTTCATCCAAGTCCATTGGTCTTTGGCAAAACCTACACCTATAGCAATATAGATCCAAAAGGACATGTCACGAATGAAGTTGAACAACATCACCCCACCTTCCCTTCATAGATGGCTAACTCCACCACCTCAACAGGAGTAGGTATGTATTTGCAGCGGTCACAGCGACTAGGAACCATTGCCAAATCTGCAGTTGTCCCTGTCTTCTGAAAAGGATAACTCTTAATCCAATGCCACCGATGCCCCAGCAAGATGCAAATCAGCTTCGAGAACATGGCGACCTCCCTCTACAGTATCGCTAGGTGCAACCAGGATTGATTCTGGGACACTCAATCCTCTTTCTAGAACCATCCTAACATTCTAAGTATCACTTGTCAATACCTTCACGCAAACTCCTCAGATAACCAAGCCTTTTGTAAACTTTGAAGAACAATGCCCTTTTCCATAAACGATGCAGCATTTCTGATCCTTCACTGAACTCAATACCCTCTGGAATAAACCCACCAAATTCATTGCATACTCTGGCTAAGGTTCGCCCATCCAGCGTTTTAACCTTTTCTCCATGATTACCAATAATAGATAGTATCTTTTGCATAACTTCTCCTAAAGGAGTTATATGTTATACTTTCTAGCCGCCAATGTCAATAACCCTTTATATAAGAGCTTTGTACAAGATCTATTGATCAGATCTATTAGTACAAATCGTTTATAGGGAGATGCAGTTTAGTGAAGTTAAACGGTTAAATAGAAAACCTATACCATATGTTGTATTTGTGCATTTTTGTTATAATAAGCGAGAGGTGTCTATGAGAACAAGATTTAACAAATCTCCAAAAGTTAACCATTTAAACATTAAACAACATTTTGACTCATATGAGTCCGAGTTTGATCAAGAATTAGCTGAGAAGAAGTTTGTCTCTATCAAAAAGAGAGGTCTTAAATCTAAACACGGTTTAACGATATTGGATTATGAATCTATGGAACATCAACAAAATGGTCTTTGTTTGATCTGCGGACAATTAGAAACAACTATAGATAAAAAGACTGGAAAAGTAAAACGATTAGCTGTAGACCATAGTCATGAAAGTGGAAAAATAAGAGGACTACTTTGTTTGAGATGCAACATGTTGTTGGGCTTTGCTAGAGATAACGTGAGTATCTTACAAAAAGCTATTGAGTATTTAAGGAATACTGTTTAACTTTATTGGTTTTGTTAAGCACATTTTATTTGTTAATCTTTTTAGCAGATTTTTGCGGCCAAAAAAAATTTGGAGTTGACTTTTAAAGGGGTTTTAGCAAAAAAAGGATCCAAAAAAATTTTGATAACTGACTAGATGGGGTACTATGCCACGTCTGCACACCCCTACCCCCTGTTGTTTTGGATAAATGTATGCTTAATTTTGTGTGTTTTTGATGCTTTTTAAGCATACATTTGTATGGTTTGGGGTTATTCCCGTGGGGATTAGTTAGCCATGACTTGTATACAAGTAGTGTCCGAGGCGGGGTTGACAGGTGAGGAGGGATGTGCTGTGCTAATGATAGCAGTGTACACACCAATACCCTCTGACCGTTCCCGCTTGGGATTAGGTGAGAGGGTAGAGGTGGTTCCCACTTGGGGTAGGAAGGTGTTAGCTACGCATGCAGGTAACCATGAGCAGGGAGGTCGATGGGCAGTGGAGCATTGATGATGGAGTCCACCGAGGGGATGAGCATGGAGCAGTCTGCCATTGCGTGGTAGTCGGGGAGGGACAGGCAGATGACAGGAGCAGGGAGCAGTTCCATCACCATACCCAACGGCATGGGATGGAGGATGATACCGAACCCACGGTCTTTGAGTTCATGTGTGAGCAGGACTATCTCACGCTTGCGGTTCATGCAACGCGGTGAGGTAGGGTCCAAGAACAGAAGGGTGTGACCCTTGGCAATGCTCTTGACGATCACTTCGAAGGGTAGTTCCTTTGCCCGCATCTTCAAGGTCAGTCGAGTCTTGCGGTTCATGGCAGTCTCCTATCCCCAAGTGGTGTGAAGGTTGTTTGCTACCTTCACTGTGTAGTAAGTATAACATAGCACCTTGAGGTTGTCAAGTATTAACCTGGTCCTGCCCCATAGACACAGCAAGCAGACTCAATGCTCCCCTTGCCATCCCATAGGTGGTAAGAGTGGTCTGAGAATGGAGGAGTCCACTTGTTGAGTTCGTTCATGAATGCCATCGCTTTCTTCTTGTTGGTAAATGACTTGATTGGTTTGTATGAGTTGCGAGTTCCACTGAACAGTCCATAGGTCGAAGTCTTATCGACCACAAAGAAGTGTGTCATGGTTACTTCTCCTGCATGCAAGAGATGGAGCAGTAGTTACCCGTATGCTTCACAGCATAGAAGGTATCACCCGCTTTGAGTTCCTTGTCACAGTTGTCACAGTGAATGTGGTCGGTGGGTTCGACTATGGATTTGATGAAGGGTTCCATGGGGTTGCTCCTGAGGTATGAATCTATTATAGCATTAAGATAGCACCTTGTCAAGACTTCGAAGAAGTCTGGACGTGACTTGCTCTGCAAGTCCCAGTCAAGGAGCGTAGCACCTGGGCTGCAGCGGTGTGCTAAGACTTGTATACAAGTAACTGCAGCGCTGGGTCTGCTGGTGGGGTGGGAGATCCGCACAAAGCAAAACCCGCCCTTGTTTAAGGGGCGGGTCTGATTGGTCGGGTATTACTTGGAGAAGTCGTATTCGATTCCGTCTGCCACAACCTTGATGACGGCATCGAGGGGGATGCAACGGTAGTCCTTCTTTTGCATGTCGAAGATGGTCAAGAGGTCGTAGTCAGCGGGGACGTATTTCAGTTCGCCCCCTTTGAGGTGTTTCTTGACCCCCAAGCGTCCATTGAGGATGCGGAGGTCGCCCACCTTTGCCCCTGTCTTTTTGTCTTCGGTCCTGCGGTGGAAGTGGACGGTGACTGCCTTGCCGTCCTGAGACTTGATGATGGTGGCGATGGTGTCCTGTTTGGTCTTCATGGTGTATCCCCAAGTGGATGATGTAATAAGTATAACAAAAGGATAGCACCTTGTCAATAGTTATATTTATGGTTTGCCGTAAAGGTCGAGGGTTGCTATCTCTTCCTTGGTCGAGTTTTTCATTGATACCACGGCATAGACATACCTGCCTTTGCAATGGTTTTTGGAATTGATGTTCCATTGGGCAATGAGTTCATGTCCTTTTGCTTCGGTTTCCACTAACACCGTTCTGTCGCTGTTCTTGCCGCCAGTAGGGAGCAGGACACCATCAGCGGTATTGGAGTAGAGAAGGGTTTTCATGACTTGTCCTTTTTGAGGAATTCAATAAGGCGGTGATACCAGTAGTTGCTAAGGACCACTTCTACACCCATATAGATGGAATCCATGGGGACAAGGGGCTTGATGATCTTTTCCGCCTTCTTATGGGTGTCATATTCCCATCCGTTTTCGCGGATTATCTTTTCCACAGCATCGGAGAAGGAAACCTTGCCTTTGCCCTCGCAGGTATGGCAGTTATGTATGTCGCCATACATATCAGCCCGAGCCTTGCCCGAGCCATGGCAATCAGGGCAGATGAAGAAGACGAAGGCGGGGAAGGGATACTTGGGCGAGTCCATGATTTACTCCTTTGATGTATGAGTAAGTATAACAAGAATAGCTATCTTTGTCAAGTTATTTGAATTTTCGGTTGGTAAAGGTATTGCCAAGTCGGTCTGCCCATCCATCGGAGGTTGTGGCAATGCTATGAATCTGTTTCCCCGCATTCTCAAGAATGGTATCGAGTATTATTTTGAGGGGAAGATCTTCGTCAAGGTCAAGGTCGCTCCGTAGGGTATAGCCCTGACCTTGGCGTTGCTTGATGCTTGATACCCAAGAGCGGAAGTCTTTTACTTCGCCATTACCCTTGAATAAGAATCGGTGATTCTTGGTTTGCTTGCCGATTACCTGCAAGTCTTTTTCTTTGACGAGGTAGAAGGTTTGCTTGTCCATGGCGGTTCCTCAAGTGATAGACCATGATAACATAAAGATAGCACCTATGTCAAGGTGGACATCGAGTGACATCCAGGGCGGACATCATGACTTGTATACAAGTAATGTTAGAGCTGGGACGGCTGTGATTGAGTGGCGCAACAAAAACCCGCCCTTGGGAGGCGGGTGATTTGTTTGGTTTAGAAGTTCTTTTTCTTTGCCTTGACGAACCCTTTGTGGAGTGGTGTTAGACGTTGCCGTTCTTGATGCGGGTCTTCCAAGCCTTCTTGCCAGCGGCTTTCCAGTCGGTCTTGGGGGTGTATCGCTTGAGCAAGATAAAGTTTTCCATCTGCGTCTTGCTGGTGAGGTTGAGGTCGGGGCGGGAGATGAGGGTCCACTTGTAGTGGCTGGTCCCACGCAGGGCAGAGCGGAATGAAGCGTATTTTTTGAATTCGTCAAAGGTGGTGTGGTCCTTGCCAAACTTGGTCCTCAGGGTAGGACCAACGGTTCGCCCAGCCTTGGTCGAGCAGTTGACGGTGAGGATGCAGTCATGGGGCAGGGTGTTGAGATGTTCCATGATGGGGACCACTTCTTCCACTTCGGTCTTGACGGTTTTCATTCCGTCATAGTCCACGATGTAGGGGTTGTACTTCGGGGCGATCTTGCTCATCATGCCCTTGCGGTGGATGAAGGCAGGAGCCTTCTTATTGCTGGTGACCACGGCTTGCATCTTGTCCACGCAGACCATCTGGGAGGGCTTGGCGATTCCCAGGGTATGCCAGAGCTCAGGCTGGGAGCCCACAACGACCTTGCCCATCTTGACGAACTTGGCAGGCATCAGGAGGGCATGACCATCAGCGGGGATGGAACCGATCTGCTGGCGGTAGACTTCGGCATTGCCGCCACGCCACCGAGCCTTTTCAGGGGAGAGGGCGCTCTTCTTGGAGTAGCCCATCTTGATGCGGTGATTGAAGGTAGCCATGACTTGTCTCCATCCAGAGAGTGTAAGGGTTTGGGGTGAACATCCATTCGTTCCCCATGAATAGATTCTCTCATAAAGCTAGCACCTTGTCAAGAGATGCCGCACATTGTGAGAAGATGTCGTTTCTCCTGGGAGGAGCTGTGCTAATACTTGTATACAAGTAACTGCAGAGCTGGGTCTCGCGGGCGGCTGGGCACAACAAAAAACCCGCCCTTGTTTAAGGGGCGGGTGATTTGTTTACTTTGTTCTATGAGTTCTGGATGCGACTTTTGGCGGCTTTGAGTCCTGCAAGGACCATGGTAGCGTGAGAGATCTTTTTGTTGAGGACTCGAATCTTTGCCGCCTTGATTCCAGCCCTGACCATTGTGGGGCTCTTTTTCTTACCCATGGCTTTCTCCCATGTGGTGAGTGTTTTACCACTCCTGTATTTTGGGGGGTTTCATGTTGCCATTCCTTTGAAGCGGTGGTCCAGTTCTCTGACTGTGAACCCTTTGTCTATGAAATGAGTGATACCTTCACCCTTATCTTTGTGGATTGAACCACGAACCCCTGTGTCGGTCAACCACCATTTGCGATCTGTCAGGTAGAGGGTAAAGTAGGTGAACCTGCCTTTGTCATCTGGACCTTCCAAATACTCCACCACCACTTCCATAGGCTGGATATTGAGAGCGGCAAGACGAGCATCGATCTTTGCCTGTCTCTCAAGGTGTTCGGGTGAAAGGACCATGAGGTTTTCCATTACCACTCCACAAAGTCAAGGAGGCGGTCAACATATTCATCTAATTCTCTATCGCTCATAGCAGTCAATGATGCCTCTTGTTCAGCAAGCAGTTCTTTGGCTCGGGCTATGAGTTGTTCTCTGGTTAACTTCTCGTCTTCCATGGTCAGCGTTTCTTTCTGCGGCGGTAAATCATGGCGGGACTCCTTAGTAAGCCATCATCCTTGAGATTTTCTTTTCTTCGTTCTCAATGACTTCAAGCCTGACCTTGTCGCCATTCTCCCACGCCTTCCAGACAATGGCAATGGGGAAGGGCTCAGGAGTGGTTCCAACCTGCTCGAAGAAGTTGCCAGCATTGGCGCAGTCGGCGGCATACCTAGCCAGCCATTCGGCTCGATGACGCAGGTCTGAGTTCTTCTTAACGCCAGCCACGCCAAACATAACGGGCTTGGCGTCAATGCAGATATCGCCGCCCTGGTTACGCGCCAACTTCAAAGCCTGTTCGGCTGTGTCGGCGTAGACTTCTCGGCTGGTGAAGACGGACACGATGAACTTCGGCATGGCTTATCTCCTGAGTGTTTCTTATTCTCTCACAGGTGCTACTTTTTGTCAATGTCGTATTCCCACTTACCAAAGGTCTTGGAGCAGGAGTATTGGTCGTAGCCTTCATTGACAAGGTCATACCACACATAGCGTTGGATGCCGCAGACAGAGCAGGTCACGATATCGTAATCGGCTCCATCGGTTGAGAAGTGGTGAACGCTGGTGGTCGAAGGATGTTTGCAAAGGTGATAGTTGACGTTCATGGAGATGTAGTCGAGGCATTCCTTCAAGCCATGTTTGTTACGGTGGTCTGGTATCTTATCCATGAAAGCCTTGGTTGCGGCATACATTGTTTTGTCATCGGTGTTTTCTTCCATGACGGTGACAAGGGCTTGGAGGGCTTGAAAGATGTTCATGGCGTAACCTCTTTGAGTGATAAACCATTATAGCATTAAGATAGCACCTTTGTCAAATGCTGGGTGCAGCAGCGAAGGACGGCTGCTATTACTTGTATACAAGTCAAAGCAGAGCTAGTTTTGCTTGTGTCCGCGACGGCCGCGGACACAAGCAAAAGGACTACCCGTAGTGGCGTAGTCCCTTTGGCTGATTGTTGAGGTCTTAGAATTTGACTTGGACTTTGACGACCTTGTTGCCCTTCTTCCAGACGTAGAGGGGATAAGAGCCATCGCCCCAACCGCTCTCGCAGACAACGCCCACTTCCTTGAAATTGCCGCCCTTGAGCCCTTTGCTGTCGTCCGTGCAGGTCAGGGCGCAACAGGCTCCGTAGAACTTCTCGCCCTTGGGTTCCTCACGCAGACGCTTGGAGGTCATCCAAGAGGGCTGTGTCATGCCTTCCGCCAACTTGTCCTTGCGGTAGGCGGAGGAGTCGAAGGCAGACATTTGCCCCGAATCCACGCCCACGAAGGTAAGGCGTTCCTTGGCTGACGAACCCATGTCGGGATGCTCGGTGGCATGGACCAAGGTGAGGCTGGACACACGCCCCTGATTGCCGATGGAGACATGAGCCTTCCAGTTGCCATTGACCGCAGGCAACTCGTCATAGCCAGCGCTCTTGCTGTAGCATGGGTCGCTGATGACGAGGATGCCTGATGTTACCTTGACGATGCCTAGACGTTTGATGCTCATGACTTCTCCCAAGTGGGTGACTTAAACTATTGTCTCATAAAGATAGCACCTTGTCAAGAGGCTTTGCAAGTCCCAGTCAAGAGAGCCCGTGGCACCTGGGCTGGTCCCCCGTGGATACTACTTGTATACAAGTCATGGATCGATCCCTCGCTGCAGTGCATAGATCCGCACAAGCAAAAGCCCCTCGATGGTGCAGAGGGGCTTAGGCGTCCGACTATGTGGATGGGTTCAGGAGACTTCGCAGTATTCCATCATGCATTGGAGGGCTTCGTCAGGGGACTTTGAGGCAAAGACCTTTTTGGTCAGTTCATTGACCTGTGTCTTGAGCCCTGCCCGTCTGAGGGCAACGGCGCAGATGGCAAGGAGGTTCATGGTATTGCTGTCCTGCCCTGTGAGTGTCACCTGTGGCTTGTTCATGGCTTTGCTCCTTAGGGGTTGACGAGTTCTGCGAAGTCTTGGTAGTAGGATTCCACATCGGCATAGCCGTTGGCATGACCTTTGTCCCAAGCCATGTCCCACACCTTCTGTTCTTTGGACTTCTCTGAGGTTCTGAGGTATTCCTTGGCGAGAGCCTTACGGAAGTTGTCGTTCACTTGCGTTGTGGCGGCGTAGTAGTCGTCACGCCTCTGCATGAGGAGAACCTTGACTTCCTCATGGTGTTTGGCTTCACGCTTCTTGATGAGGTCTTTGAGGTCCGCTTGGGTGAGAGCCATGCTCATGGTAGGGACGGGGGCTTGCTGGAACTTCGCCCATTCTTCATCGCGGATCTTCTCGGCGCTGGGATAGGGGATGGCGTCATAGGCTTTGTCGTAGGCTTCGTAGATGCTCATGGCTCTGTCCAGAGGGTGAGTGATGCCTGCAATCCAGCAGGCTATGAAGTAATGATATCACAAACATAGCACCCTGTCAAGGGGCTAGTGTTTGGAGTTGGCTCGGCTTGAGCCGCTTCGTATCTCTTGGAGGATGTTGCGGAGGAGCCCACTGCTGATATGTGAGCCCAAGTGAACACGGACCTGATGCCCAAGGGCGTTGGCGTAGAGCAGATGCTTGTTGCTGGACACCTGCTTGTAGCCAGATCTTTTTAATGCTTTGAAGATATCGCTCTTGTTACTCATGGTGTCTCCATAGAAAGAGGATGACCCATGATAACATATCTTGTAGGGCTTGTCAACGCAGGGCTTGAACAAATTCTGGAATGAGGTCTTCCACCTTGAAGACTTCCTCTCGGCTATCCATGGCAAGATTGCCGCTGGGATCCATATCCTTGACCAGGACAGTTCCGTTCTTCAGTGAGGCGTAGAGATTGAACTTGGGCAAAGGCTTGAAGATGTCCACTTTGTCAGGGCTGATGACGACAACGTTTTTCTTAGGCATGGCTTCTCCTTTGAGTGATGGACCATTTTAACAAAGAGATAGCACCTAGTCAAGAGGCTTTGCCTCTGACGTGACTTGCTCTGCGAGTCCCAGTCAAGCCCTCTGCGAGGGACGGCTGCTACTACTTGTATACAAGTCAAAGCAGAGCTAGCGCCCTGGTGGCTGACGGGAGTGGGTTCGAGGCACAAAAAAAGTCCCACGGGGCTTACGGGCACCCGTGGGTTAAAGCTCAATTAGTCTAATAGGAGTCAAAGGCCAACAAATGGGTTTACCTTTACGGAGGGTCTTTATTCATGGTCGCCCTCGGGCGTTTGTAGAAGGGCTACCGCGGCCAAATACGGGGTAGCCCTTCGTCAGATGTGGCTATCCCTCAGGACTTAGCCACGGAAAGAGGGGCGCTCTTTAACCCCTCATGGGGTGGGGCAGTTTACGGAGTGTTCTCCCTCTTGCTTAGATGGGGCGACCTCACGCCACGCTCCCCTTAGGTGTCGATGTCAGCGACAAACCCATAGTATCATTTCTTGTTGTTCCTGTCAATAAGTAGTGACAGTGGCATAGTAGACGTAGGATGACCCAGGACCATTGCAGGCGATGTTCACGCCATGGGGACTGGCGCTGGAAGTGATGACGTTGACATTGGCATTGCCAATAGGACCAGAGCCATTGATGAAGAATCCCACTTGGTAAGCCACGCTGGACATGATGATGACGCTATGAGATCCAGGGGCAACGCCATTGGGCAGGGAGTAGGGAGTGGAGCAGGAGCTACCCGCCGCAATCAAGATGGGATTGACGGCTGAATCAATCCACACGTTCAGGGATTGATTGGTTGAATTGTTGATGAAGAGCTGGCTCCCCGACACTGGCGTTGAAGTGGGCTGGATGCTCGGACCCAATGTGTTAGGGCTGTCGTTATGTTTGACACAGCCACAGATGCAGGCAGACAAGAGCAGAACTGCGATGATGTTTCTCATGACTTCTCCCTAAAGATTGGAATTCCTTCGCCCATCTGAAATTTGTTCTTCTGCCAGTATTCTTCCCGCATGGCGTGGATATGCTTTGTGTTCTGGCGTTTAGCCCAGAGCCCATAGCCTAAGAACAGGGTAAGGAAGATCAGGAATGCCACGGCGTCACCTTGTAGTGGTAGCGAGGCAAAAGGCTCCACTTGATTCGCATGAGTGTGTTCATGAGGGTGAGCATGGTTCTCTCCTATGCGGCAGGCTGTCCGTTGACCATGGCGACTCGCAGGGACATGGTCTTGTTCAGGTCGTGGTCCCAGATGGAGAATTCGGGTCCATCCCATCCACGCTCAGGGTGGTAGAAGCGGGCATAGACGATGGGGCGGTTGAGCCCAGTCTCGTCTTGGCGGCTGATGCGAATGGTGTTATCCGCATCGAACTGGTTAGAGTGGGCAAGGAAGATGCGTCCCGTCTTCAACTCGCTCAGGCTCTCCACTTTCTTGCCTGGGATGTACTTGTAGAATCCCCGCCCTTTGGTCTCGGTCTGCATGGTCTCTCCTGAGTGTTTCTTATTCTCTCATGGGTGCTGTTGTTTGTCAAGCGAAGACGGACTGGTTCATTGCTTGGTCGAGGCTCAACTTCTTGTCCATGACCTTCTGTGACAGTTCATCAGAGAGGGTGGAGCAAGCGGAGCATTCAGCGACCTTGGTGAAGGTTTCAGCAAAGGTATTGATATTACGGGTTCGGTGGGTCACATTGGCGACTTCGTGGATTTGGCAGGTATCGCAAAGCATGACAGCCTCCTCAGATGTATTTCTCACCTAAGTAAGTATAACATTTTCACAGCACCTTGTCAACTCGGCGGGCTGGAGTACTGCCGTTACTTGTATACAAGTCATAATAGCAGCCGCCCTCCGCCGAGCCAGTCTGCGCACAAAAAAACCCTGGGTGTTAGTCAGGGCTGTTTTTGTTTGAGTGCTAAGAGTGGCGTTGGGGAAGGGGTTTGAGGTTCTTGAACTGGCGAAAGATGAACGCCTGCATATCATGGCGCGTCATCGTTCCCGTGGTCTCTCTGGGGAGGGTCATGTATTTCCCCACCGCCTTCCTCAGCGCACTCATGCTGGGGTAGAGTTTCGTGTGATTCTGCATTGTAACTCCATCGAAGAAGAAGACGTTCTTTCCTAACACTAAATGTCTCCAGAGCATCCTTTATTCCAATAAAAAAAGAAAAGCCCAAAACCTCCTTCCCTTACAGGGGAATTCGGCTTTGAGCTAATCTTCTGTGACGCCCAATCTTTCGAAGGTGCTTGTTCTATCCTCGGTGGATGGCACCAGGGGACTCAGTCATTTGTGACTCCTTGCCGTTGTAGAAACCTAGCCATCTTCTAGGGTTAGAGCCGATGCCCCGCTCTACGCTCGGCTCGATTGCGGAGCAAGGCAGGGGCGGCGATGACGGTCTGTTCTTTGAGGTTGCGGCGGAGCAGGTTCAAGAGGCGGCGAAGCATGGCAGGCTCCCTTCTATTTCGTTTCCTTCTTCTTGACGATGGGGAAACGCTTCATGGTCTTGGGATACTTCCCATCGGACGGATGGGTGTAGATGTTCTTGGTTTCCTTTTTCTTCTTGCTCATGGGATCTCCTTGAGAGGTGAGTTACATCCTCTCATTTTTTGTAGTACTTGTCAAGCCGCTTTGATGTGGTCGATGACATGGCGAAGGCTCTCTTGGGTAGCCTTGATATCCGCCAAGTTCAGGAAGGTGTCAAAGTCAGCCATTGACGCCTTGGTGCTTTCCCACTCTTTGTCCGTGACCTTCGGACCCTGCTTCTTTAACTCAGCCCTTAGCCAAGTGAGCAGGGTTTTCTTGAAAGCCTTGACTTCTTTGGTCTGCATGATGTCTCTCCTGAGTGTTCCTTATTCTCTCACAGGTGCTATGGTTTGTCAAGCCTTGCAACGGCGGGAGTATTTCACACCCTGTAGGAAGGCTTCGGCTCGGTCGGTTCCAACCGCCGCACCATCGTAGGAATAAATCTCTTTGCCTTTGTGAGTGATGGTAACGCCATCAACTCCGCCCTCGGCTTTGAAACCCAGTTCTTTGGCAAGGGCTTCGATGCCTTTCATTTCCCTGAGGACACGTTCATCGCAGGTGCTCATGATGTTAGTCTCCAAAGTCTCCGTCAATGCAACGCTGACAGAGGGGTTGCTGTGGTCCAAGGCTCTGGTCTTTAGCCACGCCCTTTCTACCACAGTTAAAGCAGTAGTTTTTGAGGATGGACCAGAGCCTTGTAGCGTTCTCGGGTTCACGGTCCATTTCGTGTAATTGGTCGTGGAGGTTGGCTACGATGTCTGAGTCATCCATCTTATTGATTTCTGACTGGGTAAACCCAGGGGCGAAATCGCTAAGAGCCTGACGCAGTTCTTTGGTAGCCATGACCTCTCCTAAGTGTAGACCCATTCTAACATTACAACAGCACCTTGTCAAGCCTTCTTGAAGGCTGGGTTCTGCCACGGCCAGACTTGGAATGGATGCTTCTTCTGATACCAAGCCTCAGCGATCTTCTCCATCACCTTTATCTGGGCAGGCTCCGAATCCCTGATGCCGCTCCAATCTCCGTACATCGCCATCTCGGGATAGCCAGCCTCCATGCAGATGCTCATGACTGTCTTGTTGTCGGCATTGGAATAGGCATAATGTATCTTCATGAGAGAAGTGCAGCCAGAGAACTTGCACCAGAAGCCTTCGCCACCCATCATGCTCTCATGCCATTCTTCGCCATTGATGATGCCCTTTTTGCTGATGGTGATGTTGCGGTATTTGGGGTTCGACATGGCTCTCTCCTGTATGAGTGTAGAACCATGATAACATTAACACAGCACCTTGTCAAGAGAGCCCGTGGACACTACTTGTATACAAGTCATGGATCGATCCCTCGCTGCAGAGCATAGATCCGCACAAGCAAAAGCCCCTCGTATTTCAAGGGGCTCTAGCGGAAGTATTCGTTCTCTAGGTGTTGAGCGGCTTCTAAGGCTTGGTCTGGCGTTGGAAAGGGACCAACAGGAAGGGCGGGGTGTTCAGGGTCGGTGGGAACATAGAACCAGGACTTCTTGCCCTTCAATGCAAGTGTGAAGTGACCCCCTGTGGTGCAGGCATATTTGAATGGCATGAAGTCTCCCTACCTCTTGGCGTTGCGTTTGATTTCTACATATCGTTTCACAGCATCTTCCAATTGGGCTTCGTTTGAATCGCCCTTCTTCAAGACAATGTTGCATTCGTTCATCTTGCTCAACAGGAAGTTCAGAGGGTTGGGTAAGTGTCTCTTGAGCGATTCAAAGAAGGGCTCAATCTTGATGTCATCGTTGATGGTGTCGCCAAAGGTGGAAGTAGCGATGATAAGGGCTCGGGCTTCGGGTCCGCAGGCTTCACTTTTGAGATAAGCCTCGAAGATACGGTCACGCCTGGGTTTACGCTTGGGGTCCATCAGCCAACGCTTCTGGAACGTCTCCTTGGGCAAGGAGGTATACCAGGTGAAGAACTCGGACTGAACGAGTTCTTGACTGAGGTTTCCCTGCAACTGGGCAATCTCCAAGACTTCCATGACGGCTCCTTTAGTTAATGTAGTATTTTAACATGATCTCTTTGTGGCTGTCAAGTGCTTTTGTCATTACAATGGATAGCTTAGCTATCCATGTCATGGCTGCTTTGCAGCCATTACTTGTATACAAGTCATTGCAAAGATAGCTGGCTAGGCGCAAAAGAAAAGGGCTACCCGAAGGTAGCCCTAGTCTCTTTTTGCTTTTGCGGTTTGCTACTTCTTGGGGAAGAGCTTGCTCAGGATGATGCCGACCTTGCGGCTGGCGACCAGCATGGCCACGTACTGGCTGAAGGTGTAGTTCTTGCCCTTGTCGGACTTGGTGCTCATCACGGTCTTCTTGAAAGAGGTCTTGGCGCTCTTCGCCTTCTTCACCAGAGCCATGATGAATTCCTTGGTGTACTTCGCCTTGCGGCCCAGATGCTTGCTGTGGGTCTTGATGGTCTTCTTCTTGGCGACAGCCTTCTTCTTGGGCGCGGCCTTCTTCTTGGCAGGAGCCTTGGGCTTGGCAGGAGCCTTGGGCTTGGCGGCGGCGGTCTTGCCCAGGATGACCTTGGTGGCGTTGGCGAGCACTTCCTGGGGGGACGGGGCGGTGGTGGGCATTCCCTTGAGCAGATCCTTGGTGGTCTCCATGGTGGTCTCCTTATCTTGCTTGCGGTTCCTGACGGCTTCGAGGGAAATCCTCACGGCTTCAGTAACCTTGTTGTTTTCTGGTCCTTCGGTCTCTTCGATGAAGCGGTCGATTGCGGAACCTTCGGTGTTCATGTCCACCCTCGAAGTTTGATGATGGTATTTTCTCAGATCCTTTGTTGCTTGTCAAGAGCTTCGTGATAATTATTCGATGAAGGTCTTGCCCCAGGACAAGCCCGAAGCTTCGAGGAACTTCTTGAGAGCCCGCTTGCCTCCCTTTGCCACCACTCCCACATGACCCACATACACGGAGTAGATGAACTTGACTTCCACACCCACACACTTGGCTGTGTCCCTCATGCCATTCTGGGTGTCCGCCATGCCCTTTTCGTAGGACAGTCTGACGCTGTGCTGCTTGGTAGCCATGATGTGTCTCCTTTGAGTTAACCCATCTTAACACAGGAGCTATCTCTTGTCAAACCTCCCTGACGATGACTTTGTAGGTGACGCCATCATATTCGATGGTGTATTCGCCCAGCAGGGTATCGGAGACATCCATCACATCCACTTCATGCCCATCATCGAACAGGACCGCATCCACAAAGGGAGTATCCCCATTGCAGACTTTGATATCCATCTCCATCTGGGTGTCGAAGGCGCTGGATTTGAAGCAGGCGGTGTAGGTCTTGATGGTGTCACGGCTGAGGGAGCCACAGACATTGAACATCTGCTTGCTGGTCAGTTCCTTGCCGTTGAGGATCTTCTGCATCTTACGGGCTTCGGCTTTGGGTATGCCGATGTGGCAGGTCATCTCCGTCAGGCGTGAGACATAGGACTGTGTTTTCTTCATGGCTGTTCTCCTTTTCCCCAAGTGGTTGATGATGTAGCCATACTAACATTTCAATCGAAGCTTGTCA
>Ga0265326_10000491_pt1 | contig 15244 bp, 19 predicted proteins | sample 41424metaG_FD_192439 | JGI IMG/M metagenome (GOLD analysis project Ga0265326, IMG submission 192439) | Rhizosphere microbial communities from Carex aquatilis grown in University of Washington, Seatle, WA, United States - 4-14-24 metaG | ecosystem: Host-associated > Plants > Roots > Rhizosphere... | reverse complement strand
AAAACGGTTGTCGCCATTCACGATCGCCGCTTGATGCTGCACCTTTTCCTGCTCGAGCGCGGCAATCTGCTGGGTGATGCCACCGACCACCAAGGGATCGAGGCCTTTCCCTCCATTGCCATCGTTGAGCGGCCGCGGCGCCTGGCCTGTGCCGGTCTGGTAGAATTTCACGCCGTCCACCTCGGTTATCTTGGGCGTTGCGAAATACTGAGGTTGTGTCTTCGGATTCGGAAGCGGGACGACCTGCTTCGGGTTTTGCCAATACATCGGCACGCCGCTGACGGTGATCGGCTGGCCGGTATGGTCCACCTCGGCCGGTTTCCCAACTTTATCCAAGGTCTCGGCAGTCTTCATGTCGCGGCCGCCGGCGCGCAGATAGTCCGCGCCTGGCATGGCCGAGGTCGCGCCCGGAGGCAGGGCCTTGGTGAGGGCGGCGGTGTCGAGGCGGCCGGGGAGGGCGTTCGTCTCGGCAGTCAGCCAGGCGGGCGAGGCCTTGGCGATGTTGGCGGGATCGTAGTAGCGGCCGGGGATCTTGCCGTTGGCGTCGGCGAGCTGCTGGCGCTGGGTGATGATCTCGGCCGTTGGCGGCGGCCCTTGGAAGAGCTGCGGGTTATTTCGCGCGAAATCCTTGTCGTATCTGCTGCCCACGTAGCCGGTCACGTCGATGCCCACGCCGGGCACGTAGCCAGGCGCCGAGGCGGGGGGCATGCCGGGAGGCGGAAGGCCGGAGGCCGGCGAGGCGGAGGGCGGAGGAACGGAAGGCGGCATGCCGACAGGGGCGGGGACTCGAGGCGCGCCGATCGCCTGGCCGCGCACGTCGCGATCGAGGGCGGCCGCTTCGGACTTCGTTCGCATGGCGGCCTCATGGTCGGCTTGCGACACGAGCGCGCCGTTGAGCCGATAGGTGCCGTCGGGCTGGGGGCCATCGGGAAGCTGGTCGCGACGGTTGGAAAACATTGGATAGGGCATGGTCGTGATCGGTTGAGTTTTAACGGTGTGCGCGGGGCGCACGGTTCAAGAGGGATTTTCGGGCCAGCGGCTGCCGTCCGGGTGTTTGCAGGTCTCGGTCGCGAGCCAGCGTTTGAATTTGGTGCATCCGCAGTCGGGCGCGCCGCACTTGCCCAGGCCGAAGCGGGCCGCCCCGTCCCAATAATCGCACGGCTCGCAGGCGGCCGAGCGGGCGGCATAGGTCTGGGGCGAGATGGTCGGAAAGCCCGCCAGGCTCCAGCGCTCCATCGCGCCGGCGAAGTTGGCCGCGAGCTCGGCGACGGTCGGCTCCGTCATGACGATACGACGCGCGGGCGCCGGCGCGGCGGTCGGCTCGGGTGTGAGCAGGCGGGCGGATCCTTTGCGGACTCTTAGGCGGGAGGTGCTCATGTCAGGATCTCCGCGCCGTCGAAACAGCGTTTGCGGTCCACGTCGGGTTGAGGGATGTCCACGTCCAGCGTGGCATCGCCGGAGCCGTCGGTCGTGATCTCGATGTCTTCCGACGTGTCGGCCAGCGGCGAGCCGCTCGAGTTCACGGCGTTGGTGTAGTAGATCCGCACGGTGTAGGTCGTGGACGGCACGCCGTGCAGCACGACGGCCAGCGTGACCTTGGTCGAAATCCCCAGGCTGATCGGGGCGTCGGAGCCGGCTTCCGTCTCGACATCCATCGCGCCGGTGATGGCGCAGCACTCGGTTCCTTCGGTCGGCTCGGCGCGCGCGATCGCATCCTCGACGCTGTCAGGATCGGACAGGGTTTGCGTGGCCTCGCCGGCGTATTCGTCAACGTAGCCGCCGGGCACGGAGCACGCGCAGCCGGTGATCTTCTTCTCCGTCTGCGTGAGCTCGAGCAGCCAGGTGAACGCACCGCAGGCCGCGCCGATCGTGCCATAAGGCGGATCAATCGTGGAGGCCGGGATCGCGCCGTCATCGGTGAAGGAACCGCAATCCCCGACTGGCGTCGCGCCGTGGTTCATGGTGCGCGTGTCGGACAACGTGCCGGTGCAGTCGAGTGTCCGCGCGCCGGCATAGATCCAGCGATCCGAGGAGCCATCGCCCGCGGTCGGGCAGGTCGGCTTGCACTCATTGCTGTATTCCAGAAGGCCGCCGGCAAAGGTCTCCGTCTTCCATTTGTAGGTCGGCCCGGCGTTGGGATCGGTGTAGGCGCTGATGCCGCAGAGCTGGGGCGTGGCCGTCCAGCTCGTGCAGGTGACCGCGACCGAGGGAGTGTTGCAGCTGTCGCACGGATCCGTCCGCGAGCAATCGTCGCAGCAATTGCCATCCCCATCCACGGCTTCTTTGATGTAGTTGCTCATGGTCCGGGAGGCGGGTCGGCCTTGAAAAGGATCGTGCCGGGCGTGTTCGTGCCGGAGATGCAGAGCGTGATCGCCTGTTCGGCATAGCCCTCCGGCAGCGGCGGAGTCACCCAGCCGATCGCGCCCTCGATGACGGACAGCACAAAGTTCCCTTCCGTCGCCGGTGCCGACAACACCACCCAGGCGGTGCCGTTCCACACCAGGGTATCGTTGATGTTCACGCCATCGGGCAGCACCGACGGATCCCCCTGGCTTGTCCGCTTGGGATCCTCCTGGCTGGGAAACTCGAACCGCGTGCGGTCCTGTTCCGCCGGCGCGTGCGGATCTCGCGTGCGCGGCGGGTTGAAAGCGAACGCTCCCGGCTTGATGACCGGCTCGGCGTTGAGCGCGGCGATGCGTGCCCGGCTCTCGTCGGACTGCACCTCGGGAATGGCGGAGGGCGTCGGCATGGCTCAGGTCTCCGGCGTGATGTTGGCGACGACGATCGTCTTGCGGGCGACGCGCGTCCCGTCGGCCAGCTCGAACACCGCCGGCTCGATGTCCACGTCGAGCACATAGCGCTCGTCGCTGGGATCCACCGGGCCGCCGCTCAACGTGACCGAATGGACCGGCGCGAACCCGTTGTCTCCGGAGCAGATCGTGCCGAGGACCACGGGCAAGGTCCACGCCAGGCCGACCTGCACCGTTTGGGCCGTGAGCGTCTTGGGCGACTCGCCTAGGTGAAGCATCCGGTATCCGGGATAGCCCTCGCTGTTGACGATCTGCGAGCCGCGCAGCGGGGTGTAGGCAAAGTCAATCTTGGGCCAACTGGCAGGGTTCCAATAACCGGCCGCGCTGTCATAGACCTTATCTCCTGCCGCAATGGTAGTTTCCACCTGGTAGAAGATGAAAATATCGGCCAATACCTTGAATGTCGTTTTTGGTTCCTGCACGAACTTGATCCCCTCGCCATCCGGCCCGGCGCCATCGGGTGATGGGACGACATAGGTCTGGATATCCACCGTGCCGGGGTTTTCAAAAGGCACTAATTTCTGGTAGCGCAGCGCGAGCTTGGGAGCGCCGGCGTCGCCGATGAGAGAAGTCCCATCGGAACTACTCAGCGTCGTGACGGTATAAACGGGCACGCCGAAAGGCTTTTCCGTCGAGACACCTACCACGCTGCCGGGTGGATCTTGACGCACGAGAACGCTTATCCACGTCGTCTGCGTGACTCCCATCCCCAGCTTTTTTGGAGATGAAATCGCGATCACTCCCTTGTTGACGTAGGTCCGCTTGATCCTGCGCAGCGCGCCGTCGTCGGGGGCTTCTTCGTTCGCCAGGATGAGGACGACGACGAGCGCGAGGGTCGCGGCCGTGATGTCCGTCGTGAAGTCGATCGCCGCGCCGCCCGATGTCGCCGAGAGTTTGAAGGCGTCGGCCGTCAGGCCGGAGGCGATGACGTAGTAAGTCGTCGCGGTCGCGAGGCCCGCGCCGCCGGTGAGGACGGAGAACTTCACCGCATCGCCGGCGAGCAGGCCGTGCTTGGTGCGGGTGAGGAGATCCGTCGAGGCCGTGCCGGTGACCGCCAGGGCGACGGGCCACACCGGGCAGGCCGTCGCACCCACTTTCTGCGGCGTCGGATTGGCGGCCGAAAACTGGAGCGAATCCACCACGGCCGTGATCCGGCCGTCGTCGCCGCGGATGATCGCCGGCTTGCCGACGACGATCTCATCTTTTTCCGGGATCTGCTCGAAGGTGAGCACACGGCATTCCTTGGATCCCTCGGGCAGGCGGACCTTGTCCACCTCCTGGTCCACGAGGCGCAGACCGTCGAAGCCGGCGGTCGTCGCTGTGATCTCGCCTTTGTCCGGCGTTCCCCAGGGAAGGAACGTCTTGTCGCCCATTTGATCGGCGTTGCCGAGCGCAAGGAAACGCTGGAGGCGCTTCCGCCCGTCCGGCAGCACCTTTGTGGCCGGAACCCTCAGCTCTTCGGCTCCTAGTTTTCCGACACTCATAGGTTATTTCGCGCGGAATCAGCCGTGCGCGTGTTGATCGACTTCCGGGGCGCGTTTCACATCCGGGACAAAAAAACCAAGGTCGCGATTCTTACGCTCGAGCTCGAGGGCCCAGCGCTCCTGGTCGCGAAAAGACCATGTCGTGCGAAGATCATCGCGCAGACCCCGAATCTCGTCGCGATTATCCCGCATCATGTTCGCAGCGCGCCAGGTCACGCCGATAAGGCCGCTGAAAAGCACACAAAGGATGCCGACCGGCAGGTTGAGAAAGGTCTCGGCGGTGATTTGCATGGTTCAAGCCGCAGCCTGGGCGGTTTTAAGATCGGCGCGCACCTGGTGAACCTGCGCCTTTTCGCGCGGCTCCATTTTCGCGGCCGCAAAGATGCGTTCGAGGATCTCTTTGCCGGCCTTGTCGCCGCCCTCGATGATACTCTCGTAAGTCGCGTCAATCGCCGGCACCAGCTTGCCGAGCGTCGCCTGGGCGAGATCCGCCTTGGCCTGCACCTCGGCGTTAAAGTTGGCGTCCTGCCGGTGCTTCACGATCCAGAGAGTCACGGCGATGACGACCAGGAGGCAGGCAATCCCCAGCGCTGGCAGGAACCACCAGGCTCCGAGGATCTGCGCCAGCCCGAGGAAGCCGAGGCCCGCCAGGCCGAACAGCGCCGCCTTGGGCGCACCAGCCATGCCGCCCAGATAACCCGCAACCACGCCGGCGAGGATGCAAAAGAAACCGATCCCCCGACAGATCCACTGCTGCGTCGTCGTCTCCTTCGCCTGGAGCGCAGCGTTCGCCTTCTGGAGTGCGCCGATGGTCTTGGCGTCGCTGGCCGCGCCCTCCTTGTAACTCTTGAGACTGGCCTCATAGGCGGCCGCGAGCTTGGCGACATCCACGGCGGGATTGGCCGCGATGGCGGCACGCTGCGCGGCCGTTGCCTGTTTGATATAACCGCCCAACTCCGAAGGCTGGAGCGCGAGCCACTTATCCACGGCCGCATCAATCTTCTGCGACCAGTCCACCACGGCCGCATCCTTCGTCGCCTGGCCGGACACCACCGGACCGGCATCCGGCGGCGGCACCTTGACGGAAGGCACCACGGGCACGGCCGCGCAGCCAGCCACGGCGAACGCAACGACGAGAAGCAGGGCGAAGCGGGCGTTGGTTTTCATGGCAGTTTATTATGAGCGCACCGGCGGCTTGATGAGCGCGACAATCACGGCCACAGGGTCGGCCCCGAGAAGCTCGGTCACGCGGGCGGAAACGTCATCGTCGGTCCACTGACCGGCGGCGGTATATGCGTCACCCTCCCAGAGGACGAGCGGACGGCATTGACGAGGATGCAGGCCGGTGACCTGAGCAATTTTGCGAGTGTCGCTATACACAACGCTGTATTCAAGGGCCTTGAGAGTGTATGCGGGGACAACAATCTCGGAAGCCCCAACATTGATGGCGGTCGCAGGAATGGTAAGAGGGAAGTTCATGGTTTTAAACGAGGATTAAAGAAGCCCCGCACCGATAACATCGAGCGGAGGGACGGTGGGATTTCCAACGGTTCCGCCATTGGAAAGACAGTTCAGAAGCGAGGTTTTATTAAAGAAGCGGACCGCAGGCGCGGACACTTGACCGCCAAATACAATCGACACGGCCGACTGACGAATCTCAAGGGGGTTGGAAAGGGTAAGGACCGCAAGGGTTCCGGACGGGTCATTCGCGCCGCCGATGGCGACACCGCCAAGTGGAGTGGTTACACCGATGCTCTTTGAAAACGACACCGTGCTGGGATTGCCAACCTCGGACAGGTTCAACGTGGACGTAGCAGTGTCCGTATATGAGTAACCTGAGAGAGCGGAATCCACGATATAGATGTCGCGTCCGTTGATGACATCACCCGTGCTGACAATGGAACCCGTGAAAGTCGTATAGCCAAAGGTCAACGACAGGTTGGACACCGCATTCAGGGTCAATGACGGACAGGTCAGTGAGCTTCCGACCAAATCCATGCTGCCATCCAAAACAACAGGGTCGGAGATGAGAAGAGTTGTAGGCGACCCGGTATTATCACTAAGGGTCAACGTCACACCCAATGCGATAGTCAGACTTTGGGCGGTCGCCGCATTGCAAAGAATACTGGAACTGGAGGTCACGCTGAGGGCACCAACCGACGTTGATCCAGTTACGATGATCCCTCCGGCCATGATGAGCGGGCCCGAAGTGGCAACAACTGCATAAACGCCCCCTTCGACAGTCAGAGAGTCATACGTCGCAGCACCAAAGTCGTAGAGACTCGCAATAGAGGACACCGTGATTGAAGACAGCGCAACCAGCACCGAAGGTCCGGTTGCCACGTCGCCGCGAAGGATGGCATTATCGCCATTGTCGGGAATCGACGCGGCGGGAATCGACAAGTCCGAATCCTGCCACCAGTTCCCAAGCGTATCCCATACGTTATCGACCGCGTTACTAAAATAAAGAGTCATGGCTAGGTGGTGACGTAGGACTTGAGGACCGTGGTGAGGCACCAGACCGTGCCGTGTTTCTCGAAACGCAGACGACAACCCTTACCACTTTCGATGGTCAAGGGGGTCGTGATGCCGGAGTCGCTGGGGAGCTTGATGTTGGCGTGAAAGCTCACTGTGCGGTCAACGCCACTGGCGACGAGCCAGACATCCAGGCCATCGAAATCGGAACCGTTCGAGACGTTCAGCGTGACGTTGCCGGTCAGCGTAGCGTTCTGTCTCGCACCGCTGGCGCGATTGAGCGTCACCGCACCCGTGATGTTGCCCAGGGGAACAGGAACCGTGAGGGATCTCATCCACGCACTGGGCGCGAAGAACTGCTTGAGCGATTGGGCGTCGGCTAAAGAAAGCATGGCGGGAGGTGTTTAGCTGCGGGTGCGGGACGCGATGTAGTAGCCGCCGGCCGCGCCACCATAGACGAACGTCTCGGTGTAGTTCAGGCCCAGCGACGCGGAGCTGACGACGACAGTATGCAGCCGCTCGTCGGCCGTGCCGGCGTCGTAATAGGTAGGCGTCTCCACGCGATCGGGAGCGGCGTCCACGGCCGCGACGGCGGCCGCCGTGCCGGCGGTGCCTCCCGTGGGCGGGAGCATGGTGACCGGCAGGGGATTGTCGTCTCCGACAAGTTGGCCTCGGACTACAAGGCGGACGTTTTGATGGCAGGACATAGCGGGTGGATTTGTGGTTTAGCGGCGGAAGCGCGCCTTGCGCGTCTGCCCCTGGATGTTGGTGATTTGGAAAACCTGCTCATCGAGCAGTTCGGTAAACTTGGCGTCGAAAATCTTCGCGCGCGTGCCTTCGGTGTCGCCTCCGGGGCCGGTGAGCCAGTCGGAGTAGGCGCCGGTCTGCACCGCGCGGGACAGGAAGCGGGGGAAATCCACCTGCTCAAACTTCTCCGGATTCGTTCCCGGAGTCTGGCCGGCGGTCGTCAGCGCGAGGACTTCATACACTTCACCATCGCCCACCGTCGGCACCCAATACACGCGCGCGCCGGCCGCGTAGGCCTTGGCCGCGTCGTAAACCTTGGCGAGGAAGTCGCGCACGGGCTCGCGATAGTCGAGCCACACGGTGGGCGGCGCATCCGGGGCGAAGTAGATCCCGTCGGCGCGCAGCGTGAAATCCACGCGCCGCGCGCAGGGATCGGCCTCGGGATCGCGGTCCCAGGCGGCCAGGGCGGCGCCGATCGCGCACTCGCCGTCCTGCTCGAGGAGCACGACGCGGCGGAAACAGGTGAGCTCGATCCATTTCTCGGGATTGGTCGCCGGCGACTCGCCCATGGCGGGATTATTCGGCGCGGAATCAGGCCGGTAATACTTCCGGTCGTCATCGAAAAACAGCTCGTCGGTGATGCCGTAGGTGATGTCGGCCGCCCAATAGGGCCGGTAGGCGCGCTCCTCGATGCGGGAAAACTGCGGCCAGCGGTAATACTCGTGCGCCGTCGAGTAGTTGTCGTTGATCGCGTTGATCGCGAGGCCAAGCTGGCGGGAATCGCGGCCCAGGGAATCGGCGCCGCCGTCGAGCGCGAAAACCCCGTCGAGCACGCTTTGGAAGGAGACGGTGTCGAGGGCGCTCATGGTCAGGCGGTGGCCCAGCGGCCCTTGCCGGCGCGTTTGAGGCCGGTGGACACGACGCCGGCGGAGGTTGAGACGTAGCGCTTCACGCGGGCGCCGGGCGCGATCTTCACGCCTTCGCCCTGGCTCTTCACCTTGCAGGCGGGATTGTCGGCGAGGAAGCGCTTGAGGTTGCTCCGGTCCTTCCAGAAGCCGAGGCCTTCGCGCGCGGTCCAGTAGTCGAAGGAATCTTCATGCACCTGGGCGACGAGGTGGCCGCACGTCATGTTCTTGGCGACCTGCCCGGCGGTCGCGGCGATCTCGGCCTGTTCGCGCTCGATGATGACCGGCTCCTGCGGCCGGCCCATGGCGACGAGCTCCTCGATCACGTCGGCGGTGATGTCGCCGAACTCGGGATGGATGATGCGATGTCCGGGGGCGAACATGGTTGAAAAAGAGGGAGGGCGGCGTCCCTATGGACGCCGCCCAGTTGCCGTGCTTAGAGGCTCGGCAGATCAACCACGCGGAAGAAGAGATGGATCTCGCCCGCGGTGATGGTGTTGATGTTGTCGGTCGTGCTCGTGAGCTTGTAGGTCAACGCGCCGGCCGCGTTATAGACCTTGCCCCCGGTCTGGTTGAGCAGCGCGCCGTCGCCCGCCTGCGCCACGATGGGGGTGGCGCCGGTGAGCAGCGACTTGCTGACGAGGAAACCGTCGTCGTCGTCGCCGTCGCCCAGGATACCGACCACGGCCGTGGCCGTGCCGGAAACGAGGTTGGCGACATTGCGACGCGCGGCGCGGTCGATGATCTGGCTGGCGGCCGGGGCGAAGAGCGCGAAGCTCTGCGTGGTCGCGGCGGCGGAAAAGTCGCCCTGGGCGAAGCTCAGGACGGCCTTGTGGGTGAAGCCCGAGGCGAGGACTTCTTCGTTGGAGAGGCGTGTGATTAACATGGCTTTGGTTCCTTATGTTGAGTTGCGACGCCTTAGCTCGCGGGTTGCAGGCCGCCGTTGAACAGCGGATTGCCGATCTCGAGCGTGCCGATCGCCTGGATGAGCGCGCGGCGGCCGCCGCCCATGTTGGGCAGCTCTTCGGCGTTCGGGTTCTCGGCGAAGCGCATGGAAGCGGTCTCCATGTTGACGAAGTGCGAGAGGCGCTTGCTGGCCGCGCTCGTGGGATCGCCGCTGGCGTTGATGAAGGACGAGAGGCGCAGGATGACCTGGCCGAAGTCCGTCTCGAGGATGTCCACCTTCGAGGTGATGGTGTCGCCGTTGTCGCTGTTGTAGCGGCGCACCGGGGTGAAGCCGGCCTGGTCCTTGACGAACTGGGTGAGGCGCGAGACCTGGCGTTTCGCGGCCGAGCCGGTGAAACCCATGAGCTGCATCTCGTCGTCGCCCGTCTTGTCGTAGATCGCCTGGAGCACGGCGGTGATGCTGTCATCAGTGAGGTCGGCCAGGGCGCCGGTGTAGATGGCGGCTGCGCTGGGCAGGTAGGCGGCGGGCACGGGCAGGTCGCCCTGCGCGGTGCTCGAGATCCACTTGCCGAGGCCGCGGAACTGCGCGCCGTCCTTGCCGGTGCCGAGCTTGCTGTCCTGGTCGCCCAGGGAGGTGAGCTCGATGTCGCGGACGATCATCACGAGGCCCTTGGCGACCGCTTTGGCGTAGGCCTTGCGGGGGCCGATGCCGGCCTGGTTGGCGACGAGCTCCGCCATGCGGGAGACCTTCGGCTTGCGCTCGAAGATTTGCAGGCGGCCCTGGAGCACGGCGTCGGGGCCGCTCAGGTTTTCCCAGGACTGCACGTCCTGCTCGTCGATGGCGCCCTTGTTGGTCGGCGCGGGGTAGCTGTCGAGCGGCCACTCCGTGAGCGTGTTCATGGGCTTCGTGCCCTTCTTCACCGCGGTGAAAAAAGGCGTCTTCTTCTTGTCCGCGACGTGCATGACGTCGGAGAGGTCCTGTCGTTTGCCGAGCGCTGTGCGTTCGAGTAATTGTGGCATGTTAGCCTCCGTTTTGAATGTTGGTTTTGCGAATCACGGTTTTCCGACTAGCCGCCGAAGCGGTCTTCCAGGACCGAAGCCAGGTCGTCCACCGACCCCGTTTTCTCCACGCGCGCCATGCTCTTGACCCGTGCCTGCACCTTGGCGTCTCCCACCGGCGACTTGCCGCGGATGGGCGCGCCGCGACCGCCGGGAGGCGGAGCCTGCACGCGAACCGCGGGCTTGCCCGGCAGGCCCGACTTGATGCCCTTCGTCCGCAGTTCGCGGCCGCGCATGGCGTCGGCGACGAACAGCTTCAGGTCGGGCACCATGCGGGCGAGGGCCGGCGCGCGCTGCACGATCGCGTCGTAAGCCTTCGACACCGGGGAATCCGGATTGTCGTAGGCCGGGAACGCCTTGTGCGCCGCGGCATCCTGCGCCTTCACCTGCTCGATCGCACGCGTCTGCGCCGGGATGGCCCGGAGCGCACGGCGCATATTGACCAGGATCGCGCGCGTCTGCTCGGCCGTGTAAACGGTCGGCTCGCCGCCATCTTTGCCGGGGATCTCGTGACCGTCCGGGTGTTGGAGGGCGAACTCTTCCCAGGCCTCGTAGCGAGCCTGGAGCGTGTTGAGTTCCTCGGGCGTGCGGGCGGCCTGCACCTCTTCCTCGATCGTGGACGGCGCGCGCACCTGCGCCGGAGCGGCCGCCTTGAGGCGGTCGTTTTCGGCGGTGAGCTTGTGGATCTTTCCGGTGAGCTCGTCGAAACGCTTTTGGAGGTTCTTGGGAACCTTGGGCGTGACGGCCTTCACATCGGCGATGTCCACGCCTTCCGCTTCGAGGCGGGCGGCATAGTCCTCGTCGGACTCGCCCTCCTGCTGTTGAAGCTCGGCCTGGCGCGCAGCCTCGATCTCGCCGGCGATCTCGCCGGCATCAACGCCCTCTTCTTGGAGACGGGTGGCGTAGTCCTCGTCGGACTCACCCTCCTGCTGGCCGAGGCGCGTCAGCCGCTCCTCGTCCGTCTCCTGGTCGTCGCCTTCACCTTCGCCGGCGGCGCCAGCCTCGGGGCTGTCGTCGTCTTCGTCGGCTCCGGCGCCTGCTTCGGGCGCATCGTCGTCCTCGCCTTCGTCGGCGGGTGCGGTGGTTTTCTTCTTCGGGCGCGCCGGTGCGTCGCCAAGTTCGGCAAGCAGGTCATCCGTAAAGGCCTGATCTTGCTCGATAGTCCCGGGGTTGTTCGCGGCGCTGTTTTCCTGTTGCGAGGCAGGGGCGCCGGCTGCGGGGGCGCTGGTTTTCGCGGTTGTGGCCTTGGCCATGGTGGATTCGCATGGGGCTGAAATTTAAGAGGCGGCGGCGCACACCATCGGGTCGCGCCTTCAAACCGCCGGCCCGTGTTTCAGTCCCCATGAATCCCGCGGGCTAAATGCGGTGTCGGAGCGGGACGTTCAATCCGCAAGGGGGAGGTTCCAAAGTTGGGGCAAGTGCGGGCAACTTCGGGCAAGTTGGGGCAAGTGCTCCGGCACAAAAAAGGCCCGCCGGTGAAGGCGGGCCTTGGGGATTTCGCGCGGAATCTTCGGGATTTAAGGACCGGCCGGGGCCGGCAATTGGATCTCGGACGGTTTCGGTTCTCGGCCATACCACTTTTCGCGGGCCTTCACCGCCTTGTCGTAAGACGCGAGGCAGTCGGTGAGAAACTCCGCCAGGATGAAATCCGGCGTGTTGCTGCCATTCTCCGCGCTCGTGCGGTTGATAGCGTGTTGGATCTCTTCTCTTAATTTCACCGCCGGCCTCCCTTCGTTTTCTTCGCCGCGGCCGGCGCCGGCTTCTTCGCCGGGGCGGCGCGGTATTGGTGCAGCTCGGCCTTGAGCTCCGAGAGCGCACCCACCCGGCCGCCGGAGTAGGTGCCCTTGCTCGCGTCGAGCTGCGGGTCGCTGGAGTCATAGACCGCGGACGCCAGGGCGCGATCAAGGAGCTGGTTGAAGGCGAGCCAGCGCGGATCGTCTTCACTCATGCTGCCGAGCGCCTGGCGGAGGAGATCCTCCGACATGGGCTTGGGCGAGCGGATGAAGACGACGCGCACGGGCGCGGGGGATGGGATGGTTTGTTCAGGCATGGGATTGGTTGTTTCAGTTGCTAGTGACTAGTGGCTAGGAGCTAGAGGCTAGTTCGCGATTTCCGGGACGATGGGTTTCACGCCGGTGCGGCCGGCCTGGGCGTTGGTGGTGACTTGCTGGATCTGGAACTGGAGATTCTTCTGCCGCTCAGTGACGAGCTGGCGGAAAAACTCATCATCCGGGCCGGTCGGCTGCATGAGGCGGCGGGCGAGCACCGGGCTGTTGTTGATCGCCTGCTGGAGCGTCTGCATGCGCAGTTGCGCGTTGATGCCGTTCTCGCGCAGCGGGGGCTGGATGCCCTGGGCCATCATCATCACGGCGTTGAGCTCGTCCTTCTGCTCGGCGGCCGTGGCGGAGCTGTCATCGCGCAGGCCGAGTTGGGCGAGCGTCGGGTCGATGCCGCGCATGCCGAAGCGCAGGATCGCGGTGTGGTCCACGTTGCCGGCGATGTCGAACTGGAGGACCTTCGCGACCGCATCGAGGCGCTTCATCACAAACTCCATGTTCAGATCATTGACCGAGAACTTGAGCAACAGGTGGAAACGGCCGCGGATCTCGTCGCGCGTCATCGTCTGCATGGGCGCGCCGGCCACCATCGAGAGGTCGATCGCGTCCATGTTGTCCTGCATGAGCTGCACGACCTTCTTCCAGACCTGCACCCAGGAGTCGGTCCAGGTGTTGACCTTCTTCTGGAGGAGCGCCTGGCGGAGCTCGGGCGGCACATCGGGCACGAGGCGGCCGAAGTATTCGTTGAGATCCGCGCGCGTGGCCTTCTCGACCTCGATTGATCCCTGGGGGAAGGGCGGGGGCGCCATCCACGCGACGTCGTCTTGATCGCGCACCGGCACCTCGACCATCGGCCCGAGGACCATTTCCAGGCCGCCGCGCCGCTGGCGCACCTTGATCGGCGGGATCGTCGCCAGCATTGTGTGATCCGTGCGGCAGTCGCGCTGCACCTTGATCTCATGCTGGGCGGCGCCGGCGATCGCGGGCACGCCGCGGCTCATGAACAGGCCGCGCCCGGTGTTTTCCGCGCGGAATACCACATAGGGATACTCCCCGTCCGGGCAGTTGAGCAGCTCGTGCTTGCCGTAGCTCTTTTTCACGCGGGCGGACCACACCGTGAGATAGACGCCGGTGATGCCGTAGTCGTCGGCCGCCTTCACATGGCTGTAAATGATCTCGTAGAGACTGTCGATTTCGCGCTCGCCGGCGACCCACTGCGTCACGCGGGCGTTGTGACCGTAGATCCACGACTCACTCGGGCCGGGGCCAGCCTCGAGCACGTCATTGATCCAATCCTCGCCGAGATCCTCGCTGATGGCGCGCTCGCGCAGCTCGGCCTCGCTCAGGCGCATATACTCGTGCATGCCGCGGCCGCGCTGGATGTCGTCCAGATCCGCCGGGCAGATGATGTCCGTCATGTAGCGGAGCGCCGTCACGCTGGGGCGGTTCTCCTTCACGAATGGCAGGGGGAGATCGGTCTCGCCGGTGCGCTGGAGCTCGCGCAGGGCCCGGCGCAGGTTGCGCGGCGCGACGGTCGGGAAGGCGAGGCCGAGCGTCTGCACCGCCTCGTCCTTGCGCATCGGGTTATAGAACAGGTCCGTGATGTCATCCACCGCGCCGATCACCGCGCGCGAGGGCTCGGTGCCGTCTTCCGGCATGGCGAGGCCGCGCACGCGCAGGATCTCGCGGCCGACGTCTTCCAAGGAAAGCGTGCGGAGCTCGAGCGCGGTCTCGCGCTTCCACCAGATCTTGAGGATGCCGATGCCGGGATCGTCGGCCTCCTGGTAGTTGCCGAGGAGCTCGGCCTCGCGGCGCAGCTCGGGCAGCAGGAGCACGTCGCGCAGGTAGCGCAGAACGCGCGTCATGCGGGCGGCGTTTTCCGCATCCTCGCTGCCCATCGGCACGGCCTGGATCTCGCCGGCCATGAGGGCCTCGAGCTGGAGAGCCACGCGCTCGTTGCAGATTCCATCCACGATCATCGGGCGGGTGTCGGCCGCGCCCTCGAAAGGCATGGCGGCCTCGCCGAGGTCCTCGCCGTGCTTGCGGAAGTCGTCGCTCTGTCCCTCCCATTCGTTGTAGCGCACGCGCGAGGCGACGTCCTGCCGGCGCCGCACGGTGGAGGCGAGGGCGAGGGAAGTCGCAAGATCGGTGGCGAGGGCGGACAGGTCGGGATCCCGGCTGGCGTAGGCGAGGATGCGTTTCGGATCGGTTTGTTTAACTGGTTTCATTTAGGCGTTTTGTTTGGTGGGTCTGAAAATCTTATTGGCGGTCTCGGCCTCGATGACCTCGGCCCGCTTGAAAAACGCGCGGCCCTTTCCCTGGAGGTAGTGAGGCTTGAGGACTTCGGCGCGCACGAGCTCGGTAAACTCCTCGTCCGTAATCCCGAGGTAGTTGCGGACGACGCCGCGCCGGAGATAGAGCTTTTGGGGAAGGTCAGGCATGGGGTGGGTTCAGCGTTGCCGATGGCGTGGGTTGATGAACTTCGCGAAGGGATGGTGTTTCAGAGCGGGCTCGAAATAGCTGGTGGAATTTACTCCGGTGCAGTCGAAGTCAGGCGGCCGGGCCGGCGACTTGATGGCCGCCAATAAATCGGCTTCAACGTCTCGACTCTTCAGGCCTGGATAAGCCGGCCCGGTCGCGACCGAAACGACGGGATGGCGATCCACCCCGCGCCGAACTTCACCCGCCAGAGCAAGCGCGATCGCAAGATGACTCATCCCGCAGCGGTGGCTTCCAATGATAAATAATTTGGGCATGGGTAAAATCAGTAGTAGCCGCCGCGTCGGATCTTCATGGCCTGC
>Ga0265326_10000486_pt1 | contig 15324 bp, 12 predicted proteins | sample 41424metaG_FD_192439 | JGI IMG/M metagenome (GOLD analysis project Ga0265326, IMG submission 192439) | Rhizosphere microbial communities from Carex aquatilis grown in University of Washington, Seatle, WA, United States - 4-14-24 metaG | ecosystem: Host-associated > Plants > Roots > Rhizosphere... | reverse complement strand
CGCCTGGCTGATGGGATGCGTGGAATGCCGCGCCAGCGATGCCGCAAGCGATTCGGCATTTTGAATTTCGTTGTAAGCCTTCGCCTCGACGATCTCCGGCTTCCCCACGGTCAACGTTCCCGTCTTATCGAAGATCACCGCCGTCACCTTGCCGGCTTTTTCCAGCGCCACACCGTCGCGTATCAAAATCCCGCGTCGCGCCGCCGCATTCGCGCCCGCCATGATGGCTGCCGGCGTGGCCAAACCCATCGCACACGGACACGCCACGATGAGCACCGCCGCCGCCACCATAAATCCCGCCGCAGTTCCCATCGGCATATGCGCTTTCCAGAGAAACGGCGCCAGCGCTTCAAAAACATGTTGTGCCGCGCCGGGCGCAAGTCCCCACCAAAGCCCCGCGACCACCGCAACGCACACCACGATCGGCACAAACACATTGCTCACGCGATCGCCGAGACGCTGGATGTCCGCCCGGCTGGTCTGCGCGCGTTGCACAGCGGCGATGATGTGCGCGAGCGCCGTTTCCTCGCCCGTCGCCGTCACGCGCATCACGAGGCGTCCATTGATGTTCACCGTGCCCGCATAAACGCCGCCGCCGGATTCTTTATCCACCGGCACGGATTCACCCGTCAGCATCGTTTCATCCACCGCCGAATCGCCTTCCAGCACCGTTCCATCCGTCGGCACACGATCACCCGGGCGCAGCGCGACAATATCTCCAATTTTTAAATCGCTCACCGCAACGTCTTCTTCCTGCGTAGGAGCCGACGTGCTTGTCGCGCCGAAGCCTGACGCAGGCGGAAGGGGACTCGGGCCTTTCGCAAAAGAAGAACGCCGAAGATCAAATTTAACGGGAGCCGGTTGGCGATAGCCGCTGGAGATTCTCCGCGCCGTCTGCGGCGCGAGTTCCATCAAACTCTTCAACGCGCCGGATGCCTTCTCACTCACGCGCGCTTCTATCCAATGACCGATGCTGATCAGCGTGATGATGGCCGCGGCTTCCATGAAATAAAGGTGCGTGCCTGCGCCGCTGAGCAGCGCCCACGTGCTGTAACCGAACGCCGTCGTCGAGCCGAGCGCCACTAGCGTGTCCATGTTCGAGTGACCCACCTTGAGCTGCCGCCATGCACCGCGATAAAACTGCGCGCCGCACACCACCTGCACCACGCCCGCCAGCGCGAACGCCGCCCATTGGAACCACGGCACCATCGCAAGATTGAACCCCCATTCGCCGAGCATCAGTACCGCCGTCACGACGCCGCCAAGCCACAGGTTCAAGTTCCAGCCGTTGTGCTCATGTGCAGCATGGTCGTGCGTGCCACCGTCAGTTTTTTGTTGGACCGGCTTCGCATCGAAACCAGCCGCCTTCACAGAAGATAAAACAGCCGCCACATCAAGCGTCGCACCTGCATTCCATTTCACACTGGCGCGACCGGTCTGGAGGGTGACGGCGGCATTGCGCACGCCGGGCACACTTTGGATGGCCTCCGTCACGTGCCGCGCACAATTATTGCACGTCATCCCCGTCACGTCCAATTCCGTCGCAGGAACATTTTTCAGATGTGTTTCAATTGTCGGCATAACGCCGTGCACAATCTAACGCCGAATCATCGGGCGGCAATACGAATGCCGCCATGAGCGTTTTTGACCAATGAAAACGCTATCTACTCGCGCCCTTGCCCTTAAAGATATGGAACAGATAGGCAAGCGATGGCAGTAGCACGATCGCGCCAAGACCCAGCGCACTGATCAGCAGCCGCAGGGTGATCGCCGGCGCGGCGGCGTTGACCACCGTCACATCCGGCGTCACCAGGTTCGGATATTGTGCCAGGCTCCAGCCCAGGAGAATGGTCACCACCTGCCCAATCGCCGCAGCGCGCGCCAGGGAATATCGGCGCAACCATAAACACCCCAGCGCGGCCAGCGCCAGGACACTCGTCCAGATCAAGAGCAATGGAGCCCACCAGTCTGTCAGCCCGGCGTACATCGCCGGTGCGCCGGTTTTCGACGTGAGAAAAACGGCCAGCGAGATGGGCGCCAGTGCCAGTCCCGACCAGATGGCGCGCCGCCGGAAATCATTCTGCAATTCCGGCTGCCCCTTGGTGTCGTGCGTCAGGTAAACGGCTGCGAGAAACGCAAACAACCCGAGCGCGAACACACCACAAGCCACTGAAAACGGCGTCCACCAGCCCGCAAAAAAGCCCGTGGTGACCTGTCCATTCTCGACCCGGATCTGTCCCGTGGCCAAAGCCCCGAGTATTGCACCCTGGCAGAATGGTGTAAAAAAACTGGCCGCCCCAAAGATGGTTCCCCAAAGCTGCCGGTGACGGTCACCCTGGGAATCGTATTTACGGAAGATAAACGTCGCGCCCCGCAGGACGATGCCGATCAGCATCGCCGTTAGTGGAATATTCAACGCCGTCATCATCACGGAGAACCCGCGCGGAAAACCGGTGAAGAGCAGCACCACCACGAGGATGAGCCACACATGGTTGGCTTCCCAAATCGGCCCGATGGCTTCGGCGACCGCATCTCTCTGCGCCTTGGCACGCGGTCCCGAGGCGAGCAAGTCCCACATGCCGCCGCCAAAATCCGCACCACCCATCAGCGCATAGATGATGAGCGATCCCAGAACAAAGATGGCTACGATGCTCTCAAGCATGGGATGAAGGGGTTGAGGCCGGATTGGCTGTCTGCAAAAACTGGCGGCGCAGGAGAAACACTACCGCGACGGCCAGGAACACATACAGCACCGTGAACAGCACAAAGGGAATCACGACTCCCTGCATCGGCGTCACGGCTTGTTCGGTCCGCATCACGCCGTAAATGATCCATGGCTGGCGTCCGACCTCCGTCACCATCCAGCCCGCTTCCAGCGCGATGAATCCCAAAGGCCCGCATAACACCAGCGCGCGCAAAAACCATTTCGTACCCGCAACTTCATGTTTTTTCCACCACAGCCAACCGGTCACCAGCGATAAAAGAAAAAGTATTGTCCCAGCACCCACCATGATGTCGAACGACCAATGCACGATGCGTACATTGGGCCAGTCGCTCCGGGGAAAATCCTCCAGTCCGGCGACTTTCGAATGCAAAGTATGCGTCAACAGCAAACTCAAGCCGTCCGGGATGCGGAGCGCGTAATCAGTCGTCTGCGTCTCGTCATTCGGGATTCCACCGATGATGAGTGGTGCGCCGGTTTCTGTGTGATATTCCGCCTCCATCGCCGCCAGTTTCACCGGCTGCAATCGCCCGACCGCGCGGGCGCTGATATCGCCGCTCAACATCTGCAACGGCGCACTGACAGCAGCCAGTCCTAGCGCAATCCCCAAGGCACTGCGATGAAACGTATTGGTCCGGTCCCGCAATAAAAAGAACGCATGCACCGCCGCCACCGCAAAACCCGTCGCCACAAAAGCCGCCAGCGTCATGTGCAACACTTCATGGAAACTCGCCGGGTTCAACATCGCCGCGATCGGGTCGAGGTCCGTGATCTTGCCATCCACCAGCTTGAATCCCGTGGGCGCATTCATCCACGCATTGGCAGTGACCACAAAGATTCCAGACAGAATGCCGCTGATGGCCACCAGTACACCCGAGAACCAATGCTTCAGCGGCGACAACCGCTTCCAGCCGTAGAGATAAACGCCCAGAAAAATGGCTTCCGTGAAAAATGCGAAACCCTCCAGCGAAAACGGCATCCCGATGATGGCCCCGGCCTTTTCCATGAATCCGGGCCACAACAGTCCCAATTCAAAGGACAATACCGTGCCGGACACCGCCCCCACCGCAAAGAGAATCGCCGTTCCTTTTGCCCACCGTTTGCTAAGGTCCAGATACACCGCCTTGCCCGTGCGCAGATACATGCCCTCCGCAATCGCCATCAATAGCGGCATGCCGATGCCCATCGCTGCGAAAATGATGTGGAATGCCAGCGACATCGCCATCTGCGAACGGGCAAAGAAGAAATCGTTCATGTTCCAGCGCCCGCTAAACCTCGATGCCAGCGGCACGCTGCCAGAAGAATCTAACGTGGAATCGCTGAACGGCCAATAGCAATGGCGTTCAGTACTGCTTCACTTCGCCGATTCCGTATTCGTTGGCTGATGGCCGAATTGCATCGCGCTGTCGTTGATGAGGCCGCCAGACGACTCTGTTTTTATGCCTCAGCCGGGAAACTAGCTAATCTTAAGAACTAAACCCTTTTCGTTGGAATTGGAAATGGCCGCGCTCAATGTTTCTGGCTTCCACTTATTGGCCCACATTTTGTTGATTCTGTCCTCAGCATCGTTCCGTTTAATGCGGCAAATCGTCATAAACGCGCCGAGACTATTGAGAATGTCCTGGCCGAAATTGGCGCGCGGGATGGCCTCGCCGATCCATTTGACCGAACGCCAATGGAAGAACGGATTGGGGCCACACATTTCAAATTTGTATTCGCCGGTCACTTCGCCGATCTGGATGACGGGCTGGGATTTGAGCGGGATGACGAGTATGTCGCCCAGTTTAATGTCGTGGGCGAACGGCCAGACTTGACTGGACCAATTGATCAACGTCTTGGGCTTGTCTTTGGGATACAACTTCATCATTTCCTGAATCAGATCGTCGCGATCGGCAAGCTTGGCGAGGTTGACATCGAGCTTATCCCACGTCACATAGACCCGATTCTCGGAGATGAATTTCTGTTCGTATTCGCCGTGCGAGCCGGCGCGGATTAACCAGATGGCCATTATGTTTGCCTTTCACCGCCGTGTTATTTGCGGCAGTGAGGGAATATTGCAGCGAAGGGAGCCGGGCGGCAAGGGGGAACCGGATCAACATTCGGACTTCTGTTAGAATTTTTAATGGCACGATGTTGGCATGGTAAGCAGATCGAAAAAATCCGGTTCCGGGTTCTGCATCGGCGGATAGCGCACCACACGTGCGGCGAAGAAGATCATTGAGAAACTCTTGCCTCTTCCCTACTTGTGCCAGACCACGCCCACTTTTTAATTATCAAAATGCGACGCCGTGTCCGTGGACGCTTTGTCTTCACTTAAGCCATAGTATCGGCCGTGAAAGCCCCACTAAAGGCACTTGGGAACAAGGTTCGCTCCCTACGGACAAAGCTAGACCTCTCACAAGAGGCTTTAGCTGAACGATGCGAATTTGATCGAACATACATCAGCCTCATAGAGCGTGGGCAGCGAAACCCGTCTTTCACCAACCTGATCAGGCTTGCTGAAGGCCTCGGTGTGTCGGTCTCCGATATCACGAAGGGAATATAACAACTTTCCAGCGTGAACAAGAACTTCGATACCCTCATGGAGCGAGCCTTTGCGGAAACGATGAAGCTGCGTTTTAGGGTCTGAACATGTTGTGTAGCCAAATGCTTCTCGTTTTGCGTTATCGAGAAAAATCAGGCAAGTGTATGCAGACGCATTGTTGAAAACTTTGAAATGCTCGAAATCGACTATTGAGTGCAGGCTCCTAGTCTTTTGAAGATAATTGCCGCACATTCTACCGCTTCCCGGCTAACATCCATTCCGTGCAAGCTTTCTGCAATTACCCGTTCAAGTGAGACGCCGTATTTTTTCGCTAGGATTGGAGCAGCACGAATTACAAACCCACCACCACCGCATGCTGGGTCGAGCAAGCGCGGAAGCGTCTTCGACAGTCGCTTTTCAGCGCAGCGCTGAACGAGGTAATCGATGATGTAGTTAGGGGTGTAAACAACGCCTTCCGAGCGCTTGCGAGCGGCCTCGATGAGGTTCTCGAAAGCCACTTCGACATCCTTCAATGAGAGAGTCCCAACCGAAGTAATTAATTCGTTTCGAAGCAACCCAGCTGGGCGCACTCCCAAACAGCGTGCAAGACGTTCCGAACGATCCAATGTTTTTAGCGCGATACCGTTCGTCACGGCCCATGCCTGAATAATCGAACAAATTATTGCGTCGCGCCCGTGTTCCTTCTGGCGCTCGTTAACCAGGGCGGTGATCCGCTTCTCCCGACTTGCGTCTGTCGCCCCAGTTTTTCGCGTCGATGTTCTCTGTCTGGTCATGATTCCTTCAATGTATAAGTTGACGCATCGCCGTCAAATCTTTCATCTCGCAGTATATTCAGAAGCTGAAAAACGGGTCGTTTCTCATGATTGTCTAGTTACAATTCTTTCGCCGCCTCATTCACTTCGCCGATTCCGTATTCGTCGGTTGATGCCCAAACTGCATCGCCCCATCATTGATGATGCCCCGATCCGATTTCGTGAGCACAATCATCTCCGCGCCGGCCAATAACATGGGGCCGTAGCCGTGCGCGGCGCGGACGCTTTGCGGACGGTGATAATAGTACGCCGGGTCAAAGCCCATGCCGGTGCCGACGCACGTGCCTTCCACCTGGCCTTGCGCATTCACTTTGGTGGCGATGCCGTTCCACGCGAGCTGCACGGTGGGGCCGTACGCGAGCGCATCGATCCAGCCACGATTGATGGCGTGCGCGATGCAGTAGGTGTAGATGGCCGAGGCCGAGGTCTCGAGATACGAATCATCCCGGTCCAGCAACTGGTGCCAGAGGCCGCTCTCTGACTGCACCGCCTGGAGTCCGCGTATGTGCAAGCGCAAATAGGTCAGCACTTTCGAGCGCGCCGGATGGTTCTCCGGCAGCACATCGAGCAATTCCGTGGCGGCGAGCAGCGCCCAGCCGTTCGCGCGCGCCCAATGAAATTCCGGATGCTCGCTCATGCCCGCGATCCAGCCGTGCATGTAGAGGCCGGAATGCAGGTCGAACATCCGTTTGGAAAATTGCAAAAACTGTTTTGCTGCCTCGTCATAATTGGTTTTGTCGCCGGTGAGCTTTCCCATCTGCGCCAGCGCGGGCACGCTCATGAACAAGTCATCGAGCCACAATGAATCCGCCATGGGCCGCTGGCGCGCGAGCGTGCCGTCGGCGAGGCGATATTGTTTCGTCATGATGTAATCGACGTAATTATCGATGAGCGGTCGCGCGTCGATGAGCTTCGCCTGTTGCGCCTTGATCATCGCGGCACACATCGAGCCGGCGTCATCCAGCGCGCCGGGATGCAACACGGACCGGAACGAATTGCTCAAACCGCGCACGCCCGCATCGTCCAGCTTCTGGAAATAAGGCGTCATCGCCACGATGAACTGCATCCGCTTCGCGACGTAATCCCGGAAACGTGGGTCGCCCGTGGTTTCGTACGCGTGCAACATCCCGGAATACGTCACGCCCCATTCGTATGAGATGATGGGAAAATCGCCGCGTTCCACGATGGCGTTGGTGTTCACCGTGGTGAAATCCGTTATCTCCGCACCGGTCACACGGTCGATGACGCGCGTGGGCGTAGTGGCATCGAGATAGCCGTGGATGCGGTCCAGCACTTCGGTGATGGCGGCGACGGTCGTGGGGCCGTACGGCACGGAATAATTCGGCTTCAGCAATGCCGGATTGCCCGCTTCCGCCGCGACAATTTCTTTGGCGTTCTGCGCCGTCGCCAAAAACGACGCACCGAGGAGCAACGCGATAGTGAGGATGACCTTCTTCATATCTGTTTCATTGTAGCGGCGGTCTATGACCGCCGAAATTCCCCGGACTGCGCCCGTCCCGGGCGCTGCAACGCAGATACGCAGCAAGTCTCTGACAAGTTCTTGTGATCCATTTGCGCACCACCTTGCTGTGGCCGGGGATGCCACACTCCACATTTTGAAAATTTGCCCTATTCATTTCTTCACGGGCGCTTTGGCTATCTCTGCCGCGAACACCTGCGTCAGCCCGAACATGTTCGCGCGGAAGACGACCCATTTTTTGTCGGGCGTGATGCTCACATTCGGCTCGCCATCGCTGCCGTAGTAATCCTGCTTTTTGATGTTCACGAGCTTTTCACGATGGATCTTGCCGAACCAGCCGGGCCGGAAAAGATTGATCCACATGCCATCTTTGGCGAACGCCACCTGCCCCGGATCACCGCCGTCACCGGCGAACAACTTGTTATCGCGCGAGACGTTGTAATGCACCGACCACCAATCGCGTTCCAACCGATAGCGCCTCTCCCGGCCCGTCTGGACGTTCACCCCCGCGATCCAGAATTCCGTGCTGCGCGGTGTTTGCAGGTCGAACCAAATGGTTTTGCCGTCGTGACTCCACCATTCATGCCCGGCGATCTCCATATCCATCGTGCGCTTATGCATCAGGCGCTGTTGCGTGCCGTCGGTGCGGATGGTCCAGATGCGGTCGTTCTCGTGCCACGTGCCTTCGTGGCAATAGAGCAGCAGGTTCGGGTCGGTCGGCGAGAACTGGAGATGATTCAGCCACGCGTATTGGTAACCGTTGGTCGTGACCTCGCCAGTCCTGAGATTTGTGAACACAAACGCCATACACGTGGGATTCTCCAGCCGGCGTGATAGCCGATCTTCTTTTTGCGCGGACAAAGCTTCTTCCGGCGACAGGTTCGTGCGGCCCGGAAACATCCGCTCGCGTTGTGGCGGAATGGCGTGGAACGGCGGCTTCACGATTCCGGCGGGCGGATTCGTCACGTTGATGGTATAGACCGCAAATGTCTCATCACAATTGATAGCCAGCATGCGGCCCTTGCAGACTTCGCGCACGGCGTGCGTGTCCACGTTGGCGGCGTAGATCACCCCCTGCTTGCGGAAATAAACATCGCGCGTCTTCCAAGCCATCGCGATAGGCGAAACATTCGACACCACGATATCCACCTTCGGCGAACCCGTGCCCAGTGTGCTCAGATCCACCGCCGCGATGCCGGACGGCGCATCAAAAATCATCTTATCGCCCTCGGGCGTGTACGTGTTCTGGTGGAAGTAGAGGCTCGCGCTATCCGGTTCCGGCGAGACGCGCACCACGCGATGACCGGTATCAGGATCGATCCATTGTTGCGGGACGCCGTTGGTGATTTCGGCGGAACAGAAGCGGAGAAATCCCAGGGTGAGAAAAATCGAAAGGCACGTTTTCATGGCGTCAGGTTTTGGGAACGGGATTATTTCGCCCAATCTTACGCACAACCGCTTACCGCCTGCATCAACAAGTTTTGGCCATGTAACCTGTTTGGGCGTGTCTTTAAAACCACTAAAAGCACTGGCTCATGGGAAAGTTTAAACGACGTTCCCTGCCATCCCCTCTCCCCGCCCAAGCGGGGACCACGGTTCGCGAAGCGAACGTCTCTTGTGGGGCCACTAACTCGTGGCGGGCTTGGGAAGCCACTGGGACAGGGTGAAGGGCTCAACTATTCGCTGTTTTGTCCTTATGAATACAACCTTTAATACACAAACGGAATGAGCCGTTTAGTGCGGGCCATATAATCTTTGTAAGGCTGTCCCAGGCCTTCGGCGAGTGCCTGCTCTTCGATGTGAATACGCCACAGGGTGACCGCAAAACAAGGGATACAAATGCACAAGAACGAAGCCCAATTGTGAAAGCTCAGTGCGAATCCCGTGAGTGCCATCAGACTGCCGGTATAGCTAGGATGACGCATGAACCGATACGGGCCGGTGTTCACCACATGCTGGTCATTTGCAATGGCGACATTCGTCGTGAAGAAACGTCCCAGATGGATGATGGCCCACCACCGCAGCGTCAGGCCGACACTAAATAACCCGATGGCCACTTTGAGCGTGAGGTCCCGATAAGGTATGCGACACTCGTAAAAACGGTGCGCTGCAAAAATGGCCAGCGCAATCGCCCCCAGATTCACGACCCAGATCAAGCCGAGTGAATTGCGGTCTTTCGAGGTCGCATTGGATTTGGAACGCTTGAACAAGCTCAGCCCCAGCTCTGAAAAGCACAAGGACCACCCCAGAATTTCGGCGGCGCGTATGGTCCAGTTGGAATGAGACGATGACGGTTTCAGCGGTGGGACGCCTTTCGGGTCATCCACCACTTCTTCCAGCGCGCTCGCTGGCGCGGTGGCCCAATAATGTTTCGCCGAAAGCACGGCGGCTTCCACGGCCAGGTTGTCCCAATATTCGTGGCTCGCCAGAACGGCATTGCCCGAAATCTGGTAAAGACCCTTATCCAACACCGACATCTCGATCCATTGGAACTGCAGAAACTTTCTGTCATGACGCTCCGCGTTACTGGTGCCATCGACCTTGCCGGCAAACCGGTTGGTGCCGAGATACATCACGAAACGCGCGGTGTTGATGAGCCGTTGCATCTGTTGCCGCGTCGGGCCGAGGTTCGCCTGGTAGGTGCGGAAGATAAACATGTCATAATCTGCTTCGCTGGTGACCTCCGGCCAGGTAGCGGGGTCGCGCGGCGCCACATAGGTCCACTGATAGCAAACCCGGTCGTGGGCGTTCACCGCGAGGGCGCTGTCAAAGAACCAGGCTGCCGCGTCCGTGGTGATCTTTTCGTAATAGGCGATGTTCGTATTGTCGTCATTAAGCAGGCGATGGCATTGCGCCAGCCGGAGCAAAGCGCCGACGAGTTCCTGTTGTTGGTTCCACGGCACCGGTCCGCTGTCGTCGCAACATTTCAAGTAAGCTGGCGAATCGGGATGATAAAGCCGGTAGCCGTCCCCGGTGCTGCGCACGAACCACGGGACGATGGTGGTCTCGGCGCTGCGCTGGCATTCGCGGACATAGGTTTTGGCGCGGTCGAGATAGGTTGCGCCAAAACCAAACGTGTCAGTGGGGGCTTGCTCGGACCAAATGGATGGGTTTTCCAGGATCAATCTGGCCGTGTTGACGATGTGCTCGATGACGTCGCCGTTTTCCGCGCCGGCATGCAAAGCCTGGTCCTCGTTGGTGGCCTTGTTTGGCCAGCAGAGATCGCGCTGGCCGGTCCAGAGGATGCGGCCGTTGGCCGGGTCATTGCGCGCATGAAGAAACGCGTCCGACCAGACAATCGCCATATCCAAATCGCGCCGCTCATGCGTGAACGCATAAAACGTCTGCATCCCGTGGAGTCGCGCGCCATCGCGTTCATCCACCATGAGGTTGCCGATATTGTTCGACGGCGGCGGCGGCAGCTCCTGCAGCTTGATGAGAAACGCTCTGTATTCATTGGTGGTGACATCGCCATCCAATCCATCGAGGACAAAATCATCGCTGGCAGCGACCTGCTTCGCCAGAAGCAGCGCAACACAGATAAAAACGATCTGAATTGGTTTGATGATCACAGCCGTAAGTTGAGTTGACCTAATGATGTTGGATTCAGTCCAGTGGGTCAATTACGCGGTGGTTGCGCAAAAGGATTTTCGTTTCTGCCGTCAATGCTTATGCTTTGGCCAACGACCGGAAACGATGGATGCCTTTCAACAAACGCTAAAACTCGCCTTCGACGCACACAACGGGGGCCGGCAGGCCGACGCGGAAGCGTTGTGCCGGACGTTGCTGCAGATCAAATCCGACGACCCCCAACTACTTTTTTTGCTCGGCATGGTCCTGCACAAGACCCACCGTGACGCGGAGGCGGCAGACTGGTTGCGGCGCGCCGTGAAATTAGAGCCGGATGCGGCGCGCAATCACAGCGGACTCGGCTGCGCCTTGCGCGGACTCGGCGATTGGCCCGGCGCGCAGCAAAGTTATCTCCGCGCCGCCGAACTTGATCCAAAAGATTCGAGCCATTTTTATAATCTGGGCATCGCGGAACACAACCTGAACGACCTCGAACACGCCGTCGCCGCCTTTCAGACCGCCGTTGCCTTGAATCCGCGTGATAGCATGAGCTGGAACAATCTCGGCAAAGTCTTCCGGCAGCTCAACCGGCTTGATGAATCGCTGGCGGCTTACGATCGTTCGCTGGAGATTTCCCCCGATTACGAACTCGCCCAACGGGGCCGGGCGATGTCGCTGCTGACGGCCGGGCGCCTGGCCGAAGGGTTTCGCGAATACGTATCGCGCTGGAGCAAAGTCACGCCGCGCAAATTTACCCAGCCCCGCTGGAACGGCGAACCCGCGCCCGGCAAAACCATTTTCATCAACGCGGAACAAGGGTTTGGTGACGCCATCCAATTCACGCGCCTTGTCCCCCTGGTGCGCGAACGCGTTGGACGCGTGATCCTCGAATGCCGGCCGGACTTGAAATCGCTGTTCACATATTCCAAATGCGCCGATGAGGTCATCGCGTTCGGCGAACCGATTCCGCCGTTTGATATGTTCACTTCCATCATGAGCCTGCCGGGAGCTTTGGGCGTCACGCTGGAAAACATCCCCAATCGCGTGCCGTACCTCGCAGCGCCGCGCGAAGAAAGCCTGCCTTCGACCAATCCTAAAAATCTCAAAGTGGGTTTCGTCTGGGCCGGCAGCCGCACCCATTCCGATGACGCGTGGCGCTCGATGACGTTGGAGCAGTTCGCACCGATCCTGCAGACACGCGGCGTTACTTTTTACTGCCTCCAAATCCCCGTGCCGGAACGCGACCAACCCTTGCTGCGTTCCTTGCCGTCCGTCGTGGACCTGTCGCCGCGTCTCAAAGATTTTCAGGCGACCGCGGATTTTGTGACGCAGCTCGATCTGGTCATCGCCGTGGATACCAGCATCGTGCATCTCACTGGCGCGCTGGCCAAACCGGTGTGGACGCTGACACAGCTCGATGCCGACTGGCGCTGGATGTTAGACCGGACCGATACGCCGTGGTATCCGACCATGCGCCTTTTTCGTCAGGCCAAACGCGGCGATTGGCCGCCGCTGGTCGCACATGTGGCCGCCGAACTGCAGCGACTTGTCGCGAAACAACGCTGAAGCTATTGAAAAAGGTGAACGAGTCGCCGGCGAACCAGTGAACCGATGGTCGTCAAAATGGTTTCCCTGGGAAGATTGAATCCTTGAGCCAGTGCGATCAATTCGGAAACCGCGAGCGGCTTCTCAATCAAGAGGAGAATATTCCGTTCCACTGGATCGAGCGTTTGGAGGATGGGCAGGGCATTGCCTAACAATTCCGCTTGGGCATTACCCGGCACGCCACCTCCCAACATGCGCGCTTCCAGCAAAGCTATCGGCCCGGCCCAACGGACCCGGCTGCGCTCCAGCAGTTCATGAAAATCTGGTTTACGCACCAAACGCTCGGCCGCAAACGCGGCCTCGACTTCCGAGTTGGCGGCCGGATGCAGGGATTGCGGGGTTTCACTGCGGGTCCACGGGCGGCCCAGCGCGGGATCGCTCCATTGAAATGCCAGCAGAACGGAGACGATGCGGGTATAGCCCTGCGTCCTCAGATTCGCGGCCCAATCGTGCACTGAATCGAGAAAGGCTTCATATGTATCAGCGCCATCGGCATGACCGATGGCGTAGTCGGCCGCCGCATACTCCCGGAGCCGCAGAATGTGAATATCCATCGGCGCATCCTTCAACCATTCCCGCAGGCGATCCGCCAGCGGCTCATCCCCGCGCTCGCCGAATTCGGTGACAATTTGCGCCATGCCACCGGGAGCCAGATACTGAGGCAAACCCGCAATGATGCGCTGTTGGATGTCTTCACCGGAACGCCCGCCATCACGATATTTGAGCGAGTCCCGCGGCGAAGGCACAAATGGTGGATTGGCGGTGATCAAATCAAAGCGCGCATCCCCAACCGGTTCGTAAAGATCTCCAAGGCGGATTTCAATATTGTTGGCACCCGCTGCCTGGCAGTTGAAGCGGGCGCATTGTACAGCTCGCGGATTGATATCCACCGCGACCACGCGCTGCGAGTGGGTGCCGGCCAGCAGGGCATGGATTCCCGAACCGGTGCATAGATCCAGCGCCGCGCCAACCGGTCGCCGTGTCGTGGCCCGGGCCAGCCAGCGGCTGTCCGTGCCGATGAACATCACTTGATCCGGCGAAACCTCCTCAATACCGGGATGCGGCAAGGCCGGCCACGCGTGATCCGAGAAGATCAGACGATCGCCGATGGGAAAGAGCGAAGCGCAGGCGCGCGCAATACCCGGTTCATCCAGCAAGAGCAGGCCAACCCGAACGAGCGCAGCCCGATCGGACGGATCAAACAAACGATCCAGTTCGGCCGGGGGAACAGCCCCTTGCAATAGAAAAAGGTCGATGGCGATCGCCTGCGGATCGCGAATCGTCAGTTTTTCTTCACGGTAAATCGGCAGGGCACGCCAGCGTAAATCTGCAAGGTCCTTGAGACCCAAACGTTCGCGAATGGGTGTCTCGCCATAGCCGATGCCGGCGAGATGTGAAATTGCCTTGCGAAGAATTGGTACATCCGCGGCATCAATGGTGTAGCAGGCTGAACTGTTCAAGGGGTTTTGGTATGAAAAGGATTCGAGACTCAAGGCCGATTTGCGTTTGGTGCGCGCAAATCCGCCTGTGTGCCCATGAGGTTGCCGGAGGATATAACCAGCGTCCACTGCAAAGTCGCGGTCGTGATCTAAACCTTCCGCCAATCTGAGGCGCGCCACTCGATTTATTGGTTTCGAATGAACAATTTTCCCGGCAACTGCTTCACGACGCGCTTCATCTCCAGGCTCAGCAGCGCCACGCTCACGGTCGAACTCGGCAGGCCGCTGGCGCGGATGACTTCATCGATGCTGCGCTCCTCGTTATCGAGCGCGTCATAAACCTTCTTCTCGGTGTCGCTCAATTCGAGCGCAGGTAGCACGCCGGTTTCGCCGGCGGATGGGGGTCGATTGCTCGTGGGAAAGAGATACTCAAACTCACTCAGTACGTCCTCCGCGCCTTCGCAGAGTTTCGCGCCCTTCTTGATGAGGTCGTGACAGCCCTTGCTACGCGGCGAATCGATGCGCCCGGGCACGGCGAAAACCTGCCGGCCGTATTCAGTGGCGAAATTCGACGTGATGAGCGCACCGCTGTTCATGTCCGCTTCCACCACGATGGTGCCGAGCGTCATCCCTGCGACGATGCGATTGCGGATGGCGAAGCTTTGCCGGTCGCCATTGCGGTTGAACGGAAATTGCGTGATGACTGCGCCATTGGCGGTGATGCGGTCGAAAAGCTCTTTGTTCTCGGGCGGAAAGACCACGTTGATGCCGGTGCCAAGAACCGCAACGGTGCGGCCTTTGGCAGCCAACGCGCCCTGGTGCGCGGCGGTATCAATGCCACGCGCACCACCGCTCACCACGGTGACGCCGACGTAAGCGAGCTGATACGCCAGCTTACGCGCCGTCTCAATCCCGTAATGCGTCGTCTGCCGCGAGCCGACCATCGCCACGGCGTTCTTGTCTTTGGCAGACAATTCGCCTTTCACGTAGACCACGATGGGCGGGTCGTAGATCTCACGGAGCGATGGTGGATAGCTTTCATCCGGCTGCGTGACGATGTGGCAGCCGAAATCCGCGATGCGTTTCATTTCGCCGCCGAGATCCACGGATTTTTCCCAACCCACGATGGCCTCGGCGGTTTCCTGGCCGAT
>Ga0265326_10000477_pt1 | contig 15457 bp, 14 predicted proteins | sample 41424metaG_FD_192439 | JGI IMG/M metagenome (GOLD analysis project Ga0265326, IMG submission 192439) | Rhizosphere microbial communities from Carex aquatilis grown in University of Washington, Seatle, WA, United States - 4-14-24 metaG | ecosystem: Host-associated > Plants > Roots > Rhizosphere... | reverse complement strand
CAACATGTCCCTTAGGTCACTTACCGTGTGGCCTATGCCGAAGGCAATCAGCATAATTCCCCAGCTATGTTTATAGAATATGGCACCGGCAATCATCGCCAAAACACCGTAAATCCAGTGATCCGGTGTGTTCAGATGACCCCCAAGAATATGGCCAATTCTGCCAATAGCAAAGCCAATAAATACGACGAGTATAAAAACTAAAGCTTCCATATCTGTAAATTATAGCAAGCTTTCGCTTGAGGCTGTGGCTAGGCGCCGGCGAAGCGCGGACTGAGCTGTATTTAAATACTGCGAAGGAGCACTGGAGCCGGCAACAACGCCACAGGCCAAGAGTGCCAGCAGAGCGGCTGGCTTTGCCAGACGGCAGGCTGGCACGGCGAAAGTTTGCTAAACGTCTAGGTCGTCGAGGTCGGCAAGTTCGGCGCGTGTACGGCTAGCCAAATCAGAATGGTCGGTTTCTTCGGTGGACTCGCTGTTTTCGGTGTTTTCGGAAGTAGTATTTTCGTCCTTAAGCGGCTCCGCAATATCATCAGAGACTGTTTGGTCGTCAGCTGCAGTTGAATCGTCGTCGGTTGGCTGGACTGCCGGGTCACTGTCTGTTGGCGCATCGCTACTGGCGTTGTCGTCTGGCTGCCTGCTAGAATCATCGCGCCTGGCTGGCGGCGGGCCGACATCAACAATTTTTAAGTTGTAGCGGGCATCGTTCTTGGTACCAAGGGCTCGCAGCAAAGTCCGCAGGCTCTGGGCGGTAGCCCCGCGTTTGCCGATTACCCGGCCCAAATCTTCCTGGTCTACCGTTAGCTCCAGCAAAACGCCTTTTTCGTCAATTCGGCGCTCTATGCTAACGGCCTCGGGTTTATTTACGATTGATTTTACGATGTATTCTATGAATTGTTGGTCAATGGTGCTTGCCATGGTGGTCTCTCCTTATTTTCAGTAGGTGCTGCTCTTATTATAACCTGGCGGTTGAAATAGGCGGTACTCGGAGGGTGCTAACTAGTTCCCATCCTCCTCCGTTCCTATATTATAGCAGCAGATTTTAGGCTGTTTCTTCGGGTTTGGCTTCGGTTTCGGGCGCTTCGGCTGCCGGTTCGGCAGGTGCTTCTTGCGCGGCCGCGGGTTCAGCTGGTGTTTCTTCAGCCACTACTGGTGCTGGCTCGCCGGCGGGCCGGTTGCGGCGCAACTTTTCCGGGTGCCTAATAGCGCGTTTTTGCGGATCGCTCACTTTGGCCCACCCCGGTAGCTTGATGCCTTCTTTTTTCAGCAGCCCGGCCACTCGATCAGATGGTTGGGCTCCATTGCTTAGATAATTACCAATTGTTTCGCCGTCCAGTTTGGCAACTTTGGTATGAGGATCATAGTTGCCTACATAAGCTACTATCCGCCCGCTCTTGGGGCTAAAACGGTCGTCCTGAATAATCACCCTAAATTGGGCGTGTCCACTCCGACCGGTGCGCTGCAAACGAATAGCTAACATGTCCTGGTAATTTTACAGATTATCACCCCTGTTGTCAACCGCATCTCAGGCATAGTCTTTCAGGGCAGTTACGGCTGCAGCAACTTGGGCCGATTGCTTACTGGCGCCAGTGCCTTCGCCGCGCAGTTTATTATCCACAAATACCCCGACCACAAATGTCTTGTTGTGATCCGGGCCTTCTTCGCTCAACACCTTGTAAACCGGCGTGAAGCCGTCGCGGCTTTGAACCATTTCTTGCAGCTGTGACTTCGGGTCTAGCCACGAACCGCTGTGCAAGATGCCGTCCAAGCTTGGCAGCAGGCTCTTTTTAATAAACTTTTTAGCTACCTCATAGCCCTGATCCAGGTACAAAGCGCCGACCACCGCTTCAAAGCAGTTGGCTAGAATTTGCTCGCGGGCGCGCTCAGAGCCGCGCTTTTCGCCCCTGGATAATCTGAGCAGCGGTTCAAAACCCTCTTGGTTGGCGGCGGCGCTAATACTTTCTGTGCGCACCAGAGCACTGCGCCAGTTGGTGAGTATGCCTTCCGGTTCTTTGTGGTTGACGTAAAGAAATTCGGTAACTACCAGCTCTAAAACGGCGTCGCCTAAGAATTCCAATCGTTCGTTGTGCTCGGCAGCCGTTTTGCGATGCTCGTTAAGATAAGAGCGGTGCGTAAAGGCAGTAATTAATAGATTAAGATCCTTAAAGCCGCCAAAGTGTTTGTCAGCAAAAGTTTGATAGATTGATGTGTCCATAGCTTAAGTCTAGTATCTCCTTATTATAAGTTCTGCTGCCTGATTATCTTCAGGCCGAGCAGTATCAATTTACTAATGTCTTCGTATTCAATTTTGGCCAAGGCATCGTTGGCCGGCAACCAGCTCAAGCTGGTCATCCATTTTTCGGGCTTGATTTTGTCGCTATCACCTAACGCTTGCACTAGATATATTTCCGTAGTCATCAACACCAAGCTGTTGCCGCGACGGTAACGAAAGTTAATTTTGCCAAGGAAGTCCAGGACTTTCATTTCGGCCAGGCCGGTTTCTTCCGTAATCTCCCTTTTGGCCGTGTCCCGAGCGGGTTCGCCTTCTTCTATGTGTCCCTTGGGAATAGTCCAGCGTCCCTTAGAGTCTTGGATTAGCAAAATCTCCACCACCGAACTGTCCTTGGCGCGGCGAAAAACAATGCCACCAGCGGTAGGCTCGCGTACCACCTCGTTAATGGCCGGGCGACGATGGACAAATTTACGGAAACCCTTGACGGGATTAGGCCGTTTCATCTGATCAAAAATTATTCCTTCTTAGCTTTAGTAGATTTTGCGGGAGCTTTTTTGGTTTTTTTATTAGTTTCTGCCTCTTGATTGCGCAACACGGTTCCCAGTACGCCGTTGATGAACTTGGAAGAATTCTCACCGCCAAAGGCTTTGGCTAATTCTACCGCTTCGTTAATGACAACCTTGGGCGGCACGCTTTTGTTATAGGTAAGCTCGTAAACACCTATGTGCAAGATGGTGCGATCCATACGGGCAATCTGCTCAATCGGCCACTCCGGTGCTACCGGCCGGATGATGTCGTCCAGCGCCTCCCGATGGGCGTCGACCCCATGCACCAGCTCCTCAATGAAGCCCTTATCATCAATGGTTTCGCTATAGCGCGCAATATTACGCTCCAGCACCTCATTTGGCACCAAGTCATTATCTTCGCACTCGCGGCGAAAGTCTTGCTCATACAGTGTCTGCAGAGCGACTATTCTACCAAGGTGGCGGTTAGCACTCATATTGTTAAGTCTTCCTTTTTATGAGATAAGCCTTAGCTACCATTATAGCTTACTGCTTGCCGGATTGTTTATTTGAACACCGGTTAAAAATCTACTTTTTGTCTGCGGGTTCTTTGGCCAGTTCGCGCCGGTTGGCGTAAACATGTACCGGGCTTCTGGCGTTGACTCGCTTGGCCAATTTGAGCAATTGATGGCTGCGTCGGCTACCGGTGCGCCGCGAACTTGTACGTTTTTTTGGCTTGCCCATGTTTCGCTATCCTTTGTATGCTCAAATAATAATTGTGGCTTGGGCAGTATTATATCTGTTAAACGATTAAATTACAAGGTTAAACAACAACTAAACTGATTAGGCGACCGGGTACGTATATGGTCTTTTTGATGGTTTTGCCTTTGAGGTATTCGGCCACTTTTTCATCTGTTTTTGCGGTTTCTACCGCCGCCTTTTCGTCTACATCGGCGGCGACCACAATTTCGGCACGGACTTTGCCGTTAATCTGTACCGCCAGGGTCATCACTTCCTCTTTGACCAAATTCTCATCCCAGCTCGGCCAGCTGCTAATGTGTACCGATGTCTCGTGGCCTAATGTCTGCCACGCCTCCTCGGCGATATGTGGCGCGAACGGCGCCAGCAGCTGCACCAGAGTTTCCAGCGCCATCTGCCAACCTGCATTTCGAGAAATTTCCGTATCACCGCGCAGTTTATAAAGTTCGTTCACATAACCCATCATTGCAGCGATGGCGGTGTTAAAGTCCAGCTTTTCCAGGTCCTTGGTCACTTTTTTGACTACCCGATGGGTAGCGGCCACTAGTTCCATTTCGTCCACCCGGGTTTCACCAGCTTGCTTAGAAGCAACAAACTCTTCTACCAGCAGCCAGACTCGCTCCAAAAAGCGCCGCGTGCCGGCAATGCCGCCCATGCTGTATGGGCCGCCTTGGTCGTACGGCCCCATGAACATCAGATACAGTCTTAGGCTGTCGGCGCCATAGCTGGTGACCTGCTCGTCGGGGCTAACCACATTGCCACGCGATTTACTCATTTTTTGGCCGTCCGGACCCAAGATTATTCCTTGATTGGTCAATTTTTTAAACGGTTCTTCAAATGTTAAACCATAATTATCGTGCAGGAATTTGGTGATAAATCGAGCGTATAACAGATGCAGGATGGCGTGCTCAATGCCGCCGATGTAATGGTCTACCGGCGCCCACTTGTTGATGATTTCGGAATCAAAAGGCGCCTTATCGTTATTATTATCCAGATAGCGCAGGAAGTACCAGCTACTGCAAACAAAGGTGTCCATGGTATCGGTTTCGCGCTTGGCCGGTTTACCGCACTTGGGGCATTTGGTATTTACAAAATCCGCCCTGTTGCGCAGCGGCGATTGGCCGTTTAGCTCAAATTCCACGTCCTCGGGTAAAATTACCGGCAAATCAGCCTCGGGCACCGGCACGGTACCGCAATCTTCGCAATAGATAATTGGAATAGGCGTACCCCAATAACGTTGGCGGCTAATCAGCCAATCGCGCAGACGGTAGTTAGTTTGCTCTTTAGCGATTCCCTCTTTAGCCAAGTCGGCGACAATTTTCTCGCGCGCTTTAGCACTATCCATGCCATCGTATTTATCGGAGTTAATTACCACGCCTTCGCCATCATAGAAAGCGGTTTTGTATTTTTTAGAGGCTTTATAGGCAGCTACCGCCTGCTCGGCTCGGTCGCACATTGCCAACCAATGGTCTACTCCGCCGCCGCCTTTGCTAGCTCGAAGTTTTTCAACGCCTTCGCGAATTTTGCTCATCGACATCCATACCGGCTCAAAAGTTTCGTGCGATTCCGGCCTTGGCCGTTCAGTAGCCCCCTCGCCGACAATGGCCAGATAACCCTGTCCCAGAGACCGTTTATTTACGTCTTTGAGATTATTGTAGTAATGCGAATAGACTGGCTCCCCCAGTTTTATTAGTTCTTCGACCTTGGTTATACCAGTTTCTTCAGCTAGTTCACGATAGGCGCACTGCTCAAAAGTCTCGTTTTTATCCAAACCTCCACCGACCAGCCCTACGCCGTTAACCCATTTGTCAAGAGCGAGGAAAAGCTCGGTCTTGGGGTTGTAAGGAACAATAACTGACCCCTCAACGTACTGTTCATCCGGTAAAGAATCGCCGAAATCTTGCAGAATTACTGTTTTAATTGGCAGGTTAAATTTAAGCGCGAATTCGCCGTCGCGTTGGTCGTGGGCCGGGACAGCCATGATGGCGCCGGTACCATAACCCATTAATACGTAGTCAGCAATCCAAACGGGGATTTTCTCTTTGGTCCCAGGATTGATAGCGTAAGCACCGGTAAATACGCCGGTTTTATCTTTTTCGCCCTCTTTGCGCTCCAGCTCGGTCTTATGGCTGGCTTTATTGATATACTCCACAACTTCGCCTTTTTGCTCGGGCGTAGCCAGTTTTTTAGCTAGCGGGTGTTCCGGCGCCAAAACCATGTAAGTAGCTCCGTAAAGCGTGTCTGGACGAGTCGTAAACACGTGGATCTTGTTGTTTTTATCTTCGGTCTCAAAATCAATCAGGGCGCCTTGGCTTTTGCCAATCCAGTTGACCTGCATGGTCTTCACGCGCGAGGGCCAATCTACGCTGTCCAAATCGTTAAGCAGGCGCTCGGTATAATCGGTAATCTTAAAGAACCACTGCTCCATTTCTTTCTGGATAACAGGGGTGCCACAGCGTTCACAGACATTATTTTCACCAACTACCTGTTCGTTGGCCAAGACCGTTTGGTCCTTTGGGCACCAGTTTACGACGGCCTTAGCTCGATAAGCCAACTTGTACTTATAAAGCTGCAAAAACAGCCACTGGTTCCAGTGGTAATACTCCGGGTCGCAAGTGGACAAGCTGTGGTTCCAGTCGTAGCTAGCACCAATTTGGCCAATTTGGTCTGTCATCGTCTTGATGTTGGCGTGCGTCCACTTGGCTGGCTGGATGCCACGCTGGATAGCGGCGTTTTCAGCCGGCAGGCCAAAGGCATCAAAGCCGATGGTTGTTAAAACGTTGCGCCCAAGCATACGGTTAAAGCGGGCAACCGCATCCGTCGGTGCAAAATTATACCAGTGCCCCACATGCAAGTCGCCGGACGGATACGGCAGCATCGGGATGACGTAAAATTTGTCGGCCGTACGGCTCATGTCCGTCTTATACAGTTCGGATTCAGCCCAAACTTTTTGCCACTTAGGTTCAATTTCCTGAGGGTTGTAGCGTCTCATAATCCAACACTATTGTAACAGAGGAGGATAAATGGCGCTGATTTGTTATACTTGGCTTAAAGCTATGACTAAGTCTCAGCAGCCTATTCTATCTGTGGTGGTGCCGGTTTATAACGAGGCGGCCGGACTGCCGGCTTTTCATGAAGCACTTCTGGAGGCTATTCACCAGGCGGTTGAAGACTCCTATGAACTGATTTACTGCGACGACGGCAGCACCGACGATTCCTCAAACGTTATTCAAAAATGGCACCGCGACAACTCGCGCATCAAGCTACTGCGATTAACCAGGAATTTTGGCAAAGAAATCGCCATAACCGCCGGCATCCACGAAGCCAAAGGCCGGGCAGTTATGACAACCGATGCCGACGGTCAACATCCAGTAGATTTGATACCCGAATTCGTGCAGTGCTGGAAAGATGGCGCCAAAGTTGTTATCGGCCTGAGAACATCTAATCAAAAAGAGGGTCTTATCAAGAGATTTGGCTCAAAAATATTCTACAAGTTCTTCAACCGCGCCGCCGGCATGAAGCTGGTACCGGGTGCGACGGACTTTCGGTTGATTGACAAGTCCGTGCAGAAGGAATTTATGGCAATGACTGAGCGCAACCGGATTTCCCGCGGACTAATAGATTGGCTGGGCTACGACCGCGAGTACATTAAGTTTAGCGCTAACCCGCGAGCCAGCGGCGAGGCCGGCTACTCCTTCAAAAAGCTGGTCAAGCTGGCCGTTGATAGCATAGTTTCACTTAGTATTTCTCCGCTTTATCTTGCGGCGTACGTGGGTGCGTTCGTATTGCCGGTTTCCATTCTGTTGGGTCTATTTATGCTCGTTAACGCGGCGGCTGGCGACCCGTTGAATCTGCACGCCACTGGCGGCGCTTATGTTATGGTGCTGCTACTTTTTCTGGTGGGCATACTGCTGGTGTCGCAAGGTATCATCGGCCTGTATTTGTCGCATATCCACTCTGAGACCCAAAACCGCCCGCTCTATGTCATTGATACGCATAAATCGGTCGGTCTTGATGAAGAATAAAATATTGTCGACTATCAAATCCATTAGTCCGGCCGGGCGACGCTATTTAATAATAGGTGTTAGTGTCTATGCGCTGGAGTTAGCCGTAATCGTCGTGGCCCAGGCTCTTGGCGCCAGTGCCGTTGTAGCCGTCGGCCTCAGTTTTTGGGTTGGCCTGGCAGTTTCATTTATTTTGCAGAAGTTCGTCGCATTTGGCGACAAGCGGATTCACCACCGTATTCTGGTGCCGCAAATTATCGCTTTTTCGCTGCTGGTTATTTTTAATTTTGGCTTCACCATCCTGGTAACCAAGCTACTGTCAGGGTATGTGCCCGCTGTTCTGACCAGAACGCTAGCCTTGGGCATCACTGCCATCTGGAATTTTTACCTTTATAAAACCCGGATTTTTAAGGTTGATGGCAACCCTGTATACTAACTTATGATAATTCTTAGATAAGAATATGGCTAAAAATACAAAAGAACTTAATTCTTTCGATAAACTCATCAGCTCTCCCTCCTTTGGCGAGAATTTTGCTTTTATTTCGCTGGCTATCCTATTTAGTACAACTTTTCTCTGGGCGCTTTTATCCGCCAAACTGCAGCAGAACAATGCCGACCAATTAATCAATCCCTATCTGCTCCAGCACTTGTCCACGTTCCACGGTGCAGTTTTTCCGGCATCTCATACTTTCCTGATTAAATGGCCATTGTTCTATTTGTTTAAAATTTTTGGCTACTCAACCGCTACCTTCATTGGCTTTACGGTCGGTACCGTCTTATTAATCGTCGCGGCACTAGCCGCAATTATCTACAGAATCGAGAAACGGCCGGTGATTTTTGGAACCCTCTGTCTGGCTATGGCCTCGGTATTGTTGCTGGTGCCAGCTCAGCCTTATGCCGGCGGGCTGTTGCCGGTCAATATGGCAATGCTCACCACCCGCAACCTTGAATACTTGTTTTATATTGCTGCCTTAGCTTTGATGATTAAGTCCACAGGCTTTCGGAGCCGGAAGTTTTGGTTGGGGGTGGTTTTGATGGGCTTATTAATAGCCAGCGACCGGTTATTCCTGATGCTGGCCGTCGGCGGAGGGCTTACAGCCCTGGTTGTTTATGCCCTCAGAAGCCGCTGGGATTTGGTCGGTCTATCAGTTAAATCAGTGCTTGGTGGTGTTTTTGCTGGCATCGGCGCAATCATCTTGCTGGGGTTAATCAATCTTAGCCATCTGACGAATATCGCCACAGCTTCGGGTTCGAGCCCATACGGCCTGGTTCACGGCGCAAAAAATCTGGCGCTCGGGATAATTTATGCAATCGCCGGGCTGTTCACCAACTTCGGCGCTAACCCGGCATACGACGCCACTATCGTGCGCAATGTTCCGCACCAGGCATTTTTGCGCTTAAGTAGTATTAGCGGCCCGGCCTATTTGATTAACGCGGCCATTTTAATAGCCGGCCTATTTATTGTCTGGCGCGCTATAACCGGCAGCCTGGTTACCAAACAAAAAAGAAATTTTAAGCTGAACAATAAATCCCAGCTGTCGTTAATGCTTATTTGGTCGGCCATAGCCGGAATGGGCGTTTTTATACTCAGCGACCATTATTATGCCGTTGATGCCCGCTATCTTACCATAAGTTTGTTCGCGATTTTTATAACCGCTGCCACCTGGATCAGCCGCAGGTTGTGGCAGCCAAAAAGAGTGGTTATCGTCGGCAGTGTTATTGCGCTGGGTGTTTTACTGGGCATAGTATCGGTCGCCAGAACCTATCAGACGGACAATAGAGCTCTGGCCGATACCGCGGAACGTAACCAGCAGGTCGTGCAGGTTCTAAAAAGCCACCCGGTAGATGTACTGGTGGGCGATTATTGGCGGGTCATACCAACCAGGCTGGCGTCCGGCAACAAAATAAACGTATTGCCGCTGTCTGATTGCTCTCATACTAGAGACATACTTAGTAGTAAAGCCTGGCAGGTGGATTTGAACAAACACAGTTTTGCTTATCTGCTAACGCTTGATGGCAGCCTTACGGACTTCCCTAAATGCTCGCTCCAGCAAGCTGTGGCCAGCTACGGTCGGCCAAATGCCAGCATATTGATTGCCGGCAGTTACGGCCATCCCAAGGAAGAACTGCTGCTTTACGACAACGGTATTCATAAGAGCGCGCCCAAAACGTCTCAGCCGGCGGCTGGCACAACTACGGTACTACCAATCAGCTTGGATCAGCTGCCGCATACCTCTTGTAACGTACCTACGGATATGAATATCGTCGCCCACCAAGACGATGATTTGTTATTTATGAATCCAGATATCATTCATGACATAAAGGCCGGACGATGCGTCAGGACAATCTATATCACTGCCGGGGACGCTGGATCCGGAGAATACTATTGGTTAAGGCGCGAGCAGGGCTCCGAGGCCGCCTATTCCCAAATGAGCGGGGCCAGTACCGTTTGGGTACAGAGAATCGTTGAGTTATCCGATAACGAATTTATATCAATTGCTAACCCAAGAGGTAATTCGCAGATATCACTCATTTTCATGCACCTACCCGATGGCAACATAAAAGGCAACGGTTTTGCCGCCTCGGGGCACGAAAGTCTGCAGAGCCTAGAATCCGGTTCAATCAGCGTCATTCATACGGTAGACCATCAATCGGTTTATAGTTCGGGCCAGTTAACCGCCGCTCTGACCGATTTAATGCATGCCTACCAGCCAGCGGGCATTCGCACCCAAGCTAATTTTGCCAGCAAACAGTACCCCGACCATAGCGACCACATGGCGGTCGGTCGCTATGTTAAAAGCGCCTATGCACAGTATGAAAAGGAGCAGTTTGATAACCAGGTTACCATACCCCTGTCATTCTATATCGGCTACCCCGTTCATGGCATGCCAGCTAATGTCTCAGACGGCGACTTGCAGACAAAAGAAGCGGTCTTTCTGGCCTATGCCAAGTTTGATAACAGTGTCTGCCAATCACCCCAACAGTGCGAGCAAACTCCCACCTACGGCTCATATCTAAAACGCCAGTACCTAAGCCCGTACTAGCTTAGGGAATAGTCGCGTTTAACTAGTTCTACAAACTTCTTTACTAGCTCCGGCATGGAGAGTCCGGACACAGCGGCTGATTTTGGATAAAGGCTCTGGCCGGTCAGTCCAGGAATGGTATTGATTTCTAGCACCACAAAGCTGCCGTCCGGGCGCATGATGGTATCTACCCGAGAAAGATGTCGGCAACCCATTACTCTATGGACATTTTCTGCCAGCTTTTGGGCTTTTCCGTGCTGCTCTGGCGATATAGACAGTGGCGGGCATAACTCGGCGCTTTTACCGTTATATTTGTTCTCGTAATCAAATTCTCCGCCTTCGGGCGGGCGGACTTCAATTGCCGGTAATGCTGTTTGATCTAAAATCGGGACGGTAATTTCTAGCCCCTCAACTAAGCTCTCCAGAACTGTGTCATTCTCCAGTCTAAAAATTTCCTCCAGTTGTGCGGATGTAACATTTGCGGGATCCCGGATAATTAGCGTGCCAATGCTGGAGCCGCCGTGCAGAATTTTCAGAACATGCGGTTTTTTGGCTAGGGGTTCCGTGCTGTAGCTCTCTTTAGTCATGCGCACACCCTTGGGCACCGGAATGTTACTTTTTTGTAGAATCAACCTGGTTTGCCACTTATCGAAACAGTTCTTTGACGATTCACTGCCCGATCCTAAAAATGGCAGATTGCGCTTTTCTAACTCCGCCTGCAGCTCACCATCTTCACCACCCTCGCCATGCAGGATTGGCAAAACTACTGTTTGCGGCGCAAGATTATCTAAACACGATAGGCCGTTTTTAGGGTCGGCTTCTTGCACATTAAAGCCAGCAGCTCTGGCGGCACTAGCTATTGATTTGGCGGAGCGTAGCGAAACCTCACGTTCCGGTGAATCACCGCCGCCGAGTACAAGAATGTTCATTATTTAAAAGCCTTAGCTTTTATCTTCAGCCACTGCGGGCTTTGACGGACGAGCTTGGACTGGTCTTTGGGATTAGCCAGCAATAATTTGACAGCTTCTTCGGCAAACACGCCGTTTTGTGAACCCTTGGCTAAGATGATAACCCCGGGTTTGACGATTGATTTCAAATAATCGCCGATTGTGTAAGGGTTATCAAAAGTTACCACTTTACAACCTTTGGCCTCGGCCGCTTCTGCTAAATATTTATTGGCATCAGTCCCTAGAGTTAACACTAGACTAAGCTGTTTGGGATCGCAGTATTCGCCGATTTTTCGGTGTTCTTTTTCCGAAGAAGCGCCCAGTTCATTCATATTCCCCAGCACGGCAATTTTTTGTGGCGAATCCATCTGGTAAAGGCTGCTTAGTGCCAACTTCACTGCTTCGGGGCTGGCGTTATACGTATCGTCAATAATTATGGAGCCGTTTACCCCCGCCAATCTTCGCATCCGCCCAGGCACCGGTTTGATATTTTGGATACCTTTTTTGATTTCTCCCTGCTCCATGCCGAGTTTGTGGGCTACCGCTACGGCCGCCAAAATGCTATACAGTTCGGCTTCGGTTTTTGATCTCACGTCAGCATCAAGTAATGTGTCATTACCACTTGTGACCAGAGCTTTACTACCATCGGTTTTCAACACAAAGTCAGAGGGCGTATGAATGCCGTAAGTCAGCACATCCGGCAAATCCGCAAGATACTTCTTGTCGCAAAAATCTCTATTGGCCAGCAACAGAGTTGAAAAAGCACTGATTGACAACTCCTCCCTGGCGACTGCATCCAAAGTGTTAAAGAACTCCATGTGCTCAGGCTTAATTGCCGCTATAACCGCTAATTCTAAATTTAAATACTTCTCGAATCTGTCGATTTGACCTGGCCCATCTGTACCCAGCTCTAGAACAACAATTTCGTAAGGGTACGTTTGGCGCAGCTTCTTTTCGTTGCGCCAAAAAACTGCCAACCATGCCAACGGATTGAATAGGCTGGGCGTGGCTTCGCCGAAGAAAACCAGCGGCGCAGTTACCAAATCGTTATAGTTGCCTTCTTGATGCTGGACTTTATACTTCGTGCTTAAGGTGTTAGCTATAGCCAGCTTGGTGCTGGTTTTACCCATGCTGCCCGCCACGGCAATTGTCTTAAAAACGTTTTTTTTGCGCAGGCGCCTGACTTGCCAGCCGAGGATACTAGCGACAATGCTTTTTGCTACTGCTTTCACTGATCTTCAGTATAGCAAGGTTAGCCCTTTAGCTGGGCGATTTCATCTGGTGTCAGGTCGCGCCACTGGCCGGGTTTTAGGCCAGTTAGGTCCAGAGGGCCGTATTTTGAGCGGTGCAGGCGGCGCACCGGCAAGCCGACCGCGTCCAACATGCGTTTGACTTGGTGATTACGGCCCTCATGGATTGTCAGCTCTATTTTGTTGTCGGTTAGCTTTTTAGCGCTAGTTGCAATGGCCGGTTTACCGTCAAGCATAATCACTTTACTTAACCCCGACCCAAAAACTTGATGCTCCGTAATCCGATTACCGACTGCTCCGCTCAGGTTTTTGGGCGGGGCAAGCATGTTAAGTATTTCTGGTGTGATGCGCCCCTGCACTTCGGCTTCGTATACTTTATCTACTTCAAAGCTTGGGTGCATCAGTTTGTGAGCCAGTTCGCCGTCGTTGGTCAACAAAAGTACCCCTGTTGTATCAAAATCCAGCCGGCCAACCGGCACTACCCTCTCAGGTATATCTACTAAATCAACGATTGTTGGGCGATTTTCCGTATCTTTTAGAGTTGTAACCGTCCTATCGGGCTTATAAATTAGAATGTAGCGCAGTTTTTGGCTTTGAAGTGGCTTCCCGTCCAATTCAACCTTATCCCTGTCCGAGACCTCGTCATTAAGCTGGCCGGTTTTGCCGTTAACTTTCACCCGCCCGGCTTTAATTAGCTCGTCAGCCCCGCGCCGCGATGCCACCCCCGCCCTAGCCAAAAACGCATTAAGTCTCAAGTTTTGTACTCGTCGATTAAAATTTCTTCGGGAGCAGAATGAAAAGTGACCCCCACCCACTGTTTATCTCCAGCGATAGGCTGATGCCAAACGTTCTCCGGCACAAAACTCCAATATCTGCCCATAACCACCTCGCTCTTAAATCCGTTGGATGACCCGACAATATGCGTGCTGCCATTTCCATCGAAAGTTATCAAAGTCTGGAAACTATTTGGATGGCGTTCTACCTTCCCTTTGTGCTTTGGTCTGGAAGCATAGACCCTGATAAGCTGACCCGTTCTCGGGAACTTAACCCCTGGGAGTTTTTTTGGGGTTATAGAGATAGAAGCAGATTTGACATCTTTGGCCTTTAGCTGCTCGTTTAGATCGGTAATCGCATTATCGATTGCCTGCGCTACTAACGTATTTTCAAGGAATTGATCTAATTCCCTTTGGATTTCGTCAATATCTAGGTGTGTGGTTTTCATAAATATTCTGGTGGAGATACGGGGACTCGAACCCCGGACCTGTCGCCTTTGGCGACCGCTCTTGAATCGAGCTGGTGGAGCATACCGGGCTCGAACCGGTGATCTCCTCGATGCCATCGAGGCGCGATAGCCAACTTCGCCAATGCCCCTTCAGCTCGATTCAATTTATTAATCTTTTAAGTTCTGCTCTACCCTGGCCTGATTTGAGATAAATTTCTCGTCTGTAGGCCTCGGCTCGACTATTATAGCTTTCTTGATAGATGAGCTCAAACGGCTTTGTGTATTTCGTAGCTTTCGATTTACCCGAATTATGTTCATACAGTCTTTTTGACACATCTTCAGTGGAGCCTGTGTAGAAACGTCCGTTTTTCTGACTCCTCAAAACATAAATGTAATACATATTACTTCTTATCTGACCTGTCGCCTTTGGCGACCGCGCTAGCCAACTGCGCCAATGCCCCTCGTCGCGGCTTACGTACTTGCCTCGTTTTACTATTTCGTAAAAGCTTCGGCTTAGTGCTATGCCGCTCCTCTTCAATTTTGCAAACGGTCGCTTGCGCCCCGATTTACAAAATTGGATGAGAACAGATTGAGTATACTAAAAATACTCTGTTAATTCTAGTGGTGATGGTCGTGACCACCCCGGGCAATCACCAGCCGGTTCACCGGCACGGTAAGCAAAAAGGCGACAGCTAGCGACAAGGCCTCACTCCACCAGAATAGAACGTTGTGCAGGTGGGCGTTGACCGCGCCCGGGATAAGCCACTCCAAAGTGTTATCTACGATTACCATCGACGTAATTGAGATGGTATCTACCGCCAAAGCCAACTTAACGGCATCTTTTGGCTCAACCCCTTTTCTGCGCGCACCCGAAAATGTCAGTAGGTATCCAAAGATAAAGGCCAGCACAATACCTAGGGCAGTTTGCAATATATTGTTCCAGTTCTGGCCTATTGCCATTCCCAAAACCTCACCAATGGCGCAGCCGGTCAGGCAGTGCCGGGTATGCGTAATAGCCTGGCTTGTGAGCAAATCAATTTTCATAATTTTGGTGGAGATGGGGAGACTCGAACTCCCTACCTCGGCAATGCGAATGCCGCGCTCTACCAGGTGAGCTACATCCCCGCGTAAGAACAGGTGAATCATAGCATTTTAAGGTGTTAAAAAGCAAAAATCCGTACGCGTCGGGAACGCGCACGGACACTTACTACTTCGCGCAGCCCACCCGTGGGCCCGGGTAAGAGCTTTTTTGTTTTATTTTTATTAATTTTTCTCTTCGCATCCGGCTTTTGCGAGCAATAGCCGGACGGGCCCGGTGCGCGAAGCTGCCTTTATTACACGCTTGTGGTTACTTTTTGTCAAGCAGCTTGAAGAGTTCTTTTTCGGTGATTTGTTTAGTGCCGAGTTTGCGGGCTTTGACCAGTTTACTCTCGCCCACATGGGCGCCTACCACCAAATAATCGGTTTCGTTCCCTACCGCAATTTGGAAGGTGCCGCCCAGTGCCCTAATCCGCTC
>Ga0265326_10000469_pt1 | contig 15541 bp, 19 predicted proteins | sample 41424metaG_FD_192439 | JGI IMG/M metagenome (GOLD analysis project Ga0265326, IMG submission 192439) | Rhizosphere microbial communities from Carex aquatilis grown in University of Washington, Seatle, WA, United States - 4-14-24 metaG | ecosystem: Host-associated > Plants > Roots > Rhizosphere... | reverse complement strand
GTTATGTCAACAGAATTCAACTTCTCAACGAGACACTTCGCCTGGTACGACTTGCCTTGCATGTCAGACGCCTCAAACACGATGAGCAACGCTCGTTTTCTCATGGTTTAAAGAAATTAAAACACAAACGTGAAGATGTTCAAGAATTCTTTTCAAGAGGGCATGTGAGTGATGGGATCACAGTCAGACGCGTATCGCCAGATGAAGCCGCCTGCGAAAGGACGTTCGCCACGACAAGTTGACGACATATTACCAATGCTAACTTTTGTTGTTTTTGAAGCCTCTGACAACGATGTATACGTTGTAACATAAATCAAATTTTTCGTATATTGATTAACTGCTCCACGAAATTTTGAATTATTTACACCACTTGAACGTTTTGACGCTGCGGCCCTTACCTCAGGACGATTTAATGCTTCACGAATATGTTGAATTTCAAGTTCTGACTTTTTACGTCCTTTTTGTGCTTGACGATTATGTTCTAAAACTTCCGGTCTATTTTGCGCTTCACTCATCTTTTTTATTTGTTCTATGGTTCGTTTTTGTCCTTTTAAACTATTTGATCTTTTTATTTGTACGTCGGGACGATTTTGAGCAATTTTATTACTTTCGCTTATTTTTTTACGAGTTTCATCGCTGACTAATCTATTTCTACTCGCAATACCAATTTTGTCTTTTGTTTCTTGACTAAGATGTTTTCCTTTGTGCCCTCGACTTTGTTTTTCCTTTACATCTGGACGTGCATTTGCTTTCTTAATGTTTTGTTTATGACTTTCAGATAGTGGTTTACCTTTAAGAGAATTACTAGATTTTGTGCGTTTTTCAATGTTAGAATTTGCTTCACGAATATTTTGTAACGCTTGGCCTGATCGTTTTTTACCACGATTGCTATTTGATCGTTTTTCAACCATTTCTTGTGGTTGTTTCACGCCATACCAGTAGTTACTTGATCCCATTTGCCTTTCGCTCATACGTTTTCGTGATTTTTCAGAATGTTTATGTCCCAACATACCACCTGCGCCGCCAAGTGCAACATTATATCCATTTTTGCAAGTTTCATACTTTGCAATTAAATCAATTTCAAGTTCATCAGCTTTTTGCTGCGAATTTACAAAAAATAAAGTTTTAAAAGCAAAATGCTCACTTCCATATTTGCGAATAGCCGAATATAAATGTGGACATTTCATATATCCCATTTTTGCATCATATACGTGTTCATAAAATCTACGCTCGGCACCTTTTACAGATTGTCCGATATATAATTTACAGTTAATTGTATTCGTTATACAATATATTGTCCACACACGTTGTGTCATTAATAAATTTTAATACACAAACGTAAGATTGAATTAAATTTCTTTCCAATCTTCTATTTCAGACTGCCATTCGGCAACTTCTCTTGTGGGATCATTCTCAAAAGCAACGCGAAGTTTTGAACCTATACGAAACCATAATGTATGTTTTTTAATACTAAAATCATCTTTAAACGGAAAATCTGGGAATATTTCCGGGACAATTTCAATCCAAGCTTCTACACTTTTCGGAAATTCTTTTTCAGCAGCCCAACTCGTTAGTTCGGCATTTTGATCTTCGACGTACCCAGGTTTAAATTGCATCTTGCCTGCACTCTTCGCTCCTGGCTTCCTCAACTTCCCTCTTGGTGCTCCATACTCGTTCAGTGCGTTTCGAATTTCTTTGCGAAGTTGTTCAAGCGTGAGTTTCATAACTTTAATTATTCTCCCGTTTTTACACGTGTTGCAAAAATTTCCACAGCTTCGCGTCAAGCAACTCGTTCACTGACTGTTCTAAGTCCTGCATCATCCCGTTTGCCTCTGCAATCGTGTCGCGTTGTTCCTGCTCAGTGAAGCTCTTGTCGGTCAGCACAAACTTCTTGACGCACTGTCTCACTTCGTCAACGAACTTACGCGCAGCTTCCTGAAACATGAAGTTTGGAATGCCACGAAGCGCGTCTTCGTTGAGATTTTTGTTAAGTTCCTCGACAATGATGCGTTGAAGTTGTTTTCGATTGAGTTTCATCTTCGTTGTTTTCCATGTTTACGAGCAAATTGTAAAGCTCTACGTTGTGCACGATTTAAATGCTCAACAACGTGTTCATCACGAACTGTTTCAACGTATTTTGGTGTTAAGCCACACACAGGACACGTACCGATCGTTGCAGTGCTATTTTCATGTACAACGTGTGTAAACGTGCACTGACAACCACACGAGCTAAACATCATACACCTCGTTTAACACGTGATGCCGGCGCATCAGCGACTTTATCAAAGCTAATCTTGGGTTGATCAAGTTCAATCTTGTCAACGTCGAACACTTGTTCGCTCTCTAAATAATCCTTGATCGACGGGTACTTTCTCATGACGCTCAACAACACTTCATCACCCTCAATCATGTCTAAGTACTCTCGCCACGTCTTTGCCCCTGCGCCTATCTCACCGCAAGCAACGACGACCGAAGCGTCGTCTGGAACTATCGTTGGGTTCTCGGACACCGCAAACACGTAAGTCTCAGTGTACCAGTCATCCCACGTCGCCCACACACTTCCTGGCCACAACGCCATGAACTTCTTGGCGTCTTCAACGACGGTGTCTTGGGCGAGCATGCCGACGATTACTTGTCTCATTTAGATTTAAATATCTCCTGTCATCAATAAAAATTACACTTTGTTTTCTAAGATCGCGAGTTCTGCGTGTAGCATCTCAAGACGTGCAACATACGCATCAACATATGCGCCTTTCATGTCGTCAGGAAAGTTGTTGATCAACGCTTCGAGCTCAGAAATTTCTTCACGTAACAATTGTATTTCCATGTGTTTATGATAACACACGTTCGATGAAAATTACACCTTCAGCTGCATTTTGAACTTAAACACCCTTCACAATGAACGCAGCCATCAACGTACACCAATTTCCCGCCACAATTTTCACAAGTACCTGCGTCTTTTCCGTTCGGGATGTACTGCTTCAGCACCCTTGCCAAGACAGACGCAAACGACGTCATGTCGCTGTTCTTGTCTTTTTTAATCTGTTCGACGATTTCGTACACGTCAACGCCTTTGCGTAAGCTAAGCGACAATAGACGTGTGAGAACTCCATGAAGTGGATTATTGAACATGTTCACGATGTCTTTGAACAAGATGTTGTCGTCATTGCCGATCGGAATGCGCAGGTTATACGTCGTCACGCCGTCAGAGTTCTTGCCATTTCTGATCAGCGTTGCCTTCTTGACCTTCTTTGGCATCGCAACGCACTCGCTCAAACCTGCAAATATTTCGTACGGTTTCCCGTCGAGGAACCCAACGAGCACAGTGTAGGCTTCACCCTTCACGTTCGCCCGATGAATTTCACACTCAAGTTCCTTTGGACGACCGGTGAGCTTTTCCTCTTTCTTTTTGTCTGCGTTCACTATCACGCCGTCGCGACAGCCATCTCGATACACTGTGATGCCCTTGAGACCCATCTTCCATGCCGTCCTTAGGATTTGGTCAACGACTTCAACGGGAGTGTCTCGATGGAGGTTCAACGTCTTACTTACGGCGTGGTCGATGTACAACTGTAAATTTGCTTGCAGCTCAATTGATTTTTTCCAATCAATTTCTTCACACGTTGCTCCAAAATACGGCGATTGCTTGATGTCTGCACTTCCCGTAATAGACATCCAATCTTTCACGCCCTTGTGAACGACTTCGTACTCCTGCCAACAGTCACCTGACTTGTCAATGAAGTCGATCTTTTCTGCATCCCGTGGCACTTTACGACGACGCTTTGAAACCAAGAACACGACAGGTTCACAACCAGAAGTCGTCTGTGTGAGAACTGAAACAGATCCTGCGGGAGAAATTGTTAAAATAGCAATGTTGCGTCTGCCATGTAATGAATGTAGATTTTTCAAATTATCATCATCACTAAACAATCGTTCAAGAAATGGGTGATTAATTTCTTTATTTGCATCATAAACTGAAAATGATCCTCTTTCTGAAGCCATTATCGTTGACGACGTATAAGCAGAAATAGCGATCGTTCGTTGAACTGTTTTTACAAATTCTATGCTTTCATCGCTATCATACTTCATTCCCATGTACGCAATCGCGTCGCCTAGCGCCGTTATTCCCAATCCTGTGCGTCTACCACGAGACGTCTTTGATTTTATCGTGTTCCACAAGTCAAGTTCAATTTTCTTTACATCGTCAGGTTCGGGATCACTTTTGACTTTTTCAATGATTTTGTCGATTGCTTCAATTTCAAGATCAACCAAATCATCAAGCAAACGTTGCGTTTTTATCGTAACACATTTCAAATCGTCATAATCAAACGTCGCTTCAGGCGTAAACTTATTTTTGATAAACTTACTCAAATTTACGACAACCAGACGGCAAGCGTCGTACGCACACAACGGGAGTTCAGAGCAAGGATTTGATGCAATTGTTTTAAACCCATCATTCGAGTAACAATCCGCTGGTGAATTCTTTATTATCGTGTCCCAAAACATTACACCCGGTTCAGCACATGCATGAGCCGCAGACACCGTCTTGTTCCAAACTTCAGAAGCCTTCACTTTGCGTGAGATTACTTGCTCAACATCCTTGTCGACAGGAAATCGTTGCTCATATTCTTCATTATTTTCAAGCGCGTTCATGAACTCATCAGTGTACTTCACTGACACGTTTGCACCCGTAATTTTAGTCTTGTCACGCTTTGCGTCGATGAAAGTATCAACCTCTAACGCGTGGCACGATATCAGCTGCATCAAAGCGCCACGCCTGCCGCCTTGCGCAACTTCCCTCGTCGTGTTGCTGAAGCGCTCCATGAACACCTTGATGCCGTCAGTCGTTCGTGCTGCATTCTTTGTCTTTGTCCCCCGTGGCCGAAGCGCCGACAAATCAATGCCGACGCCACCGCGACGCTTCATTATCTGAACGAGCTCTTGATCAGTCTTTAAAATCCCACCGTAGCTATCGTGCAAGTCAACGACGAAGCAGTTTGACAACGACTGAAGCCTGTGTTCGTCACCTATCGCTGCCATTGGGCTACCTTGTGGCACGACTTTCCACGACGACAGGAGCTCAAATATCTCGTCTTCACTCATCGGATTGGCGTACTTTTGCTCAATGCGAGCGAACTCTTTCGCCAACCTGTGATGCATGTCGACAGGTGTCTTCTCGACTAAATTTCCGTCTACGTCTCTCAATGCATATTTGTTCACAAACACGTCTGCTGCGAGCGCGTCATCACCAAAATACTCAAAACTTGCCTTAAACGCTTCGTCGTAGGTGTATATCATGTTTCTCTCTTGGGAATCTGTAAGCCAAGCTTCTGTAATTAGTCTGCGACACCAGCTTCTGTATACAAAAAATACAAGTCAGTCGTTAGTTCTTGAGCTCAGAATTTAGTGAATTCCACTTCTCTTTCATAAGCCTCTTTGTGTCAGACTCGTCAGCGTTAGTCGTTTCCTCGAGCGTTTGAGCTTCGCCTATTATTTTGAACTGTGACCGCGCTGTATTCAAGTGCATGTTCCAAAGCCATCCATCAGTTCCAATTCTACTCTTTGTCAAAAATAGTCTCGCGGTGCCTGATGCCTTTTCAATCGACTTTCTTGACAATGTCATGATTGCATCACATTCTGCAACCTTACTATACGCGTCTGCAATGTCATCACTGTCGACTACATTTTTACTTGCACCACCTCGATTACTTTGACACGCTGTATGCATTGCCACACTGCGTTCATATGCAAATTCTCTAAGTTCTCGATATAACGATTGTAGTTCGTCACGTTTTTCATTATACTTTTGTGCAGGCTTCATTAAATCAGCGTAATCAATTACGATAACGTCGGGTACAAAATTCTTTTTTAACTCAAGTCGTTCAAGGTGGTTTCGCAAAGCAGAAACAGTTGCAGATTTCCCTGGAAAAAACTTTACTACAGCCCTACCAACATTCATTTCATTGTATAATTTTTTTACGTTTGCTTGCATTTCCAATGCATGTCTTTTTGCTTCTTCTGTACTTTGCATAGGTGAAAGATCATTATAATCTATGTCACACATGTTCGTGTCTATGCGACAAGACACTTGAGGTTCATAGAGTTCGAACGTGTAATAAACAACATTTTTCTTTTGACGCAAACAATTTGCCGCCATTTGCACCAAAAAATGACTTTTCCCACAGCCGGATGGGCTGATAATACACGAAAGTTCGCCTTTTCCTAATCCACCATTGAATTTTTTATCTAATGCATCAATGCCTGTTGGAATTGGATCTCTTGCTACGTTTGTAAATCGCGCATCAAAATCTTCAAGAAGTTCTAACCCTAATGACGGCGTCTGACCCACGCCTATCGCCTCTCTTATGTCCTTTACGATGTCGTCGTACTTTTCCTGTTCAATGTTATCGAGCGCCTTTTCAAAAGCACTTCTCAATGCTTGTCGTCTACAAAACTCAAGCGCCTTTTCTTTAACAAACGGCAAGTCACATGCGTCAGTGTTTGCGTGAACTCTTTTTATGTACTCAACGACTTGTTCACGCAAAGCTGCATCGGTGCCCGTCTTGAGTTCATCACGCACTATTGTGAGAAGTATTTGCAATGACGGGAAAGTCTTATATTTTTTAGCGTATCCCAGGTACTTGTCCGCGAGAAACTGTAAATATTTCAGGTCGAAATAATTCGTGTTAAACACTTCGAGAATGTTCTCGGCAAAGTGTTTGTCAACGATCATAGAAGTTAACACGCGTTCTTGAAACGCTTTACCAAATTGGTTAAACGTTACTGATGACGTCATCTGTTTACTGTCTGACATTTTGTGTTTTTAAAGTAATCAATTTATACAATGTCGTATCACGCATACGTCACATCGAAAGCACTAAATCTCTTCTTCATCGTCTCAATTGCTTCTATATTCCTGTCGACGAGAATGAACTTACGATCAAGCGCAACCACACTTGCACCCGTCGTTCCTGACCCGGCACAAAAGTCAAGCACGGTGTCGCCCTTGTTTGAAAACGCAGTAATCAGTCGTTTCACCAATTTTTCGGGTTTTTGTGAGACATAATTCACGCGTTCACGAGCGTTTGTTCCCACTATTCCAAGTTCCCAAACGTCCGTCGGAATTTGTCCAGCCGCAGCGCGCTCTTTAGACTTTTGCAACGAGGGAGCTTTATACGGGATACGATCAACGTCCGCATAGTTGAAAATGTGACCATCAGGTATTTTTGAATACACTAAGATTGTGTTATGTTTTCGTGGGAAACATCGCTTTCCTCTCCCGCCGAAGTTAAAACTCCAGATCAAGCTGTTCACAAAACAATCTTTTCCAAATAACGTATCTAAGTACACTCTCGCTTCGTGTTCAGCTCGCCAGTCTAAGTGTAAACACAACGTTCCGTTATTTGTGAGAATTCGCTTAACTTCTATCAAGTGCGGCTCAAGAAAATCTTTCACGTAGTCATCAAACTTATCTTCATAAGACGCTTTAGACACGATTTTGTTTGTGTACGTGTTTCCTCCAAAACCCTTGTTACCTTCAGACGATCTTATTGATTTCACCGATTGTAGCTGTTGCGTGTGTCCAGTCGCAAAAGGCGGATCAATCACGCACAGTGTCACGCTCTCGTTATCAATGTTTTTCAACACGGGTAATGCGTCGCTATGATAAACAATATTCATGTAACGAATTTTAAACATTTGTGATATGCATGTATCAAATATTTATTTGTTAGCTCTATGCGCACCACAATCGATCACTCACATGGCGTCGTCTCGTACAGCGATGGATTTGACCTTGAAATCAGCACGCCAATGACTGCAAGCCAAGGTATTGTAACAAACGTGTTGTCAGCGAGTACAATCACGTCTGACACGATAAGCGATCTCGAAGCACCATCGTACTTGACGTTGGGATTGTCGCTTGCGACGCCAAACAATCGCATGTTTTCGCCTGGAAGCGGCGTAACAGTGTTGGACGAGGGACCCGGCGGGAGACTAATTGTTAACGCTGTTTCAAGCAGCCAAAAGACGTTCACGTTCGCAGACCAGTTTGCTTACTATCTTTTACTTGCACCCACTGGATCCGTTCCAAACGGACACACATTTTCAGTCTCCGGTAGCGGAATTAATTTATTTGACGATGGTGCGTTTGCAAGGCTTTCAATCAATGACAACGTTGTTGTGTGTACTTCAGGATCAGTGTTATCAAGTTCAATCGACACGACGATCAAACAAGTAAGTTCATCAATCACAGTAAGATTAACAACTGACGAAACAAATTCGTTTGCAACGTCGAGTTCATTTGCAACACGTGCGACAACTAACGAAAACAGTTTAACGAACATGTCATCGAGCATTGATCTTACGATAAAACAAGTAAGTTCATCGATAGACACAACAATCACTCAACGCGTTAACACGTTATCAAGTTCAGTTGACACAACAATTAAACAGGTGAGCTCGTCAATCGATACGACGATAAATCAACGCGTTGTAACTCTGTCAGGTTCTGTTGATCTTACGATAAAACAAGTATCAAGTTCATTAGCCGTCAGACTAACAACTGTTGAAAGTAACTTGAATTCTGTATCATCGTCAATCGACGCAACAATCAAACAATCGAGCGGGAGCATAATTTCACAAGCAGTCACAGCGTCTGTGTCATATCTTTATAGTTCTGGAAGCGGCGGCACGTGGACTGATCTGATCGGCGTCGCAGACCAGGCTTCAGGTGCAGGTGCATTGACGAATGAACCTTACACAAATTCAGTTAACTTATTGTTCTTCAGAAGCGCACAGTCTGATAATTTAACATATAAATTTCAATTTCCACACTCTTGGAACGTCAACACAAAAGTGCATCCTCACATCCATTGGATGCCATGTGCTGCGCCTGCCTTAAATGTCACGCAGTCAGTGAACTTTGGATATCAGTGGGGGTGGATGCCAATAGGTACGGCGTTTCCGACATCATGGACAACTGGAAGCTTGTCACTACCTGTTAGCGCAAGCATGTTGAACATACAACAAAAGAACGAATTTGCTCAAATATCTCCACCTGTTTCGTCAAACAACATTTCAGCAATTGCGTTTCTTCGAATAATGCGTAGCGGTTCTGCAGCGCCTGACACGTACAACAGTGCAAAATCTGGTGGGACTGCCACAGCGAATGTTGCGTTATTGTCAGTTGATATTCATTATCAATCAAACATTGCGGGCACAATCAACGAATACACGTTACCATAATTCAATAATTTGATGCCTAGGTCGTCCATATTCAGCACCACCCACGATGCAAGTCAAATTATCACGAATTACTTCTCGTGCTGCACAATGTGTGTGGCCTGACAAGCATGTCAATTTAACATTCGGATACTTTTCTGCAACATCAATCAACATGTCACCCATGATTTTGGATGTGTAATAAGGTAACGCATCTTTCGTCGCGTGGCGCCCTTCGAACAAATGGAGACTTGCAAACGGTGGCACATGTGTCAATATAATTACGTTTGAGTAACCTTTTGCGACAGCCTTTTGAATGTTTCCTAAAATGTGCTGTGCACACTCTCGAGCGTGTTTGCGACTGACGTTGATTATGTGTTTGATATCAACGCCAAGATGTCTTTCGCCAGGCTCAACGTTTGACATGTAAAATTCACTAATTCTAAACCAATCGTTGAGCACGTAGTCACTCGTTCGCCAATCGCCATGCAACATGTCGTACCACCCGTCTGCACCGATGACACACGTCGTGTCTGTCAACTTTCGTGGAGTGTGACACCCATACAAGTATTTTATGTTATCAGACGTCTGTGATGCCACTGTGAGCTTTGTCGTGACATCGTCAAAACTTGACCCATAAAAGTCATGGTTTCCTGCCACAAAATATATGGGCCTTCTCACGACACTCTCGAGCAATGTCAAGTCGTTCACAATTTCTGTTCCCGTTGACACGTCGCCGGTGATGAAAATTACGTCAGGATTGTCGTCAGCGACGCTCTCAAAAAACATTTTCTTGAGCATCTGTCGACGTTGAGGTGTCGTGCCAACGTTTCCCAAACAGTCTAAATGTATGTCAGTTAACCAAGCTGCTTTCATAGTTCTTCACCTTCAAAATGAACGACGACAAGATCGTTCAAACTAATTGTTACAGGATAATCATTTAGTTCAAATTCAACTTGTGCAGTTTGTGAAAGACGATCAATATTTAGAACGCCAGCAACTGCGATATAGGCATTTTCACTTTCAAGATATTCTTTTGACACGCGAGAATGAACAACACTTGACAAGTATTCTTTGATTTCACTACGTGCGTCTGAGCGTCTAACTTCACCATTCTCACTGAAAATCCAGTCATTCATGTTTTCCATGATCTCAATATATCACATTCTCAAAAAGAATGGGCCGCAAAAGCAGCCCATTCAAATCATGAAATCACGCAAACTATCGCACAGTCACTTTTCGAGGCAGGTCTTCTGGGGGTTTCGCTTTCTTCGCAATGGTGATCGTCAACACACCGTCAGCAAGTGCACAGTCGATCGTATTAAGATCGTAAGCATCGTTAACGTCATACCAATAATTCTTTATTTTTCCATCACGAGTGGCGTTAATGAAAAGACGTTGTCTGTCTATCGTCACGTTAACGTCTGCGCGTTTTACGCCAGGAAGATCGATTGACATAACAAATTTTTCATCTTTTATTTGTTTTTTCACATTATTTTTATCTTTTATGTTATCATACGTTGTTACTGAACGCCACGCGGAATCGAGTGGATTGTAACAGCCGAATTCAACGTTACCAAATAAATCTGCAAATAAACTATCCATTTTCATTTCTCCTTTGTGAGAAGGTTAATTTCTCAACAATTATACATTAAATCATCGTTCAACATTGTAAACTGGTCCCGAGACTCGCTTCATCACTTTTTTCACGCATTCTTTGAGCTCATCGTACGACGCAAATTGTCTCACGCTGATGCTTGGCCCGTGGTTCACGCCACAGTGATACTTGTTTTCTGCGCATCCTTTGACGACGTCATCAAGCTCTTCTTCACTCGCACACAGCAACACATAGTAATCAGCGCTGTGAACAAATGCAGCGTAACCACCCAAAAGTTCAACCATTTCAACGTAACATCGCCTGTAGTGTTCAGCATCGCGTTCCCAACAACGATTGATGAACTCTTGTGTAGGTAAGCTGTACGTGTAATTCGGACGCGACCTCCACTCGTCCATCATCAAATCATCGTCTACGAGATTGCAGTAAATTCGCACGTCATTAAATTTTGTTTTGTATTGGCTAACTTTTATCGACGAGACACGTCCTAAACCGTTACAAGGTGGGTTTGGATGTTGAAGACGCGCGCCAATGAAAGACGCGATTGCTGAGTGATTAAAATTTTGCATCAATTTTTCCAATCGTGAAATACTACACAAATCATTGCGGTGCAACACAGTGTATTTGCAACAATGTGTCCAAAATCGTCTTTTGTGAGGCGCGCAGCAACGTTCATCACCGCAAAAAATATTGCGTAACCCAAGTATTTTAAAGTCTTGAATTGTTTTTCTGACATGTGCTCATGATATCACACGCGCAAACGTTATACACAACTACAAATAATCTTTTTTAGATACAAATATTTTACCATCACTAAATGTGTGTGAAATATTTGTTTGTTTTGTAAAATCGACGTCTCTTATTTTTGCACAAATAATGTCAATAATATTTTGTATTTGTTCTTTTTTAAAAAAAGAATTTGTAATAAGTTTATTTTCAACTTTGCTACAAATATCATCAACATTTGTATCATCAAAAAGTCCATGAACTTTAATCCGCTTTATCTGACGACCTAATATTGTACCTTCAATATTAATACAATATCCAGATCCACGTATGCCGTTGTCATACAAATCGTTCATAGAACTGCCAGTCCAATGGTTTGAAATTTCTCCTGTACGTATCATGAGTATAAAATCAGTTCGTCTATCACCGCGTTTAGCTTTGTCAAGTTCAACTATTTTTTTCCAATTTGGTATTGACTTGTAGATTTTAATAAATGACGCAGGAATTCTTCCTTTATATGCTACTTCAGAAGCTCTTTTTAATGAACTGTTTGGCGTTGCGTTTTCGATGTCGCTCGCTTGTTTAACAACGTGAATGAGACCGGTTTCACTGGCAAATAATTTATTTTTATCTGGAATTTCCACTTTTAATATTACAAATCCTACGTCGTTATCATAGCTTTTTTGACGTTTTGCATAAAATTCAGCAGTTGTTGGATCAGGCGTAAGATACACCATTTTGTCACTATAGTTTGGTATTAGATTATCATACACAAAATCAAATTTTCCTGGAATTAACCCTTCCCGCAAAATTATTTTTGCTCTCATTGCAGACGTGCCATGATATGCGTATGTTATGTCATTCGTGTTTAACGTTGATGTGCTAATCAACGAATTTAACGTAAGCAAACAGCTTTGTACAGTTTTACCAAATACTTTATCAAGTCCTTTTATTGTCCAGTTTTGTTCTATATTTCCCGATCTAATCAAATCACGCAACATTTTTTTAAAATTTGTAGGATCATTTATAACAGATATGTTACTTTTGAGAAATTCAACAACACGTAGTGTAGTATCTATTTTTCCAATGCTTTCATCATTATTATCTGATAGCACAAGTTTGCCATTATCATACGTAAAAAATAACGTTGTTGCATCTTTTTTTGCAAAATTTGTTGTAGACAACAATTCAACAATAAGTGTACGAAGTAGTTTTTCGGTGAACATATACACACTCACTCTAAAATAATAATATAGGTATTATGTTTCAACTAAAAAAGATGCGTGAAGGCGTGTACATGCTTTCTTTTACACAACACATTGACTTATGCTACGCGTTCATGCGTTATCAAGAGTTCTACGAGAGTACCAATCCGCACTTTTATGGAAAAACATTTACGTGGGCTGAATACATCAGGTGGTACACGTTAACGAACAAAAAAGAAGGATCAAATCCACACGCGTTTTATTACGCATCTGACTGGAGTGGGTTTAATCACCCATTAGAAGTCATTGGCAAAGTGCACGACTTGGGAATTCCTGATCCAAATCACTATGACGACATAATGTACGGAATTTATAAGCTGATCATGACTGAGTGCGACAAGGCGTATTTGATCGGTGCAGCGCCTGGTACTTCAACTGAAAAACACGAGATGACTCACGCGCTATATTATTTGAATTCCGAGTATAAAAATCGTGTTTTTGGCACCATTCACACACGTAATAAAAATCGCACAAAGCTCATTGACGACATGTCTGACATCTTATTCAAAATGGGATACGCAACAAGCTCAATCGTCGACGAAATCAACGCGTTCACGACGACGGGAGACATGAAGTTCTTTGACAAGCTCAATAAGCAAGCGTACGCTTCTTTGAAGAAAGAGTTGATTACTTTGCACAAGAAGTACTATCCGGAATTTATAAAAGATATCAAGTGATGTTATAATACGTTTCATGGCGAGAATTGAACTTGGCGTTGACTTGGGCATGTCAGAGGTACTTAACGATGATTGTGTGGTGGTTCGTGTGCACATTGATGAACTAAATCGCGACATAGACATTCACTCTTCACAAATTCACCCCGACTCAGACGTCTTTGAAGTGGGCGACGTTGGGCACATTGTCGTGACGCGTCGTTTTGCGGAGATAAAAAGACTGTTGTGATGACACATGATTTTGGCTCCGGCGAAGTCCCTGCCCGTCGTCACGTTAATCCCGATGGGTTGCTTGGTGGTTGGGTTGCTGACACCGCATACGTTGATCCGACTTGTTACGTTCACGAGAGTGCGCAGGTGTTCGACGTTGCAAAAGTGTTGGGAACTTCAAAAGTATCGCCTAATTCAATAGTATGTGACGATAACATTGTCGAAAACAGCACGACGTGGATTGGTTCAACAAATCATTGGATGTCGAACAATTGCTCGTTGTATAACTGCGTGTAAAATTATGTCTCAATTTGATTTTGTAACCGCTCATCGACACGTAAATCCTGACGGCTCACTTGGTGGACTCGTAGACGACACTGCTGACGTGAGCCCAACGTCGTGGGTGCACTTAAGTGCGCGAGTTTGTGATAACGTGAACATTTTCGGTAGTTCTGCGATAAACAAAGATGTTGTGTTAAAAGGTTATGGCACTTACGTTGATTATTATTTCTTTATCGCTCAAGGTGAAGTCGTATATAAACACTCACCGAATCATCCTAAAATCATTGGATTTTGTGATTGACATGTTACAAGACGGCGCCGAGTGTGTATCAGCGCCGCCTTCATGTAATAAGTAGGTTGATAACGTTAGACTACGTCTTCGCCTTCAGCAACGGTGACGTCACTATCACCTTCAGTCACATCTAATTGTCCGACGTCAAGAACGTAAGCAGCATCAATTATTTGCATTACATATTTGCCTAAAGTTTCATCTTTCATCAATTCATCAAAATCTTCTTTGTGAAAACTTTTTTCGTGAATTACTTCTCCAGTTGTTGCATTTGACACCAAAAGCGTTTTCCACCCGCCAGAACCTGATATTTTCAACTCTTTACCATCTCGAACAATTTTATTGTCATCACAATAAATTCTGACAACGTCAAAAATATATTTTCCTTCAAAAATTCCTTTTCCATAAATGATATCAAATTCACATTTTCGATATGGAGGAGCTACTTTATTTTTCTTTGTTTCAACATTTACTGTAATTCCAATTACGTTTCCTTTCGCATCCTTTATTTTCTGCCCACCTGCAATGCGCAAACGAACACTCGCCGCATAGGGTGTAGCCTTCCCACCAGGTGTCACATATGGGTCACCGTGTCCAATAAACCCGCCAATCTTATCTCTCAATTGATTTAACATCAAGAACGTTACGTTATTAGCGCCTACGAAGCCCGTAATCTTTCTCATTCCTTTCGACAACACCCTTGCTTGTAACCCCATCGTCTGTGCGTCATAGTCTCCATCGAGTTCTGCTTTTGGTGAAGTCGCAGCAATCGAATCCCAAACAATGAGAATTGGAATGTCTTTTGCTAAGCTTTTTGCCTTCGTGATGGTGCTCTCAATGATTTTAAACACATCTTCAGTGCACTGTGTCTGAACGTACACAAAGCGCTTCTTGACGTCAATGCCCATAATGTGTAACTTATCTAACATTATTGCATTTTCAGTGTCAATGTAAACAACGAGACCACCCATCTTTTGAACGATTGCCGCAGTCACTGCAGCAAAATGCGATTTCCCTGTTGAAGGTAAACCACTAATTTCAATAATTCTTCCCTCAGGATAACCACCACCCACTGCATTTCGTATAATATAATCAAGCTGCACACTTCCCGACCCAATCCAACGCTTCACCGTCGTGGGTGCAAGTTGTTCCTCTAAATTATAGGCACATTGAATGCCCATCTCCTTATTAATGTCCTTTATCAATTGCGCTGAAAAATCAGCAACTTCAGCATTTTCCTGAACGACCGGTGCACCTG
>Ga0265326_10000446_pt1 | contig 16202 bp, 19 predicted proteins | sample 41424metaG_FD_192439 | JGI IMG/M metagenome (GOLD analysis project Ga0265326, IMG submission 192439) | Rhizosphere microbial communities from Carex aquatilis grown in University of Washington, Seatle, WA, United States - 4-14-24 metaG | ecosystem: Host-associated > Plants > Roots > Rhizosphere... | reverse complement strand
AGCGGTCTATCCACCAACAGTTTTCCATGAGGTGCCAGCATGACCGGAGCCAAGCCCATGAGTGTTCTCAAGGCCGCGACCGAGGGCACGAGACTGGACGAACTCAAGGCGTTGCGCGCGGTCATCGCGAGCGCCATCGACAGCAGCACTACACCAGCGCGCGACCTTTCATCCTTGGCGCGACGGCAGCTCGAGATCAGCCGAGAGATAGCGAAGGTCGAGGAGGCTGAGAAGCAGGAGCGCCAAAGTGACAGAGGCCAGCACGCAGACGAGTCCTTCGACCCGGCCACTGTCTGAAATCGCTCGCCACGTCGTCTACCCTTCCGGCATCGTTGCCACGGGGTGGACTTCCGTAGACAGCGTGCTGCGCGAGATGGGCATTCTGTTCGACGCGTGGCAGGTGGCTGTTGCGAAGCTCATTCTCGCCAAGCGGGCGAACGGGATGTACGCGGCCGGCATCGGCGGCATCATCATGTCCATCTGCCGCCAAGCGGGAAAGACGTACATGCTCGGCGGCATCATCTTCGCTCTGTGTCGGCTGTTCCCCGGAACCACCGTGATATGGACGGCGCACCAACTCAGGACCGCGAACGAGACATTCCGCTCCATGCAGGGGTTCGCCCGCCGCGAGCACATCAAGCGGTACGTCGAGAAGGTGACTCGCGGGGCTGGCGACGAAGGCATCTACTTCACCAACGGCTCGCGCATCCTGTTCGGAGCGCGTGAACGCGGGTTCGGGCTCGGCTTCGCGAAGGTCGACATCCTCGTGATAGACGAGGCGCAGCGCGTCACCGAGCGCGCGGTCGACGACATGGTCCCGTCCACGAACCAGGCGGCGAACCCGCTGATCCTGATGATCGGAACGCCTCCGCGCCCGTCAGACCCTGGCGAGCGTTTTGCCGCGAGGCGCAAGGAAGCCATCGACGGCACCTCGGAGGACACGCTCTACATCGAGTTCTCCGCGGACCCCGACACCGACCCACTTACGTGGGGGCAGCACACCGACTGGGCGCAGGTGGCGAAGGCGAATCCAAGCTACCCACACCGCACGCCCAAAGCGGCCATCATGCGCATGATGAAGAACCTCGGCATGACGTCGTTTCGGCGAGAGGGCTTGGGAATCTGGGACATGCGCACACACGACGCCCCATTCCCGATCGCTCTGTGGCGCGAATGCCAGATCGAATCGCCTCCCGTCTCCGGTTCAGTCGCGTACGGCGTCAAGTTCTCTACGGACGGGCAGAGGGTCGCGCTGGCCGCGTCGATGCGACCCGCCGAGGGTCCGGTGTTCGTTGAGGCCATCAGCGTCACACCATCGGCCAATGTCGATGAACTCGTGACATGGCTGGTGGCGCGGTCGAGTGCGTGCGACGCGATCGTGATCGACGGCAAGTCAGGCGCCGGGGACCTGCTCTCACGGCTGAGGCAGGCGGGCGTCCCGATGAGGCGGCTCATATCGCCGACCGTCGATGAAGTCATCACCGCGCACTCGGGCTTTGCAACCGCTCTTGCCTCCGGTGACATTTCGCATTCGGGGCAGGCAGGATTGGACGCGTCAGTCGCCGTGGCCGGTCGTCGAAAAATAGGCAATCACGGAGGCTGGGGCATCGAGCCCATCGAAGCCGACGGCGACGTTCTCGCGCTCGAGTCCGTGATATTCGCGCGTTTCGGCGTCGTCACACAGCGGATCAAGCACCACGTGGACCGCACAGCGGGAACAGGAAGAAGGGCGGTGGTGCTGTGAGTGAGACAATCCGGCTACCCGGTGTCGATGACGACACGAACGCGACAATCAATCGGCTCATGGCGGAGCTCGAAGCGAAGAAGGACCGCAATCTCCTGCGCGCCGCGTACTACGACGGCAAGCGCGCGATCCGCAACGTCGGCACCGTCATCCCGCCTCAATACTACCGGCTCGGCATCGTGCTCGGGTGGTCGGCCAAGGCCGTCGACCTACTCGCGCGCCGGTGCAATCTCGACGGGTTCGTGTGGCCGGATGGCGACCTCGACAGCATCGGCTTCGACTCGCTGTGGAACTCCAACATGGTCGGAAACGAAGTCGACCAGGCCATCGTCTCATCGCTCGTACACGGCCCCGCGTTCGCCGTCGCCACGAAGGGCGGAGACGGAGAACCCCCCGCGCTCATCCACTTCAAGGACGCGATCAACGCGACGGGCGACTGGAACCCCCGCACGCGCTCGCTCGACAACCTGCTCTCGATCACCTGCCGAAGCAAGCAGGGCAACGTGAGCGGGTTCGCGCTGTATCTCGACGGTCTCACCATCATCGCCGAGAAAGAGAACGGCGCATGGCAGGCCGAAGAGCAGGCGCACGACTGGGGGATGCCCGCCGAACTGCTGGCGTACAAGCCCAGAATCGGCCGGCCGCTCGGACAGTCGCGCATCACGCGCCCCGTCATGAGCCTCCAGGACATGGCGACCCGCGAGGTCATTCGTCTCGAGGGCCACATGGACGTCTACAGCTATCCCGAACTGTGGATGCTGGGGGCTGACCAGTCCGTGTTCAAGAACGCGGATGGGACGCCTCAGGACCGATGGAAGGTCATGCTCGGCAGGATCAAGGGCATTCCTGACGACGATGATGCCGAGACCCCGCGGGCCGACGTGAAGCAGTTCCCCGCGTCATCTCCGGAGCCTCACCTCGCGGCGCTCAACACGTACGCCAAACTTATGGCGCGTGAGGCGAGTCTCCCGGACACCGCCCTCGCCGTCAGCGACATCGTGAACCCGACCAGCGCCGAGTCCTACGACGCGAGCCAGTACGAACTCATCGCGGAGGCCGAGGGCGCGACCGACGACTGGTCGCCCGGGCTTCGGCGCGTGATGATGAAGGCGCTCGCCATCGCCAACGGCATCACCGAGATCCCGCCCGCGTGGTCGTCCATCGCTCCGAAGTGGCGGGATCCGCGCTACGTCTCGCGTGCGTCGATGGCCGACGCCGGAATGAAGCAGCTCACCGCGATGCCGTGGCTCGCCGAGACCGACGTGGGGCTGGAACTGCTCGGGCTCACCGCCCAGCAAAGGGAGCGTGCGGAGTCGGAGCGCAGAAAGGCCCGAGCAGCGACGATGCTCGGATCATTGACGGCGGCGGCAGGTGGCTAGTGCAACGGCAATCGCCGAGCTTCGCAAGGCGCAGGCGGGTGTCACCGCACTCGTACGACGCGACATGGCTCGCTTCTACGGAAATCTCGACCTCACCGATGCAGAAGCCGCGCGTGATGAGCTGCTCGACTACGTGCCGCAACTCGTGAACCGCTACGGCGAGGTGGCCGCCACGGTCGCAGCTGACTGGTACGACGGAGTCCGGGCAGCGGCCGGCGCCCATGGTTCGTTTCGTGCGAGTCTCGTCGTTCCGGACAAGACCGACGCCGTCAACCAGACGATACGCCGCGCCGTGGGCGACCTGTTCGGCGAGAACCCCGACACAGAAACGGTGCTCAACGCCATCGCGGGCAAGGCCGAGGTTTACGCACTCGACGGGTCGCGCCTCACCATCGCCAACGCGTCCACGAATGACCCCGCCGCCAAGGGCTGGGAGCGCATCGCCGATGACGGCGCGTGCGAATACTGCCTCGGGTTGACGGGGATCCTGTGGACCACGTACGAGCCCAACTTCCTCCCGCATATCGGCTGCAACTGTATCGCCGTTCCGACCTTCTAGGCATCACCGCGCGAACTTGCGCGTAGCACCCCCCTGAGAGCCGTCCACATCGGGCGGCTTTCGTCATGCACCGGCCCGCAACGGGCCACGACACACCCGAAATGGGAGGCTCCAAGTGGCAACAGTCGAGGAACTTCAGGCGCAGTTGGACAAGCTCGTATCCGAAAAGGAAGCCAGCGACAAGGACGCCGAGAAGTGGAAGGCCCTCAGTCGCAAGAACGAGGACGACAAGAAGGCCAACGCCGAAAAGGCAAAGCTCGCCGACGAGTTGCAGGCCAAGCTCGACGCAGCCGAGGCCGCGAAGCTCACCGAAGCCGAAAAGGCCGCCAAGAGCATCGCGGATCTCGCCAAGAGCGTCGAGGACCTGAAGGCGTCCAACGCCGCATCCGAACTCTCGGCGCTGCGGTCACGCATCGGAGCTGAGAAGAAGCTCCCCGCGCAGTTCATCGACCGCCTGCGCGGCGACACCGAGGAGACGCTCGCGGCAGACGCGGACGCAGTTCTCGAAGCCATCGGAGCATCCAGGAAAGGCAACAATCGCGTCCCCCATGAGGGGACGACCCCGAACGCGCCAAAGAGCGACGACGCGGCATTCGCCCGCGAGTTGTTCGGAGGCGGCGAATAGAGAGGAACCACCATGGCATCTCTTGCCTCATCCGGCTTCACCCTTCCGAACCACCTCGTGGCCGGTGTGTGGAAGACTGTCCAGACCACGAGCGCGATCGCGAAGCTCTGCGGCGCCGAGCCGCAGCAGTTCGGCGTTCAGCAGTACATGACGCTGACCGCGGCCCCCAAGGGCGAGGTCGTCGGAGAGGGCGCGCAGAAGGGTTACTCCAACCCCGCGTTCGCGCCCGTCAGCGCACTCACCCGCAAGGTGCAGGTCACGCAGCGTTTCAACGAGGAAGTGCTGTGGGCTGACGAGGACTATCAGCTCGGCGTCCTCACCACCATGCAGGGGCTTTCGGCGACGGCGCTCTCCCGCGCGCTGGACCTCATCGCCATCCACGGCATCAACCCGCTCACGGGCGTGTTGCTCTCCGGCAGCCCGACCAAGCTCGTCGACACCACGAACTCCGTCGAGATCACCGGCACGTCCAAGCCGGACCTCGACATCGAGGCCGCCATCGCGCTCGTGCTCGACGGCGACCTGGTCCCGAACGGCATCGCTCTGTCACCGGCTTACGCCAACGCCTACGCCACGCAGCGCGATTCTACCGGCCGCCTGCTCCACCCCGAGGCCGGTTTCGGCCTGAACGTCCCTGCCATCGGCGGACTCAACGCGGCCATATCGTCCACGGTGTCGGCTCCCGAGGCAACCGTCGAAGGTGGCGCGTACGCCTCAGACAACCCGAACGTCAAGGCCATCGTCGGCGACTGGTCGGCGTTCCGGTGGGGTGTCCAGCGTGACATCCCCATCGAGGTCATCAAGTTCGGCGACCCGGACGGCCAGGGCGACCTGAAGCGGTCCAACCAGATCGCACTGCGCGCCGAGGTCGTCTACGGCGTCGGCATCCTCTCGCTCGATGCCTTCTCCAAGATCATCGACGACGTGGCCGTGTCGTAGAGCCCCCAGCAACTGATGAGAGGAGGGGCCGTGGGTACGTTCATCACTCCCGAGGACTTGGCTCCGTTCGCCGCCATCGAATCGGTGAAGGCAGCGGCCATGATCGCCGACGCGGAGGCAATGGCCGTGCTCGCGGCCCCTCGGATCGCCACGCTCGAGTCCGACTCACCGCACATCGCATCGGTACGGGCGGTATTGCGCGGCGCGATCCTGCGTTGGCATGAGTCGGGTTCTGGAGCCATCACGCAAGAGGCCGTCGGGCAGATGTCGCAGTCGATCGCTCCGAGGCGGTCGATGTTCTGGCCGTCCGAGATCGAGCAACTGCGCAGCATCGGTGACTCCGAAGATTCCGGCAAGGCGTTCAGCGTCGACACCGCTCCAAGTCTCGGGTCGCATTCGCCCATCTGCTCGGTGTACTTCGGCGGCGCATGCTCGTGCGGCTACGACATCGCTCTCGAACCCATCTACGAGGTGGAGTGATGCTACTCGCTAGCGTCGCCCTCACCGTTGTTACCCCCGCATGGGTGGACGACCGTGGAGCGGACCTACCGGACTGGACCGACACCGACGAGACCGACGAGGTCTGGTGGGGTTGGCAGCCGGTATCGGCTCAGGAATCCACCGACATGGGCCGCCAGGGCGTTATCACGCTCAGGAAGGCATTCGGCCCCGTGGATACGGTCATGACCGCCAGAAGCCGCGCAGTCATCGGCGGCGTCACGTACGAGGTCGTCTCCGTGCAGCCGTGGGACTCCATCACAGGCGGTCTCGCGCACTCCGAAGCCGTGTTCGAGCGCGTGGACGGGTGATGCGATGAACCCAAACATCGTGCTCAACATCCCCGGCTTCGTGGCGCTCCGCAACTCGCCTGAGGTTCAGGCTGACATACAGGCCCGCGCGGAACGTATCGCATCTGCCGCAGGTGATGGATTCGTCGTCACGCCCGTTACCACGAACCGGTCGATGAGTGGTCGCGCTCACGTCGCGGTCATCACTGGCGACGCGGACGCGATGCTCGCGGAAGCCAACGATCAGGCGCTTACCCGAGCGATCGACGCAGGGAGGTGACGCCCATGGACGTGATGCTCTTTCCCGATTCAGAAGCGGCCGCCATCTCGTGGCTCGCATCCGACCTGACCGACTTCGACCGTCCCTGCACCGTCGCCGACAAGGTTCCACCCACGCGTCCATCCGAGTTCGTCACGGTACAGCGCACAGGTGGGCCCCGGCGCGACATCGTGACCGACTCCGCGCAACTGACATTCGACTCATACGCCGAAAAGGCGTCCGACGCCAGCACGCTCGCGAACCTAGTGCGCGGCATCGTCGGGTCATGGGCCGGGCGGTCGCGCAGCGGGTTCAGCGTCTACCGAGTGCAGGAGTTCAGCGGGCCGGTACTGCTGCCGGACCCGATCACCAAGAAGCCGCGCTACCGCTTCACCGCCGTACTCGACGTGCGCGGAAAAGCGGTAGCCCCAACAGGAGGTATCTCATGAGCGACGGCACGACCGATACAAGCGAGGTGAGGGTGGCCCAGTGGGGCGAGATATACGTCGCTCCCGTAGGTACCACCCTTCCCACCAACGCGACCAGCGAACCCGGCGGCGCCTTCGACCTCGTCGGCGGCGTCTCGGAGGACGGCGTCAAGCGAACGCCGTCCCGCGATGTGTCCGACGTCAAGGACTGGCGCGGAGATTCCGTCCGCGATCTTCAGACCGGCGCCAAGGTTGACTTCAGCTTCACGATGCTGGAAAGCAACGAGACAGTGAAGGACCTGCTCGACTTGGTCGAGGGCACCGGCTGGACCGGTTCGCAACTCCCGCTCCACGCGTGGATCATCGACTGGCACGACGAGGACGAGGTCACGCGCTACTGCATCGAGAAGGCGCGCATCACGTCCGAGGACGCCGTCGATCACAGCGCCAAGGACGTCGTGAAGTACGGCGTCACGATCTCGCCCAAGAAGGGCGCCAGCGGCAAGTACTTCATGCCGTACTACGGCACTGACGGGGTGTCGTAGCCGTGTCTGCGCCGCGCAAGGTCTACGACCTCGCCGAAGTCATCAAGGCGGAGCTCGAGAAACACGAGGCGTTCATCCTCAAGGTGAATGACCGCGTCTCACTCGAAGTACCGCCCATCGCGCTGTGGCCGGACAAGGCACTGCGCCTCGACATGTACTCCGACGAATCCGTGCGCATGATACTCGGCCAGAGCCAGGCCAAGGCGTACGACGCATACGAATCCGCGGGCGGCACCGCGAAACTGCTGCTGGACCTCGCAGAGCAGCATTTCGGGGCGAAGTTCCCGGAATCGCCAGCCTCCACGAGCTGATCTCGGAGCACGGGGAGGCTATCGAAGCCGACCTGCTCCGCCTAGGTCTCGACATCCGGGACCTAGGCGGGGCGCTGTCGTACCGCCGCCTGCTGGTCGTCCTGAAGAACTCGTCCCCGACCAGCGCATACGCGCACTCGTGCGGTGGCGAGGGCTGGACGACGACCGACTACCTGCTCGCCATCGTCGCCGACCGGCTCGGCGCAGGTCTGACTCCGCGTCCCGACCCGATACCGCGCCCTGGTGACGCCGAAAGACACCGCAGCACTCCGGGCGACGCCGCCATCATCTCGCTCGTTCGCGGGCGTGCCGCACGACGGAAGGGAGCCTGACATGGCCGGAGGCACGGAACTCGCAACCGCATATGTCACCATCCTTCCGTCAACGCGGGGCCTCGGGGCGTCTCTCATCCAGGACTTGGCCGGACCCGTTGGCGCTGCCGGCAAGGCGGCCGGCGCGTCCATCACAAACGGGCTCTCGGCGGTTCCGGGTTCGCTCGGCGGACTATTCAAGTCCGTGAGCAAGTTCACCGTCGGCCTCGGCGGCGCGTCCATCGCCGCCTTGGCCGCTGGCAAGGCGATAGGCAGCGCGCTGGACGGCGCCACGTCTGCGGCCTCGGACTACGGGCAGCAGGTCGTACTCATCCAGCGGCTCACAGGTGCATCCGCGAAGGAATCCTCAACATGGGCCGCGATACTGGGCCGCTTCGGCGTCGAGGGGCGGGCCGCATCGCTCGTCGTCAAGTCGCTCTCCACCGAGATCGCGAACCAAGGCAAGAACCTGAACGCCGTCGGCGTTGCGACGCAGAATGCCGACGGCAGCAACCGTACCACGACCGCCGTGCTCGGCGACCTCGCGGAGGCTTACAAGAACGCCACGGATAAGACGGACATCCTCGCGGCTGGTTCCAAGGCGCTCGGACGAGGGTTCACGGCGCTGCTGCCCGTGCTCGCCAACGGCAAGCAGGGCATCGAAGACCTCGCCGCGGAAGCGCAGAAGGACGGACTCATCTTCTCGCAGTCCGACATCCAGGCGGTCATCGACTACAACAAGGCGCTGAAGGACAACGAGGACTCTACCAAGGGCCTTGCCGTGCAGGCTGGGCTGGCGACATTGCCGGTCGAGACATTCAAGAATCAGGCGATCGGAGCCCTGCTCGAGAAGTTGCACGAGACGAACCCAGAACTCGTGAAGTTGGGAGTCGGCATCGGGGAGATCGCCAGTCCACTGCTCACCGCCGCTGGCTACGTCGGCGGGGCTGCGGTCGCCATCAAACTGCTCGGCATCGGTGCCGGTGTCGCGGGGGTCTTCGCATACGCGCTCGCAGCAGCGATCGGCGCCGCAGGGGGCGCTGCGGTCGGATTTGCGCTCTACAAGATTCCGGCTGTGCAGCAGGCGCTGAAAGGTCTATCGGATGCGACCGAGGACGCGACTGGGAAGTTCAGCGATCAGAAGAACGCCTTCCTCAACTTCATCCCTATCATCGGCCCCATCATCAGCGGAGCAAACAAGCTCGGCAATCTCTGGGGCTCCGGCGCACTCACCGCGGGCAGCATGGGAGACGCCGTGGCTGCCGCCGGCGGAGACCTATCGGATATGACCGGCGCGGCCTCCGATACCGCCGCCGCGATCGAGGATGCCACCGCGGCGTGGCAGGCCGAGACGCTCGCCATGTCCGACGGGCGCAACGCGAACGAGGCGGCGCTCGCGAATGTCGCAGCAGTCAGGACCGCAGAGGACGAGCTCACCGCAGCCATCAAGCAGTATGGCAAGCACTCGCCAGAGGCCGCTCTCGCGACCATGAAGCTGCACGACGCGCAGAAACTGGCGGCACAGACGGCCGACGACATGACCTACGCCCAGGCCCGTGCCGCTGTGAAGAACGGCACACTCACCAAGACGATGGTCGAAGCCAAACTCAAGAGCGGCGAGCTGACCGGCAAGATCGGACTCTACATCGCAAAGCTGCTGCACATCCCGAAGTCAAAGACCACGCAGGTCATCGCCGAGATACACGACTCCGCGCTGAACGGATTCCTCGGCAAACTTGCGAAGATCGGCATCGGCAAGGGCCTCGGCTTCACCGTCACCGGCAAGGTGAAGGCGCACATGGCGGGCGCGTTCGTCCCCAGCCCCGAAGTGGCCCTTATCGGCGAGCAGCCTGAATACGTCATCAACCCGCGCCAGCCGAGCGCCGCGAGTCTCATCACGTCTGCCGCTCGCGACGCTGGCATGATCGCTCCCGCTTCCAGCGCCAAGACCATCGTATTCAACAACTACGCGCAGGGCGTCACCGGGGGCGCGATCGTGCAGCAAATCAACGCGGCGCTGAACGGCAGCGGCGAGATGGCCGGATACCGCGCCGTGATGGGAGCGACCTCGTGAGTGACAGCCCACTGTTCGTGGCCCTCGACACGCTGGACCTGACCGCTGCACCGTACTCGGTACAGGGATTCTCCGCGCCAGAGCCCGATCTCATCGACCAGGACGCGGAAGACCTCGAATCTCAGCCCGACCCAGATTCGTGGCCGCATGACATGCATGATGCGTCAATCGTCACGATGACGGTCCGCATCGAGACCGACACCGAGGCAGAGGCGCTGTCCGCGGTCAACGCCCTGCGCGTGGCTGCACACTCGGGCGCGACCCTGTACGCGCGCCAGACGGTGCAGGCCGACACGCTGTCCAAGCTCGTCGACCACGCCGAGGCGCAGGGGCCGTTCGACTACAGCACCCTCACGTGGGCGATGCAGCACGACGGCATGATCGAAGTCCTGCTCACGCTCACCTGCTATCCGTACTGGGTCGGCCCCGAAGTCGCGCTCACTCCCGCCACAATCACCGCCGCGCCGGGTACCGCGCTCGTCTCCGGCGTTCGTGGCGAGGTCCCCGCGCTCACCATGCTCAAGGTCACGCACGCGCAGGCCACGACTGCCATCGCGCTCGGCATCCGTTCCGCGCCGTCTGCTACGTTCGCGGCAGGTGTCGTGCAGGACGGCTCGGGCACGTCGAACTCCAACGCCAAGGGCGGCGCAGTCGCCCGCCTTGTGACCGGCACCTCATACGCGCCAGTGACGGGTGCTCCCGCTCTCGACGTGAACGACCTGCGCGGTCGATACGTCGCATGGGTGCGGGCGGCATGGAGCGCCGGTACCACCGCTGATTCCGCGCGCGTGTGCTCGGACGTGACCGGCAGCGGCATCGCGGGTGCTACAACCGTGAACGGCGTCGTCACCCAGTCGCCGGTGGGCGCCACGCTCGAGACGCACCCCTTCGGGGAGGTGTCGATCCCAGCAGCGGAAGTGCCGAGCGGACAAGCAAGCAGCGGGTGGGGCGCGGCTGCGGCGCAGTTCACCATCGCGGACGCGAGCGGGACGTACTCGACGGTCGGGCCGAACGTCGTCCAGGCTTACCAGACCTTCACACCAACCACGAACATGATGGTTTCTTCCGTCACCGTTCGCGGCTATGCTACAGGCACGGGCGGATCCATCGAGGCTATAATCGCCATGGCGGCGGGGGAGCCGCTGTGGTGGTCAGATTCCGCCGCGGTTCCGGCGTCCGAATCTGATGTGGTGCTCACGAGCACGTACTACACGTCCGTGGTTCTAACCGCTGGGGTGCAGTACCGCGTTTACATGTCGATCACGGGCCAGAGCGGAACTGGCTATCTGTCAAAGGGCGCGGCGACGGCAGGTGAGTCGGCCCACGTCACGGCTACAGGTGCCGACCTCGGCTACGATCTCCGGCTTGTCGTCACGGGTAAACCCGCGCTCGGCTTCACGGCCCATACCCCCGTGCAGGCCAAGGCCACCAGCGGCACGCCGAACTACGACCTCGACTGGCTCGCGCTCATCCCCTGCGACGAGTGTTACTTCGCCGCGACTTTCGCGTTCGCTGCGGGCCAAGGCGTGCTCATCGACGAGTCCGGGATGCGCGACGACTCCACGAACGCCTATCTATGCGACGACTCCGGCGGCGTGGGCGTGTCACTGCTCGGGAGCATCGACCCGCGTAGCCCGTTCCTGCTGCGTCCCGGCGACAACATCCTTGTGGCGCTCGGCGCCGTCGGCGACGTGATGCCCGGCGACATGACCGTCGGCGGCTCGTACTGGCCGCGCTACCTGTCGCTGTCCGCTGGTGACTAGCGCGGAGGCGTGTCTCGCCCTGCTCGTCGCTCTCGTGGTCGCGTTCATCGCCTCTGTCGCGTCCGCGATCGCCCTGCGTTTCCTCCGCGCGCCGTCGCGCATCCGTCCCGGAAGGTGGTAGGCCGTGGGCATCCTCGCGTACATCGACGGAACAGCGGGCGGAACCGACGGCACGGCTGTCTCCATAGACGGCTCCGGATCAGCGCCCATTCCCGTCTACGCGCTGAATGAGGCGTCCGTAGCGATGCTGCGTTGCGCGACGGGCACTGCCACGCCAGATGCCGTGGTCGTTACCGCTCCCGATCGCTACGAGGTGTCACCCGACGGAACCGCTTGGGCATCCACCGCGAATCTCGGAGTCGTAGCCGCCGTGAACGTGCCGCTCTACATCCGGCAGACGGCGTTGCTGCTGTCCGGTTCCGCGTCGCACGTTGCGCTGCACATCGACTACGCGGGCCCGCTCACAGACTCGATAGCGCCCACCATGACGACCGCGCCCACCGCCACCCCCGGCATCGCAAAGGTGACATACTCCGGTCACGCCGGGTCCGACAACGTGTCCGTCGCCAAGTTCCAGTTCTACGGCTCCACGTCGTCTACCGCGCCCACGTCCGGCACCACGCCGACGATCGACAACCTCACGTCCGCGTCGTTCGACTGGACCGGGCGCGCGGACAACACTGCGTACTACGGCTGGGTTCGTGCCGTGGACGCGGCGGGCAACGCATCGGCATGGTCGGCGTCCGGTGCTGTCACCACCGCGCCCGCGCAAGTGTCTGGTGTCGTCGCTACTCCCGGCATCGGGTCAGTGTCCCTCGCATGGACGCTCGGCGGCATGTCCACCTTCCGCATCAAGCGGTCCACCACATCCAACATGTCGGGCGCTACCACGCTCACGTCCTCTGCAACGTCGTCGCCGTACTTGGACACGGGCCGCGCCGACAACACGACCTACTACTACACGGTCGAGGCGTCGAATGGGACGTGGGGTACGGCGTCGGCTACGGCATCGGCTCTCACCGCGCCCGCGCAAGTCACCGGACTCGCTGCCACCAACGGCGACACGCAGTCCGTCCTGACGTGGAGTGCGGCCGGTGCCACCGGCTACCTCGTCTACAAGAACGGCACCCTGCTCGCCACGCTCGGGAACGTGCTGACCTACACCGCGACCGGCCTCACGAACGGCACCGGCTACACGTTCACCGTCGCTGCCACCAACGGCACGGTGGGGACTCCGAGCGCGGGTGTGACGGCGACACCGGCGTCGGCATGGACGACGCGCACCCACGACACTGTGTCGTCCACCATCGACTCGACGCAGTGGAGCACCGGGTACGGTTTCTACTACTGGTCGATTTCCGGTTCGCAGGCACGCGCGGGACAGGGTTCTCCCGCCATCGTCGCTGCGCTGTCGAATACCCCGGTGTCCTCTGCGAAGGGTGCTATCCAGTTCACACACGTCGCCACCCCGGACGTGAACACGGCTCTTTGCCGCATGGGAACTATCGGGTCGTCGGGTTGGGCTGACGCCGCATACGTCGGCAAGTCGGGCTACATGCTCGTGGTCAACTCCAACATCGACGTCACGCTCTACAAGAACGACTCGGGAGGAACGTCAACGAGCATCGGCACCGCTGCCGCTGCGGTTGCCGGTGACGTGTTTCGGATCGAGTGCGTCGGTACGTCCATCATCGTCTACAAGAACGGCACCGCCGTTATCACCGTCACCGACAGCACCTACTCGGCGGCTGGCATGTGGGGCATGGGCTGCTACTACGTCGGCGGCCTCTACGCGAGGTTCGGCAACTTCACCTTGCAGACGTGAGGCGGCCATGAGCACCTACACCTTCAATGCCGATGTGAGCGCGCTGGTCGCTGACGCGCACGACCGCAACTCCATCATGGGCGGCGGGATACGGGCAATCATCACGCCGATCCGCGACGTGCCGTTCTTCGCCGACCTCACCGCCGAACCGCAGTATGGCTACAACATCTTCGGCGGCTGTCTCACGGCCTCGCTGCCGTGTCTGCTCACCGACCGCCAACGGCATGATCTCGACCTCGCCAAGGTCGAACTGTTCGGGAGCGAAGGGCTGGTATGGACCGGCTTCGTCTGGGACAAGCCGAAGCCGGGCGAGCCGCTCGTGGCGCTGGGACCGAACTGCGGGCTTGCGATGGGCCCGGTCGTCAATCTCGTCGCCAATGCCACCGTCAACGCGCAAATCTCGGCGGTTCTGAACTCCTCGGCGAACACGCCGACCTGGTTGCTACCAGCGGGCGCTGCGTACCGAGCATGGATGAAGGATGGTTCGTACTCCATTACCGCTCCGAACGTGGTGGATGCGGAACCGGTTGACGGGATCACCTCCGTGCTGCAATACGACACGGCAGACTTCGGCTGGTACCCGGAGTGGGTCGGCGGCACGAAATGCGTAGTGCCGCACCTCATCACGCGCAGCACGACTCCCGACTACGTGCTCGCGCTCAGGGACGCATCGCAGATGCTCGACGGCGGGAGCATGGAGCCGCTCGCAAGCGATGTGCGGGTCATATTCAACGGCGGCTCGTCCTACGTCAACGTGCACGACTCCGACCCGACGCACACGCTCAATCGCTTGGGTCGGGTGAAGTGGGCGACGCTCGAGGTTTCGACGACCGACTCCGGCGCCGCTACCACCGCAGGCGGGGCGTACCTCACCGCTGCCGGCCGCGACCAGATCAAGGGCTCGACCGCTGCGTGGGCGAAGTGGCACGCCAAGAAGCACACCGCTAAGCAAGCAAGGGCATACGCCAAGGCACATCCCGGTCCCTCGCACGCAGAGCGCGCGCAGTTCGCACGCGACCTCGCGAGGTCCCAAAGCGTCGGCAAAGCCGACTTCGGCACGCCGCTCGTGGGCGGGAGCATTCCAGCGGGATTGGTGCGCGACCTCAACGGAGCTCAGGTGCCGTACACGCAGATACGCCCCGGACAGATGCTCAGGGTCTTTACGCGGGACGGACCGCGGGACGCCACCATCACCGAAACGGCACTCGTCGGGGAGCGCGCTGCCACCATCACGATAAGCAACGCGCCTAATACCGTCGATCGCATGCTGGCCCGCGTTCAGTCCAAGGTCAAGAAGTAACCGCGCCACCACGCACGGCAAACCGGGCCGCCTAGGGCGGCCTTCGCCATGTCCAAGGGAGGCACCATGTCCGACGCACCCAAGAAGCCCATCGAGGAGATCGTGGATGGGGTGGCCTACCCCATCGAGCAGACCGACAACGGCCCGAAGCCCGGCGACGAACTGGTGCCGGACGCTGAGGTCTGGACCGTCCCCGAAAGCGAGGATGATCCATCGTGATGACGCTCAAGCAGGTGCAGGCTCTGCAACTCGCGCAGGTCGGCGTCCACGAGTCCCCCAACGGCTCGAACCGCGTGCTCTACTCGCTCTGGTACGGGCTCGTCGGCGCGTGGTGCATGATGTATCAGGTGTGGGTGTTCACCAAGGCGGGCATCCCCATCTTCCGCACAGCCTCCACGCAGGCGTTCGTTGCGCACTATCGCAAGATCAAGGGCTTTCACGAGGGCTCGGGCGGCGTGCAGCCGGGCGACCTCATGTTCTACCACTGGCCCGGCAGCTCGCGTGCGGGCAACCAGCCGGACCATGTTGAGTTCGTGTTCTCGACCGCTGGCGCGGGCGTGAACGACATCGGCGGCAACGTCGGGAACAAGGTCTCGCGCATCCGAAGGACTGGCAACTTCCTCGGCTATGTGCGCCCGACCTATGCTCCCGAACCGAAGCCCGCCGCGCGCAAGTACCCCGGCCACATCCTCAAGAAGGGCGCTCACGGTTCCGACGTGGTGTGGATTCAGAAGCGCCTTACGCACCACGGCATCAAGACCGCCAGCGACGGGATCTTCGGTCCCGCAACCGCCGCGAATGTCCACACGTTCCGCCGCAAGTGCGGCTGGGCGTGGGGCTACACGGTCGGCCCCAAGACGTGGGCGAGGTTGGCGAAGTGACCCCCGAAGAACCATCCAATGAGAGGGTCACGCTGAAGCTCGTCTATGACGAGATCAGCAGACTCCGCAACGAGTTCAACGGCGGCCTCGAATCCCTGCGCTGCAAGATGGACGAGCAGAGCAGCAACTTCGTGACGATCGCGCAGTTCAACGAGCGCGGCAGGCGATTCGACGGCGACTTCGCTCAGGTGACAACGGACGTGGCGCTTGCCAAGAAGACGGCGGACCAGGCGATCGACCGCGTGAATGCACGCATCGACCGCATGAACCTCCTCGCCATCACGCAACTCGCGTCGTTCCTGCTCACAGTCGTCGGCGGCGTCATCTATATCATGCTGACGCACGCGATCCGCTAGGTCCTGCTCCCTCACGGAAGGGCTGACGCATGCCCGCACCCGTACCGTACGCTAACACGGCCGGATGGTGGGACGCACCGTCACCTGACGGGTTCCGAAATGCCGACGTGTCCCT
>Ga0265326_10000443_pt1 | contig 16256 bp, 12 predicted proteins | sample 41424metaG_FD_192439 | JGI IMG/M metagenome (GOLD analysis project Ga0265326, IMG submission 192439) | Rhizosphere microbial communities from Carex aquatilis grown in University of Washington, Seatle, WA, United States - 4-14-24 metaG | ecosystem: Host-associated > Plants > Roots > Rhizosphere... | reverse complement strand
AGCCGTCCCGTGTCCACGCTGGACGGCTCTTCCGCGGCCGTGGCCAAAGTTGCAGCAGATTCAGGCAAAGACACGCTGCTCCTGTGCCTCATGGATCCCCCGCCCACCCGCGATGAAAAGACCCTGCTCGCCAAGGCCCGACTAGCCATGTCAGGCAGTAATGCATTTCTTCAAGCAACCCAAAGCGCATTGCGCTTGTACGACGCAGAAGTGGGCCTACCAATCCTGCTGCCGCCGTGGAGTGCACGAATCAAGACCGCCAAGAACGCGCAGGATCTCCAGCGCATCGAACGCGAGTTCAAGCGAGCCCCACTAGCCTCAGCCAAACGTTTACTGCGCTCCGAACTTCTGATCGCCGCCCTGGATGAACCCAGTGACAAAGGCACGGTCACCGAGCTCGACGGCGAGGCTCCCCACTACATTCGACTTGCCGTCATTGAACTCAATTCCGCCAAGGTGTTACTCAGAATGCGAAAGCGCGTAGATCCAAGTTGGGTTACCGCCAATCGCCGTTCGCAGTACGCGCGTGAACTCGACGGGTGTCGATTTGCATTCGACGTGCACGCGACGGTGCGGGGTGAGAGGTCTTACGGCGAATGATTCGCTAGCCCTACTGCCGGAAGCGGCCAGTTTGCTTGCAATCCCGGAACCCCGATCGCACCTGCACCAATGTCGGACAAGTTAGTCTTATGATGTCGTCTACTAGTGGAAGTGTGCCAAGGTGCGCACGCAGTCTCTGAGAGGTCAAAACAGCGCGTCACTTGCGAACTGTGCGTGACTAAGCCAGACTTGGAATGAAGCGCTACACCCGTGTTCGCGTCATGCCCCGACTGAAAGATCGCCTCAAGCTAGGTCGCTATCCCATCGGGATACCGACATTGCGAGGCTATCCGCCTGCAGCACCAGTGCGACGCCCATCGCAACGTCCGCCATTGCAACGTCGGGCAGCGCCCATTTCTTCGGTTCCGCTACCGATTCGCTCACGGTCATACCGACGCCAGCACGACTGTTTATTCATTCCCAATTTCGAAGAATTGACTGAACTCGTCGATGCAAGGCGTGCCATTCGCGGTCTTGCGTCAGCGGCGGACACTCAACAAGGTTTGCAGCGGCAGACACGCTTCACCAGCCCGCTGGCAATCGGGTTGGCGCTCGCGTTCATGCCGCCAGTTGCCGTAGCACTCGTCTGGTCGAGCCCACACTTTGGCTACGCAGCAAAGGTTGCGGTAACAGTCTATGGCGCAGGTACCTTCGTGCTGATGATAAGCGCCGTGATTACAGTGGTACATGGATAGTGATTGCTCACGCGACGCTGCCGCACAGGGTCCGAGCTTACTGCACAGCGACGTCGAGCAGGCAGAATTCGAACGGTCTGTCGCCAGCTCCGGTACTGGGTACTATCAAGTCGAGCTCCTGCATCGGTGTGGTTGCGCTGGCGTACACGCCACTGTTGTCCCAACACGCCGTGTTGAACTTCGTGATCGGGATCGACACCCCCGACGCCGACTTGTTCTTCATCACGCAGCAATCGTTGTCGTAGCCAACATCAGATTGAGCTCACACGGCGTCGGTCCTTCTGGCTAGCCCAAAGCCGCAACCAGCCAACATCAGATTGAGCTCACACAGCGTTGGTCCCATCAGGCTTTTGGCTAACCCGTCTGGCTTGACCATCAGGCTATCCCAGAACCAAGTCCTATCCCTGGTCCAAAATCTTGAATTGATTGAACGCGCGAGTGCAATTGAGTTCGCGACTTGGGTTTGGGTTTGGGTTTGGGTTTGGATCAGCCTGATGGGATAGCCTGAAGCCTGATGGGATAGCCTGAAGCCTGATGGGTTTTTTGGCATCGCGCGCGCCAGGCATTCGCCTGGCACTTGCGATGCAATTTCGGGTCTGGGCTAGGCGTCGAGATTTCTCGGGGGCGAAGGGCTCCTTCTGATGTGAAGGAGCCCTTCGCCATGAGTCAGCATCATTCCAATCGTTCTCTTGGTTCTTCGTTGCCGCATCATCGTTTGCATGTTTACCGCAAGTCGCTTGAATTACTGGCTGCGGTTCGCGCGGCTCAGGTTCGAGACGCCAAGCTGCGGCACGAAGCGTTGCGGGCGGCCAAAAGCGTTTGTCTAAACATCGCCGAGGGCGCGGGGCGCGTGACTCGGGCGGATAAAGCTCGCGCCTACGCTATCGCCCGGGGTGAATGCGTTGAGTGCGTTGCGGCGGTTGAGATCGCTGGTAGCGCTGGCGACACATCGGCTGATGCCGTGACGGCCGTCGTGCGGCTTGGGAATGATGTGTATCTTATGCTTGGGGGGTTGGTGGCGTGAGCGCAGCGAGCTTCCAATCGCCATCCTCGACGAACCCACCGACAAAAGGCACCGTAACCAAATTCGACAGTGAGGCGCCGCATGACATTCGACTCATTCTCATTGAACTGGTTTCCGCCACGGTGTTGTTCAGGATCCGAAAGCGCGCACACCCGAGCTCGGTTATCATGTATCGTCGTTCGCAGTACGCGAGGACGTCGATTAGGATTCCAGTCAAGCCCACGGCCGTCAATCGGGACTCACTCGGTGGTGTTAGCTCACTGAGCTGAATCGGATTTCACAGCATCCGTAAGCGGTTGGATCTTCTGGTAGGTGGCCAGCTCGCTCGAGAAACATAACGTCAACCAGATCTCGCGGCTCAGCGCGAGAAAGCAGACACGTCAATTTTGCAGCGCGCAAATCCGCAAAGGGTACCAATTGGATCCCCTCGACCACTGGCTGCTCTGCCCCGATATCTGGCAAAGAATCATGCACCAGATCTAGCTCCAGGTTTTGACTGCCAAGATGCAAAGTGGCTCGAACATGGGTGCCGCTGTCTCGGACCACGACAACAGAGCCTCCGGTACTCAAAGCGACCTCATTCAAGTCAGGAGGGAATTGCCGCAGCGCAAGGCGATCCGCAAAGAACAGATCGAGATCCCGAGACAACCGATGAGACAGCCACGCTCCGGCCAACGCAGAGCCTCCGCCCAGGCGACAAGGCGCGACACGTTGCACGGCGCGCACGAATTCAATGGCCGCGTCGGACAGGATGCGGCGATCGAACTTACTGTGCATGACCCGGTGCTCGCAGTAAGCGATCGGATTGCGGGATGTCGAGTAGCCATCCCCACATGGCCCGTGAACTTCCCAGGTATCGAACGATGTCTAGCCAACGCCTCCGAATCTCCGCTGGGGTCGTGAAGAGCCAAACATCTCTGCTATTGGCTTCACGGATCAGCGCAGCAAGCCAATAGGCTGAATGCTCCGCATCGCTGGATGCCAAGTGTTCGCGAAACTCTCCTACCGTGCAGTCTGTCCACCAAAGGAAATATGGCCGAGTTTAATTCCGCAACAGATCGGTCGTGGTCGGTGGCAGCCTCCAAACAGAATCGAAAAAACGAGACGCCCAAAGTGAGCGCAAGACCTTTAGCTTCTAGCGAGAACGCATTGTTTGCCGAGAACTGGTTGAGGCACTGAACACTGAGCAGCGTTGGCAGTGCGTCCGCGTGACCGAGGTCGTTCTTGCTTGGGGTTTGGTCCATGCAGTTTGGGTGAACAACGGCCTGGTGGCGCGTTCTGCAAGTACATTGGCGCGTTCTGCTAGTGCTCCGAGCGCTTTCCCTCCCCAAGAATGGTCCGGGTCAGGAATTAAAGGAGACACCCATATGGCTCAGGGAACCCAGACAGAATCCACGAGAACCGATAGCTCAGTGAAGTCACAGACTGTTTCAGCCAAGGGCTACGCCGCGACCAGCGCGACCGTGCCACTTGCCCCATTCAGCTTTGCGCGCCGGGCACCCCGAGCGCAGGACGTACAGCTCGAGATCCTCTATTGCGGGGTGTGCCATTCGGATCTCCACCAAGCCCGCGACGAATGGAAGAGTGTGATGCCGACCGTGTATCCGTGCGTGCCCGGCCATGAAATCGTGGGGCGGGTAGTGAAAGCTGGCAGTGCGGTGAAGAAATTCAAAGAGGGGGACTTAGCTGGCATTGGTTGCATGGTGGCATCTTGCGGTCAGTGTTCGAGCTGCAAAGCTGGGCAAGAGCAGTACTGTCTCAACATTGCGACTTTTACGTACAACGCGCCGGATAAGATCTCGGGCGGTGTTACCTATGGCGGCTATACCGACACAATCGTTGCCGACGAGAGCTTCGTACTGCGCGTGCCCCAATCGCTCAATCCAGCTGGTGTGGCGCCGCTATTGTGCGCTGGCATCACCACGTACTCGCCGCTGCGTCACTGGAAGGTCGCAAAAGGTCAGAAGGTTGGCATCGTCGGTCTAGGTGGCCTCGGCCACATGGGTTTGAAGTTTGCTCACGCGTTTGGAGCGCACACAGTGCTCTTCACGACCTCGCTAAACAAGTCCGCCGATGCAAAACGCTTGGGCGCAGACGAGGTCGTGGTGTCAAAGAACGCGGACGAGTTGCAAAAGCACGCGGGCAGCTTTGATTTCATTCTCGACACGGCATCGGCGAGCCATGACTTGAATCCGTACTTGGGGCTCTTGAAACTCGACGGCACCCTGACGCTGGTAGGCGCGCCCGATAAGCCGGCGCCGGTAGCTGCATTCAACCTGATCATGGGGCGCAGGAGCCTCGCTGGCAGCGGTATCGGGGGCATCCGCGAGACCCAGGAAATGCTCGATTTCTGTGCTGAACATGGCATCACTTCCGACATCGAAACCATCCCGATCCAGAAAATCAACGAGGCCTATGAGCGCATGCTCAAAGGCGACGTAAAGTATCGTTTCGTGATCGATATGGCGTCGCTGTCAGCGGCTTGAGGCCCTAACCAAGGTCCGGTGAACGTGACCAATCGCTTCCGAGTATCCAACGCGCTCATTCGACGCTTCGAAGATCTGGGGCTGTCGCCCGAAGCGGTGCTGCGCTGCGCGGGTTTGCCACTGACCTTGTTCGACCAAGAACGAGTCCTGCTCACCACCGAAGAGCTATTTGCGCTGTACCGCAGCGTCGAGCAAGCAAGCCATGATCCCGGGTTCGGGCTCAAGATCGGTACTGAAGACCGCGTGGAGCGCTATGATCCAATTGCGATCGCAGCGCTCTACGCGCGCTCGTTGCGTGACGCCCTGCAGCGCATGGCGCGTTACAAGCAACTCACTTGTCCGGAAGCGATTCACATTGCCGAGGGCGGGGATGAGTGCCGGGTCCGGTTCGAGTGGTTACTCACCGAAGAGGACGAACCGTCGCTGCTTGTGGACATCTGCTTTGCGTGGGTGGCCGAAATCGCGCGCCGCGGCACTGCGAATGCGGTGCGCGCCAGGCGCATCGAATTCAAGCGGACCGAAGCCGAGCGCGCGCTGTATGAAGCACACTTCGGGTGTGCGGTCGCTTTCAGCGCGCCGCAAAATGTGCTCGTGTTCGACCAGGCGGACTTGCAGCGGCCGTTCGTGACTCACAATGCCGATGTGCTGGCGATCGTGGCGCCTCAGCTCGAGGCTGAGCTAGCGCAGCAGCTCGCGCAGCTCAGCCTTAGCGACCAAGTCAAGGCAACGCTCAAAAAGACGCTTGCGGGCCAGCGCCCAGAGCTGCGCGCGGTCGCGCGCGAACTGGGCGTGAGCACGCGCACGTTGCAGCGTCGTCTTTCGGACGAGCGAATCACTTTTCAGCAGCTCATCGCCGAGGCACGCCGCGAACTCGCGCGGCACTACCTGCAGCATTCCTCACTCGAACTGAACGAGACCGCGTATCTACTCGGCTACGAAGACCCCAACTCATTTTTCCGCGCGTTTCAGCAGTGGGAAGGCACTTCCCCTGGCGAGTGGCGCGCTGCTAGCGGCCACGGTTAGCGCACTGCCGCAGCCACACCCCGCACCTTGAGCTCACCGCACTTCAGGTGGGATCAAGGAACAGATGAAATGCATTCAGTTTGCGCCTCGTGGCACTTGTATCATTACGGCTCGGCCCCCCATTGCGGAGCGTCACTCATGCCTAGTCCAAAGCCGATCGAGCGCGAACGACAACCGGTCGCGTCGGTCACGGCTACCGCTGCTAGCGGTCACGGCCGCCGCTGCTAGCGCTAGTCCAAAGCCGTTCGAGCGCGAACGACGACCGATCGCATCGGTCACGGCTACCGCTGCTAGGGTGAGTCGATAGCCCAATGATGGCGTGCCGTGCTCGATCGATCAGCGCTGCGGTACTGAATGCTTCGCTCATGCGAGCGAATGCTACGGCCAGTCTGACCGATTGCTGCGCCGCGCACGACCGTTCGCTTGGGTCGGTATGGCCATCGAGTTGGGTCGGTCTGACCGAGCACAGCGGTTGGCTCGACCGATCCATTGGGTTACTGGGAGCAAACCCTCCGGTCGCCTTGACCATTAGTTGGGGCGCTGAGCACTGAACTATTCGGTACGCCTGACCGATGCTTGAGGTTAGCGACGCGATTGCGTGGGTAGAGTCGACGGCAACTCGGCGCTCGGACCATCAGGTAGTTACGCATTATTGAGCCCCGCCGCAGTGATTGCCGCCGAGTGAGGCGCATCTGCGAAAGCCAAGCCGTTACACTTCCCGAGCAATGCAGTCGGACGCTGGGGTTTTGCCTGTTGCAGAAACTGGAGTAGACCCCGGTCAATCCAAGATGGACCTTTATAGTGTCAAAATGCGCGCGAGCGAAACAACGAATACTCTAGCAAGGCACGTTTCCGGTTCCGAGCGCATTGTCTCGAGCGAGAAACTGGAAACGGTCTGTGCGGCCATGGTCCGAAGGGCACTACACCACGCCAAAGGTGATCCGGATAGAATAGACATCACGCTCGAACGCCTTGAAGAAAGCCACATTCTTCGCCTCAAAGCGCTGCCCGTGAAAACAATCGAAGTCGCTACACCAGAAGCCGGCCACGCGACGGCCTGTCAGCTATTAGAAGGCATAGGGATTCTAAACGCACGAGCAATTCTCGCAAAAATGCCCGAAGTGTATGCGATGCGAGGCGCGATGCTTTTGGACGCACGTTCGCTCAAGCGTCTTGAATCCATTGCTGAGCGCGGCATCCGAGCCGCCTATATGGACTACGAAAATTCCGAAGCGCTGCCCAGCGGCAAGGATCACTTTAGGGAAGCCTTGGTTCTTGCAACCAAGGTGGCAGCTTGTCCGTCAATCATCGCAGAGATTTGCATTTCCGATGACCCTGATTACGTCACGGGCTACGTCGCATCCAAAGAACTCGGCTACGTTCGAATCACGAAACTCAAAGAGCTTGGCGACGAAAACGGCGGGCGCATTTTCCTTTTCGATTCTTCGCTTGGTCGCGTCGAAGATTGTATTGAGTTTATCCAAAAACAGAAAGTGCTGATTGTAGACTGATAATGCCGCGTTTCTTCCGTGGGAGCACGGGCCTTGCGACGGCCACCTAGCCCCTCTCGCTTTTGCCCAGAACTGCTGACAGTTCGGGGTTGCCCCTATGTAATCGTGCCTCTTTCAACCTTGCACAACTGCGAGCAACCATCGCCGTTTGTGGTGTTACCATCGTCGCACTCCTCGCCCGGATCGAGTTTGCCATAGCCACAAAGTGGACCGAGCGTGAAAACCACGTCACGTTGCCCGATCACGTCTAGTGCATCAACGCGGCCAAGCGAACTGGTGCAGCCCGTTGTCGGGGGGCTATCGCTATCGCAGGTGCGAGGTTCCAAGCCTCGGGTCAGCGCACCGCCACTCGCTGAATGGGAATGACATTGACGGGTTACGCACCGAGCGCAGCAGCCTACCGTGGTGCAACGGAATTGTTACTCCGTTGGCACTCTCACTCTAGCGTTCTGCTGTAACCTCCATCCCATCGAGTCGGCGACCATGAACCCGAGGAGGGCACGTGATCAGAACCACGCTAGGTGGGCGACGATCAGGATACCGGCGGTCGGCTGTCGATGTTGTACCGAACAACGGAGTTTCTTAGCGTAGGCCTGGACAATCGCTTTCGCTACGTGTTGTCAACCGGCGCAAAGCGCTTCGGAACCATTACGACCGATTGGGAACTGCAGCTCGAGCCCACGATCATCATCAACTGGGGTCCGCTTGCGATGTTGGCAGAAACGGGGCTAAGTGCACTTCAGAACAGCGGACCATATGGAAAGCCCGAGAACCGTCGAGTCGTGCACGCGGGCTTGATTGCAATGACGGGGATCGGTGCAGTATTTTGAATTGAGGGCTGCGACCAACCTTCGGAGGTTGTTCCACGCGAAGCGGGGTCACATTCATCACACAAATGTAGTTACTTTTTCACGCGCCGGATTGATTGTTCATTATTCGCATACACTCATCGCAAAGCGGGTCGCGTCTCGAGTCGCCGCGCGAATCCGTAAAGTGGCATGTCACACGGCAACGTCATTTGTTTTCAAAAAAGACTAAATACGCCAATTCATCGCAAGTTATAATCGACACGGTTCGTAGGAGGAAAAAATGATGCGCTCACGTCTGTGCCTGGTCGCGGCGAGCTACGCCGCACTGTTGTCCGCTTGCAACTCGACCGTACCTTCGGAAGAGTCAACTCAAAAAACCGAAAACGAGCTTGCCCCATCGCAAGCGACCTCACCCGCTCGGCAGCGCTTGGCCACGGGGCAATTCGTGACCCCGGCCGCCCTGCACGGCTCCGTGCAGCAGGCACTGAACCCCGGTCTCACCGAATACCCCGATTTCGTCGCGGGCGAGGCAGTGCGCTCGCAACTCAGCCCTGACGGCACCACGCTGGCAGTGCTCTGCGCTGGACAAAACTCACTCTATGCCAGCGACGGCACGGTCGATGTAGCAAACTCGACTCAGTACATCTTCCTCTATGACGTGAGCGGAGCGAACAAGAAATCGCCGCTACTAAAGCAGGTACTTCGGCCAACGAACGCCCACGTGGGCCTCGTGTTCTCCTCCGATGGTAGCAAGTTGTACGCAGCAGGTGGCCGTGACGACGTCGTCAACATCTTCACCAAGAGCGCTGACCTTTGGGCGGCGGCCGGCACCATCAGCCTCAATCACGGCAATGCGGGCATCGGCAACGGCGTGGCTCCGAACGCTGGCGGGCTCGCGGTGTCAACCGACGGCAAGACGCTGGTCGTCGTGAACAATTACAATGACTCGATCAGCGTCATCGACACCGACACCGCAACGGTGCGCTTTGAGCACGACCTCCGCCCGTTCTTCGCCGGCAACGAAGGTCAGGTTGGCGGCGTCGGCGGCACGTTTCCGTTCGCAGTGGTCGTCAAGGGCAACGGAATCGCCTACGTGACGTCGGATCGCGATCGCGAGGTGATTGCGATCGACATCAGCTCGCCCACTGCAGGCCACCTCATTAAGCGCATCAAGCTTGACGGGAACGCGCTCGGTCTCACGCTTGACGCGTCCCAGCGCAGACTGTACGTGGCGGAGGACAATGCAGATCAGGTGGCCGTGATCGACACCAGGACCAACCGCGTGATCGCAAAGATCGATGCGCGCGCACCCAAGGGCACACTCCCCGAAGGGGATAACGCCCGCTACACGGGTGCTGGCACGTTCGGCGTGACGCTCTCACCCGACGGTCACACCCTATACGCGGTCAATGCAGGCTCGAACTCGATCGCGGTAATTAGCATCGAGGAGAGTCGGCATGCTACCAAGACACCAGACTACGACGTCATCGGACTTATCCCGACTGCGTACGAGCCGCACGACATCACGTTCAGCACGGATGGATCTTGGATGTACATTGTCAATGGCAAGAGCGTCACGGGCCCGAACCCCGACCATCTGGCGAGCAACACGGCCGCGATCACCCAGATCACCTACCCGGATGGTGGCGCGGCAGCAGCCGCAGCAGCGCGAGCGTCGAACGAATATCAGTTCCAGCTCGAGCGCGCATCCCTCGTATCAGCACCGGTGCCGAACCAAGGCCGTGAGCTCGACAGGCTAACAGCCCAGGTTGCCGAAAACAATTTCTACGCTGGCGACCCCGAAAGCGAGCGCGTGATGAGGTTCCTGCAGAAGCGAATCAAGCACGTGATATATATCGTCAAAGAAAATCGCACGTTCGATCAGATACTCGGCGATCTGAGCAACGGGGCGAATGCTGACAGCTCGATTGCTCAATTTGGTCAAGCTATCACCCCAAACTTTCACGGCTTGGCAACACAGTTCGTCACGCTTGACAATTTCAGGGATCCGGGCGACGGCAGCATGGATGGGTGGTCGTGGAGCTTGCAGGGGCGCGTCACCGACGTGGAGACGATTACCCAGCAGATCGAATACGCGTCGGTCAACCGCGGGCTGTCGTACGAGTCAGAGGGCACCAACCGTGGCCTCCCAGTCAACTTCGCAACGGTCGCCGAGCGCGACGCTGTGGCAGGCAAGGCTGGAACCTCCAACTATTCGTTGCTCACCGCGAGCTTGCCGGGTGGCACGGACAACGCGCTCACCGGAACGGGCAACCACGCTTCCTCCGATGCTCCGTTTGCCGATCAGGGCGGCTACATTTTCCGCGCGGTCCTGCAAGCTGGAGGCACGGTGCGCAACTACGGCATGTTGGTGAACAACATCGGCAGCATCGGCACTAAGAGTGCGCCGATCTCGGATCCGTTCTCGGTCGGGGAGATCCAGGTGGCCGCGCTCGACCCCGTGCTCGCGCCGATAACTGACGTCTACTATCGCGGATACGACCAAAACTATCCGGATCTGTGGCGTTACACGGAGTGGAAGCGGGAGTTCGACCAATACGTCGCCAGCCGCACCTTGCCAGACTTGTCGCTGGTGCGCGTAAGCCACGACCACACGGGCAACTTCGGGTCGGCGCTCGCTGGCATCAACACGCCCGAGACGCAACAGGCGGATGATGACGTTTCCGTCGGACTAATGGTGCAGGCAGTGGCTCATAGCCAGTACGCATCCGATACGCTGTTCATCGTGACCGAAGACGACTGCCAGGACGGTCCTGACCACGTGGACTCGCATCGCGCGACCACCTACGTTATCGGACCTTACGTGAAGCAGGGCGCGGTGATTAGCACCTACTACAGTCAGGTTAACGCGATCCGCACCATCGAGGACCTGCTCGGGACGCAGCACCTCAACCTGAACACTGCCTTCCAGCCGCCGATGACCGATGTGTTCGACCTCCACGCTTCGCATCATTGGACGTACTCCGCCGTTGCTTCCACCATTTTGCAAACAACGCAGGTGGCGTCTCAAGTCACGGATCTCGGGGCGGTCTACGGAACAGGGCCGGTCGTTACCCCGACGCACGACGCCGCGTACTGGGCGAACGCTACCGCAGGTCTCGACTTCTCCGAGGCCGATCGCGTGCCAACAGACAAGTTCAACCGGCTCCTTTGGCAGGGCCTCAAAGGCAACGCGCCGTACCCGATGCGCGGAGCAAGCCACAAGGCGAGCGACTGAGCCCACTCGAGGGCAGGCGAACTCCAAGCAGGCTGGGCGCGATAATCGCCCAGCCTGTGACTTGCGCTTCCGCGCCGCGCAAAACAAAAAATGGCCCACGTTTCATTCATGCTGGCGGGGCTGTGCCAATGCTCAATAGGGCTGGATTTGGCGCAGTTCAGCGACTAGTGCTTCAGCGACCAAACGCACTTTGGGTAAAGAAAGGGCAGCCTTCGAAGCTATCAGTTGCACAAGGCCTGTGGTTTCGGGGCCGGGGTCGAGCCCCGGAATGTGCTGCAGCCCACGGTCGAGCGCAAATCGGTGGCGTACGAGTGGTAAGAAAATTACACCGAGGCCTAGTTCGGCGGCCCGGCATTGAACGAGGTAGTCATCGCAAGCAAACGCTGGCGAGAAGTTTTCAATCGACGCAGCCAACTGCGGGTTGGGCGGCAGATCATCGTAGGGTGGCGCCCAGCCAATGAATGCTACCTCGTTGGGCAAAGCAGCCGCCGCGAGCGCTGCATATTTGGGCGCAGCAAACGCACCCACCGGCGATTCTATTTCGAACAATACTTCGAGTTCTTTCTGTTCGGTGGGTCGCATGCGGATGGCCAATTCTGCCTCCCGCCGCGCGAGATCCAAGAATTGAATGCGCGCCAATATCTGCAGGTTGATTTTCGCGTGTCGGTCACGCAACTCAGCGGCGAACGGTACCAAAAAGTCATGTGCAATGCCGGGTGGTGCAGTGATGCGCACAGTGCCTTGGGGTTGCGCGTCCAGGTGTTCGACAAAGTCTTCCCATTCGGCGGCCCCTTCAGCCATATGCCGTAGCGGCGCGATGAGCCGCTCGCCCATCGGCGTCAATCGAATGCCGTCCGAACTGCGGTCGCATAGGGCGTAGCCAATTTGTTCTTCCAATTGCGCGAGCCGACGGCTGACCGTGGGTTGCCCCACGCGCAGTCGGCGTGCTGCTTGCGACAGCGACCCGGTTTCGGCTATGGCAAGAAACAGTCGCAGGTCGTCCCAAGAGGTATCCATTTCTGCATGCTAGCATGCAATATTAGTGGATTTTCACGCGCCGTACGCGGTGCCAAGAATCAGGTATGGCAAACGATTCGACTCAATTTGAACGTGCTTCACGAGTTTCGGTTTTGTTCACGATGGCCGCGCTTGGGCTCGCCACCGGTTGCGCAACGACGAGTCACGCAACCATGGCCTCTCCCCTAGGAACGAGTCGGTCGTCGACCGACCTGGAGGCCGTCATCGACACGCCCGGTACCTTGACGGTCACGACCATTGACTCTGCAGACTGGGGGGTCGATCTGTCCGGCCTTTTGAACCTCGAACACCCAAAAGCCCGTGCCGCTGGATTGAAAGATCGCGTAGAATCGATCGCGATCTATTTTCACGCGATACAACATCCTGTGCGCGGCTTATTTCTGGTTGACAGTGGTGTCGAGCACAAGTTGCGCGATGCTCAGAGCGATTCAGCCATGGCGTGGCTCGTGCGCAAAGTCATGCACCTCGAGCGACTCAAGGTCAACATCGATCCAAGTACCTATGCGGCGGAGCACGGTCAATTGGTACAAGGTGTGTTTCTGACGCATCTGCACTTGGACCACGTCTCAGGCTTGCCGGACCTTGGCGACGAGGTGCCGATCTACGTGGGCCGTGGCGACGCAGAAGACAGCCACTTCATGAACATCTTCGTGCGCTCGACAATCAACGCCGAACTCGCGGGCAAGGGTCCATTGCGCGAATTCGCGTTCCAACCCGATGCGAGCCACCGCTTCAATGGTGTACTCGACGTGTTTGGAGATGGGCAGCTATGGGCACTGTCGGTGCCCGGACATACGCCGGGTAGTATTGCATACTTGGCGCGCACACCTAGTGGCCCCGTGTTGATGACCGGTGATGCATCACATACGGCTTGGGGTTGGACCAACAACGTCGAACCAGGAAGTTTTTCCGTCGACAAACCCAAGAGTGCAGCAAGCCTAGGACAGTTACGCGCACTATGCGAACGGCATCCGAAGATCAGCGTTCGATTGGGCCATCAGAGTTTGTGAATGCCGCCCTAATCTGACGGCGTTGCGCGGGTTGCGGTCAAGCGTCGTTACCCCAAGTCCCTCGCTGCGGTCTACAAACAATTCGGCGCAACGCAGCCGGCGCTAGCTGCGAACTCCTACTGAACGACAGACGAAACTGCAATGACAGCGATCCGCCGTGCCGTCGTGCAAAACATCCTGGCGCAGCCGTAAAGTGGCACGCGTAGCTCCAGTGGCTGCGGGCGCAGCCCAATGCGTTGCGCCACGGGCAGCCGCAATAACCACCACAACCCCTTGTCTAACGGGCTTGGCCGGTGACATTCGAGCCTGATGCATCGTTTCCACGTGGCTCAGGCCCCGCAAACGAACACACCGAAACACTACGGCTCGCGCATCTGTGGTACAAGGGTTGGGTACCTTAAGCCTCGAGGTGTCAGAGGCCTCAGGAAACAGCCGTTATGTCACATGAGCAAGTCTACCGAATTCAAAGGTCGCCCCGCGACGGAACCTGGCTCAATGCGCGCTATGAGATACTCGGGCTCCTTGCGCGGGGTGGTACCTCCGATGTCTATCTTGCTCGCGAGTATCGGACCGGCGAGCATGTTGTCGTAAAGTGGCTTTCCGAACAGGCCAATCGCGATCGGCAGCATCGTCAGCGGTTCTTACTGGGCGCACGCGCAACCATGGCCGTAAATCATCCCGCTATAGCGCAGGTGCTTTACGTGGGGGAACTGGGGGTGCAACCGCCTTATTTGGTCATGCAAGCACTGAAGGGCGAGTCACTCGCGGAGTACCTCGAACGGCGGGAAACGCCCGATTACGCATTCGTGCGCATGCTCATGCATGATGTCGCAAGCGGCCTTGCTGCGGCACACGAAGCGGGCATCGTACACCGCGATATCAAGCCAGGAAATTTGTTCCTGGTGGGGCCGATCGGAGAGCCTACGGAAATCAAGATCCTCGACTTTGGTCTTTCGAAGGATCTAAGTGAGGAGTCAAATGGCCCGGCCAGTAGAAACCTCGTGCTCGGTACGGCGCAATACATGGCCCCCGAACAAGTTCTAGCCGACCCGGTTGACGAGCGCGCCGACATCTATGCGTTCGGTGTGGTCCTATTTCGGGTGCTCACCGGGCAACTGCCCTTCGATCTCGACCCGAGCATGGAACTATTTGGACACCAGTTGTTCTCGCCGGCACCTCCCCTCTCCTGGCTAAACGACGACATCGATCCACGCCTCGAAAAACTGGTGCTGCGTTGCTTACAAAAGAACCCGGACAACCGGTACCCGTCCATGCAACACTTGCTCGAAGATCTGGCACGGATAAGCACGAACGGACCCGACCTTGACTGGGAAACCACGCCAATCTCGTGCACGGCTAAGCCCGACTTCTACAGGCCACGTAACCCTCGTGGACTCGAAGTTGCGCAAACGCTGGCAGACTGTCTGGGCGTGGACGAACCGACGCCAGCGCTACCATTTGTCGAGCGACTGCGCTTCACCGAAATCAGTGACGTGGACTTGGCCACATTAAGTGAAGTGCCGGTGACCAAATGGGCACGGTAGTGGTAGCATTGGCCGTCGTTAGCCCGGTTCCGTTGTCGAAAATTCTCGAGCAAGCCTTGGTTACCCCGCCACTCATTGATTCAAGCAATTAGCGAACGCAGTCTGCTGCGTGGCACAAGATGCGATCCAGGGAATGTTAGCGTTGCAGGTGATCGCTTGGCCCACTCCGCAATCCTGAAGCGCTTTGTATTGCGTCCCACATGTACCTGCTAGAAGCGACTCGCAGGTCGCCACGCAAGAGGCTTGATCCGTGGGACCATTGCTGCAGTTTGCCGCGATGCTCTCGGTGCACCCGATCTGACACGTGCTACTGCCCGTACCCGCCGCAGCACCAGTGCCGCCCGCACCCCCACTCGCGACAAGCGAAGTAGTGCCACCCGTTCCACCAGTGCCCGCGCTACTTGCGCGCTTGTCGCTACCGCAGGCTGCAAACGTCCATGCACAGGACACAAACGACGGATTTCAAAAACCGATTCATGCGCAGTTCCTAGCACGGCTCAAACGCCAAACGTTTGCCTACGCGGGTGAAGAGGTGTGTCACAACGCCCGATGTACCACCGATATCGTCGAGTCAATCCCGAACGAATCGACAAACTTCGGATCCTAGTGGCTCCAAGTTTGGCTTCGGGGGTGTTGGACCGCTTCCGATCCATTCTACTGATGAGTCTTGGTACTCAGTACGAAATCGCTTTGCATTTCGAGGTCAGTTGTTAGGTTACGCCGCAGTACGCTGTGTTGTCGACGACACACTCGAAGCATTCGATTGTCGTCTGTCCCCGTTCGCGAACCAAAGCACAAATCCTGTGTTTTTTTGACGGATGCTGATGATCGATGCTCCAATGGACAAGCGGGCTGTGCCGTTTGCACTGGAATCCCCCAACAAACTCGATAGCCACTTGGACCTACATGACGTTTCAAGTTCTTTTTGGTAAGGCAATGAGATAGGGTGCGGTGTTTGGTTCGTCGTCTTGGTCCAATTGGATTCGTTCGGCAGGGTGGCGCGAGCCGCAAAGGTTTGTGAAGAATCATGCCGAAGTCAACCAAAGCAAAGGAAGTAAAATGAGTTTTTCTCGATCAGCTACGCCACTTGCCATGCTCAGTATTTTCTCAATGTTCGTTACAGTTGGTTGTAGCAGCAGCAGTACCAACACTGCCTCAGTGGGCGGCAGCACCGCTGGCGGCGCAACGAGCACCACTGGCGGCGCAACAAGTACTCCCGGTGGCACAACAAGTACTAAGACTAACTCCAGCGTTGGCGGCGCCAGCGCGACCACCGGA
>Ga0265326_10000441_pt1 | contig 16348 bp, 10 predicted proteins | sample 41424metaG_FD_192439 | JGI IMG/M metagenome (GOLD analysis project Ga0265326, IMG submission 192439) | Rhizosphere microbial communities from Carex aquatilis grown in University of Washington, Seatle, WA, United States - 4-14-24 metaG | ecosystem: Host-associated > Plants > Roots > Rhizosphere... | reverse complement strand
TGCTTTTCGGACAAACCCACCGTTCCCTCGCGATGTCCGCGCGAAAAACCCGCGCGTTCAATCAACCAGGCAGCGGCAATCTTAGTCATGCCGCCCGCCAATGGGTAAAGAGGTGCTTGACGTGTGGCGGTTTGCAATTGAATCCTTTCGGCCACGACTGCAGGCACAATAGGGTTCAAGAAGAAGCTACCACAGCTCCTAGACCAGAGATCTATGCGGTCGAATACCATAGATTTCGAACGCCGCAGTTCTAGCACGGCGTCTCGCATTTGCCGGGCGGTTGCGTTGTCGATATCTAATCTTTGCTTTAATTCCGCATGGTTCGCTCGCGGGGCACCCTCGAGCGCAAGGCGGAAGCTGACTGACAGGATAATGAAGCGACCACGATCTTTGGCACGAAATCGACTCGTACGATAGTCAAACTCACATTGCTCGTTGGTAATGGCCACGACTTCATTTTCAAGCCGGTCGTAGGCTTCCAGACACACTATGGACTGCGCCACGTCTTGTCCATATGCTCCCACGTTCTGGATTGGCGTCGCCCCTACTCGTCCGGGAATTCCACTGAGACATTCCAAACCGTGGTGACCGCGCTCGACAACCTGAGCGACTAGGTCGTCCCAGATTTCGCCAGCAGCTGCCTTAACGAAAGCGAGTGGACCATCGCGCTCGATGCTCGTCCCTCTCAGCTGTATGTCGATGATCAGTCCCGGAACGCCTGCATCAGCGACAACCAGGTTGCTACCTCCGGAAAGGATCCAAACGGGCAACTGACGCTGGTTCGCCCAGCCGCAGGCAGCCACCACGTCCTCCGCAGTCTCGGCTGGAAAATAATACTCAGCACTCCCGCCTACCCCAAGTGTTGTAAGCGGTGCGAGCGGTTGATGAACCACAAGTCGCTGTTCAATGGCAAGATGTTCTTCGCTCATTGTCCCTTGCACGTTCGAAGTCCTGGACTCATCGAGCGCTGCCTTGCACCAAACCAAAGCATTTTGTTTGTTAGCGATCTGCCCACGAGTCGCGTGCGCCGCCAGCGTCTGCGAGCTCTAGCTTTTGCAACCACGAGCCTTGCTTCTCGGGACAGTCCCGATGACTCAATGCCAAGGCTACAGATAGCTTCCGCCAAAGCCATCAGTTGCTCCACCGCGGGCGCGCCGCTGTCAATAATGACGAATACCCTGCCACCGATTTTGACAGCGCCCCCTGCGACCGTGGCAACAGATTGAAATGGCCGAGAAGACAATTGCACTCCCTGAACTGACAGGACCGACGCCATCTCGTCTATCAAAGCTCGAGGATTCACAGTCAGTCAGCATACTCGACCGGGGCTCATTCTGCAGTCCTGGCGCGTGCAACAAGACACTCGTCCGGAGTTTCCTAGGGCGAAACGGCTGAGACCCGCCTATTTTCTTCAGCTTTCGTCAAGGTCCGCCGCCGGGCTGTGCAACCGAGAATCCTTGGAGTCTGGCCGCTCGACGTGCTATGGGGGGCATGCTGTCGGACGGTATTGCCGGTGGAGAGCTCGCAGAATGAGCTCCAGGTACCGCCCGAGCCTGGTTGGGCTACGGCCTCTCCTGCACGAGAATCGAGAAAATCAAGTGTCCATGACTTTTACTGAAGCCGCCGCGCACGTGTTGCGCCTCATTGGCAAGCCACTCCATTATAAAGAAATAACCGATGTGGCCATTGAGCAGAACCTGCTCAGTCACGTCGGCAAGAGTCCAGAAGTCACCATGGGTGCGCGACTCGCAGCGCTCGTTAAGAAGGGTGACAAGGATAATCCGCTCATCCGCGTGAAGCCGGGCGTATTCGCTCTGCGGGAGTGGAGTTCGGAAACGATCGCACGCGGTCTTGCAGACCGTACCCCAGCTCTCGAACGGCTTGCTGCAGCCATGCTTGAGGCGGGTGAGACCCTGGTCGACGCTGCGGATGAGGATACTGATTCCCCTTCGGACTCGGTTGGCGCAGTCCCAGTAGCACCAAGCACCGAAGAGCCTCGCGATACGCTGCCTCCGATCACTAACGAAGATGACCGCCGTCGGGCCGAAATAGCAGCGGGGGCCACAGACCTTTTCGTGCCTGAGCCGGATGATGACCAGCCAATTTTTGGCTCGGGCGGTGAGGATGGTGGTGAAGAAGAAGAGGCCGACGAAGCAGATCGGAACGGTGGTTCTCGACGTCGTAGACGCCACCGCAAACGCTCGCGCCCGGGAGATGATTCGCGCGCCAATGCTGACGATGACCTACCTTCGTACACGGTCTCCGAACCGTCCAACGAATTGCTCAAGGTTGTGGACGCGGAATTGCGTGCTCGCGAGTCCCGTGAACCTCGCGAGTCCCGTGAACCTCGCGAGTCCCGTGAACCTCGCGAATCCCGTGAACCTCGCGAAGGTCGCGAATCTCGTGAACCTCGCGAATTTCGTGAATTCCGCGAGCCCGACAAGGGCTTTGGCCAGTCGAATCGCTCAGAGGCTCGACTCGACCCGCGAGCGGCTCCAGCCGGGGTCCCAGCGCAGGGTGACCGTTCCCGAACAGGTGTGTTGCTTGATGATCTTGCAGGCCAGGATTTGTCCGATGCCATCCTGCAAATTCTTTCCGGCTACGATCGCAACGCGGGTCCCGTCGGCCTGCAACGACTGGTTGAGACAGGCAAACGCCGGGGCCGCATTTCAGCTGAACTTGCCCAAGGGCAAGCGCTGGTTGAGGCAAGTCTTCGGGCAGACAACGCTCGTCGCGCAGCGGCGGGCCAACGTCCGCGTTTCAAGATATCCGATCGCCGAATTGCCCCTTCAGACTGGTTACTCGACAACGAGACACTTCGATTGGAACGCGAGCTGCTGCAAGGGGCCGAACGCTACCGCGAGCACGTGCGCAAGACGGTGTTGCGAAAACTCCAGGAGTTGCCCCAGCGCTCAGTTGGAGAACTGATACTGGTGCTGCTTGAGCGCGTGGGCTACTCGGATTTCCAGACCGTAAAGCGACCCGGAACGCACGGAGCGGAACTGCACCTGTGGGGACGACTCTCGCTCCCGCACGGTGAGTACCGCGCGGCTCTCGTCATCCGACGCGATGGTCGCGAGATCGGCCGTGAGCGAGTAACGGAATTGCGTGGTGCTCTGCACCACTATGGTCCGGCTCAAGTCGGCTGCCTCATCACCACGGGTCAGGCCTTGAGCGGCGCAAGGGAAGAAGCATCCGCGCCCAATGCAACCCCCGTCAATCTGATCGATGGGCTCGCCCTGGTGCGAATGTGCGAAGACGAAGGTATCGGTGTTGTCCGAACTACCCTCAACCTGCCGGTACCGGACGTGGAACTCTTCGATGCCCTGCGTAGTGGAGGCTAATATTCATTCGGCCTGCTTTACACTGTCCAATCGGTGGTTCGGAGGTACGCTGGTGGCCTGCGCTTGCGCCTGCGCATCCACTCCAAGCTCCAAGTTTCCAGACGCAGCGGCTGCCGTCGCGCGAATGCGTGCCAGTATGGCGTGCGATCGTGCCATTCAGGTTGAAGGGAAAGTCGACTACTTTGAAGGCAATCGCCGCGTGCGTGGTACCGTTGCTGTGTTAGCTGCGCTACCGGAACAGGTCCGAATCGACGCGTTCAGCCCATTCGGTATCAACCTTTCGACTCTCACCTCAGACGGCAAGTCATTCTCACTCTTTGACCTTCAGTCGAAAACGTACTCGTGGGGCCCTGCGAAAGCGTGCAATCTGGCACGCTTTACCAAAGTAGCTTTGCCGCCGTTCGTGCTGGTGCAACTGCTTCGCGGAGAGCCGCCGGTGCTCGTGCATCGGCCTGAAGATGCCCACCTTCGCTGGCAGTCCAATTGGTTCGGCGGCGGGCACTACTTGCTTGAGATTCACGGAAAACACGAGGCAATCGAGATGGTAACTCTGCAAGTACCGGAACGAGACTGGGCTCTTCCTTGGCAGGCCCAGCACCCGCGAATGACCGACATTAGCGTAGTGCAAGCGGGTCGCAATCTGTACGAGGTCATGATTAGCGGCTATGCCTCGGCTTCTACGGCTTCACCACGTGAGGACCCTGACGGACTCGAGCCTACCTTAATGCCGAGCGGGCCCCAGTGCACTGCCGAACTCCCGCGACGACTCCGATTCGTGTCCAGTGACGGGGACACTGATTTCGTCTTGGAATACAAGAGTGCAGTTCACAATCCCCCGTTGGTTCCGTCTGCGTTTCAGCAACCGATTCCTGGCGGAGTGCGCACAATGCACGCCGAGTGCTTGGACTAGCGCCACGATTAGCTAGTTCTCGTCCGGAAAATGGGAACAGGCTTAGATTTCTGGAGAATTGTGCGCACTTGATGGAAATTAAACGACCGGAGTGAGCGTTCTTTGGGGCGTTTTCCAAGACAACCCTTCAAGAACGACCACTCCGATGCACCAAGCCTACCATAAGCAACTGCCTCTCACCGCCAAACCTGTTCCCCATGTTCACGCTCAGGAATTAGCAGCGATGAGCGCGGTACTCGACCAGCAGCCGCAAGTAGTTGGGCTGGTACACAAGGACCTAACGGCACGCGGGGTCAGTGGCAAGAAGGGACGCGAGGGCATGACGGCGGAGCAGGTTGTACGGGCCATGCTTGTAAAGCAAATGAACGGATTGAGCTACTTGGAGCTGGCGGTTCACCTTGCCGATTCGCAAAGCTATTCGACTTTCTGCCGACTCGAACCCGGGGTATCACCGAAGAAGTCAGCGCTGCAAAGCAACATCAAGCGCGTGCGCTCACAGACGTGGGAAGCCGTCAATCGACTGATCGTGCAATGTGCCATCGAGCTCAAGGTCGAGACCGGAAAGAAAAACCGAACCATCAAGCAACTGGGCGTGCAAGACATTGCCTTCAGCAAGCATTTGGGACTCCAAGTGACCGAAATGGTCAAGAGCGCATGGGTATTCAAACGGCTGCGACGTTTTCGTGCTGGCGTCGAAGGGATCATCTCCTCAAGAGGATATTCGGACTCGACCGCTGCCTGTGGAGCGGTTTCAAGTCATTTGAGGCATATGCCTGGAGCTCAGTGATTGCCGCCAACCTCTTGGTCCTCGCGCGCCACCTGCTAACTCGCTGAAGCCACGCTGGCACCAGTGCTCGCCGAGCACATTCGCGATAGTCGGGATAGCTCCATCCTGCGAACGCCAAAGCGCACTTTTGCGAGGCCCAATTGACTCCAAACCCATTCATCCGAGGCCAATCAGGACCTCTGCCTTCCTACCGCTGCAGTCGGTCGATACGACCCGCTCGCTCAAAACGACATTTTCCGGACGGGAACTAGCTAGTCGCCAGTGCGAAGCTTTGATGAGGACGTGGATGTGCTAGTGTCAGCATTGATGGTGCGAACCATAGCAAGACTGATGAAGTTGCCAGGACCTCGCGTACTGGCCCTGGTTTTGCTTTCGGCACTCAGCATGATTCCGTCGTGGCCGTCTGTCGCAGCACCCTTGTCGGTTCAATGTCGGTCGCAACGGCCTCAAGCCTTCTTGATGCGCTCCTCTTACGTCAAGCATGGGGTCCTCGATGGGGCTGCGCACCTGAAAGCCGTTCACTATCGGGTTGAAAAATACGGCACGGTAGAGGGCGCGCCACGCGAGGGACGCTCAACCGCCGCGTCCATGGCCCTGCAAAGTTCATTCTTTGGGCACCCGGTTCGGCTCAATCGTCGTATCGTTCCAGCACTCCAGTGCGTTGAGCAGCGAATCGAACAGCGCTGCAGCAAGCCCAAAGACGCCTACTACCCCAAAAACGTGGGTGGTCTTCGTGAGACCAACACCATCCGGGGTGGAGAGATTTCCAATCACCTGTTTGGCATCGCGATCGACATTGACCCCAATCGAAATGCTTGCTGCCACTGCGTGGGAAATTGGAAGAAGGACCCCAAGTGTGCAAAGCAAAGCCAAAGCCCGTTCGATCACAGCGAGCTCACACATTGTTGGGTAGATGCTTTTGAGCACTTCGGATTCTACTGGTTGGGCCGAGATACTCTTGAAGACACCATGCACTTCGAATTTCTGGGCAATCCGGATCGGATTATAGTGCGCTAGTGGCCTAGTCCACCCCGCGGCAAGCCGATCGCTTGCGGCTTCTTGACTTACTCGAATAAGTTGCGGATACGGCTCGGGTAGTCGGTGATTAGACCATCGACTTTGATTGAGTCGAGCTGCTGTGCCATCGCACATTCATTGACCGTCCACACGTTGACGAACACGCGAGAAGCTCGCACCCGGTCCATGCCAAGAGCGCTGACCAAGGTGCAGTGTGGGTGCACGCCTTGCCCAACTGCTCGCGGATCCGCCAATACTTCGGGCGCATCGGCACCAACCAGCTGAGCGAATGGCACCGGCGTCTTCTGCTCATGTGCCCACACTAGAACGTCGGTCGAAAACGACGAGAGGAGAACTCTTGACTTCAATTCAACGTCAGCGCGTGCTTCAAGCTCACGCATTACGGCAGCCGCAAGACGTCGAGAGTTGTCGTTCTGAGGCTTCAGCTCAATGTTCAAATAGGTTCTGCGGCTAGCAGCCCAGCTGAGCACGTCTTTGAGTAGCGGGATCTTTCCGCCGTCGAGCAAGTCGATACTTAGCAGCTCGGCCACTGGAATATCGAATAGTGCACGTGTATCTGACCCGCCCGTCATACGTTCGAGTGACTCATCATGAAAGACGACGATGGCGCCTTCGTAATTGAACCGCACATCGAATTCGACCCCATCGGCACCTTGGGCGAGAGCGCTCTCGAAAGCTGGAAGCGTGTTTTCGGTTTCGCCATCGCGGACGCCCCGATGCCCATAGATCCAAGGCCTGCTCGCTGCACGTTGCGGCCAAATCATTCGTTGTGCTCTAATAGACCGACGATTTCTTTGAGTACTGCCTGGGCGGCACGCGTTTCATGAGGAGCGAAGGCGACACCTCCAACCACCGGGTGCCCACCACCACCAAACCGACGGCAGATGCTGCCAAGATCGTGTTGCCGCCCGCTAGGACCCCACGGATTGAATCCAAGTGCAATTTTGAGTGCGCCGGGGATGCGTCCTAATAGAACGGAGTAGGTCGAGTGAGGAAACAGAAAGTAGCTAGCAAACTTCGCAAATGTGGGGTGTTCTCGGTCAGAAATATCTGAAACGACAACCGCACCCCGATCATCAGTACAATCGCGAACGTGGTCCAAGAAATCGGTCTGTTCGTGCGCGATCAGTGAAAATGCCTCAGCCGATTCCGGCAAGTCCGCCACCTGATCGAGCGACATTTCTTGAAGTGCCGCCACCATGCGACTCACGAAGTCGTCATTACCGAAACGCTCGACAACGGCGAGGAACTGTGCACGAGGATTCGAGCGATCCAGAGCCGCCGCAGCGGATTGGAATCGCGCCGAATCAACCAAATCGGCAAATTCGACCAGTGATTCCAAGTGCCCCAACGACAACCCAAAGTCGCGTTCCGAGACTCGACTGATGAGCCCCGCACAGGACGCCGACTTTGGATCGAAGTGATATTTTCCGGACCCAACTCGCGATTGAAAAACTTCGGATTCGGTCTGATTGGAGAACGCGGTTATATGGTGATCGAAGTACCACGTCAGTTCGGTACCCGGGTAGAATCGATAATCCAGGATGGCGTTCGAGTCACCATTGAGCAACTGCGGGCCAAACGAAAGCGGAGTAGGACCATAGATGCAGGTGCGATACTGGAACTCGCGTATCTCTGGCTCGGCGTGCCGTATCAGGCGAGTGAAAAGGGCAGCACTCGCGAGCCCGTCGAGACAGTTGCCGTGAGTTGCGACAGTCATTCGCATGTGCGTGGGTTATCACGGACTGGGCAAGCGGCGAGCCCCGTGACGAGAATTGGGAGAGCACCGGTTAAGTTAGCCCGACGAGTCGGCTCTTGAACTGATTCTGCATCCTGTTCGCGGACCTGCCGGATTTCTACAACTCCAGTGCGCAACTGTCGATAATCCTCCTGAGCGCCAATGGTCCCGACACCCCTGACCGAATCTCGACTCCCCCCATGTGTGAGCGAACTGCCCTGTCCGCCACGGATACTCCATCTCTGTGGTTTGATCCCCACTCGACCGATGGTGGCGATCGTGGGCACTCGTAGACCCACTCTGGAAGCGGTGCTTTTCGCGGAGAAATTGGCCAAAGACCTCATCGCGCACGGGTTCGCTGTGGCCTCAGGTGGTGCAGCTGGCATTGATTCGGCTGCGCATCGCGGAGCACTGCAAGGCAATGGTCAAACATTGGTTGTTGCGCCCTCGGGTTGGTACCGCCCCTACCCCGCTATCAATCAGCCGCTCTTCGAGCAGATCGTCGCCAGCGACGGGGGATATCTTTCACTGGTAGATCCTTACTGCAAGCCCATGGCAAACCACTTCTTCGCTCGAAACGCGCTCATGGTAGCACTTTCACGGGCGACCGTCCTGGTACAGGCCCCCGTGAGAAGCGGTGCGCGAAACGCTGCACACGTTGCGCGCAAACTGGGACGACAATTGTACGTGGTTCCTTCGACTCCATGGACTGAACAGGGACTCGGATGCATTTTGGAACTCAAATTGGGCGCGCGCCCACTGGGTACCATCCGTGATCTACTCACGGGGCTCGTCGAGATTGGCGTGCATGGGAATACCAATCCGTTGCAACTGCAACTCCCACTCGAATCAACGTGTGGCAGCGTTTCTACTCGAACGCGGGAAAAGAACAGGGACGCTGCTGGCATGCGACGGACCGCAAGGCTCGCTAGCTCAGACCCCAACCTGCAACCTGTTGTCAATGCCCTTGGTAGCGGTTGCCATACAGTGGACAGCGTGTGTGCCTTCACCGGTTGGATGGCTCCCAAGGTACATGGCGCACTTCTGCGGCTCACCTTGGATGGACACATAAGGGTAACCTCGGCCGGACGGATTGAAACTATAACCATTTGAAATATATGGCATTAATACTTTGACCCAACGACCTAACTTGCGTCAAGCGATTTCAGGTCGCATTCAGGGGGCGGAAAGGACTGTCATTCGCATGGGTAAAACCCTCGTAGTCGTAGAATCGCCAGCCAAGGCGAAGACGATAAAAAAATACCTTGGAAATGGCTACGAGGTTCTTGCTAGCAAAGGTCACGTCAAAGACTTGCCCAAGCGAATGGGAATCGACGTCAACGCAGGCTTTGCAGAAACCTATGAGGTCATTGACGCCAAGGCCAAAGTGCTCACTGAACTCAAGTCAAAGGTGAAGCAAGTCGACACGCTACTACTTGCAACCGACCCTGATAGAGAAGGTGAAGCAATAGCGTGGCACTTGGCCGAAGAGCTGACGCGACCAGATTTGGAAGTCCTTCGTGTCGAATTTCATGAAATTACGAAGAAGGGCGTTAGTAATGGGATCGACCACCCGCGGGCATTGGATACTCACCTCTATGACGCCCAAAGAGCTCGGCGCGTGCTCGACAGAATCGTTGGTTACGATGTGTCAGCGCTGGTCTGGTCCAAGCTAGCGTTTGGTTTGTCTGCGGGCCGCGTCCAGTCCGTAGCACTTCGCTTAGTCGTTGACCGTGAGCGTGAGATTGAAGCCTTCAAGCCCGAAGAGTATTGGAATATCGCAGCGACGCTGCGCACGGAGAAGGGTGGCCCGTTCGTTGCCAGACTGACTTCGGTGGATGGGGCAAAGGTGGAAATCGGTAACGGCGAGCAAGCCGCGAATTTGGTAGCCGATCTGGATTCTGCGAAGTTCCGAGTACTCACCGTGAACAGGCGCGAACAGCGCCGCAACGCTCCGGCCCCCTACACCACCAGCAAGCTTCAGCAAGATGCATCGTCGTACCTACGCTACCCAACCAAACGGACGATGAGCATAGCTCAGCATCTGTATGAAGGGATTGACCTCAAAAAAGATGGAGGTCCCGTTGGTCTCATCACGTACATGCGTACTGACAGCGTACGCGTGAGCCCCGATGCGATCGACCAACTGAGAGTGCATATTGGCGAGCAATTCGGAGCCGCTTATGTGCCGGCCAAGCCCAACGCGTTCAAGTCGCGCAAAAGCGCGCAGGAGGCACACGAGGCAATACGACCCACATCGCTGGAGTTTGCACCTGAGACGATCCGCAAGCATCTAACTGACGAGCAGTATCGGGTATACAAGCTCATCTGGGATCGCTTCGTTGCATCCCAGATGTCACCGGCTGTTTACCAACAGACATCCGTTGAAGTGGAGGCTCGGCCAACACGACCTTCCGCGAGTTCCAAGCAGCTCATTCTGCGCGCCAGCGGCAGAAATATGACCTTCTCGGGTTGGCTCGAAGAATACCAACACGGCAAAGGTGACAAGCCATTCGGAGACGAAGCACCGCGCGAACTGGCTGGCGAAGACGAAACCTCTGACCCAGAAGCCGCGGCTCGTGAATCGCAAGCATCCGGAACAAGCCAAGCACGCGCAGCAGAGGAGGATGTCGAGACCACGTTGCCTGAGATGCGTGATGGGGAAGCGCTTACATTACCGAAGCCGCCTGGGGTCCAATCAGAACAGAAGTTCACGCAACCACCCGCTCGTTATAACGAGGGATCTCTCGTCCGAGAACTGGAGAAGAGAGGCATTGGTCGTCCCAGCACCTATGCAGAAATCATCAGCAAGGTGCAGGCACGAGACTACGTAGAGAAGTTATCCGGTGGTCAGATGAAGGCAACCGGCTTGGGTAAAGTCGTTGTCGATGGACTGGTTTCGACTTCTCTCGATTTCATGGATCCTAGCTTCACTGCCAAGATGGAAGAGGATCTCGACGAGGTTGCAGCTGGCAAGCTCAATCGCGTTGCATTACTGCAACGATTCTATGAGCGCTTCCGCACTACGCTTGATATTGCGAAGAAAGAGAAGCGCTGGACACCAGAGCCGGTCCCCACCGGAGAGGACTGCCCCAAGTGCGGAGCCGCCTTGCACCGACGGTGGAGCAAAAACGGCTGGTTCATTGGCTGTTCCGGTTACCCGAAGTGCAAGCACACTCAAAGCCTGGACGAATCGGGTTCAGTAGTAGAGCCTCAGTTGACTGAGCACGTCTGCGACAAGTGCGGGAAACAAATGGTTATCCGCAACGGCCGCTATGGCGCGTTCCTCGCGTGCAGCGCTTATCCGGAATGCAAGAACGCGCGACCGCTACCTCTCGGCATCGCCTGTCCAAAATGCGGTAAGGACGTGATCGAGGTGCGCGGAAAGAAGAAGGGGAAGAAGACCTTCTTCGGTTGCTCGGGCTACCCGGAGTGCGACTTCAAGCTGTGGCAAAGGCCCGTCGCGGAACCCTGCCCCCAATGTAGCTCATCATTCCTGATGCGAGCCGGTGGCGAGAAAAATCCCAAGTACGTGTGTCCGGACAAGGCTTGCGGATACTCTCGAAAAGTGGAACCAACCGACACCGCATTGGAGACGGATGAGATAGCCCCATCATCTTCAACCGTTCAAGTTCTACCTCCAAAGGGTGGCGCAGTCCCCGTCTCGGACACGGTTGGGTAGCAAGACCGAGTATGCATGAGACTTGAAGTCACCGTCATTGGTGCTGGCCTAGCTGGCAGTGAAGTCGCTCTGCAGTTGGCTAATCTTGGCCACGCGGTTCGACTGATTGATCAAAAACCCGCTGCAACCAACGGCGCGCAGCAGAGCAACAACTACTGCGAGCTCGTGTGTTCGAACTCCTTGCGCGGAGCAGCACTCACGAATGCCGTTGGTCTACTAAAAGAAGAGATGCGCCACCTCGGGTCATTCGTAATGAAGGCAGCCGACATGACTCGCGTCCCAGCGGGTGGTGCATTGGCTGTGGACCGAGAGCGATTCAGCGAGCACGTCAGCACTTGGCTACGAGAAAATCCTCGAATCACCTTGGTGAGCGGCTGTGTTCAGTCGATACCCAGTGCGCGACCATTGGTCATTGCCACTGGTCCCCTCACTGGTGAGTCGCTCGCGGCAGATCTCTGCACACGGATGGGCTGCGACAGCATCGCGTATTACGATGCTATTGCGCCGATCATTACGGCCGATTCCATCAATTGGGACCGCGTCTTCATTGCTTCGCGTTGGAACAAGGGCGACACCGATGAAGAACGCAACGCGTACGTCAATTGTCCTCTCGAGCGTAGCGAGTACTTCCAACTTGTCAACGAGCTGAGACTTGCCGAAAAAGTCGCCCCGCGGAAATTCGAGGATCCGAAGTACTTCGAGGCATGCTTGCCCGTTGAGGTAATGGCCGAGCGCGGAGAGCGCACGCTAGCTTTTGGCCCGCTCAAGCCCATTGGTCTCATCGATCCTCGAACACGGAATCGGCCCTACGCCGTCGTTCAGCTGAGAACTGAGAATGCCGAGCGAACGGCATACAACATCGTCGGGTTCCAAACTCGCATGACGCACGGCGAGCAACTGCGTATCATTCGGACTATCCCTGGTCTGGAGCACGCGACTTTTGAACGCTACGGTTCAGTGCACCGCAATACATTCATGGACAGTCCGAACGTACTGGATGGGTTCCTACGACTCAGACATGAGCCCGACCTCTGGTTTGCCGGACAGATCACTGGGGTTGAAGGCTATGTCGAGAGTGCAGCCTGTGGATTGGTTGCCGCACTGCTGATCGACGACGTTTACAATGGTCGTGACCCCAACCTGCCGCCTGAGACAACCGCGCTTGGAAGTCTGATGCGCCACCTGTCCACCCCGCAGGAGCGATTTCAACCTTCGAACGTGATTTTTGCGCAGTTTCCGCCACTCCCTGCAGCCGCGCGCAAGCGAAGCCGGGAAGAGCGCAACCAAGCGATGGCAGCCCGATCGCTCGAGAACCTACTGCCGTGGTTGGAAGCTCGCCGCTCATGCAGTTCGCGCCAACCAATCGGCGAATCAACTGCCCCTGACACAGTCGACCTTCTTTGAAAGGGCAGCATCATCCCCCGTTCTGGATTGAGTCATAAATGCTCGAGTTTCGGATCTGTCCCAATAAGCCCAAGATCAGCACCGCGCGGAGCAGCCAGCGGACGAGCGCAGCAGGCGTCGCGGCACGCGGCGATGATACGCGGCTCTAGAGCAGCTCCGAGATGGTGCCATCTGCCAGGTACCACATCGGAAACGGAATCCAGAGGCGCGCGCCGTCAATGCTGATTCGCCCACGACTCTGAAGCCTATCGAGCGCTCGTCGTCGCGAGCAGAGCCAGGCGTCGATATCGAATTGCGTCGATAACAAGTCGAGATCCACTCCCTCCCTCGTTCGCAGGCCTAGAAGAAAGCGTTCCGAGAGCGCCACCGTTTCATCAATGACTTCGTGCTCCGCCACAATTCCAGACGGCAGGGAGTCCCAAAGCACGGGGTTCGAGCCCAGCGCTAAGGCTTGGACATATCGACCAATGTTAGTGGTGTTGCGATATCTCAGGTGCCTACGCTTCGATTCCGCAGCCCCCCCATTTTCGCGCAGGCTAACTGTTCCCCATGCGGCAACGCCAAGACCCAGGTAGTCCCGCCCCTGCCAGTATCCCGTATTGTGGCGAGAACGACAACGCGGACGCGCGTAGTTGCTTATCTCGTAGTGCTCGAAGCCCACCCGCTCCAATTCCTCGTGAAGAGCAATGAAGGAGTCGGTAATCAACTCATCAGGCGCAAGTTCTAGTCGGCCTGTTCGGGCACGTATTCCGAAAGGCGTGTTTGGTTCAATCGTCAATGCATAGGCAGAAACATGCGATAGCTCGGCGAGCGGCAATCGCCGCACCTCTCCCACGCAATCCGCTACCGCACGCCCAGGTAGCCCAAAAATGATATCGGCACCTACTTGAGCGATCTCCGATTCTAGAGCAGCATGCAACGCCTCCATAGCCGCGCGAGAGTCGTGAACCCGACCAAGATACCTGAGCGACTCGTTGTCGAGGCTCTGTACCCCCAGACTCAGTCGATTGACTCCAGCCGATTTCCAACGACTGCACTTCCGGCTTTCGAAGCTGCTAGGATTGCACTCAAGGGTGATCTCTACGGATTCTTTCCGCGCCCCAAAAACGATTAGTACTTGTTCGATGACGCGCTGGACTTGTGTCTCATCCCAAAGAGATGGGGTACCACCACCAAAATAGATGCTCTCTAGCTCTGCTGGCTGTATCGCCCCGTGGCGCTGATACAGCTCGTTAATAACCGCGCTGGCATAGTCTTCATGCTCAATACCGGCACGATTGCCAACACTAAAGAAATCACAATATGGGCACTTTGCAATGCACCATGGGAAGTGAATATATACACCGAGTGGCCGACCTTGCCCAGTAACATTGCTTGCACCAATGTGCTGGGGTTTGCCATGCTCAATCTCGGTGTTAGTTTTCACGATGGTTAGGTTGTTTTATTAGGGCCCATCGCTGGGCGTGTCATTACCGTGCTCGGACTCGACGTTATTGTACAACGGGTAAAGACTTACCACCCCGCCGCGGATGTGGAACTGGTTGAACGGGCGTATCACTATTCTGAGCTGGCACACCGCGAACAGACGCGGCGAAGCGGCGAGCCATACTTTGTTCATCCGGCAGGGGTTGCAGGCATCATCACCGAGCTTCGCCTCGACACTGCCAGCATCTGTGCCGCACTTCTGCATGACGTCGTTGAGGACACACTTTCGACCCTTGATGACATTCGACAAGACTTTGGGGACGAGATCGCGGCGATCGTAGATGGCGTCACGAAACTAGGGAAGATCGACTTTTCGAACCGGGTGGATCGACAAGCCGAAAGCTTTCGCAAAATGGTTGTTGCGATGGCGCGCGACATTCGCGTGCTGCTCATCAAACTCTGCGACAGGCTCGACAACATGCGCTCGCTGGAGTTCATGAAGCCAGAGTCGCAGGAGCGCATAGCCCGGGAGACCATGGATATCTACGCGCCGTTGGCGGGACGCCTGGGAATTCAGACGCTCAAAGCAGAGCTCGAGGACCTCGCTTTCAAGTATCTTGATCCGAAGGCGTACCACTACCTCGACGAGAAAATGGACAAGTCCCGCAAAGATCGCGGGCGCTACATTGATGCTGTGTGTCGAACCATTACTTCGAGACTGGCTGAGCAAGGCTTTGCTGCCGATGTCACCGGTCGCGCAAAGCATCTCTACTCGATTCAGCGCAAACTCAAGGAGCAGCTTTGCGATTTCGAGCAGCTCTACGATCTGACTGCGTTCAGGATCTGCGTCGAGACCGTGTCAGACTGCTACGCGGTCCTCGGTGTAATGCATTCGCGCTGGACTCCGATACCAGGTCGATTCAGGGATTACATCGCGCTCCCCAAGCCAAACATGTACCAGTCACTGCACACTGCCGTGATTGGTCCCGGCCGACAAAGGATCGAGATTCAGATTCGAACTCATGAGATGCATCGGGCTGCAGAATACGGAGTCGCCGCGCATTGGAAATACAAGGAACGGATCTCCGGCGGAGTGGACCCCAAAGACGCCGAACGGTTCAGTTGGCTGCGCGAGCTGGCGGACTACCAGCGGCAAGTCAAAGACCCCGTCGAGTTCCTCGAAACCGTGAAGATCGACCTGTTTCCGGACGAGGTGTACGTGTTCACGCCCAAGGGTGACGTTCGAGTATTGCCCCGTGGAGCCACGCCGATTGACTTTGCGTATGCAATTCATTCCGAGGTCGGGCACCATTGCGCAGGCGCCCGCGCCAATGGCCAGATCGTGCCACTGCGCTACAAGCTACGCAGCGGAGACGTGGTTGAAATCCTCACCACGACTGCCGCTCAACCATCAAAGGACTGGTTGAATTACTGTACGACATCGCGCGCGATCGGCCGCGTTCGCAATTTCCTGCGCGCTGAGCAGCGCGAGAAGAGCATCAACCTGGGTCGCGAGCTACTGGAAAACGAATTGCGTTCAGCAGGAATGAGCTATTCTAAGTTCACGAAAAACGAAAGTGAAGTCCGCAAGTTGGTTGCGCAATTCAAGGCCAACAACTTGGACGACCTGCAGCTGAGCATCGGCTACGGCAAAACCTCGGCAGACGAAATTATCAATGCGCTGAGGTCCCGCGAGGGACCCAGTGTCGATACGACGCCCCCTGAACTGCGCGAAGGCCGATTACAGCAGTTAGCGCGCAAGTTGACAGGCAAGGATCAAACCGGAATCCGCGTCAGCGGTGAAGATGACGTTCTAGTGCGCTTCGCCAAGTGCTGCAATCCCTTGCCCGGAGACCCAATCGTCGGCTTCATCACGCGTGGCCGTGGAGTTACCGTTCACCGACGTCAGTGCGTGAAGACGTTCGACATGGATCCTGAACGACGCATCGAAGTGACCTGGGATACCAAAGCCAAGATCAATCGCCCGGTTCAATTGAAGGTTACGACTACGGGTTCACCA
>Ga0265326_10000437_pt1 | contig 16452 bp, 9 predicted proteins | sample 41424metaG_FD_192439 | JGI IMG/M metagenome (GOLD analysis project Ga0265326, IMG submission 192439) | Rhizosphere microbial communities from Carex aquatilis grown in University of Washington, Seatle, WA, United States - 4-14-24 metaG | ecosystem: Host-associated > Plants > Roots > Rhizosphere >... | reverse complement strand
CCAACAAGGGCAAGTCGCTAAACATCCTCGACACCCTGAGCGTGGCCGAGGCCGACAAGTTCATGCGGCAGCTCGACTACCTCGACGCGTTCACCTACATCCTGCGCGGCAACCTCGATGAGGACGCCCGCAACATCCTGCTGTCGCAGGTCATCAGCGGTTGGAAGCGCCTCGGGGAGAACAACCCTGCGCGGCAGCTCCAGCAGGTCGTGCGCCAGACCATCGGTCAGTCGTGGGACTACTCGAAGGACACGCGCAACTCGTTCAAGAAGCTCCCGAAGGAGATGATTGACGAGCTGCTGAACACGGACGCATCCCCCGTCAAGGACGAGGCGCTGCGCAACTGGTTCCGCTCGGAGTTCGAGGCGGCTGGCGAGGGCTCGGCCCGGTGGGCTGACCTGGCGCAGGGGCTGTTCTCGTTCTCGATTGACGACGGCACGATGGAGCAGCGGCTCCTCCGCGCCATTGAGATTGGCGACCAGAGCGTCACGCTGCGCGCCGTCGTGGCAGAGGCGTCGGTCAAGCGCCCCGCCGCGCTCGCCCGCGCTATGGGCTCGCTTGGCTCGGGCCTGGTTGACAAGGCAGCGCTCTCGACGCTGCGCACGTTCGCCTCTCCGTTCCTCGGTGAGAACCAGGAGCGCATCGCAGACTTCTTCTACCGGTACGGCGCTGCACTCGGTGCCAACACCGAGGAGATGCGCCAGATTTCTCGCATCGCTGAGCAGCTCGGCAAGACCATTGCGGAGGGCGGCAAGCCCGCCGACGCGGAGCGGTTCCTCAACGACCTCGTGACGATGGCCTTCACCAAGGCTGGCCTCACGAAGGAGGACGCGAAGGCGTGGTCGAAGGCGCACGCGCGTGACTTCTTCTCGAAGTCCGACGCCACGCAGGAGCAGGCGTTCCTCCTCGCTGCGAAGGACGGCGAGGCCCCCGGCATGGCGCAGACCGCCGAGGACTACATCCTGCTGAGCGACGGACCGTTCCTCGGCTCGCAGGTCAAGACCACGTTCAGCGCGCCCGAGGTGGAGCGCGTGCTCAAGGGCGTGCGCCACGCACTCGCGCAGAACACCGACTGGTTCGGTGACCAGGCGTTCGCCACGAAGCTCCGCGCCGCCATCGACTCGCTCGCTGGCGCGCCCGGCGCGAAGCAGCTCGTGAGCGGCGTCAAGAAGCTGTTCACGCTGTGGAAGGTCATGGTCACCACGCACATGTTCCTGCCCATCGTCGCGGTGCCCGCCATCTGGGCAGTGACCGGCGACCCGTGGCAGGCGCTGGCGTTCGGTGGTGTGGCCGCTGGCGCGGGCCTCATTCGCTACAAGTTCCGCATGAACATCCAGAACCGCATCGACGGCGTGCTGTACCACGGGTTCACGCCCGCCGAGTGGGTTCCGTTCTACGGGCGCATCTACCGCAAGCAGCAGCGGCTCCTCTACGGCACCGGCCGTAGCGGTCTGCTGCCGAACCCCGAGCTGGCGTCGTGGGACGACGGCCTCGTGGGTCGCTGGTTCCGTGGCAAGGACGCGGAGTGGCGCGCGGTCACGCCGACCGGCAAGGCGGACTCCATCAAGTTCATCGACGGCGTGGACCGTGCCGTCAACTTCCAGGTCGACCCCGAGACCGATGAGGTCGTGCGGCTGCTGCTCAACGAGCGCGCCGGGAAGATGACGCCGAAGCAGACCACGCAGGCGATTGACGACTTCCTCAAGACCGAGGACGGAGCCAACTGGCTCGCGAAGAACAACGCCAAGGCGGTCGGCCAGAGTGCAGAGAAGCGCGTCGCTCGCGCGACGCAGCGCCCTCGCCAGGCCATCGAGACCATCTTCCCCGCGGACGGCAAGCTCGCCACGGCGCGGCTGGAGGCGTTCGGCCCCGGCCGTCGCGTCGAGCAGGACGAGCTGCGGCAGATGCTCAAGGACGGTCACCTCCCCGAGGCCATCCACTACCAGGATGCTGAGCACATCGCGACCAGCCCGAAGGCGCTGTGGGCGAAGTTCAAGGACACGTACACCGCCGCGGCCTACGGGTCCGCGCGTGACGTGGGCTACCGCGAGACCTTCTTCGCCGTCGAGCACGACAGCGTGCTCGGTCGCCTGCTGAACAACGGCATGGAGCGCGAGCGCGCCAACCAGATTGCGGGCAACATCGCGCTGCGCCGCACCAACGACCTCATGTTCCGGTACGACAACGTGTCGCGCTTCGCGCACAAGGTCGACTTCATCGCTCCCTTCACCGGCCACCGCCTGTTCAACGCGGTGTCCTGGACGAAGGCCATCGTGATGAACCCCGGACGCGCACTGCGCATCGGTGAGCAGATGTACCGCGCGTTCAACAGTGCGGTGAGCACCGGCCTGTTCTACAAGGACCAGTTCGGCTCGTACGCCATGACCATCCCCGGCCAGGGCGCGGTCGCCAACATCCTCGGCGTGGAGAACCTCCACCAGGAGGTGAGTCTCACCGGCTTCCTCGCGATGACCGGCGAGATGCAGACCGGCTACGACCACCAAGGTGTCGTCGGCGCGCTGGCGGGCGGTGTGCTCCCGCACCCCGGTGGCCCGTGGTGGACCGCGGCAACGCGCGTCATCCGCGAGACCGCACCCGAAATCGTTGGCCCGGACAGCCCACTGCCCGCTGGCCTCCGCGACTTCTTCTGGGGCCACGGCGCGGACACGAGCTTCGTTCCGCCCGACGCTGCGAAGTACGTGCAGCTCATGGTCGGCAACAACCCCATCTGGACCGCGATTGACGACGACCAGGCGGCGGAGGAAATCAACCGGCTGGAGATTCAGCTCTACCAGGACATGGTGGCGCAGCACCTGCGCGAGCACCCGGGCGATGTGGATTGGGAGCCGAGCGACGACGAGGTGAAGCAGAAGGCGATGTCCTTCATGGAGGCATGGCAGGTGTTCGCCTCCGTGACTCCGGCGACCCCGCACCCGCGCTTCCTCAACCGCGACAAGTTCTACGAGCTGTTCAACGCGTGGCTCGGCCCACGCGGCAGCGCCAACATGTCCCCGGGCGAGCTGCTCAACCTCAAGAGGCAGTTCGTTCAGGAGCACCCGTCGTTCGCGCCGTACGTCGGCTCGGGCTACGAGTGGGCCGACACCGGCTTCCACGATTGGGAGCACAGCGCTGACAAGTTCCAGCCCGGCAAGGGCCTGGACGACGCGACGCTCCAGGACCTCAACGCGGCGGAGTTCTCTCGCCGTCGCCGGACCAAGACGCTGCCCGAGTACAAGGCGTTCATGCGCGAGATGCGGCGTCGTGACGACGCGCAGCGTGCGTGGAGCGACGCCATGAACACGCCGGGTGCGGTGGACCGTGCGCGGATGCTCGCGTACGTCGACCAGCAGTACCCCGAGCAGGCGAAGTACCGCCGCTCGAAGGCGCACGCCGAGGCGGAGCTGGCGAAGATTCTGGCGGACCCCCCGGGGCGTCAGCAGGACGAGGACATCGACCGGTGGCGGCACAAGTTCGCACCGGCCGGTAGCGAGTCCATCTCGCGCGGCACCTTCAACGCTATGGCCTCGAAGATTCGTGGCTACTGGAAGAACGGCATGAGCTACCACTCCTCGCCGTGGTCGCTCGCACGTACCGACGACCAGATTTGGGCGGCGGTCATGGGCAAGCCGAAGATGGGCGAGGCGTCCCCGAACGTCGTGTACCGCGACGGCACGGTGAAGGCCGACGTCCAGCGCAAGCTCGCCAACCTCCCGCCTGCCGAGCAGGTCAAGTTCTGGCTCGGCGCGCTGTGGCGGCTCGACACCGACCTCTCGTGGCAGAACGCCGACCCGGTGACGTACCAGCGCGCGTACGACGCGGTGCGCGCACAGAAGAAGCTGGTCGAGACTCAGTACGGCAACGTGCTGCACGCACATGGGCCGGGTTCGCCGTACTCGGTGAACGAGAAGTCGGCGTACAAGGCGCGGCTCCAGGACCAGCTGAGCGACCAGTTCGACAAGCTCGGTGACCTCCGCTCTAAGGCGAAGGCCACGAAGGCGCAGATGGACGCTGCGGCCAGCTCGAAGAACTGGACGACGTTCTGGTCCCTCAAGAAGGCGTACGACGACCAGCAGCAGGCCATCCGCGACTACCAGAACACGCTGCACTCCGGTCAGGACATCATCACGGAGGCGCTCAAGCATGTCGCCCCCGGCTCGCCGGAGCAGCTCGCACTGCTCAAGCAGCTCGACGCTGGCGGCAACGCGAGCGTGGAGATGCACGAGGCCATCCGCGAGCTGACCTGGGTGGTCGGCATCCAGGGTGAGCACGGCGACGCGGTGATGAACGCGTGGAAGCGCGTGCAGGGGACGCTGACGCACGGCGACCTGTTCGCTCCCACCGCGGAGAACGCGTGGTACATGGCGCTGCCCACGAACACGCGGGCCGCGTACGTGAACTCCATGACCATCGCACTGAACCAGCAGCCCGGCCAGGGCACGGAGCGCTACGACGTCAACACGTCCGAGGCGTTCGCCCGCGACATCTACGGCAAGGGCACCAACGCGTTCAGCGTGCAGTACAAGCTCTACTGGTCGAAGCTGACCGACTTCCAGCGCTCCCTCCTGGAGAAGAACGCGCCCAAGGACATGGTGGACGCGTGGAAGCTGGAGGACAGCGACCAGATGGAGAAGGACGCCAAGGCCGGGAAGGGCGGCGGCGGTCACGGCTTCGGTCGCAGCCTCGCGTCGTCCGAGCTTGGCTACGCCTACGCGATGATGAGCAAGTACAGCCAGCGCGGCGGCATGGCGAAGCCCGCGGCGTACGAGGAGTACCTCAAGCTCCCGAACAACCCCGCCATCAAGAACGCGTTCCTGGAGAAGCACCCCGAGGTCACGGCGTACATCAAGGCCGGGCCGATGGCGAACATGCCCGCCATGATTCGCATGATGGTGCAGGACATCATGGTGCGGAACGGCAAGTGGGAAGGCGAGCCGCTCGACATTGGTGCCATCACCGACATCGGGTTCGCACGTGAGCAGCTCGACCGCTACAACAAGCGGACGGGTCCTGCGCCCGCGACGTACGACCTCTGGCTCAACATGCCGAGCGGTCAGGCGAAGGCCGACTACATCAACGCCCACCCCGAAATCAAGGAGTGGTTGCAGCTCGGGCCGATGGCGCAGATGCCGGAGATTTACCGCGACGTGGTGCGGGACATCATGTACCGCTACCACGAGTGGAGCGCGTCCACGGACGGCATGGGCGACGTCATCTCGGGCTACTACCGCACGCCTTCGTACGCGCGGCAGCAGTACCTCGCGCAGCACCCCGAGCTTGCCGCGTACTGGAGCGCGCTGCGCCCCGCAGAGGACGCAGCCATCAGCGCACAGGTCGACGCCTACTTCTCCACGCCGGACCCCGGCGCGAAGGCGGCGATGCTCGCAGCCAACCCGCAGCTCAAGCAGTACTTCCTCGACCAGCGAACGAAGCGGTACGAGCGGTTCCTGAACCAGGTCGCGCAGTACATGGGCCAGAACCCGGACCTGTTCAAGACCTACCTGGACAAGCAGAACCAGGTGCTCGGTGACCTGCTGAACAAGTTCGCTGAGCCGAACCTCGCGCGCGAGGAGCACTGGCTCCGGCCGGTGAAGCCGACCACGCGAAAGACCAAGGAAGGCGGGCGTTCTCGCGCCTAGCGCTACACCCTAACTAGACAACTCGTAGAGGGGCAATCGCTCCTCCGAACCCAACCAAGAGGAGACCATGAGCGACTCGCTCGCCACGGACACTCCCGCGGACGGCACGGCAGCTACCGCTCCCGACGCCCAAGCCGCGGCAGCAGCCGTTGGAAGTGTGGACAGCCCGGAAGTCATCCCTGCAAAGAGCGTCGAAACAGTCGACGCCAGCCGGTTCAACGGCCTCATGGCCCGCTACCAGTCGGACAAGTCCGCGCTGGAGGCAGAGCTGAGTGCAACGAGAACCGAAGTTGAGCGCCTGCGGGCAGAACTGGAGAACATCGAAGTGGCAGCAGACGACAGCGACATCGCGGCAGCAGTGCAGCGACTCGAAGCCGAACTGGTTTCGGAGAGAGTGGCACGAGCCCGCGAGAAGGCCGTTGCGAAGCACCCGGAGGCAGCGCCCTTCGCGGACATGCTCGTCGGCAACACCGTCGCTGAAATCGAAGCAGCTGCTGCGGAGATTGCCAGCCGCATCAAGGGGCTCGCGCCCAATGCCGCGACCGATGGTGGTGCAAGCACCACGGACGCGACGACTACGGACGACACGTCGACCCAAGCAGCGGAAGCTGCTGCCGCGGCTGCTGCCGCCGCAGCTGCGCCGCAGCTCGCGGGTGGCCAGTCGGTGGACGACTCCGCTTCGGCGGACGAGGCCATCACCGAGGCCATCGGCAAGGGCGACTTCCAGTCCCTGTGGGGCCAGCTGCAACGACGCGCGAGCGAGCGCGCCGTACAGGGACGAACCGACCTCAGCGTCTAACGACGCCTGAGCAACTTGTCGGTCCAAGACTCCGGCCGGAGCGCGGACTGAACACACAAAACGAGAGGAGGTGAATACAACTCATGGCTGTTACTTCTGGACAGGTCACAACTGTTGACCGCACTGTCGGCGTCAAGGTGGACATGGACGAGGCTCTCCTCATCCTTCCGCTCGATGACGTGCCGTTGCAGCGCTGGCTTCCTTCTGTCGGCACGACCGCTACCAAGGTCGAGTGGATGGAGGAGGAGCTGACGCCTCAGACGGATGTCATCGCCACCTCTGCTGACACGGCTTCGCCGTGGACGGTGGTCGTGTCTGACACCAACCGATTCCGTGTGGGCGACCTGCTCCACATCCAGGGCGACCTGGAGACCAACCTGTATCTGGTTGACAGCATCACCAACGCGACCACGTTCGAGCTGTCGAGCTTCGGCACGACCACCAACTCGGACGACCCCGCTGCGGATGATGTTCTGGAGATTGTCGGACAGCTCCGTGACGAGGGTGGGGCTCCGCCTGACGCTCGTTCCGTGGAGCGCGATGACCTCTACAACTACACGCAGGTTGTGCAGGAGAAGGTCGAGGCATCGCGTAGCGCCCGCAAGGAGGCGAAGTACGCGCTTGCCGACGTCTATGACCACGAAGTCGAGAAGAAGTTCCGCGAGTTGGCGATTCGTTTCGAGCGTGCGCTGATGAGCGGAGTTCGCTACAAGTCGGGCAAGAAGCGCTCGATGGGTGGCTTCTTCTACTTCTTCCTGAACGGAGACAGCGAGGGTTCCGCGCAGTCGCGGAGCGGCAACGCCGCTTCGAGCAAGGCGACGCTGAACGCTCTGCTCAAGGACGCATGGGAGGCGGGGGGTACCCCGACGACCCTGTTCGTTGCTCCGAACGTGAAGGCTGCTATCTCCGCGAACGTGGACGCTGCTCTGCGGCGCTCTGCGCGTACGGAGCGGCAGGCTGGCTTCGTCGTTGACGAGTTCATCTCGGACTTCGGCACCATCGACATCATCCCGAACCGGTACATCCCGTCGAAGAAGGGTCTCCTTCTCCAGCGTGATTTCAACCCGCGTCGGCCGTTCGATGGCATCTTCCACGAGATGCTCGCCAAGACCGTGGATGGTGACCAGGGGCAGATTGTCGGTGAGACCTCGCTTGAGGTCAAGAACCGGACTGCTCAGGGCATCCTCACCATCACGGACGCCTAAGCGACCGTCCGCGCCCAACGGCGCGAGGGCTCGGAGGGAGCCGTCAATCCCTCCACCACTTCTCTGACCACCTCGCTACCTACTGACCCTGTTCCTGCGCGCGCCGCAAGGAGGTGAACAACATGGCAGACACCTATCGACTGAACCACGGACTCGTGGAGCTGGTGACCGATGACGTCCCAACGGGCGTGTTCATCGACACCCCGGTCGTGTTCGACCCGCCCAACGCGGTGGCCGTCCCCGACTCTCCGGTGACGTTCACGCAGACCTACTCGACGGTGGCGACCACGGTCCCCAACGCGACGTACGCCGCGACCGCAACGGTCGGTGACAGCGACAACACGGAGCTGATTGCCGACGTGGTGGCTCTCGCTGCCGACGTCCTGGCGCTCAAGAAGGTTCTGGGCAAGGTCATCGACGTACTCCAGGCCGCGGAACTCGCCGCCTAGGCCCGAGTTCCACTCAGGCTTGGGGGGAGCCTTTGACCCAATCCCCCCCACCACATTCCCGGTCGCCCTATCCACCCGAGGAGGTGACGTAGACCGATGGCAACACGAGCGGACTACCGCGCCGCCCTCAACACCAAGCTGCTTGCGCTGGAGGATGGTTCCTACGGCGACTTCGAGTACGAGACCGTCCAGCTCGACGTGTACCTCGACCTCGCAGTGGCCAGGCTGTTCCCGGCCGTGTACAAGCGCAACAGCGCCGACGACCTTGAGGTGACCGGCTACGGCACCGCAGGTCTCGGCTACGTCAGCGACCCGTCCATCGACTACGAGCGTGTGTACCTCGTGGAGGACGCGGACGAGCTGAACCCCATCGTCGGATGGGACATCCGCCCGACGAAGGTCGTGGGCATCGACACCGTGACCGCCAACGTCAACGTCCACTGGACGGAGGCGTACACGCTGCCCGCCGACGACGTGACCGCAACCGGCATCCCCTCGGTCTACGAGCCGCTCATCAACCTCGGCGCGCTCATCGAAGCGCTGGAGGCGCGCCAGGACACTGGCGTCCGCGGTGAGCCGCAGCCGACCGGCATCTTCCAGGAGACCCAGCTGCTCGACCGACTCATCCCCCGCTACGACAAGCTCATGCAGGAGCTGGCGATGAGCCTTCCCGGGATGAGGTTCTAGTGACGACCCGAGCTGACCTCCGCTCCGAGCTGCGCAACCGTCTGCACGACGCGGGCGCGGCCATCTGGGAGGACGAGGAGCTGAACGGTTACATCGAGCAGGCCGTCAAGTCGCTGTACCCGCACTGGTACCTGTTCGAGACAGGCACCGAGACTGCGGGGCCTGGCCCCGTCCAGTCGCTGCCCATCGGACTCAGCGGCGACATCGCCAAGAACCTCCACTACGTCGGGCTCCGCAAGCCGACGTCGACTCGCGTGCGCACCATCCGCGGGTGGCAGGAAGGCAACGGCCAGGTCATGGTCCCGAAGGTGGACGACGCCGTGGAGGGCTTCATCCTCGTGTTCGCGTGGACCATCCCTCACCGTGCGCCGGATGACGACGTGACCGACCTGACCATCCCGGCCAACGCCGAGGAGGTCGTGGTCCTGCGCTCGCAAGTCACCGCGCTGGAGCGCGTGCTTGCCGACCGCGTGAAGTCCGCCAAGTACTTCGCGGTGCAGGTGCGCGAGGGCGTCAGCGAGCAGGACATCGCCGTGACGCTCGACGCGCTGCACGCCTCCATCGACTCACGCATGAAGGACGCGCCGGGACCGCCTGAGCGGGTGGGCTAATGAGCGCTGACCTCGGCTTCGGGTCTGTCCGTGAGGTGTGGTACGCACCGCTTGACGACCCCGTGGACGGCAAGAAGTCGTTCCTCATCCGCGACGACGCGTTCTCCAAGAGCGGTGCCATCTTCGGCCGCACGGTCCGCCTCGGTGAGCCCCTCAACACGGGGCCTGGCTCCGGCTGGCGTCAGACCACGTGGGAAGGTGGTCAGCTCCGCCACGACTGGCAGGACGAGGCCATGTACTTCGAGGGCAACCTCGACACGTGGTCGCACACGGGCCGCATCCGCATGTGGCCCGGCTTCGCGCACATCCACAAGGACGCGACGCGCAAGTTCGACTCGTACGTGTTCGGCAACGGCAACGACGGCCCCGCCATCGGCAACACGAAGCTCTACTTCGGGGAGCGCAACTACTTCTACGTCGCCGGTCCGCCGAGCGGCGGGTTCAAGGCGTACCGCTACGACCCCGACGCCAACACGCTGACGACGCTCCCGACCACGCCCAACACGCTGGCCAACACCGGCTACACCGCCATCGTGCCCGCGCAGGACGACGGCTCGTCCAGCTCGTTCATCTACTTCGGCACGCCTGGCGGCTGGTGGGTGTACCAGGAGTCGGGCAACTCGTTCGCCAAGGACACGGGCGCGAGCTACCCCGTCAACCACGACGCCGCCGTCACCTTCCGTGACGCGCTCTACTACTGCTCGGGCAAGGCGCTGGTGAAGCGCACGCCGAGCGCGGCCTTCGGCATCGTCGGCACGCACACCATCATCAAGTCGCACAACGCTGCGTACGCCACGCAGGGCCTCACCGTGTGGAACAACCGGCTCTGGTACGGCATCAACTTCCAGGGCAACCGCTGCATGTTGGGCACGAGCGACGGTGTGTCCGCTCAGTCCATCATCGAGTTCCCCGAGGAGTTCCAGGCGCTCAGCATGAAGGCGCACTACGGCGCGCTGTTCATCTTCGGCCACAAGCCGCAGGCGGTCGCTGGTAGCGGCGCGCACCCGAACGCGGTCGCGCAGGTGTGGAAGTACACCGGCTCCTCGCTGACCAAGCTGTGGGAGTCCAACGACGAGGACCAGCGCGCGCTGACCGACAACCGGCCGCACATCATCTCCGGCTCCACCGCGACCTTCGGCTCGCTGCTCGTGTGGGGCAACCCCGGCTACCCCGGCACGGTGACGCCACGGCCGTCCATCTGGGCGTGGGACGCCGAGGTCGACGCCATCATCGAGGGGCCGTCCCTCGTGATGGACCCGGCCAACCGCGAGGGCCTGGTCATCGCCAACGTCCACGGGTGGGACAACACGCTCGTCGTGACGTACCGCGACAACCACAACTACGTGAGCCAGGGTGCGACCGGCGTTGACTGGCCGCAGGGGGTCGCGTACCTGCGCTGGCCCAACAAGATGCGCAACAAGTCCATGCGCCTGGCCAACACGTTCAAGGGCCGCTCCGTCGACTGGAGCGAGCCCGAGCGCAAGCAGTTCCTCGTGTCGTCCCGCTACCGCGGCGACGCGTCGGTGGCGACCGAGACCAAGACGTGGCTCAGCGGCAAGGTCAACGTGCGCCTCGCTGCGCCGGGCGCGTACATGAACGTCTACGTCGTGCTGGACGACAACAAGTCGTACCTCGTGAAGCGCATCGACTTCGACCCGGACAACCGGGGCTGGCGCACCGTGCAGTTCCCCGTCAAGAACCCGGGCTCGTACACCATCTTCCCCGAGGCGGGCGCTGCGGATGCGCTGTCGCTCCACGCCGCCATCATCCTGGGTGACGGGAGCACGCCGAGCTACGTGCCGAGCACGACCGTCGCAACGGTGGTGCCCGACGCCGACAACACGGACAAGTACCTCCAGTCGCAGTTCGTGCAGTACCGCTTCGAGATGGTCAACAACGACGCGGGCAACGCCGACTCCATCGCAACCCCCGAGCTGGACTCGTGGGAGTTGCAGTGGACGGTCGCGCCGAAGAAGCGGATGCAGTACCACCTTCGCCACGTCCTCACGGACGGGCAGGAGCGTCTGGACGGCAACGCCAACCCGGTGACGACCGCGCAGGAGATGGCGGACGCACTGGAGGAGCTGTGGGGCAACTCGCTGCCGTTCCTCATGTGGGGGCCGTTCGCAGAGCCGCGGGACCCTGACCCGGACGTCGACCTCAACAACGCGAACGCCATCGAGGTCGTTCCTGTGGTCGAGTCCTTCCAGGTGAACCAGTACCGCATCGACACCGAGGGCTCAGACGTTGGCCAGGAAGTGGCCTGGACGCTCATCGAGAACGTGACGAGCTAGTGGCCGACCGCGTGCGCAGCGTGTCGACCGGACGGCAGCCGTACGTCGACCCTGCATCCCCTGCCAACAACGACACCACCGACTTCGCGCCCGTCCTCTTGGGCGGCGCGGTGTTCACCGACCCGAACCTCCCCGAGGACGTTGGCACCGAGGTGGTCAACGCCACGCCTCCCACGGCCGTGGCGACTCCCACCGTGACGACTGGCCAGGCGACTGACCACGTGTACGTCAACGCCGAGTGGGACGCTGCGGACCCGGTGGACGGCGTGCCTCCGGCCGCGCAGTACGAGGTCTACGTCAACGTGTCGGGCCAGAACCCGACCGTCATCCGCGTGGCTGCTTCGGTCACCTCCGTGCGCATCGCCCCGGCGAAGCCGAGCACGACGTACCAGGTGAAGGTGCGCCCCATCTCCCGGCTGGAGGTGCCAGGCGAGTTCTCGTCGTACGGCTCCGTGTCGTCGGCAGCCTTCGTCGTTCCGACCGTCACCTTCTCCCCGACCACGCCTTCTGCGCCCACCGTCACCGCTGCGGTGTACACGCTGCTCGTGACGTGGACGGCGCTCACCGACGTCACGTCGGGCTACGGCCACTACGACGTGCAGATTGCGACGGACGCAGGCTTCACTGCGAACGTCCGCACGAAGTCCATCGACGGGACCATCACGTCGTTCTCCGACCTGACCCCGGGCACCACGTACTACGCGCGCGTGCGCGGCGTTGCACCTGACGGCACCGCGGGGACGTTCTCCTCGGCGGGCTCTGCGACCACTGCGTTCATCGTCACGAACGACATCGCTGCCAACGCCATCACCGCTGCCAAGATTGCGGCGGACACCATCACGGCCAACGAGCTGGCGGCGAACTCCGTCACCGCCGCTGAGCTGTCGGCCATCAGCCTTGCCGTGGGCAAGTACCTGCGCTCGACCACGTACACGCCGGGCTCCGCGGGCTGGTCCATCAACGCGGACGGCTCCGCTGAGTTCAGCAACGTCACGGCGCGTGGCTACCTCCTCGGCTCGAACATCGTGCAGTCCGAGGGAGGCGACCTCCTCAACAACGGGGGTGGCGCTCCCGCCGACTACGACGGCGACCTGTCGGGGCAGCAGATTCTCTCGAACCCGAAGTTCGACACGAACATCACCGGGTGGGAGGCCAACGCCAACTGCACCGTCGCTCGTGTCACCACCGCGGGCACGCGGCACTCAGGCGCGGGCGCGCTGGAGACCACCGGCACCAACACGAGCCAGGCGTCGGCTCGGACGCTCGCTGCCAACGGCAGCCGCATCCCGGTGACGGCTGGTCACGTCTACACCTTCGCCGGGTGGGTGCGCACCGCGGCTACCGCGCGCAGCACCAACGTCCAAATCAAGTGGTACGACGCGTCCAACTCCGTCATCTCCACTTCGTCGGGGACGCGCGCCAACGACTCCACCACGTACGGCCACCGCTTCGTGACGGCGACGGCTCCCGCGGGCGCTGTCACCGCTGTCCTCATCGTGGAGTTCGGAACCACGACCGGGGCGGTCAGCGAGAAGCACCAGTTCGATGACGCCGCGTTCTGGGACCGCACCGCCTTCGAGGCGCTCGGTTGGTCGTTCCACGCGAACGTCACGCCGTCGCTGAGCTACAACCCCAACGGCGACCTGTGCATCCTCTGCAACATGACGGACGGCACGGACGTCTGGTACATCGAGTCGCCGCAGTTCACCATCGACGCGACGCGCGCCTACCGCGCGACGTTCAGCGTCATGCCGAACGAATCCACCATCGAGGGATACAGCGGCGAGGCCCAGCTCGTGTTCAACAAGGCAGGCACGCCGGAGACTGACGGGGCGCTGGCATCGCCCACCACGTCCGTCGTGGTCGAGTCGACGTACGACAACTTCTCATCTGGTGGCGACGGCGTTGCAACGCTCGTCACGCCCACCACGGTGAACGCGCGCTTCGGGCACCCGTACGCGCCCGTCAACATTGCGGCGGTCGGCAACGTGTGGCTCCGCAACTTCAAGCTCCAGACCAGTGGACAGGTCACTGGACACATCAATCCGCAGGGTCCCATCCAGGGTCTCCAGGGTGGGCGGTACGCCTCCGGCAGCACCACCGGCTCGGCCACTGCGGGTGCCATCACCGAGGTGTTCGCCGGGAGCACGTTCAGCCTCTCGACGGCCATCCAGAACTCCGACCCGGGTGGTTACTCGGACACTACGGTCGCGCGGCGCATCCACCTGTCGGTGGCAGGCTCGTTCCAGAACCTCGGGGCGGGCACCGAGGAGACTCTGCTGCTGCGGTATTCGCTCGACGGCGGCACCACGTTCAAGAACATCCACCGCGCGAAGGCGGGCCTCGCGCTCGACGGCGCGGGCTACGAGCAGACCATGCTGTGCGAGGGCTGGTTCTACTGCCCGGTCGGTGTGGACCCTGTTATCTCCGTGCAGGAGTCGCACGCCAGCGGGGCGACTGCCACCACCTTCTCGAACGTCGGCATGAGCTGGCTCATCATCCCGGGCTAGGTCATGGCCGAGGGAGGGCGCACCCGCGGTGCGCGTGAAACGAACCGCACGCGTGGCGCGCGCAACGACGTCAGCTTCACCAACCCGTACCCGTGGATGTCGTCCATTGAGGCGATGGTCCACCTCGCGCTGGAGGAGCACAACGTGCCGTTCTCGTGGCGGTACTTCAACGGTGAGTCGCCGCAGTTCCAACAGCTGCTCGGCAACCAGGGCTACCAGCCCGAGTTCACGCTCAAGGACTACCGCACGGTCATCCTCATCACGAGCGAGTTCTGGGGCGTCCTCCCGGGCGTCCTCGACAAGGTGGCGCTGGCCACCGTCACGTTGCAGGCGGACGGTTGGACCGTCGTGAACCTGTACGGCGGGGAGATTCGCACGACCGGTGCGTGGAACCTCCTCACGAAGTCCATCCCGAACCTCGGGACGATTCAGGGGAAGCCATACGTCAACCCCTACGGCAGGCCGGACACCATGTCGGGTCTGCGCAACCGGGTCCACACAGGTGGGCTCCGTAACCCCAAGCTAGAGGAGCACAGGAAGAATGAGCGACGTGTTGTTCGCCGCGGTCACGCTGGCGGTGGCGATGGTGGTCGCAAGCGTATTGGTCAGTCGGGCGCTGTTACGAGCCGGTTCAAGGCTCGGTGAGCACCTGGCTGGTGCGTTCAGCACCAGCGAGGACTACGAGCGCGCGTACGTGCCTGCCGACGTGCTGGCCGAGTGGGCGAACGAGACTCAGGACCTCGGGCCACTGGAGCTGGACTCCGTGGCTCCCTTCGAGGGATGACCTATGCGGTGGCTCGGGAAGCGCGTTGTCGGCGCGCTGGTGCTGACGGTGTATTGCTTCGTCGTGCCAACCGCTTCTTCACCTCGTGCGCCTCAGCAGCAGTCGGACACGCGTCCAACACCTGACCATCGTCGCTGACCACGAAGAACCACTTCTCTACGCGCATTCCCGCATCGTAGCGACTGCTGCCGTCAGCAGCTAGAACCTGTACCAGTTGAGGTAAGTTCCGCTCGATGGTGCCCGGGACAGGCAGACACAAGGTGACCGTCCGTATGGACGAGGACGTGTGGCAGGGATTCAACGAGTTCTGCACCGTCAACGGCGTCAGCATGGCCGCGATGTTCCAAGCGTGCGCCTGGCGCAGCTGGACTCGGCACGCTCTCCACGATGAGGTGCCTGTCTCGCTCTACACCGACCCTCGGGAGAGGGACGCCATGATGGCGATTGTGACGTACGCCCGTGAGATAGATGCCACACGGCGCTCGCGCGGTGTGCCTGGCAGCTGACGGCAGCAGCTAAAATGAACGGACGGTGACCTCCCCCGGGGTGCGCTCGCGGACCTGTCCTTCGCATTGGTGCCCCGGGGGAGCGCCGTTTACACCCGTTCAGCCTACCCGAGGTAGTGCGCGTGGGTGAGAGCCGTGGTGTGGTTGTACACCCGGTCCGTGGTCGCCACTGAGCTGTGCCCGAGCAGGGCGCTCACCGCCTGGATGGGCACGCCCCGGGCCATCATGTCGGTGGCCATCGTGTGGCGGAAGCAGTGGAAGCCGCGGCTCTCCACCCCCACCCGCTTGCAGTAGCGATTGAAGTTCCGGTTCGCCACCGGGTACGTCCAGGGGAACGGGTAGCGGGCGACGTCCTTCACCCATCGCCCCTGGTCCGCCAGCGGCAGCTCCTTCGCTGCGTCGCTCGCCCAGAGCGCCGCGAGCGTGGTCTTGAGCGGGACGTACTGCTGGTTCCCGTTCTTGCTCGTCGGCAGGTGGAAGTGGGGCGGGTCCGCTGCGAGGTTGAGCCACGCGTACTCCAGGTCGAGCACCTCCGAGATGCGCCGCCCGGTCCCGATGAGGGTCTCCAGGAACAGCTCCCACCGGAAGCCGCCCACGACGCGCGCGTGGATGAGCAGCGTGTGCAGCTCGTCCTCGGTGTACACGACGATGGCCTTCGGCGGGTTCTTCGCCGGGACGTCGAGCCGGGTCAGCGGCAGCGACGGCCAGCCCTGAGCCTCGCAGTACTTCGAGAAGTCCCCGAGGGCGTCAACGATGATGCGCTGAGCCCCCGGGGTCATCCGTGCTGCGATGGCGTCGAGCACCCTCTCCAACCCCTGCCTGGAGGAGAGGATGGTTCCGAGACTCTCTAGCCCCGTAGCCCCCACGATGGTCGCAGCCTGGTTGAGCCGCAGCCGCTTCGTGCGCAGGGTGTTGGGGGACGGAGAACGCCCGGTAGACCGAAGTCTCCGGGCGGTGTACCAGTCGAGTAA
>Ga0265326_10000432_pt1 | contig 16576 bp, 16 predicted proteins | sample 41424metaG_FD_192439 | JGI IMG/M metagenome (GOLD analysis project Ga0265326, IMG submission 192439) | Rhizosphere microbial communities from Carex aquatilis grown in University of Washington, Seatle, WA, United States - 4-14-24 metaG | ecosystem: Host-associated > Plants > Roots > Rhizosphere... | reverse complement strand
CCATCATACCTTTGCTCGAACGCTTGCTCGTGGTTCAAGGTACTCTCGATGCTCCGGTTCACGACCTCAAGTTTCGCGGCATCACTTTCGCTCACGCCACCTGGCTTCGTCCGAGCACCGAGGGGCATGTGGACGTTCAGGCGAATTTTACGCTCGACCCCGACCCTACACACGATTTCTGGAGAGGATCGCTTGTCACGACTCACAATCAATATCTGAAGAGCCCGGCTGCAGTCTTGATCAGTACGGGGCAATCGATTTCATTCGAGCGGTGCACGTTTACCCAATTGGGAGGCGCAGGACTGGATCTCGCCAACGGTGCGCGCTCCAATCAAGTTGTTGGCTCGCGCTTCTTCGATCTGTCGGGCAACGGTATTCAAGTGGGTGATGTGCTCGAGCAGGATCATCACCCAACGGATCCGAGGCTGATCGTCCAAGACAATGTGATCGCCAACAACTACCTGCACGACGTGGGTCAGGATTTCACTGGCAGCGTCGGCATTTTCGTGGGCTACACCGACGGTACCGTCATCGAGCACAACGAGCTCGAGAACCTTCCCTATACTGGAGTATCGCTTGGTTGGGGGTGGGGCGAAGAAGACGTTGGGGGTGGCGCTTCACCCCAGCCATTCACATATACAACGCCAACCCCAGCTGCGAATAATCGGGTGGAGTTCAACCACATCCACGACGTCATGCAACAGCGCCTCGATGGCGGCGGCATTTACACCCTCGGCGCCCAACCCAACACTGTCATTCGAGCGAATTACCTTCACGACATCCCGAGGGGAAGTGGAATCTACCTGGACCAAGGCAGCGCATACATCGAAGTGACCCAGAATACCGTCAATCGGGTTCTTTACCTGCTAAATTTCAACAACTTCTATCGAGGCCTGGACACTACCTGTTCTATTCACGACAACTCCTTTGATCAGGATTCGGTCCCAGACGGGGGCCTGGCGGATCTCGTCGCCAACGCCGGCGTTCAGCCCGAGTACCGGGACATTCTTCCAGACGACTAGGTCAATCGCGCTGTCATCGATCGTGCGTGTGGTCGTGCGCGTCGCCGACCAGCACCGGGTCACGTCTTCGTGAATCGGGTGCCATCGAGCAAGGTGCACATGCCGTCATGTTCATCTGTTGCGATGATCTTTACAATTCCGACAGTCGAGAACCTGGCATTGCCGAGGTGATCGTAGCCAAACAACGAAACGGCCTAACGGGTGTCGTCAAACCGCGGTTCACCAAAGAGTTCACGCGCATCGACAACTTGGAGCAAGACGAGTACTACGACGAACTCGGGGATTTCGACGCCAGCGCGGAATACCCAAACTCAACCACCCATGATCTTGAAGGGATCGTCGAGCGCCTCGCGGCTTAGCCGGAGGTATTGGATTGGTATGTGAAACGTGCAGCGCTTGCAAAACCCTGGGACGCCATGCTCCTTCCAGTTCCAAAGCGCTTTGGCCTTAGGCGTGTTGTAAAGTTCGAGCAGCGTCGCGTCCTTGATGTTACCGAGAGAAAGCTCCTCGACGTCGTCAAAGTTGTCGCAAGGGCAAAACGAAACGTTTCCATTCGAGTAGACCAGAAACGATAGGATCGGGAGCATGCACTGGGTCTTATTGACCCGCGGTGGGCACCACGAGGCGTTGAACGGCAAAGGCTTTGACGTGTCGAGCACGCCCCAGTTCGCGTATCCGCCTGTCATGAGCGAGTTGATGGGCCGGGGCTCCGTGGTTATTGCGCGCCCCGCAAGGTTCGCGTAAATGGTTCGGTCGAGCCACGCGTCCACGTCGCGACGTGTCCATTGCCGCAGGAGCCGGAACGAGAAGGTGACCTTGTCGGCGCCCACCTGGAGAAAACGGCGGATGCCAGTGACCATCTGGTCGTACGTTTTCCGCTTCGTCATCTCGCGGTACTCCTCTGCATCGAGGCCGTAGATCGAGATCTGGATACGCGAGAAGCGCGAAACGAAATAGCGCAGCTCACTGTCGTCGAATCGGTGCGCAAGGGACGCGTTGGTCGTGACGCTGAGATCGTCAATCCCGGGATGAGACTCAAGTATCCGAAGACGCTCCAGGATGTCTCGATCCATTAGAATATCGCCGACGATCGGCGTCAAGGACATGTGCCCTCCGCCCATAGACGAGTAGTCTTGCACGACCTTCTCGAAGATGGACATCGACATGGAGATTTTCTTGCGCGTTTGCTCGGAGCACGCGCAGATCACGCAAGCGTTGTTGCAGGTATTCACCGTCTCACAATTGAGTGTGAGTGGCCGGAACCGCGTTCCGCACGTAAGCTTGCCCTCATAGCGCTTGACATTGATGTATGGATAGCGGTCCCAAGGATTGCCGGGGATGTGCACGTGCCGGTTAGTGTACTGGACCAACAGGTGCGCCGCACGCGAGGCGCAGCGAGCGACCACATCGGGGACTTTGGAGGACACTCTGGCAATCCACGATGTTGGAATCGCACCCCGGGAACTTAGGCAATTTGCATTGCTCCCTATAACCTCCTCGTTTTGGGTTCCGTCATCTGAGTGCATTGGTATTCCTGTCTAACTCGAAATCTCGCGCGACACTTGCTGCATGAGCTCATCGAGACCTGGATCGGCAACGATTATGACGTTACCCCCGCGGCCGCCATCGCCGCCGGCCGGTCCATCCAAGGGCATAGACTTTTCACGGCGGAAAGCGATGGCACCGTTGCCGCCGTTTCCCGCTTCTACGTCGAGACTGTATTCATCAATGAAGTGCATGAGCGAATGCCGCGTATAGCTCACAGTGGGCACCACTGCCATGCAGCGGCGCCCCTCCAGCGTTCAGCGGCGAATCCAAAGCCGATATCAGGCCAGCAAGGCCAATATCTCAGGCTGCCGATTCTTGAAAAACTTTGGGGATGCGCAGCAGGCGCAGTGCCGTCAGCTTGCCGAGTTCTAGCTCGCGCTCGGCAAATGCTTCGAACGTTGCATAGAGATCGGGGATTGCCGGCAGTGCAGACGAGTTCGCGAACTCGCGGATTGTACACGTTGTGGCGACATAGGCCTCTTCGTCGCCGCTCATGTCAGCCGCAGCCACCGGTACCTCCATTGATGCCATCGTATTAGCCTTAATCGTCTATTTGCGGAGGTCCTTGACCCCGAATATCACCCTAGAGAATCGCATTGTTGCGGCCGCGTAGCATCAGGTCAAGCATCCGCGTGAAGCCCTGCCCGTCCCGCCGCAATCGCTGTTGGGAGTGGATAATGGCCATGGTCACGTTCCATGCGCATGGCGGCTCGTGAAGTCCTCGGTGGCGAATTGCGCGCCTTGTGGTGTCCAACGTTAACGCTCTGCGTGTTCAAGCCGCTTCAGGGTGTCAGGCAGGACCCCCTAAACTTGGTTCACGGGCGTTGCCGCGGTCACCAGGGCGCGGCGAATCAGGATCGACAGTGGTACGATCTCGATGACAGAACAGCTGATGGTCGTTGCCCAAACGACGCCAGATACTCCCCAATTTTCGATGAGTACCCACTTCAGTGAAAATGCGGTTATGGCCATGAGGGCGCCATAGATCGCTTGACCTGTAATCTGGCCCGTACCGTTGAGGAATGAAGCCACTGAGTGGCCCCACGCCGACAACGTGGTCCAGACTGCTAAGGCAAGAAGCACCGCCAGAGCTGGATCCACTGAATGTCGGCTCCAATGCCAGATGACGAACGGGCCTAGTGCCACCGCAACGAGACCCGCTCCGGCGGTGAAAAGAACGGCGGTGATTGTCGAGAGCTTAAGTGTACGACGGATCCACGCAATATCGCCGCGCGCGCGTGCCTCACCGTAGGCTGGCCATAGTGGATTGACCATCAGCGTTACCGGCAACAGTACCAACGTGAATAGCTTAGCGGGGATGGCAAGTTGCGCGACTGCTTCAGGCCCAATCCGATTGGCAACGACGAGGTTGTCGCTAAGATAAGCTAGCGCTCCGCTAACCTGCAGCACTACGAAAAGAGAACCCATTCGCAACAATGCGAGCGCGGGTCGCAGCCGTGCCCAGCGTAAGTTGGGCCTGAGCGCCCGTAGCGATAAGCCGAAACACCAGGCAAAGTTTACCAGTGTTACGAGAACCGGTGTTCCGGAAAGAGCCAGGATCAATCCGACGAGACCCGTCCGCAAACGCGTCGCTATCACGAGCGCTACGAGCGCTGCGAGCGTGCCTGCCATGCTCCAGAGTGCAACTTGAAACCCTTGTTGAAGGCCACTCTGAACTCGAACAACGACACTGATGGGCATCGCCAAGAAGGTAATCAGACCGAGCGTGAGGATTGCCTCTGGCACCTCCGCTTGAACCGCCTCCGATTTTATGCTCAGCACTCGTGCCCAGTGGACATGCGGGCACACGATTATCAACGCCAGTGCGAGGACGGTCGCCAGGAGACAAAGCGTAGTGAACGCACTGGAAATCAGCACTTGCATGGACATTTTATCGCGACGGCCGTGTGCCTCAGCAACCTTCGTGATGAGTCCGTTGCCGACACCCAGATCGGTAAACGTAAGCATGGCGATGAGTGAGCTGACCGTAAGCCAGACGCCGTAGCGCTCAGGCCCCAGGTAACCAATCGTGAGCGGCACGCTCAATAGAACGGTGAGCGCGGCAGCGGCTCTCCCCAAAAGCGCGGCCAATGCGGCCAACGCAATTCTCCGCATTCGCTCGGCGGCTCTACCCTCTTCTGTATCGGTCGGAAACGGACGTAGCGTCAGATATCTCAGTTTGCGACGGATGGCTTTCATGTTCGAGAACTTGGGTCTGCGCATGCTTCGGTTGCCTTGCGGCCACTAAATTCCCAGCATTTTCGAATTGGCTCGAAGTCATCGAGTGATTTCATGATCCCGGAAACGAAATCATCTGGAGTAAAGCGCGTTGCTCGCGCCACCCCTCGTTCAACGAGGCAGTTTCGCAACACAGGATCCGAATGCAGGGCCTTAACGGCATCAGCGATCTGCTTCGGCCGTCGAGGGTCAACCAGCAACGCGGCATCGCCGAGCTGCTCAGTTGCGCCAGAAACATCGGAGGCTATGACGGGGCACCGGGCGGCAAAAGCCTCTAGAGGAGGTAGGTTTTCCGGGCCAAAGTAGGTAACGTAGGTCAGGGCAAACGCATGGCGGTAGAGCCATGCTAGCTGTCCTTCCGTGACAAACCCCAGTATGCGCACTGCATGGGTGAGGTTTCTTTGCGTGATCAGGTCTCGAACGTAAGCAAGATTGCCCTTGTCGGAGCCAGTCAGGACCAAGGAAATGTTCACGCCGTCACAGCGGAGCAGCTGTAATGCTTCGATGAGCCCATAGTGATTTTTGTGAGGCCAGAACTGGGCTGGATAAAAGAGGAACTCACCGGTTAGTCCCTGCAGATCCGGCGTATCCTCCCCACCGTGAGTCAGGAACTGTGGCGTTGGGTGGGGCAAGATTAGAATTCTCTCTCGCGGAACACCATAAAAGCGCTCGATCTCATCCCGTCCAGCTTCTGTTCCAGCCACAACGAGGCCCGCTCTTCGCAGCACCGAAGAGAATAGTCGCTCACGGACATCCCATTCACGGCGGGCGGAAAGCTCCGGAAAAAAAGGCTGCAGGCGATGCTGAATGTCCCAAACTGTGGTCAAGTAGGGAATATTCAGAGTCAGACAACTCCACACGGAGGAATACCAAGCCATGTCGATACTGTTTGCACGAAGAAACCGGTCTGCAGCGCAGTTCGGCGCCCAATCGAAGCCCGCCGCATGATGCGCAAGACTCGTTGCCTTTTGCCGAATGCGGCCTAGCGTGGATATCGGAAGAACCCGGTCCTCGAGAGTTAGCACGCTCATTCCGCGACAGGCAGATTGTAGGGCGAAACTGCGCTTAGGCGCTAGAACAACGAATTCGTGTCGATCTTGCCCGACTCGGCTCGCTAGAGCACGACAGAGCTCTGAAACGATGGTGAAGCTCCCCCCATCAGTCGGTTCTGCCAGTCCCGGGTAGATGCCAACTCTCATGAGTTGCACCGCCTGGCAACGGTTACGACATGCCACGTATCCAAGCCGATAGTTCCGTTGCTCGAGAACCCGTCACAGTGTTGCAGTATCTCGAAGCCAGCTTGACGTAGCAAAATCTCCATTTCCTGGACGAGAAAATAACGATTGGTTTGTGTCTCGCGGATACGGCAAACGAGCTCGCCGTTCCGAATTTCGAGAATTTCATACGCGACAATGGCCACGTTTCGAGAGGGTTCCAGAGTTGTCTCGGAGATTCGAATGATCTCTCGCTCAGCGCTTACCCAGCGGCGGACACGTACGGGTTCGTACCCACGCAGCATGGCCGGGGCGTGCCAGTACTCCAGAACGAGGACGCCCCCGGCTCGAAGGTGACGGGCAATAGCCAGCAACGCGCTGCCAATAGCCTCATTGGTTTGCAGATACCCAATGGAATCGAACAAGCAGGTTGCGGCGTCCGCGGACGGACCGCCAAGATTCAGGCTACGTAAGTCCTGGTGCTCCAGTACGACCTTCGAGCCCGCAGCCTCACAGCGAGCCCGCGCGCAGGCCAGCATGCCGCTCGAGGCGTCAACTCCAATAACCTCGAATCCCTGACGCTCAAGCGCAACCGCGTGTCGAGCTGTTCCACAAGCCAGTTCGAGGAGGCGGGCAGGCGGGCAGACTCCTGCGATCTTCAAACAATCCGCAACGAAGACAGCTTCGTCTTCGTAGTGCTTGTCTGCGTAGAACGAATCATAGAGCGCAACATGTCCTTCACCGTACGATGACATGCGACTCAACACCCTCCGCCAGCTTCGATGAGTGACTTCGCGACTACTTCAATGACGTCAAATGACAGATTGGGCGTTGAGGGTAGGTAAAAGCCAGAGGTCCATAGCCCGTCGGCAACGTGACAGTCCACGTCACGGTATCCGGGTACCCGTCTGACGCACGGTTGTTGATTCATAGGACAGAAGAAGGTACGTGTATCGACCCCAGCAGTGCGAAGGCGCAGTAACATCTCGTCGCGCTTTCGCCCGAAGCCCTCACGCACCGAGACTGCATACATCCAATAAACGTTGCGCGCCCAAGGTGTTTCCGTTGGAAGCTGCAGCCAGTTGACATTCGCGAGAAGTTGGTTGTAGGCTTCCGCCACTCGACGCTTGTTGCGAATGATTGATTCTAATCTGCTGGTTTGCGACGTGCCCATTGCCGCTTGGAGTCCAGTCATTCTGAAGTTGTAGCCTGCGACTTCGTGGAAGAACCGTGGCTCTGAGTAAGCAAGGTTCCGAAGCAACCTCAATCGACTCGCGAGGGCATCGTCATCGGTTATTACCATCCCACCCTCACCGGTAGTGATGACTTTGTTGGCATAGAAGCTGAAGCAGCCCATCTGCCCGAAACTGCCAGTCATTCGGCCGCGGCAAGTCGCGCCGTGAGACTGTGCGCAATCCTCGATGACGATCAATCGATGTTTCTCTGCAATCTTACAGAGCCGGTTCATGTCTACGGGGTGGCCGTAGAGGTGAACTGGAATAATGGCCCGCGTGCGCGGCGTGATTAGAGCCTCTAACCGGTCGAGATCCAGGTTCCATGTTTCCCCCTCGGAATCCACCGGAACGGGAATCGCTCCATTGTGTATCACTGCTAGTGCCGTAGCAATGTTCGTAAGAGAGCTGACAAGCACTTCGTCCCCTACCGCAATCGGGGCAGCCGCCACTGCAAGGTGGAGCGCGGTCGTCCCGCTGCTTACGGCAACCCCGTGTTTGACTCCGCAGTACGCAGAGAACACGCGCTCGAATTCAGGTACGGAATTGCCAAACGAACCGGAAATCTCACCTCGGCGAAATGCTGAGGCAATTGCCAAGAAATCTCCTTCGTCAATAACGGGCTCAGATACTGGAATCACTCGTTTACCTGCTCATCGACCTTGTCGAGCTCAACCCCTAAAACTTGGCCTATTTCACAGGCATACATTGCATATTCTCAACGAGGCGCAAGCGGCGGACTCAGACAAAAGGGCTTGTAGCAGCGAAGACTCTCCTCAAATCCTGCCGGACGGGAAGGGTGGCCAAACGTGAAGGATGATCCCGGCGGGGAGAAGTGCATCGCTTTTTCGACCCCTGCCCCGGCGGGGACAACGTCTACGCAGTGGGTCGATTCTATCGAGCATTCCCGCTCCGCGGCCGAGACTATCAGAAATGCCATAGCGCTGCAAGCGTGCTTTCCTCTACTGGAGTCAGCATGCGATGGGTAGCATTCGTGGCGGCGAGTGCGACGCTGTTTGTTCGTTGCACCGAACCGTGTCCCCTACGCCGAACGATTAGTACCATCGGCCAGACGAGAATGTCTGAACAAAGCCATACCCTTCAGCGAAAAGCATCTTCTAGAGACAAGAACGGTCTGAGCTTCCCGCTCAGCCACATATGTCTGGAAGACAGGAATCACTTCTTAACCTCAACAAATACCTTATCGTGTTCGGTACCGAGAAATGGTCCTTGTTTAACACTCAGACATTGCATGTCCTCAATGATTCGCATGCCGTGGACCCCGCGAATCAGCACGATAGCGTCTCCAGGATGAAGCATGATCTCGCGTAACAACGTCATATCGTCTCGATAAATCTGTACTGCAACCACACCCCTCTGGACGACAAACATCTGCTGGAGGTCGCTAATCTCTCGAGTCATGGGCCGATGATAGTGAGGTTCTTCCTGGTAGCCCGCCTTGTGCGCCAAAAGCCCAAATTGAAACGAGGACTCGGGAATCGAAAAAAAAGTCGTGCGTTCAACGTTTGCGTGAGCCCAAATTACTTCAGCGTAGCGAATGCCATCCGCCTCGATGGTTTCGATAGGTGTTGTCAATTCTCCTCCGTGTCCTGGTTGACGGTATCCTCAATGTTAACGCTTAGAATCCGGATGCGGCCGACCGGGCCGCCGCGTGGGCTCGGAATTTGAATTTCGTGTGCTCTCCACATAGGTGCGGTATAGTATATGGACGTACAGCAATTGTTGCTCAAAGAGTATTGGGCCATCGGCTGTCGTAAAATAGGACTCAAATCGAGCGCTTGCCCTTGAGATTCCTGAGCTGCCTAATCGCGCTTTTGAACCCGATGCAAAGCCCGTGTTACGCGTGCGCAGCGAGCAGCTTAGGTTTGTCGGCCATTTAACCGGGGTTAGTCGGCGGTCGGATCGCAGCCGCGGCGTAGACCATGACGGCAATGGCATTACTGACGACATCGAGATTGATCTTATTTCTGCACCTGAAACTGACGGTGGAACACAACTACGCGCGCAACTTAAGACTGCTTTTCTGGGTAGGGAGGGATGCCACCAAATTTCGCTACGGCACCTTCTCTACTAGGGTGCAACACCAGAAAAGCGGGTCACGGCGCTTTGAGAACGGTCGCGGTGGTCGTGACGGTTGGGGTGCCCGAGTGGCACGAATCACAATCGGCATTGCGGGCATCCGTTGTCTTTTTGATGGACTCACCATTGGCTGTTCGAGTCCGAATGTCTGCAGAAGGCCAATTGACTGTGTCTGTGCCTTCCTGCCAATAGTAGCCGTTGGGGGCTGTGTATACGTAGAACTTCTTGGTGCCATCACTGACACCGACCTGCACATTGGGAGCTCCGGTCGTGCCATCTGCCTTGTAGACCGTGCCGCCAAACACAAGCTTGGTCGTCGTGGCCAGGGCAGGAGTACTCGCAGGGCCATGGCAGGTCAAACACGACACGTTTCCTGCCGGAGTCGTCGTATGGTAAGGCGTACTTGCTGTGCCAGTTGAGCTAAAGGCTGAAGGCCAGAAGTTGCCGGTTGCACCCCCGGTACTCGATGACTTGGTAGTACTGCCGCCTGCGCTCGAGTTACCACCAACGCCGCTGGCACCACCGGCAGCAGCGGAGGGGTTGCTGTCACTACTGCCACAACCCATTGAGGCCAAGCACACGCCTACCACTAAACATTTCGATAATTCAAAACCGATTCGCATTACTGCCTCCAGAAGTTCCAGCAAGCACTCACAACTGGCTAGTTAGCAGCGAACAAGATGTAGTCGCCAGGAGAATATTTGGGCTCGGGTGTCCGTTGGGCCTTCTCGATGTCATTGCTCAGGCGCCAGAAACGTTGGTTGGGCTTGCCTAAGATTGCAACTTGGCAACTTGTCCCGTTAGCGCATAGAGTCACTGCTTCACGAGACTTTAGTTAGTAATTTCGGTATATTCCACACTTCTTGTACTCATTTGCCTCGCGCCATTCGACGGAGCTGAAGCGTTCAGTGTTCAGAGTTGCCGATTTGAGCTCGAAGCAGCCTTGGCCCCAGTCTCCTCCCACTGGAACGGCGTAAGTCGCTTCGAGGTGAATCTCCGTTCTACACCCACAGGCACATGCAATCGCATCGTAGCAGTGGGTGTGGCAGAATATGCGCGCGTCACGGATCCCTGAGTTTCTTGGATGAAAGACCTACTCGAAACGCTCGCGTCGCTCAAGCTAGTAGTCTTCGTGATTGTGCTGCTGCTCCTGGGCCTGGGAGTAGGCACGGTTGTAGAATCATTCAACGGGGCTGAAGTTGCAGCTCAGACTGTTTACCACTCTTGGTGGTTGTTTGGGCTCCTGGAACTGTTCGGCGCTTGCATCGTGGCGTCTCTGATTATTCATTACCCGTGGGGAAAGCGCCGAATTGGCTATGCCACAGTACACATCGCTCTCGCCCTCATCCTTGGAGGGGCAGTTCTAACCCATCAGCGCGGGCTCGAGGGCGAGCTGTTGATTTGGAAGGGTGAAAGCGCCAACGAAATCATCAAATACGACGGCAAAGGCAACGTCCTCCGACGTTACGCGCTGCCTTTCGTCATCGAACTCGAAGACCTCAGGATTGAGCGGTACCCAGGAACCCAACAGCCTTCCGGATATCGTAGCGATGTCAAGGTGACTTACCCCAGCGGTGCCACGTTGACTGCGGGCATTTGGATGAACCACGAATTGGCACTGTGGGACTGGCAGTTCCATCAGGCACGCTACCGCATCGAGGAAGCTCGCGTTGCTACAGTGCTCTTGGCCTCGAGCGATCCAGGGCGGCCCTTGGTTTTTCTGGGCTACGCTACGCTGCTGATTGGGCTAGGCATTGTGATCGGAACGCGCTTCATCGAGGCGCGCCAGAAGCGCGCGAACAGGGTACAACCTCCTGAGCGCTGCAATGAACGCCACGCCCTGTTGTGGGGACTGGCTGCGGCCCTCGGCGTGGCAAGCGGAGTAACGCTGAGTCTTGACTTGAAGTCGAGCGACGCGACCACCGACATTGTGCGCCACCTGCCGGTTCAGCATGATGGACGCGTGATGCCACTGGACACGCTGGCTCGTGAAAGTGTTCTGGGTATCACGGGCAAGCGCGCTTGGCAGGACACCGATCCAACGGCAACCGTACTTTCCTGGATGTTTAATGGCTCAGTAGCGCTAGCGACACCGCTGCTCCAGATTGATAGTACAGAGCTCGTGCAAGCGCTCGGTTTGGAGCCGACCACGCGCGCAGTGAGCGCGGTCGAAGTGGATAGCCATCGTGAGCGCTTCATCAAGTACCTTCAGCAGACGGCACTCGAGGTCAACGATCACGCTCAGTTGCGCGCCGCTGGCAACAAGCTCGAGATGAGTGCCAGTTGGTTGAAACAGGTGACAAGTGGAGAGTTGGTACGGTGCCTGCCTCCGATGGACGGCAGTGACACCTGGACTGCACCTAGGCTCAACCAATCGAGTGACCTCGTTACCATTGCAAATGGGCCGCGACGCTCGGCGTGGCCATCGGCATCCGCGATTGACCGTGAACTCACGTACAACCGGTGGCGTCCGACGCGCCTATCTTGGATTGTGCTGGCGGGAGCATTCGTTCTCATGGGCCTCGCCTGGCTACGCCGAAGCAAAACGCTCAATTGGTTTGCGCTCGGTGGGTCACTGGGTGGCTGCGGACTCATGACGTGGGGCATCGCCCTGCGCTGGCAAATCGCTGGGCGGATTCCAGCAGCCAACATGTATGAGTCGTTGTTGTTCCTCGCCTGGGGCGTGGGGCTCGTTACGTTACTTCTACTGCCTTTGACAAGGAATCGATTGGTCCTCATCAACGCCAGTGGGCTCGCCGCCCTCACAATGGCGCTTGCTGATCTGCTGCCGCTTGACTCGTTTATTCACCCAATGCCCCCCGTGCTTTCGGGAACCCCCTGGCTTGCCATTCACGTTCCGGTCATCATGCTCAGCTACTCGATCTTGGCGCTGGGCGTAGTGGTTGCGCACGTACAGATCGGCATGATTGTATTTTCACCCGGGCGCGGGGCATTGATTCAGAGCATGAGCCGCGTCCTCTATTGGTACATCCACATGGGCTGTCTGCTGCTCACCGCCGGCATTATCACGGGCTCGGTTTGGGCTGCCTCATCGTGGGGGCGCTACTGGGGCTGGGATCCAAAAGAAGTTTGGTCTCTCGTGGCACTGCTCGCCTATCTTGCGCTCCTACATGCTCGGAAGGAACGCGTTGTCAGCCCGTTTGCCATTGCGGCCATCAGTATTGCCGCATTTCAGAGCATTTTGATGACGTACCTCGGTGTCAACTTCGTGCTCAGTGCTGGCCTGCACTCTTATGCCATGGGTGATTCACCAGTGGCGCGCTGGATGATTCTGATTGCAGTTGTTGAAATCGCGTTCCTGTTGTTTGGTGTTGTGGCACGAAAAAGGCAGCAGACTCTGGGTAAGAGTTCTGCTGCCTCATCGGGCTAGTCATCTTGGCCAACATTCAGCAGGAGGATCGGCTCGTGCAGGTGCACGATGCCGAATGACACGCAGTGCAGGTTGTTCCGTGCGTGTTACCGTGGTGAGACGTTGTGTCATAGGGCGCACAACTTGCGGCGGTGGTAGCAGCAGCTGATGATCCACCGGTCGCCTTTGCCCCGCCGGTTGGCACTGCGCCACCAGTTGCCTTGGCTCCGCCGGTAGGCGTGGCACCGCCAGTTGCCTTGGCTCCGCCGGTGGGCATGGCACCACCAGTTGCGACCGCTGTAGTTCCACCTGCGGCTTTCGTACCACCGACTGCGCTCATCCCGCCCGCGGTGCTGGTCCCGCCAGCGGCACTCTTGCCACCCGCGGCGCTCGTTCCGCCTGCGGCACTCTTACCGCCCGTGGCTTTCGTGCCACTAGCGGCAGTCTCCGTTCCCCCGGAACTATTCGACCCTCCAGCAGCTTTCATGCCGCCAGTTGCTGCGTCGCTGCTCGTCGATGACGCGCCACCCGTTGATGGCGCGCCAGCATTCGAGTGCGTTGCTCCGCCAGTTCCACCCGTTCCAACGGAACTCGCGCCACTGGTGTTGACTCCGCCACCTTCCGACCCACCCGCGTCTTCGGTGGGAGCTGCTGCCTGGTTGTTGCCGCCGCAGCCTCCAGCAGCAAGCCACACACCGCCGATGACGGATGCAGCACCAATCTTTGCCAGCTGTAGTAATGAAGTGGTCCTAACCATACCCAAATCCTCCGCTACGCGCGCCGCGGGCGACCTGATTCCTCCCTGCACGAAGGGTGCACATCCGAGGGATCCGGCTATTGACAAGAGCAAACGATTATTAACATACGAGTGTATTGCAGGCAATCGAACTTCGGATGCTTTGACACGGCAGCCTTACTCTCTCCGAGCCCCCCGCGAGTAGGGACGATGACGGAGCACTTAGTGGGCATTTTGAGGGAGACGACCGACGCCTCGGGGCATGCAATAGGTTTACGAGCTGGCTTCTAGAATGTGTGCCCAAGCTCAAGAGTACAGGGCTCAGTAAAATATACGTGTGAGCAGTCGCGGCAAACAAACAACTTCCGGCCGCAACCCCAGCGACCGCGTCGGTAATCGGAAACGGCAAGCCCCGTCTGCGCCGTACTAGCTTGTTTCAAGGGATTTCATGTGTGTCGTCCTTCCGTATGCAGGCACAGCGTGAAGCGCACTGAAAACTTGATTCAACAAGCTCGTGATCGGTTTATCGCGAATATTGCATTGCCATGAGATCGACCGGTTATCAAAGGCTGCGCACATTTGAGATGTCGTTGGCACTCTGAGCAAGCAATCAAACACTCGTATAGTTTGCACTTGGGCGGCCAGGACATCGGTCAGGACTGACTGCTACTCTACTCAGCTGTGTAGGATAGTGGAGCCTCGGCCCGGGATGGCGTCCGGCTGATTGCCTTCAAAAATGACCTGCCGGGCTAAGGAGACACCGCTGGATGCGCGTCAAGAAAGCTTGGTGCAGCCTCCCCGTCGTGTGTCATGCTCGACAACCGTATTGTCGAGGTTTTAGTGTCAGCAATTAGGTCATCTGAGTATTCATAGGGCAAATGAATATCGAATCCGCAATCGACGACTCAGGCAATGCACGGCATTGGAGTCATTCGGCGATTTGAAAACACCATCTCGTTTATCGAGCTGGAGTCGGCGACTCTGGCGGCCTGGCTCCGTACTGCGGTACGGTTGGCTCTTATTTCTAGCCACCCAGTCGTTACGGGCCGCCGAGGGAGACAGTGTTGCGAGGCCAGAAGAGAGTCCGAATACCTGGGTTGCCAATATCTCGCTGCTTGAAGAGTACCGACTGCGGACCGCGTCACACACATTGCCAGGCACTGGTCCCCTTGCGGATCCGCCGGTAGCGAATCAGCAAGTCGACCAGCGGATGCGCCTGTTGGCGGACGCGCAGATCGACGGCATGAACGAGCATTTTCGCGGTCTGTTCTCGGGTGCACTCTGGTGGAACCTCAATGCTGCACCGCCCCAGGGAACGCCGAATCTGTTCGCGACTCAGTACGACCGCTCGAATCCCTGGGTAGCCCCCTATTCACTCTCTGCTGAGTGGCGCAACGACAAAATGCTCGATCATGCTCGGGTCGGAAGGCAGGCAACCGAACATGGGTTGCCGCTCACCTTCGATGGAGCATCGCTAGGAATCCGTCCGTTCGGGCGCACTCTGTTGCTCTACGCGTTTGGAGGTCGCACGGTCCATTTCTTCGAGACCGTCCCAAACTTGTTCGAGAACTGGGTTATCTCCACTGGCGCCGTCATACGGCCAAGCCCCACGGTGCAACTAGAACTCGATACCCGCCTAGTGCAAGAGAGAGTACCGGATTGGGAGACGGCGCAGCGCGTACGGGTAACGAACTTCTCATACGGGCTAGCGGCGTCCACGAAGTCCGAGAACCTGTATTCCAAAGCCTACGTGCGTGGCATCGACAATCGGGTGTCACACGCCGGCGGCGCCTTGCTCGTTCAACTGCCCTCCGCCGGATTGGGCTTCGACGCCCGCGTCAATGCGCAGCTGGTGACGCTTGGCGAAGTCGTCGAGAGCGAGAACCCGTTCTTTTCCATGCTCGGCCCGAGCCTTCCCTACGCGCGATTCAAATTCGAAGCTTGGAAGGAATTTGCTCTCGATGAATCGACAACCTGGAGCGTGCACGCGGGTTGGCGAGGGCGTCAGTTGCTGGGCGTTGACGAACAGCCCTTCAATCGCAATTCCGGCGGCATCTATTTGCACACGAGAATCGATGACCTGATTCGCAAAGGAATCTTCATCGGCGGCACTGCCGAATGGAACTACGTACCACACTCACTGCGGGAGGGGTGGCTCCTGGCGTTTGGAGGTTCTGCCGGATACACGGACAGCATCATCAAGACAGAAGTTGGTACCTACTACCAGCGATTCAAGATTAACTACTACCAGCAACCCGAAGAGCTATTCAACAGCCGCACTGTCTACGGTTCGGTGGCATATCGCGTGGCAACCTGGCTCGAACTCCGGGTGCGCTACGAATTCGAAATACTCGACCGATACCTTCAATCATGCTTCCTGTCGGCTCGGCAGGACTTCTGACGGGGAACTCGAGATGCACCTGCACCAATCAGCATCCAGTTGTCAGTCACCCATTACCAGCGCCGTGGCTCATTGCCTCCGTCAAAGAACAGAAGTTCTGCTCGTGGTAGCGACTGGGCTACTCAGTTGGGCTTGTGAGCGAACACGCCTCGGTGACGGTTTGCCAGACACGGCAGACTGTTCATCGTGCCACGGTAGACCTGGAGATCCTGCACCCCCGGTTGCGGTCAATGGCTCTAGCAGCACTTCGGACATTGGTGTGGGCGCGCATCAGGCTCATTTGGTCGCTGGCAAAGTATCGCAGCCGGTCGCTTGCGCCGAATGCCATGTCGTCCCGAGCGACTTGCTCAATCACCCGGATCCATTGGGCAGACCCGCACCGGTCACATTTGGTTCACTGGCTTCCAATTCTGGTGCTGCACCCACTTGGAATCGCGACCAGGCAAATTGTACGAATACGTACTGTCACGGCTCTACCTTGCCCGAGTCGAGTTCACGCAAAGCACCCGTCTGGACCAAAGTAGATGGGTCGCAACGCAGTTGCACATCTTGTCATGGAAACCCGCCCGGAGGTTCTCACCCTGCCAACGGCAAATGTGAACTCTGTCACGGCGCAGTGGTGAGCACAGGCGGAGTGATTAAATCGCTTTCGCTCCACATCAACGGCAAAGTCGATTTTGCAGACGCAGGTTTTCACCCGGCCGGATACACCGAC